>Ga0055584_100001128_pt1 | contig 26115 bp, 17 predicted proteins | sample OSDHelmetaG_FD_58716 | JGI IMG/M metagenome (GOLD analysis project Ga0055584, IMG submission 58716) | Pelagic marine sediment microbial communities from the LTER site Helgoland, North Sea, for post-phytoplankton bloom and carbon turnover... | ecosystem: Environmental > Aquatic > Marine >...
CTCCATAATGACGTAGTTTACGCCGGAGAACTCTAAATGTTGATGCACCTAGTTTAAGGGGGGCTTACAACAATAGCGAATTGATCCACTCTTTTATGGAATCGACCATAGGACATATCTGTTGGTATCACTCCTCCTAAAAAATCCAATTATAAGCAGAAATAATACTGACAAATCTTTAGGTCACTATTGTATAAATTGATTAACACAGAGGACAAGAAGATGACCTCCGATGGAAGAGAAGTTGCAAAATTGTCGAAAAGATTTTATCTCTCAGGAGAAAATATCATACAGGGCCTGCTCAGATTATTTGATAATGGAGCCCACAAAGGGAAAACACCGAAAAAACCCTCAGAGATAAATTACTATGAAATTTGTGTGTTCAGCAGGTTCACATCTAATACAATACTCCCTGGCATATTAATGATCAGAGGCCAAAGTGCAGCCGGCCACGTTTGCGCGCAATCAAAAAATGCGTATCTGCCTGCCCTGAATCCAACTGATACACGGCTGTTCGATGGATATCAACTCTTGGCTGATCGAGTATCGACTTTTTTAAGTATAGTTTATTGAGGCGTTCTTAATGAAAACAGACCAGACAATGCCAGAAGGCCCGTGGGAATTTGACCAGAGCGTGACAGAAGTCTTTGACGATATGCTCACACGCTCTATTCCGAACATCGAAGATATGCGCCGCGGCGTCACTGCGCTTGCTGCCAGTTTCCTGCCCGAAGGCGGCGTGGTACTCGATGTCGGCTGCTCCAGGGGCAGTGCGCTTGCTCATGTCTTAGAAAAGCGACCCGATGTGAGCGCCATCGGTGTTGAGATCTCGAAACCCATGATTGCCGCCGCCCGGGAACAGTTTGCCGACAATGACAATGTCACGATAATCGAGCACGACCTTCGCGACGGATTACCGGATGTTCACGCTGACGTCACCCTGTCGATTCTCACGCTTCAATTCACGCCTATCGAATATCGACAAAGAATCATGACCGCAATACAAGAAAGGACATCGCGGGCATTGATACTCGTCGAAAAAGTGCTTGGCGCAACTGCAGAAATCGACAATGCCATGGTGAAGGCCTACTACGACATGAAGCGCCTGCATGGATACACCGATGAAGCCATAGAAAGGAAACGGTTGTCCCTGGAAGGAGTACTGGTGCCGGTTACGGCGAGCTGGAATGAAGACCTGATACGTTCAGCCGGGTGGCAAAGTGTGGATGCGTTCTGGCGCTGGATGAATTTCGCAGGGTGGGTCGCCCTTTCCAGGCAATAGCCCTGGATATTTCTTTAACCTCCATGCACGGGGCTTCCGCCAGAAAATGGCTCCCATAGAACTGAGCAATGAGCGCTGCATGGCAGCGATTTACGATGGAACGCTATGCGCCATTACACCACCCAACAGCAAAGCGTATCGAGCCTGTACACAAATACATGCACTAATATCCAATGCTGCCGGAGAATTAACGGATATCCTCGCAGCAGCGAATATTGAAGCGCGAAGAATCGGCGAGCCCGGGCATTACAACCAGTTCGGGCTCAAAATCAGACCGGACCAGGCCAGCAAGGCAATAGCGATACTCAGGGAGCATGGCTACCAGCAATGGGCACCCCTGCAAGGTGGTGCACTACGTTGTTACCTGGAGCACTACCGCTCGATGATGTTTATTCGCGATGCAGAAACCACCATGCGGGTGCAGCTTCGTTGGGGAGGGGAAAGGCGCGTACCCCGCATGTTAAGGCCAAACATCAATAGTCTCGCAAGCATTCACTTGCCGGGATTCGCCTGGCCCGTCTACTACCTGCTGCGCCCACTGTACTTTGTCACCAGCCGCTTGCGGGGTAAGCAGCACGCTCCGGAGCTTCGACCATTTCTTGGCACCCCGGAAAGTCTCTTGCTGCCATTGTTCGAACTCGCCAAACTTGGACCGGATGACGTCTTCGTTGACGTAGGTTGCGGCGACGGGCGCGTTGCCATCGAAGCAGCGCTCAGGTATGGCTGTCGCGCGATCGGGATCGAGTATCATTCCGAGATCGCTGATCTTGCTCGCATCCGTGTCCGACAGTCGGGTTTGGAAAGAACCGTTTCCATTATCCATGCCGACGTAACGAATGTCGAACTCGATACGGCGACAGTAATGTTTGCATTCCTGCCGATGTCTAGCTTTAAGGCACTCCTGCCAAAGATCCTGAAACAGGTGAACCCGGGTACGCGTGTCATCTCCCATGAGTTGCATCCGCTAGATACCGATTTCGAGCCACAACCGGACCAGTCGGTGCCCGTGTTCGGTGAAAATGCAATCACTGTCGCCCATGTGTGGGTAGCCTGACCTGTCCGAAGCCTCACTCTCATGATGCCTGCGTGTCCACTGGTTTAAAGCTGTTTACATAGCGACTGAATTTTCGTGACCAGATCCAAATTGGCCGGTACTACCTCCACAGGAAGGCTCCGAAGTGCCGATTCAACCGACAGCTATGAGACCGACGCCAAATTTTTCTGTGCTGGCATTTCATAGTAACTTCAGAGCGCTCGAAAACGATTCAGAAAGAGATTACCGATACCTGCTTGTGACAATTACTATCTGTCAATTTTATTGGCGGGAACACGCCGACCAATGATGGCAGCTACTTCCTCGACATGAGGCGGGTCCAATATTGCGAGATGGTTTCCGGAGACTACGTGATACTCGAATTTACCCTGACACAGACTGCTCCAATGCCGGATCTGCCTCATCGAGTCGGGTCTTTGGTTGAACTGCTCACTAAATATGAACACGATGTCCGTTTCACAGGTTTCCGGAACATATTCCCGAATTAATCTATCTTGATTGTCTCTGATTCGACGTATCAACTCCAGGGATTCATTTTTTTCCAGGTCTCGGCCCAAACTTTTCTTAATCCACGAGACCGGTGCTGAAGATTCAACAAACTTCACAGACAGCTCGAGCAACCTTCCGGTCCTGATGTGAGTAAGGACCTTGATCAATAACGGTGCTTCACGATGATAGCGAAATTTGTCCTTCCACTGATTCTTTCTTTCCTGAGACTGTAACCCAGTGTTAGTGGAGCTGGACTGTAATGTATCCCCGGTCTTGGGAGCATTCCAGAGGTTGCGCCCAGATTCCTCAACTGCGGCCTGAGACGCAGATGCCGGTTGTCCTGGGGCGTCCGAGTCGAGCACGCAAAGCAAGTCAACCCGTTCTCCCATGGACCGCAACTGGTTTGCCATCTCGAAAGCAATCCAGCCTCCAAAGCACATGCCGACAATGGAATACGGGCCTTCGGGCTGAACTTTTCTGATCTGGCGAATGTATTCCACAGCAATCTCCTGAACACTGTCGAACCTGAGATCGACATTAACCAGCTCCGGCGTCTGCACGCCGTAGAATGGCTGCTCCTTCCCGAGGATGTTCGCTAGTGGTTGATAGAAAAGTACGTTTCCTTCCGCATGAATACCAAACACAGGTTTACACCTGCCTTCCGACTGGATGGTTACGAGTAATTCGCTAGTTTTGTGCTTATCTTCGGAAATGGCGGCTGCCAGAGATTCAATTGTCGGGTGCTCAATCAGCAGGGACAGTGGAAGCCGAATACCCAGGTCCTTGCGCACCGATTCCACCATGCTAACCGCAACAAGGGAGGTGCCGCCCAGAGAAAAAAAATTGAGATGGACATCGTTAACTTGCTGGTCAAATAGCCGGCTCCAGATTGCTGAAAGGGCTTTTTCAACCGCTGACTCCGGTGCGCGGTCACCACCCGACACTAGGGTTTCAACGTTAACCTTTTGAGCAATCGCAGAGAAAAACTTGAATACCGCGGATTCAAACGACGAATCAGTCTGACCAGCACCATCCTGACTCCATTGCAACGCGACAGCGTAAATCGCCTGCAATAGCCCGTAAGCAGAATTCCGCTCGAACAATGATTCCCTGAAATGCAGCTGCAACTGCAGACGGTCCGATTCGGGCACCACGACCAGCGTTACCGGAAACACACTGGCCCTGCCACTTTCGTTGAAACTGCTGGCGTCTCCCCGACGTTGAAACGAAGATAGCATGATTCCTTCGTCAGACTCAGCAGAAGAATCGTTCCAGGGGAAATTCTCCACCATAACCAGGGAAGGAACTTCGAACCCATCGATCGTGCATGTGGTTATCTTTCCCCGACTACCCGACCATGACATCAATCGTGACGCCGGTACGTGTTCACTACCGGATATCAACGCAAAAGCCTGGGACAGATTGCCCAAGATTTTTGCCACATCTGGCCTGTCACCGGATTCAAAAAAAACAGGAAGATGATTGACGAACTGGCCCACGACTTCCTCTGCCCCCTCAATGGGTATGTTTCGACCTGAAACCGTGGTGGAAAATCCAAGGGTGCGATTTCCGGACGCAATGGACAGTACAAGGCCCCAGCAGGCGTGGACCAGCCGCGATACCGTTATTCCGTATCGACTGATGGATTTACGCAGTAATTCCCAGTCGGCATCCCTGATAACGATACTCACGGAACTGGTTGTAGAATCTCGCAAACCGCTTTGCAGCGGAAGGCCGAATGAATCAATGCCAAGCTGCGCCATATAGTCCTTCCATTTCGATTCCTCCACTCCCTGTTTTCGCTTACTCAACCAATACAAGTAGTCACGATAACGGACTACACCGGGGTTCAGAAGAAAGTCGGGATGGCTATTCGGCCCAGGACCGCTGCCCGGGCTGGCAATCCGAGTTAGTCTCCGCATTTCTTCCACCATCGACCGTATTACAATCGCAGCCGACCACCCGTCTACCAGACTATGGTGAAAACTCCAGCATACGATAGTCCTGTTCCCAGGAATCCTAAAAACCTGAATTCGCCAGACCTGCGGAGTATCAAGCGGCAATCGTTTAGTTCGGTCCTCCGCCAGGTATTCATCAACCTTGATTTGGCTATCCTCTGCGCCCACAGCGATCTGGGACCATTTCGTCTCTATTTTGCGATAGACAACCTGAACCGGCGTATCCCTGTTGCGCCAGTAGATTGCGGTTCGCAGCGCCTCGTGCCGGTGAACCACGCACTCGAGAGCTTCTTCGAACAGCGAACCCTCGAACTGACCCGTTACTGTCGCCTGCACCTGGACATGGCCCGGATCCATCTGACCTGTCCGCATCCAGGAAAACAGGTATGCGCTTTGTGACTCGCTCAGATCAAATACGTATTCTGCATCCGTACCAAACTCCTTGTGCATAACCAACTGGCGTGCGGGTTCGAGTGGCGGCGCACGCGTAATGTCTCGTTGCCGCAGCGACTGGATCCGCACAGCGAGTCCTCGAATCGAGGGTGTCTCAAACACGGCGTTTGGGTCAAGATTGAAACCAGCTTTGAATAATGATGAAAGCAGGCGAATACTCATTATAGAGTCGCCGCCGAGCTCGAAAAAATTGTCATCTATACCGATGTGCTCAAGCCCCAGCAGTTCCTGCCAAATTCTGTGGAGCTGCCGTTCCCGATCGGTTTCTGGCGGCGAACTATCGCCCAATTGCCATGTTTTCGAATTCGGGGTCAAAACCAGGCTACGCCGATCAATTTTGCCGTTCGGCAGCTTGGGCAGACTATCTCGAATCTCTATTACAGAGGGAACCATGTATTGCGGAAGTATCCGACAGAGCCGTTCCCTGATAGCAGATACCGGGTCCGCTTCATCAGCCATATTTGACGTAACGACCACGATAGCCGCCAATCTGTGCCGGGCCGGCCGGGACACATCGGGTCCGGGGATGACAAAGACCGCTGCCTCGTCGATCCAGGCATCCATGCAGAGGCTGGATTCAATTCCGGCGAGTTCCACTCGATGCCCGCGAATCTTTACCTGGCCGTCGTTGCGTCCCAAGAAGTCTAGGTTACCGTCTTCCCGCCATCTTGCCTGATCGCCAGACAGGTAAACACGTTCACGCACTGACGGTGTAATATCCAGCACCTGAAACGCCGATGTGGTCAGGGCCTGGTCCCGCCAGTAACCGGGTGAAAGCTGATCGCCCGCGATCACCAGTTGCCCTAGTGCCTCCAAAGGAGCGAGCCTGTACAAATGATCAAGAACATACAGGTGGTTGTTGCCTACTGGCCTGCCAATCGGCACTGGTGCGTCAAAAGGAAGACCACTGACCTTGGCTGCACAACACCATACCGTCGCCTCGGTAGGGCCATACTCGTTTACCAATAGTGCGTCGGGCAACAGTCGTTGGTGCCTATCCAGCAATCCCAAGGGCTGCACAACCTCTCCGGCGGTGATGATGGTGTTGAGGGACGCTAGCTTTGACACGTGTCCAACCTGTTCGACTGTTTCAAGTAGCAGGCGGTAGATACTCGGCAGGCACAGGGTATGGGTAATCCGGTAAGTGTCGATTGATCCGGCAAGCTCGAGCATGTCTTGCTCCAACCTGAGAGGCGAGACGACAAGGGTTCCGCCGGCTGTTAGAGTCCAGTAGACTCCGGCTACCGAACTGTCAAACGACAGCGGCGAAAGCAGAAGGTAGCTTCCAGGTATGCTGTCGTACCAGGTGAATCGGGCTTGGATTGAAGCCAGCAGATTCTTGTGGCTTACCGCTACACCCTTGGGCTGGCCGGTGCTTCCAGATGTGTACAGGATGTAAGCGGTATCGGTGTCCATTCGCGTTACGGCTTTGCCGGGTTCACCGGAATCGCAACACATGTCTATCTCCCTGGAGCAAATATCCAGTAGCGCTAACAACCGGTTCTCATTGAGATCGGACTGTGTGCCATCGGTGATTAGCAGCTCGGTTGCGCTGGATTCCAGTATGTGTTCTAGGTTTTTGACGGGCTGTGACTGGTCCAGGACCAGGTAGGCGGCGCCGGCTTTCAATACTGCGATCATCCATACGATGACGTCTTCCGAGCGCGGCAAGTGCAATGCGATCACGCACTGATTCCTGTCCACACCGCGCTGAGACAATATTTCGCTTATACGATATGCGCGCGTGTTGCTGATCGCCTCAAGCTCCCCGTATCGAATTGACCGATCCAAGAAACGAATGGCTATGGCTTCCGGATTTTCTGATGCACGTTTGCTGATCGCAATGTCAATGAATTTTGTGTCGGGGCACAATGGGCCGGGGCCATCGTCTAGTGCTATGGGGCTCCGTTGGGAAAACGCTAACAGCGTATCCGTTTCCTCCGTTGTTAGCACGGGGAGATGGCCTACCGGTAAAAACTCATCCCTCGCCATCGCCGCCAAAAGGGTAATGAGTTGAGACAGGAGCTTCCTGCAAAAGGATCCGGAGAAAACGCAGGAGTCATAAATAAATATTAGTTCGAGTCGCTTCCCTGGAATAGCTATGAGCGCCAACGGCAAGTTGCTCTGCTCCTTGTATTCAATTCTGCCGAATCCAAACACGTCGTCGTCCGGTGCGTTCCTCGGGTAGTTCTCAAATACCACGACGGTGTCGAACAACGGTATTCCTGAACCGAGGGGACCGAGCGACTGGATATCTGATAGCGCCGTTTGCTCGTATTCCATGACACTAAGCAAGTTGGCCTGGACGACACGCAAAAACTCCTTCACGGATTGCCCCGGGTTAACCCGCTGCCTGAGCGGCACCGTGTTTATAAGTAATCCTACTATCTGTTCTGCACCATCCAGCTTACCGCTCCTTCCAGAAAATGTAGATCCCCATGTGATGTCGGGCTGTCCGGCATATCGTTCCAGCAGTAAACACCAGGCAGCCTGCACCGCGGTATTCAGGGTCACCCTGGAATTGCGGCACAGCGATTGAAGCAGTTCAGTATCATGCTGGCTGACTAGACCTGTCTCCTCTTGATGCAGGTTGGTCACTTCCCCATCATGCTGTGTTACCCCGGGTTTTAAAACCCGCTCTGCCAACAATAGTGGGGTTTCTATACCATCAAGGTAGGATTTCCAGAAACTGCTGGAAGTGGAGTCATCGCCGGTGCTGAGTGACGAAATGTAGTCACGATACGGTCGTATGGGCGGCAAATCGATGGTGCGCTCTTCGATGACCGCACTGTACAACTGACTCAGCTCACGCAGCAGGATAGATGTCGACCAGCCATCTGCGATAATGTGGTGGCGGGTCCAGATCCAGATAAATTCATCAGCACAACTTCGAACCAGCGCCATTCGCTGCAAGGGTGGCTTCTGCAAGTCAAAATCATTCAACCGGTCGGCATCCTGGTAATCGGCAAGCGCCTCGGCGGCGGTGTCACCGTCGATGTTGCGAAAATCGCGCTCAGTCCATGTCAGCTCCGCCGACTTGTGAACCACTTGAAGCGGCTGCCTGATGTTTTCCCAAACAAACGCCGTGCGGAGCACTGGATGGCGCGCCGTGAGGGTTGCCCAGGCCTGCTTGAAAGCTTCTACTTCCAAGTCTTCGGCGTGTAATCGCACCACCAATTGCTCAATGTAGACACCGCTTCCTGGAGAAGCTACAGAATAAAACAACATACCGCTTTGTAAGGGTGCTAGCGGGTATGCGTCTTCAATATTGCCGGGGAGACGCGCGGTCATTGTCTTTAGTCCCGCTCGAGTGCAGAGGCGAGATCGCCAAGCAACTCCTGATCGACCAGTTCAAACGATTCAGGATTCGAAGCCCTGACTGTGCTGCTAGACTGCGCTGCTGAAAGAGTCGGCAGCAGGCTGGCAATGGTCTGATGCAGGAACAGCTGGTTTGGCGTAATTTGCAGTCCATGATGGGCTGCAGCAGATACGATCTGGATCGCAATAATGGAGTCTCCACCGAGATCAAAGAAGTTGTCTTGGATTCCTACACGATCAATTCGCAGTGCTTCCTGCCACAAATTCGCCATCAGGATTTCCTCATCTGATGACGGGAGCACCGGTGCTGTGAGGAGGTCCGGCCGGCAATGGCGAGGATCCGGCAGCTTGGCCTTGTCGACTTTCCCGTTCTCGGTTAAAGGTATCGAGGACACGGGCACGAACCAGACGGGTACCATGGTTTCAGGCAGTTTTTGGCGAACAAAATCTCGAAGTGCTTCACTCCCCGGGTCGTGCCTGGTCTCGTACCAAGCCACGAGTCTAGCGCTGCCAGTCGCGTGCAGTTCCGGGTCCTGGTAGTCGATTTCTTCAAGGATATCCAGGACCTGGTGAGGATCGATGTGGTCGGTTAGTTCCTCGATAGCTGCTTCCCGCTTCTTGTGACCGAGGCGAACATCCCAACTGTATGGCAGGGCATAGTTGTGGTATCCAAGCTTTGTCTTGTGAACGTAGATTCCCGTATTGTTAATCAGGCAGTTGGTGGAACGACCGGTATCCTCGGGTCGCAGCCAGGAAACGTGGTTGTCAAGGAAGTCATAGATGTCATCCAGAGACGCATCGCAGTATCGATAAAAATCTACGAACTGGATTCGTTCGAACAGCTCGTCGTCCTCAAACAGAGACATGTCAAGGCTCGCCGTGACCTGGTCTGGTAGGCGATGGTAAATCTTACGTGTTTCAAGAACCTCTCGATCGATTTCATGGGGGTCGAACGCACCGCTATCAAACACCTGCTTGACCAGTCGGGTCTCAAAAAACTGACCGCGTGAGAGCCCGGTCACAATGCAGGGAATTCCCAGCTTATCGGCAAGGTTGAGGCCGAGCGTATAAATCGTCTTGAAACACCCGTAGCAGACGCTGGCATGCTTGTTCAGGCTGTCTTTGAAGATGCGCTGCATATGGGGCGTGGTGACAAACTCGTGCTTAATACCAAGATCGTCCACTGCCCTGCGAATGTTGCTCTTGGCGCCATCGGAAATGTACCCGTTGTCCAGTGTCATGGCGTACACACTGAACCCCATAGCGGCAATCTGATACAGCGCATAAGTGCTGTCTTTGCCACCACTGAACAGCATCAGGCAATCATATTCACCGGTCTTTCGCGTCGCCAGGGTCGAAACCACCTGGCGAAATTCATCTAGGGGCCTGAAGTAGGCCTGCGCTTTCTCCCTGTAGCTGTCAAACTCGATGCAGATATGGCAGACGCCGAACTCGTTAAAGCGCGTTTCAGGATAGCGGGATGAGATTCCGCAGCGGGCGCAATAGGTCTCCACTTGGTGCACCTCCGCATTCCGTGTGACATCGATATAGCAATCACGGACTTCGGGGTGTTCGCCGAGGATCGCTGCTATTTCGGCCGGCTCCACCCTAACCCCGCGGATCTTGAGCTGCTGGTCCATACGACCAAGATAGGTGAGGTCCCCATTGATATCTGCGCGGGCTAGGTCGCCACTACGGTAAACCCGGCTCCCTTGCTGGAAGGGGTCGTCCAGGAAGCTTCGAGACGTTGACACGGGGTCATTGACATAGCCATCCGCCAGGCGGTTTCCAGCGATGACGATCTCTCCCGCAACGCCCCGGGGAACCGGGTGGAGTCCGTGATCGAGCAGGTAGATCTTCACGTCGTCTGCCGCAACCCCGATAGGTACGGACGGTCCAGTGTCCTTTTCGGAATCGAACTCATGGTGCATGCAACCCACCACCGCCTCGGTAGGGCCGTACTCGTTGATGATACGAGTGTTCGGGCCGAACAGGTCCAGCGCCTTACGGGCCAGCGAGGTATCCAGATTTTCGCCACCGACGATCAGGGTGTGCACGCGACTTTTGCCAATCCTGCTCTGCGTGATTGCGGCCAGGTGCGCCGGGGTAAGCTTGATGACATCTACTTGGTTCTCCTGCACCACGTCTATGATTGAGAGGTCCGCCCGAGCATCAGGTTCTCGGTACACTCGAATGCAGCCTCCGCTGCAAATCGGTACGAAAATAGATGTCAGCGTGAGGTCAAAACCGAAGGCTGAATAGAACGCGAAAGTGCATCGACCACCCGCCTCAAGGTCGGGGCGGGTGTAACGGGATATCGCCCACTTTACGTATCCATCCAGACTGCTGTGACTTACCATGACACCCTTGGGTTCACCGGTAGAGCCGGAAGTGAACAGAATATAGGCATCGCTCGTGGCATCCACAATACTGTCCGAGATTTCGGGCTCATTGATGGACAGGGTTTCGCTGCTCAGGCGGAGAACGGGTGCGTCACCCAAATGGTCGGGGTTCCCGTCCGTCCCACTGGCTTCAGTGTCGTCCACCAGCACCAGCGATAGCCCGGATCGTCGTATGATCTGCTCCAACCGGTGGCGCGGGAAGGACCTTTCGAGCGGAATGAACGCTGCACCGGACTTGAGTGTCGCGAGCACGGCGATAACCAGATTTGCCGACCTGGCGAGATGAATTCCAACACGGTCGATGCCTTGGTAATTTTCGCTTATGGTACTTGCGAGGCCACTGGAAACACGGTCGAGTTGCTGGTACGTCAGCTCACGAGCACCGTCCAGCACGGCAATGGCGTCAGGGTTGCGACGAACCTGTTCGGCAAAGCGATGCAGCACGGTCTCGCCGGTATCGTCACCAGTGATACCCACACCACAGCTGGTAACGGACTGCGCGACGTCGTCATCCACAAGGGGCACTTCCCTGATCACTTGGTCCGCACTCGCAAGCATCGCGTCGAATACGGCGAGGAAATGCCCTGCCGTCTCTTGCAGGCGATCATGTTCGAACCAACTGCAGTTGAAGTCCAGGTAGATTTGCATGTGCCCTGTGCCGCGAATGTCTAGCACCTGCACCCGCAGCGCATGCTGGGGATCAACGTGCCCGCTATGTATCCACCGCGGATTGCTGTCTTCTCCTGCGAACTTGCCGGTTGTTGCTGTAATGTAATTGAGGACCACATTGAACTGGCGAGAAAGCTCCCGCGTGCCGGTCCCTGGTTGGGCGTGTCTGAAGAGATTCAGCGTGCGTTCGCTGGTTTTGCGATAAAGCTCCGTGAACGATTCTTCCCCCAAAACCTCACATGCTAGCGGAAATATTTCTACGAACAGCCCGACGGTGTCACTGAAAGCGCGGGAGCGACGATTATGTACTGGAATTCCGACTGCAAAACGCTCACGCTCACAGACCCTGTACAGGAATGCTATCGTTGCCGTTGCGACCAGGTTCAGTCGCTTAATGTTGTCATTGAGCGCGGGAAGGTCCGGGCTCTGCATGATGCTCTCAAAGGCCGTATGTCGTTCCACTCCAAGCTCCAGCGTGACCCGTGTTGAAGCAGTATCTGGCCGCGGGCATTGCCGTCCATAAAACGATAGCGGCGCGTAATCCTCCGCCACACTATTCCAGTATTCGCTGGCTAACCGGTAGGCCTCATCATCGCGAAATTCATGCTCAAACCGGACGTAATCACTGAATTGTGGAACATCATAGTCTGCTGAGGACTGATCGGAAAATCTTTGCTGGTAGCGCGAGGAGAACTGCTCGAAAAGGTTAGCCATGGAGAGAACGTCCACGCAAAGGTGGTGCATACAGATGTACCAGGCCATATTTTCATCCGGGAATAGCAGCAATGCTGAGTCGAAAACCTGCTCTTCCAGGTTCAGCATCTCCCGGGAGCGTTGTTCCGCCCAGCCATGGGCATCATGGCAACCTGCATCCTCCAGATTTATCAGCGACAGCTCATAGGGGAACCTGGGCAACACGTGGGATACTGGAATCCCGTCTGATTCGTTGAACACGGTGCGAAGCGCATCGTTGTCGTCCACCAGGTCCTGGAATGCCAGTTGCAGGCAGCCCACGTCGAGCCTGCTGCCCAATTCGAACAGAATCGCCATGTTATATAGCGGACTGTCCAGAGAGAGTCTCTGTCCCAGCCAGATAAGATACTGTCCGCTAGTAAGATTCCCTTCCGGTCGTTCAGTCATCATGGCTTAAGCTTTTGGTTAAATTTCAGCCGTCAGACCCTGGGCTTTCAGGTAGCCCAAGATGTTGTTCACAGAGGAAAAGTTATCCAGAGTCACGTCTAGCGGCGGTATTGGCTTGCCTATGGATTTTTCTATATATGCGACAAGGCTCATGACTGCCAGTGAATCGAGGATTCCACTAACCAGAAGTTCACGCTCTGCATCAATGGTCATGCTATTGTTGAGTAGTTGTTCGGTGATAAATTTGACGAGTTCTGATTTCATTGCGACATTTGGAATTGGTAGTTTGTAAGATAGGGTCAACGCACGTTTGCATCGGAAGCCAGCTTTCTTCGGTCGATCTTTCCCGACGTGGTGCGGGGAAACTCGGATCGAACCACGATTTTCTCAGGACGAGCATAAGAAGGAAACACCGCCGCGACCTGATCGAGCACACGCTTCGTATCGAGTTCACTTCTGTGGGTGAGCAGCACGCTGACCTCAACCCGCTCGCCCTCGGTTCCAGCACTTACCGCGTAGGCAGCAGCTTCCTCAACGGCTGGATCCTGCATGACCAGGTTTTCAAGTTCATCGATCTCGATACGATTACCTCTGATCTTGACCTGCTGGTCCATCCGCCCATGGTAGTAAAGCAATCCGTCAAGGCCGCGACTCGCCAGGTCTCTGGAACGGTAGTAGCGCACACCATCCACTTCCTGGAAGCAGGCGCGGTTGAGCTCAGGACGCCGGTAATATCCCTGCATCATCGTCGGCGATGCGATAAGAAGTTCTCCTGTTTCGCCTCGTTTTATCTGCCTGTCCTGATCATCGACGATCAATACCCTGCTTCCTTCGCAGACGTGACCGATAGAAATGCTCTCCTCGTTACCGGTGATGTCAGACGGCACCGTGTAGTACGTGCACTGGTTGACCTCGGCGGGACCGTAAACATTACTGATTCGAATTGCAGGAAGCCGATCCATAAGGGCGCGAACGTGCCTCGCAGCAAAGGGCTCGCCGCCGTAAAGCACCCATCTTAATGCCTCGAGGTTTCTCGACTCGAGGCCGCCACGGCTCATCAACTGGATAATGGCAAAGGGCACCGAATACCAGATCGTCATTCTTTCATCTTCCATGAGCTGAGACATGCTGGCCGGAAGTCTTGTGTATGCGTCCGGGATGATCACAGCGCATGCACCTGCGAACGGGCTACTGAGGTAGCCCATGGTAGAGATATCGAAATGCAACGGAGCGTGATTTCCTATGACATCCTCACTGGTTATTCCATACTGCTTCACCGACCGCCGGGCATAGGCATTACCGCTTTCATGGGTATGAACGATGCCTTTTGGAGCCCCGGTGGAGCCGGAGGTGAACATGATGTAAGCGATATCGGACGGGCTTGTCCCCATTACGGAAAGGGCGCTATGGTCGAAGTTCTGCGCCGCGGACAGAGGAATGAAACTACACCCCTTTTCCGAAGTTTCCGCCAGCGAGGCTATCTCACAGTTGATGACCACTAGTGGGGTATTTAGATCATGAGCCACGGCCAGCAGCGTTTCGCGCTGGGCGCTGGTGCTTACTATCAACGTCATTTCGCAGGACTGGACCAGGCTGCTAACTCTTGCTATTGGCATATCCGGATCCATCGGGACGAACGCAGCGCCTGCTTTCATGATAGCGTATACGGCGAGCGGGGTTTCCATACATCGGTTCAGCATGATACCGACCCTGTCGCCCCTGGATACGCCAAGTTCAGCGAGTAACCGCGACAGCCGATTGCTCTCCCTGTCCAGCTGCTGGTAGGTCATTGAACGGTCCAAAAAGCGGTAGGCGTTGCTATCGGGGTAACGAACGGTGGATCGGGTTATATTATCTTGGAGCATTCTGTTTCATCGTTCCTAAAGCCCTAGTGATCTGGCAATGATGTTTCTCTGGATGTCCGAGCTGCCCGAATAAATGAGACCACCCGTCGCATCACGCAGATCGCGCTCTACCCCCTGTTCGGCGAGATAGCCTAGCGCACCATGAATGCGAATGGCGTCCTGGCTATTTTGCACAAAGGCTTCAGAGATGTGCAGCTTGGCCATTGCTGATTCCATCGGAACCGATTTTGAGTCCTGCTTCAGACAGGCGATCTGATACAGCATTAGTCTTGAAGTTTCGAGCCTGAGGCGCATTTCCGCTATGCGGTGAGAGACGGCCTGGAATTGTCCGATCGGCTGGCCAGACTGTTCACGGTCGCGCGCATACTCGATACACTGGTCGAGTTGCCTCGCCATCGAGCCCACGTGGCTGGCAAAGATGAAGCCTCGCTCCCAGTCCATGGACTGAACGAATAGACTGACCCCGCTGCCTTCCGGTCCTAGTCGATTTTCTTCGGGCACAAAACAGTCCGTGAGCCGGATATTACCGAAAGGACTGCTTCGAAGCCCCATCTTGGAATCGACAGTGAAGGACTCGTATCCAGGAGAGTTGCGCTCAACGATAAAAGCGGAGATTCCCCATTGCCCAGCAGATTCGTCTGTGCAGGCAAACACTAGAGCAATATCAGCCACAGGCCCGAGTCCGATATACCGCTTTTCTCCGTTAAGAACATAGCCACCATCAACTTTTTCGGCACTGGTGGACAGGCTGAATGCGTCTGAGCCGCTCTCCTTCTCGGTCATGCAGTGGGCGGCGAGCATCTCTCCCTTGCACAGTGATGCGAGGTACTTTTCCTTTTGCAGCTCCGAACCAAAATGCAGAATCGGCTCCTGCACGCTCCATATCTGACCGTTGACTCCCAAAGTAAGTCCGTTGTCCGCGCACCCATAACCGAGCCCCTCGAGCATATGAATCGTCGTGGGGATATCGAGTCCGGAACCACCGTATTGAGACGGAAAGCACCAGCCAAAGACACCGAAGTCGGAGCATTTCTTCCAGGCCTGGAGAAACAGGTCGGAGCGCCCATCGAGTGCGTTGATGTCGTGGTCAAGCTGTGTAGAAGAAAACTTGACACACTGGTGGTAGCGTTTCTGTTGTTCTTCAGTCCAAGTGATTTGCATATTGGGGTCTCCGGCATTGAGTCTGTTTTAAGTGCCAATGATGCGTTGTACCATCCAGTAAGTGGCGATTGCCACCAGGGCCCATGATCCGCCCTTGAGTAAAACTGGCTGGTAAAACGCCTTGTCGCGCATTAGGTAGAGCAGGGGAAATATTAATGTGACGATGACGATCTGTCCTAACTCCACCCCGATATTGAACCCTATCACCATTCCCAAGAGATCCTGCATCCTGAATGGCAGGTTAGCCATCACCGAGGCGAAGCCCAGGCCGTGAAACAGGCCCAGGAACAATATAATCCAGAGGGCGCCTCGGGTAACTAGGCGATAAATGTTGTTGAGGGCGGCGAGGATGATGGAAAGTGCGATCACCGACTCCACCAGTTTCGAATCAACCTTGATGAGTTCAAGGGCCGCCAGCAGTAACGTCACGGAGTGAGCAACAGTAAAAACCGTGACGATAGCCAACAGCGTCTTGAAAGCGCTGTAAAAGGATTCCGCCGGAACAAATTTCTGGTTTTTTCTTACCAGTACGATCGGGAGTATGAGAGCAAGGAGGAACAATATATGGTCGATACCAGCCCAGATATGGAGCATGCCCTGATAGATCATCCCACTTTTCGAAATCAGCCCTGGAACATTATCGAGGTCCAGAGTCTGTTGCGAGTTGTGGGGACCAAATACCAGCGAGGTGCGTTCCGGCCCAAAATCGGTATCTGTAAGCTCATCGTACTGAACCAGCAGCAGTCCGCGGTGGGTCGGATTCAAGGAATGAAACATCGTATTTCGAATGTCCAGCACCCTGGGAATTTTGCTGTCAGCAGGCGCTCGAAATGGTATCACCAGAAAGCTTCCCTCAGCCCCCAGCATTTTTGCTTGAAGGAAGTGTATATTGTATCTATTACCCCCTGACGGGGCGATCTGGAAATTGGCAGAAATGTAACGTTTTATCCTCTCGATATTATCCTTGGACAGGGTGAAGCGGCCCTGGTTACCATCGCCTGATTTCTTCTGCAGAAGGCTTTCAAGATCTTTCGAATTGATATGAAACTCGCCCTCAATTCCCATGTCCATGAACTTGACGAAAACATAGTTTTCTCCGTCACTATGGGAGAAAGCATTAAAGCTGAGGAACGCGGCAATTAGAAAAATGAAAAGGCGTGTCATAGTCCGATCTTGAAGGTGAGGCATGTCACCCCTTAACTTTGATGATTGATCGTGCATTGGTAGTTATGAAGTCAACGTGAAACAAGGGAATCTCGCTGTGACGGTCGCCCCGCGTGGCATGGGCCCAGCTAAAGCGATGCCCGGCGTGCCCCAAACACCCATCATACAGCGTATAGTCGATTCCCCTCCAATGTGCGAGCCCCCTGCCCGGAGCTTCAAGCTTGGTACTCACCTCATAGGGGGAGACGGAAAAACCAGTACCCATGAGCTTGAGAACGGCTTCTTTGCAAGTCCATAGCCGGTAAAAGGCTGCAACTGAATCTGCGCCTTGCAATCGACGAAACAGTTCGTACTCTGTGTCCGTCATCACACGCCTGGCTACATCGTTTATGTTTTCAAAGGTCCGCTGTCTTTCGATATCGATACCCGTTTCGATATCACGACAAAAACTTACAAGCACCGCGTCGGACGCGTGAGAGATGCTGAAATGGATATCCATTTCTACTGCGGGGTCCAGGAAAGGCCGTCCCGACTCCACCCGTAAAGGCACATCTCGAGGGTGACACCCCAGAACGCTTGCCAGTATGGATCGGACGATAAGCCTGCCGAAAAGAAATCGATTCCTGTCTTGGGGAAAGCGATACGCGTCGAGGCGTGACGCCTCATAAGGATCAAGATTGTCACGACTACCCTTGACCGCAGAATCATTTCCATCTAGCCAATATAAACACGCAAATTGACGTGCGGATTCGAGGTCCAGTGATTTTTCCAGAAGGCGTTGCATTTCTTTAGAGAGTGGACTTCTCGCCAGCGACCAGGCAATGCCCCGCAATGACCGCCAGGCACTTGCAACGGTGGGCATTGGCAGAATCCGGTTTGTCAGTGCTAGCATATATTTTTTTGATGAGGTCCACTTTCAAAGTTAGAGGCAAAAATCGCATCACATCTCCAGATAAATATGAACTTTTGACTGATTGGTTTAAGAGACGGTTCAGCCTGTCTGGCTTAAGCTTGTTGTCCGATTATAGTAATGCATTTGATTTTGCATCGCCAATCTGTAGAATGTCCATTAGTTTTCAATTTCAGGCCATATTAATTATTGATTCAATAATGTTATGGAAAAACGGTGCCAAGTCCTCTTCTCGGCACCACCTCGCAACAACAGGTGTGATTAACAGTAGAAAATGGAAGGTTGCGCACAAAACGAACCGTTTGCCCTGCAGGTAACGGATCAGTCCATGGAGCCCGAATTCCCCGAGGGCTGCATTATTATTTCAGAACCCAACGGTGCCCTTGAAAACGGTTGTTACGTGGTAGCGGACACGGCTGAAGGACCGCTGTTTCGTCAGCTGATTATCGATGAATCTGACTGGCGATTGTGTGCGCTGCAGCAAGGCGTCGAAGAGATCAGCATCGCCGGACCCGGAGATATACGAGGACGGGTGGTGCAAAGAGCGGGAAAGAGGCGCAAGGACCGTAAGTTTTATTTGTGAGTCTACTTGCCGCAATGCCTGCCTCTGTCATAACCTGACCAGCCCTGCCAGCTAATGACCAGGCTCCAGACTTCATATCAGCCACAGAGCCCCTGGTATTGTTGGCGACCGATCGGGATCAAAGCGCCCCTTCCAGCTCCAGTAAGAACTGTTTGCGATCCTTGCCCCCGGCATAACCTCTGAGGGAGCCGTCCTTACCAATCACCCGGTGGCAGGGAATCACAATGGATACAGGATTACGCGCATTGCTGCTGGCCGCTGCCCGCACCGCTTTTGGCCGGCCGGTTCTGCTTGCCAGGGCGGAATAGTCCAGCGTTTCACCCCGGGGAATAGTCATCAGCTTTTGCCAGACTTTCTGCTGAAACTCAGTGCCTCCGGTATCAAGCTCAACCCCTTCAAACAACTCCGGCTTACCGGCGAAGTAGCGGTCCAGCTGCTTATGTATTCGAGGCGGCCTGGACCCGGCATTAATTTGATACTGACCAAATCGCGTGCCCAGCAGTTGATCCATGCGCTGGTCGTTATCTGAAAAATCGAGATAACAGAGCTTTCCGTCTGCATGGAGAATAATAATTTCTCCAATAGGGCTGTTATAAATCGATGATTGCAGTTGCATCATTGCATTTTTCCTCTTGCAGCACGTAGTTCTGTTGGACTCCTGCCGTAAAGTTTGTGAAAAGTATGATTAAACTGACGCACGCTGGAAAATCCCGCTTGCAGCGCGATATCCGCCATATACTGTTCTGTATCTGTGATTAATCGCTTCGCCAGCAATACCCGGCGGGCGCGTGCCACCTGTAGTGGGCTGGCGCCGACATAACGGGCAAATAAACGACGGAGATGCCGCGACCCTACGCCTAATCGTTCAGAGAAGTCTTCGATATTCTGTCGGTCCAGGGCACCCTGATCGATCAGCTTCAATGCACGGGATACTGTGGTTTTCACACCATTCCAGGCCGGACTGTCAGGTGCAGATTCAGGACGACAACGAAGACAAGGTCGAAAACCCGCCTCCAGGGCAGCCGCTGCAGAAGGAAAAAATGTACAGTTTTGCGGTTTTGGCGGAACAGCCGGGCACACTGGCCTGCAGAAAATACCCGTGGTGGTCACCGCCGTAAAAAAACGGCCATCAAACTCTTTGTCGCGGTTTCTGACCGCCTGGTAACAGTCTTCAAATCTTAAATCCATGACGCCAGTATATCCGTATTAAACGAATATACTGGCAAAAAACGGACCTCGACGAATACCCTAAGAAATTTTAACGTCAGAGTAAAGCGGGAATTTTTTACAAAGGTCGATCACATTCTGTTTGACCGTTGCGATCACCGACTCGTCATCGAGATTCTCCAGCACATCACAAATCCAGTTGGTGATCTGCTTTGACTCTTCAACGCCAAAATCCCGGGTCGTCATTGCCGGGGTGCCGATACGCAGACCGCTTGTGACAAATGGAGATCTTGGATCATTCGGCACAGAGTTTTTATTGACGGTGATATTCGCCCGGCCTAATGCCGCATCTGCATCCTTACCGGTTATGTCCTTACTGATCAGATCCAGCAGGAACAGATGGTTATCTGTTCCGCCGGAAACAATGTCAAATCCTCTTGCCAGGAACACTTCCACCATGGCATTGGCATTATCCAGCACATGCTGCTGGTACTGCTTGAATTCCGGTTCCATTGCCTCTTTAAAGGCCACGGCTTTAGCGGCGATGACATGCATCAACGGGCCGCCCTGGGTGCCAGGAAATACAAGGGAATTAAGTTTCTTGGTGATTGCCTCATTGGCCCGCGCCAGAATCATGCCGCCTCTGGGGCCTCGCAATGTTTTGTGGGTCGTGGTGGTAACCACATCTGCTATTGGCACAGGATTAGGATAGAGCCCGGTGGCTACCAGGCCGGCAACGTGAGCCATATCGACGAACAGATAAGCCCCTACAGAATCTGCGATTTCGCGAAACCGCTGCCAGTCCATAATCCGCGAGTAGGCAGAAAAACCGGCAATGATCATTTTTGGTTGATGCTCCTTTGCCAGTGCTGCGACCTGGTCATAATCCACTTCACCAGTTTCAGCATTCAATCCATACTGCACGGCGTTATATATTTTTCCGGAAAAGTTAACACTGGCACCGTGGGTCAGGTGCCCGCCATGGGCCAGACTCATACCCAGAATGGTGTCACCGGGGTTGATCAGCGCCATAAATACAGCGAGGTTGGCAGATGAACCGGAATGAGGCTGAACGTTTGCGTAATCGGCAGAAAACAGTTTACAGGCCCGCTCGATAGCCAGCCGCTCTGCGACATCGACAAACTCGCAGCCACCATAGTAACGTTTTCCAGGGTATCCCTCGGCATACTTGTTGGTCAGCTGGGAGCCCTGCGCTGCCAGCACTCTTGGGCTGGTGAAATTTTCAGAAGCGATCAGCTCAATATGATGCTCCTGACGCTGAACCTCATTTTCCATCGCTTCAGACAACTCGGGATCGAATTCGGCGATCGATAGATTTTTATTAAACATTTTTGACTCCAGTAAAGGTGAAATTTATGGACGTCCTGCCTTTCTTACCTGCGTCAGCACGTCGCTAATCTTGTGGCCATCAACTGGCCTGATAGAGGATTTTATTCAACTGGCAGGCACTTTGATACCACAGTTTTTCTTATCCCTGCCTAAACTATGTTTTCAGCGGCATAATTCGGCCAGATTTTTCGCTTCATCTTCATTGTATTCACCGATTTTCTTGCAGCGGTTGACCTGTAATCGAGCAAGAGACCGTACTCGTGCACCATTGGCCCATGGGGGGAGCTTGGCAGCCACTGCCTTGGCCGCCTCGGTTGTCAGAAACTTCCCCAGCATCACAAAATACCATCGTTGTCCCTTCACCATGGTAGAAAAGAACTGGCCCCGACCGTTCAATGATTTGAATAATGAACGTGCGCTGGAAGGATTAGGCATACTGAACAGCTGCAGGGTGTATTTTCGCGAGCTCTTTTCGAACAGCCATTGGTTATCATTACTGATGTCAGTACCCAGCAGGCTGGTATCTTGCAGATCCGGTACCACAGCAAGTTCAGTAATGTCCTCTCCAAGATAGCTTGTCAGCAATGATCTGGCCTGTTGCCTCCATACCTGATCGACGCCTGCAATGCTGTCCGGCCTTTGCAGCGACGCCCTGGGCACCCAGCCGGTAATCCACTCAGGTGCAACCACTCGCAGCCAGCCGCTCTGCTGTCCTATCTGTATCATTACACTGCCTTGGGGCAAAAGGCCGAGCACAGCGTCATCTGTGTCCTCCGGCAGCGGTTTGGCTCGCGCTCTGCTACTAACAATATATACCTTCTCATTTCTGACCTCTCCAGCTTGCTGTTGAATCCAAACGGGCAATCCTCCAGGAATTGTGACCTCAGAAAAATCTCCAACCTCACTGACAATATCAACCAGCGTATTCAAAGGCAGCGACACCACTTCAGTGGCTGAATCACTGGGGCCAATCAATACGGCAACACCCGACTGATTAACCTGGTGAATAGTGCTACTGACCGGGCTGACCAGGGCAACTGACTCAGCCGGTGGCCGTTCCGTATCAATTGATCCAGCCTGATCACCTGCTACTGTTGATGCCGCCTCAAGGCGTGCCGATTCCACTTGGGGCTCAGATTCCGGCGCGTCTGTCTGTTCTACTTCAGCGGAGAATTGCTGTGCATTTGCAACGATCTGCTGCGCGGCTTCAGTCGAGGCAATTTCAACTTTGGGACTACCTATCGTTCCAGACGCCAACACTTGCACATCATCTTCCTGTCCCTCAGTGTAAACAATGATCTGGTCCTCGATTGGTTTTGACACTGCTGCAGCCGGAACCTTCGACAACGGGGCTTCCGACTCTACGGAAACTGCGACCGAAGGTATCGCCTCAATGACAATACCGACGGGGCCCGCAGGCTCGTCACTGGCAACCAGAATTGTCTGCGAGCGGGCTAAATTTTCAGCCGCTATAGCAGATGAGTCTTGACTGGTTATTTGCATTCCACTGATCAGGCCGGTGACCGTCTCTGGCTGCGCGTTGGCAGCAATTTTAACTTTTCTCGATTCCAGAGTCGCAACCCTGCGACGTATACTTTGGGTTTGCCATACCTTGGCAATTTCCTCAGGCGTGGCCTTTACGTTATCCACTGTTTTCGCTTCGATCCAGCCTGAGACTTTTTCCGGCAACAATACACGCACCCACTTCTGTTCCTGTTCCAGCAGCAGAACCTTGGCGCCCCTTTGCAGTTTACCGATATCGTTGAATTCAGAGTTCTCTGTAGGATCCGCGTATACGTTTGCCATTGTGGCAGTAACCTCAACCTGGCCCTTGTTAATTTTGCTGCTATCTGCACGAAGCCAGCCAGGAACACCGCCAGGCACCTCCACAAGAATCCAGTCCCTGTTGCGGCGAACCACTTTTAACAATATCTTCGCGCCTAACCTCGTCACGACCGGGGAAAGCGTATTAAACCGTGAGTACATCAAAATCGGGGTGTCTTTCACCAGCACAAATTCCGATGTCGCGGCTTGCTCCGGGCTGAGTCCGGATTGCTGAGCAGCAGAGGCATCGGCACCACTTACGGCAACAGATTCTATTATTTTCGCCCGAGGTGTTGCTTCAATAAATTCACCCTGGTGTTGTTCGATAAAGGTCGCCGCACGCTCATTGCCACCACTAGCCGCACGCTCGAACCATTGCCGGGCGGCTGGTCGATTTTCCTCAATACCCACGCCATAAAACAATGCTCGTCCATAGTTGAACTGCGCAATTGGAAAGCCGTTATCCGCCGACTTGTACCACCAGCCCACGCCTTCCTTTATCTTTCCCAGGTCCTCTTTTTCCTCTAACAATAAATGACCAAGGTTGTACTGGGCTTCACGATGATTCTGTCGGGCAGCCCTGGTAAACCAGAAAACGGCTTCTCCGCGATTTTCCCCAAGTCCCTTGCCTTCCACATAGAGCACGCCAACATTGAATTGTGCATCTGCAGACCCAAGGTAGGCCTCCTGAAGCCAGAGTGTCGCGGCGCGTTTGTAATCACCCTCAGCAAAAGCCCTTATGCCCTCGGCATAGGTTTCACTCGCCGTGGGCTGACCAATCAGGGCGTCATTGGCATCGCTATCATTTACCGCAACCTCGGCGTCGGCCTGACTGGCAGCTGAATCTGTCTGGGCCATCAGCGGTATCGGGATGGCAAGCAGATATACCGCCAGTAATACCAGCGTTGAAAACCTTAGCCTGGGGCGTGGCAGCGTGTTAACCAATATTATCCGGCCGGCTTATTGCGAAGCCAGAAAAGTGCAAATTGCCGCATTGATCATCGTAATATGAATAAGTGTATGTGCTGATTTTAGCAACTATCTGCAAAACTCTCTCTGAATTTCAGCAAAACTATCTGATTCAAGGGCCTCACGAATCCGCGCCATCAGTCGCTGGTAGTAATGCACATTGTGCAGCGAACAGAGTCTCGCCCCGAGCATTTCATTTTTGTGATAGAGATGGCGTAAATAGGAGCGGGAATAGTGCTTGCAGGTGTAACAATCACAGGCGGCGTCGACGGGACGTGTATCAAGCCTGTTGACTGCATTACGAATCTTTACCGTGCCCTCGCTGGTATACAGCCAGCCATTACGCGCATTTCTGGTTGGCAGTACACAGTCAAACATATCAATGCCTCTGGCCACGCCGTCCACAAGATCTTTCGGTATACCGACACCCATCAGGTACCGCGGTCTATTCTCCGGCATTTTCCAGGCAATCTGGTCGAGCACCCGCAACATATCTTCTTTAGGCTCTCCTACCGATAAGCCGCCAATGGCATAACCGTCAAAGCCGATCTCCACCAGTTTTTCCAGAGACTCCAGTCGCAAATGTTCGTACATCCCTCCCTGAACGATACCAAATAACGCGCCTTTACCCACGTAATGGTCCTTACAGCGACGTGCCCAGCGGGCCGATAACTCCATTGATGTGCGTGCCTCCTGTTCCGTAGCCGGATAACCCGTACACTCATCAAAAACCATGACCACATCCGACCCGAGGACCGTTTGAATATCCATGGATTCTTCCGGCCCGAGGAAAACAGTACTGCCATCTATCGGAGATTTAAAAGTCACCCCTTTTTCTTCCAGCTTGCGCAACTCCGCCAGACTCCAGACCTGAAACCCCCCTGAGTCAGTCAGTATCGGGCCATGCCAGTTCATGAAATCATGCAGCGTACCATGGGCCGCCACCACTTCTGTTCCCGGCTGCAGCATCAGGTGAAAGGTATTGCCAAGAATAATCTGGGCGCCGGTACCAGCAACCTCCTCCGGACTCAGCGACTTAACCGTGGCACTGGTACCAACAGGCATAAACGCCGGTGTATCCACAGGGCCACGCTCAAAAGTCAGCCGTCCTCGCCTGGCCTTGCCGGCATTTGCCATTAATTCAAATTTCATGGTGCACGCTCCAGCAGCATGGCATCACCATAACTGAAAAATCGAAACCGCTGTGTGATTGCATATTGATACATAGTCATCACTCGATCGTAACCCGCAAACGCTGAAACCAGCACCAGCAGGGTTGATTTTGGCAGATGAAAGTTCGTCACCAGCCTGTCGACGGTGTGAAATTCAAATCCAGGCTTGATAAACAAGGTGGTTTCTCCATCAAATGGTGCGATATCACCGCTGCGGGAAGCGGTTTCAAGTGCTCTGACCACGGTAGTACCAATGGCCACTATTTTACCGCCCCCGGCCTTTGTCGCTCGAATAGCATCACACAGTTCTGCGCTGACAGTCACCCGTTCTGCATGCATGGTGTGATCGTCCAGACTGTCGGTTTGCACTGGCAGGAAAGTGCCGGCACCAACGTGCAGAGTGATGGTCTGCCAGTCAACACCTTTGGCCTTTATTCGCTTGATCAGCGACTGGTCGAAATGCAGACCTGCGGTAGGGGCGGCAACAGCACCGGTTTTTTCAGCAAAAACAGTCTGATAGCGCTGCTGATCATCAGAGACTGCGGCTCGCTTGACATAGGGAGGCAAAGGCATTGCTCCATATCGGTTAAACAACGCCACAACATCACAACCCGCGGGAAATTCAATGATAAAGAAACGATCCTGGCGATCTACCACGGTCGCGCTTATATCCGCCACAAGCAGCATCTGGCCGGGTTTAACGGTCTTATTCGAACGAAGCTGAACCAGCGCCTTAGTTTCGCCGAGCAATCGTTCAAGCATGATCTCCACTTTTCCACCACTTGGCTTAACCGCCTGAATCCTTGCCGGTAACACTTTGGTGTCATTGACGACCACCATATCACCGGGGTCCAGTAATGTGTCCAGGGAGGAGAATAGCTGCTGCTGACACTGCCTGGTTTCCGAATTAAAATAAAGCAGGCGACTGTCCGCCCTGCCCGCTAACGGATACTGGGCAATAAGTTCAGCTGGCAGGGTGTAGTCGAATTGATTGATTTCCACGGAACGGTCAAATATTTAGCTGGGCGGATTCTAGTGTCTTCGGTGGACAAGGTAAAACAAAACAACTTATCATTGGCACCCCCGTGCCGGGGTGGCGAAATTGGTAGACGCGTTGGATTCAAAATCCAATTGGGGCAACTCAGTGTCGGTTCGAGTCCGACCCTCGGTACCACTGAACGGTTT
>Ga0055584_100001130_pt1 | contig 26093 bp, 12 predicted proteins | sample OSDHelmetaG_FD_58716 | JGI IMG/M metagenome (GOLD analysis project Ga0055584, IMG submission 58716) | Pelagic marine sediment microbial communities from the LTER site Helgoland, North Sea, for post-phytoplankton bloom and carbon turnover... | ecosystem: Environmental > Aquatic > Marine >...
CACCAATCTGATCCAGAAAATAACATCAATACATTCTTTCCCTCTTCTTTTGCAGTATTTAGACTTTCATCTAAATTATGGGATAGTGGAAGTCCTTGGGAAAATATAGACGTTGTTGTACTTAGTACTAGGCAAAATATTGCCCATCGGATTTTGTAACTGTTCATAAGTAAAGTTTTTAAATGGAAGAATAGAAATCCATTGTCTATTATGAAACAGTTCTTTATAAAAATACCCTACCTACAAATTCAGAAATTTTCTATTCCCTAGTTACTTTCATTCTCTTATGTGAAATGTTTCAATTAATGAGCGGGCATAGAATGAGTTCACAATTGTTATTTTAACCCTATGGATGAAAGCTGGTCCAGTAGTCCATGTTCAATTCTTTATCTATAATTGTTTGATAATCAACATTTAATTTACATTTTCAATATCAATCATATATTCATGTTCAAATTATTCTCAGTTGTTGGTTTTGACTTAATTCAGATATCTCCACATTAAGACATTTTTTACTTTACCAATATTATAAGATTGGCTTAACACATCAAATCAATCAAATACGTAACTTTCAATCAACATTATTCGCGATATTGAATTATAATATAGAGTTGAATGTAGAGGCAGAAAACTTCTTTTAAATAATTCATCTAAATGTTTTTTTCTTTTTTATGAAATTCATCCATATACTTCTGTTTTATTTTACTTCTATATGCTTTCTTTCCTCTTTAGAAGGACAAAAAAAGAGCCTATATTCTTCAATATTCGAGATAGATGGCCTCATTAATGTAAATATCAATACTAATCTTGGTCATCTCGTGAGAAAAAGCTCAAAAGAAGAATACCAACAAGCCGAAATCACAATTTATGATGAATCATCATCTGAGTTAATTGCCCTTCCTGGGCGAATCAGGGCTCGAGGAAACATGAGAAAAAAGCAGTGCAGATATCCACCTATAAAAATAGATTTTAAAAAAAGTGATCTGGATTCTCTAGGCTATAAAAAGAAGATTGATAAACTTAAAATGGTTTTTCCTTGTAGAGGGGGAAATGGAAATCAAGAGAAACTGTATAAGGAATATTTACTTTATGATATCTACAAAATAATAGATCCTAAAGGGCTGAATGCCAAGTTATCAAATGTCACTTTCATTGAAGAAGATGGAAAAGAAACTCAGTTTACTGGCATGTTTGTAGAAGAAGAAAAAGCGTATAAGCGGAGAACGGATGCAAAAATTATTGAATCAGGAAATTTGAGAGCTCCGAGTTTGGATCGTGATTTATACCTTAAAATGAGTTTCTTCCAATTCATGATTGCTAATACTGATTATTCAGTAGCTAATAAGCACAATTTAGAAATGGTAAAACATCCTGATAACCGAAGAGTAGTAGCAATTCCTTATGATTTTGATTATTCTGGATTCGTGGGCCAACACTATGCCGTCCCTCATGAATCTCTACCAATTGAAGATGTCAATGAAAGATATTTCTTTGTAAAAGACCTCACTATTGCAGAGTTCAATAAAATGGTAACTTATTTTTTATCGATTGAAGATCAGGTAAATAACACAATTGAATCTGCCTCATACATGGATGACAAAAATCGAAAAATGAGTAAGCACTACTTGAAATCTTTTTTTGATATGCTTAGAAAACCTAAAGTCCTAAGAAGACAAATTATAGAATAGCAAGCTGATTGAGTGAAATACAATTTTAATAATAAAACCTTTCATCTTCTACAAAATAGCGAGAAAGGGGAAGTAGATAAATCTACGACATTTCACTATGCTCAAGAAGGTGATATCATCTCCGCTGAATATAGAGGTGGTACTATACGATGTGGCAAAATCATTGCATTAATTGAAGAAGATCAGCTTGATATGTTATATCAATGTATAACAATTGATAATGAACTGAAAGCTGGAAAAGCCAAAGCTGATATATCACTTAATAGTATTGGCAAAATTATACTTCGCCTCAACTGGAAATGGCTCAATGACAATGACGAAAGTGGAGAATCCTTGTACATAGAGTCCTAATTTGTAAAGTTCTAATGAAAACTGATAAAAGACCTTAATCGAAAGTATTTTCCTATTTGAAGAAAAAGGCTTTACTTCAAGAATCTTATGGGTAATATGAATTCAACCAATATTGAAAATGTTGTAAATCTTATAGATCACAAAATATCTGATCTTCAAAATGAGAATGTCTTAGATCAATGCGTTCAGCGGAGAAATGAGGTACTTTCATTTTATAATAAGAACAGAGCCCTGCTATCCAAAAAATTTGGAACACTACATCAAAATAATTATTGGCTCTATCACTTTAACACTGAAATAGTTCCTATTCTAAAGCATTATCTCATCTTCCTCAGAAACACTATGCTAGAAATTCACATAGCAAATGTCAAAGAGATGAGTAAAAGTGTCTCACAAGTCGAAAGAAAGAATTTCAGTAACTCCACTCATGAGCATCTTAATTCTATTACTTCAGAATATGTCCGAAACCTAAACATAAAATGGGAATGGATAAGTAACAGCAATAATCAGAAAATATCTGCCTTAAACTCTAGTTTAACATTAAGTCCAAGCAAAGTCTATAAGAAGCAAATTGATCAATGTGGAGTACAGATGTCACGAATAAAAAATCAGGACCTCTCCATGATTAAAACTATATCATCTCTCAATAATATAAGAGAAGATATAGAAAATCACTTGAATAAGTATATCGAACAAGAAGTTGCATTAGAACAGCTACTCACAAATCTGAATTCTAAACTCCATAATCATTCAGATGTGCTTACTTCCCTAACCGAAGCAAAAACTTCGCTTCAAAATATTCCGATATCAAGTGATAATGAAATAGAATGGTTAGATCATCTGGATCATAAAGTGACAGAATTACAAAGCATTAATATAATCACGAGTCACAGCAATGGGTTACTCATAGAAAAGAATCTTGAGCTAGCTAAAGGGACCAAAAAATGGGTAGATATGGTTTTGCTTCCTCAGCATATTCAGCTGAGAGATCAAGTAGAACAAAACCTCAATAGGGTAAATACTATGCTTATCAATGCTCAACATAAATATCAGCTTCTTGAAGGCAAAAAAAACAAAGCGTATCATGATGAGATTGTAAGCACTATAAGTTCTCTAAGTAAAAATCAGAAAGCTACAACAGAATCCATTTCCCATGAATACGGTAAAATTATCGAACAATCATCATCAACACTCCGTGCTGATCAATTGTATGATGATCAGAATTGGATGGTAAGTGGTTATGATTTATCATTAGTACAATTAAGAAGTGATACTGAAAATATATTCAAACAAATTTATGATTGGGGTAAAAACTATATAACACATGCTACCTGGATCCCATACATAGGATACGATGATGGGGTGGATAAAATTGAAAAAATAGCCAAACTTGTACATTCCAAATCCATGCATTCCCAACAGGGCCACTACCAAAGGGTCTTTATGAGCGATGGTTTCTTGAGCGATTATTATTTAGTTCATCGGAGCAAAGAAATGACACAAGTGCAAGGTATAGCTGATCTTTGGAGTGAAGGTTTTGGCACATCTTTAGTAATCTCAGGAACGCCTTTGTCTGGTAAAACTACATTTGCTCTTCAGGTAGTTCGACACCATTGGCCTGATCATTTTATTCAACTTCTACCCCATTCTTCTCTAAATATTGGAAAGAAAAAAGTAAAGTGTGGTTCTAATATTTCAGAGGCTCTTTTGTCAATCACAAATACTTTAGATAAAAGGAAAAAGTGGTGCATACTCTTAGATGACATTCATACATGGCATGGTAAAAATACCAGTCTCTTAGAGAACATGGAAAGTTTAAGATCATTTGTCTTGAGAAGCCCTGCTAATATCTTAATAGTAATTGCAGTAGGGAATCATTTTCTTTCTAGGCTGCAAACTACGATCAAGTTTAGTGATGCATTCATGAGCCACATTGACCTTTCGAATATTAAGAGAAAACAATTCATGACTACATTGAGGCACAGACATGATGCTACACAAAATGAACTATTCGGAGCAAAAGAGGAACCACTTACTAACAAGCAAATTGAAAATATCGGTCATAAAATATGGAAATACACCGATCATAATGTCGGTACTAGTCTAAATGAATGGACTAAAAGTATTTCACAAAATGAAAACGGTCAGTGGAAGATAGATTTTATCCCTCACAGGTATCCTAAAATTGTGAATGAAAAAAGTGCAGCTTTATTCAATGCTCTTCTTATTTATAACAGACTTTCTGAAAATCGCCTTAAAGAAGTTTCGGACCAAATGGACTCCAATGAGCAGCAATCTATACTTTATAATATGCTTAACTCAAAAGTTTTTAATATTGACAGCCAATCTCAGATTAGCATAAACCCATGCGTAAATACAGAAATCCAGTATCAGTATGATAACCTAGCTGATCTCGAACAGAAAAAATATGTGATTGCCTCAGAAGAAATGAAAGAAGACAGTCTTGAATTATCAAATCATGTAAAGGAGCTATTATTTCATTATCCATTCATATCAAATGAATCTCAGATTTCTTTTAAGACAAGAAAGAGCAAACTATATATTAAATTTCTCACTATGGAATCTCCATCAGCCCTAGTAGATTATCTAAATGATCAACAGAATAAACTTCAATTTCAATTTATCAAATGGATTAAAATATGAGCTTACTATTATTTGCAGGTGTAGGAGACGTTTTATCATCATATAATGTAATTATTGCATCATCGGTAATTATCATTCTTTCCTTCTTTTTTTCACAATTATCACAACGTACTAATGTTCCGTCAGTGCTAATGTTAATTGTATTAGGCATGCTATTGAAGGTAGGACTCGATGCAAGTGGAACCTCATTTGATTTTTTCCCAATTCTTCAACTTCTAGGAATAATTGGGTTGATTATGATTGTCCTAGAAGCAGCATTAGAGCTAAAATTAGAGAAAGAAAAAACAGGCCCAATTCTTATGGCAATGGCAATTGCTCTTATAGGGTTAGTTGCCTCAGCATTTATCGCCAAGCTTTTGTTACAATATTTTGTACCTGAAATGACGTCACAACAGGCCTGGGTCTATGCTACACCATTATCTATTCTATCCAGTGCTATTATTATACCCTCCGTTTCTAGTCTTAGAACTGACAAAAAGGAATTTCACATTTATGAAAGCACATTTTCAGACATATTTGGGATTATGATGTTCTACTTTCTAGTAGGAAATTTAGAAAGTGATACTGGGACTGGGCTAGTTGGATTTGCAGGCAATCTGATTTTGACAATAGTGATTTCTCTAATTGCTAGCTATGCAATAGTGATCATATTTCAAAATATTAAAACTCATGTCAAGCTTTTTTTACTTATTGCCATATTGCTTTTACTTTATGCGATAGGTAAAAAATTACACCTTTCTTCTTTGATCATTATTTTAGTTTTTGGCTTACTCATCGCAAATATGGAGTTATTCTTTGGAGGTAGGTTACGCCGATTTCTCAATTACAGAAAGGCAAAACACATCTATGATGAACTCCATACCATTACATTAGAAACAGCTTTCGTGGTTCGTACATTTTTCTTTGTAATCTTCGGTATAACTATTTCATTGGGGTCATTACTCGATCCAGGAGTCGCCCTTGTAAGTATCTTAATTACAGCCTCTATCTACATCATAAGATACATCATGCTTCGCACCTCTATCGGTAAAGATATTTTACCTCAAGTATATATTGCGCCAAGAGGGTTAATCACTATCTTGTTATTCTACTCCATACCAGAGGCATTACAATTAGACTCCTTTAATTCGGGTATCTTCTTATTTGTGATCATTGCAACTAGTATAATTATGACTATAGCGATGATTTTTGATAAAAAAAGAGCCAATAAAGCCATCATCCGAGCCAAATCCACTGATGTAGGTTATGTCAAATGGAGCGCTAAATCGATGGAATAATTATCAAACTTAGATTGAATAAAATGGTAAGAAGAACATTCATCCAAAACTCATCCTTATCTATTGCTGGAATAGCTACATCAAAATTTCATTTTAATAAAATGCGAAAATTTAGAGTCAGTCTCAACCCAGGAGCTATTGGTGTAAAAACTGATGCCAAACAACTTTTGAGCCATGCTATTTATTATGGATTTGAAGCTATAGTCCCAAATGTTTCCGAACTAGTCATAATGGATAAAAGTGTAATGCATGAGTATTTGTCGAAAATGGAAAAGGAAAATATCACCTTTGGTTCCCTGGGACTTCCAGTGGATTTCAGGAAAGATAGCGATACTTTCAAAAAAGGTATAATTGAACTGACAGACATCTGCTCTTCACTTAGAGATGCAGGAGTAAAAAGAATGAGTACATGGATCATGCCTACTCATAATAGCTTGACTTATCTGGAGAACATGAAGCAGCAATCATCTAGGCTCAAAATGATAGCCAATATTCTCGGTCATTTCGGCATCCGATTTGGACTAGAATATGTAGGACCAAAAACTCTTCTTGCTCGAGACAAATATCCATTTGTAAGCTCTCTAAAGGAATGTAAAGAGCTTGTTTCAGCAATTGACGAAAGTAACGTTGGATTTGTACTTGACTCTTTTCATTGGTATTGTGCGGAGGAAGGCGTTTCAGATTTATTGACATTGGATAATAAAGATATTGTTACTGTAGATCTCAATGATGCCGTATCAGGTAGAGATATCTATTCTCAATTGGATTGGGAAAGAATGCTTCCTGGTGATAGCGGTGTCATAGATTTGAAAGGCTTTGTAAATGCTCTCAAAACCTTGGGCTATGATGGACCTGTCAGAGCAGAACCGTTTAATAAATTGCTCAATGAAATGAATGATAATGATGCGCTTAAAAGAACATATAACGCAATGAAAAAAGCAGTTGATCTTTAGGATAAGATGTCCTCAGGTAATTAGCAAAGATTATGATTCTTAGATCTGTACTTCTTTACAATTGGCTTTCTTAAGGTTGTAGAAAGTTTTCTTCTTTTAGCGAAGAATTGTGATGACTGGTATATATTAATACACTTTAAAGAAGATACAGGTAAGATTTCTAAAGTCGAAACCTTCTCTATTTGCACCTCATTTCTATCATCAATTGCAAATACATCCACATGATTTGCGCAAATGATAGACAAAACCAATACCATTAGTTTTATCTCTTTCATTATTCAGATTAGTTATTACCCTGTCACAAAGTAAATAAAGTATCCCTATACAAAATCTGCCAATTTATGTCAGCTATCTGTCGATTACAGTACTTTTGTGTATCCGATACTTATCATATCAAAATTCTTCATAATACATTGATAATCAATACTGTCACTTACTTTACATTACACAGGTGAAAATAAAATATTCATCTCTTTTACCAAAATATTAGACTTAAGTAATAAAAAAAAATAAAACAACATATGATCACTCATGATACTTATAGAAGAGTACTCTATGCTGAAACAGATAAGATGGGTTATCTGTATTATGGTCATTATGCATCATATTACGAAACTGGAAGAGCAGAGTTTATAAGAGATCATGGTATTACCTACCACGATTTAGAAGTTGATCATGGAATTATGATGCCTGTTGCACAACTTGAGTGTAGATATCGTCTTCCTGCTCGATATGATGAAAACCTTGTCATAAGAACTTATCTTAAGAAGATGCCAAGAAGAATTTTTCATGTGGAACATGAAATCATCAACCCTGCCAGACAGATAATTAACAGTGGAGTGGTTAAACTCTTCTTTGTAGATATGGAAAGCGGCAAAAATGTGTCTTGTCCAGAATATGTAAAAGAAGCTTTTGCTCCTTACTTTTGACTTCAGGACATGATAAACAACTTGAAAAATACTCTTTGGCCTCAATCACTTGTAGATTCTATACTCACTTGGTCCAAAACATACTCCATTCCAGGATTTAATGAAGTACCTGTCTATAACATTGTGGGATTCATCATCAAAGAGCTCAAAGCTGATGACATCACAACGAGGGCTAATTCAGTGGCCTTTAACTTTTTTATATCCTTATTCCCTTTCATAATATTCATTCTTCCTCTTATCGCTCAATTACCTTTTGTAGATGATTTTTGGTCTAATCTTCAAAGCTCAATGGATGGGGTTATTCCAGAAAGTGCTCGTACTTATATAATAGAAATTATATCAGGAATCCGCAATGATGGCCAATATGGGATTCAAAGTTTAGGATTTATATTAGCCGTGATATTCTCATCTTCTGGAATGATCAACTTAATGTATGGTTTTGATAAATCCTATGCCCTCAGTTTCAAATCTCGAAATTACTTCCATAAGAGAATTATTGCAATTGGATTAACTCTACTTGTAGGAATACTATTCATTCTTTCAGTGGCATTTATCATTTTGGGAAAGGAAATCTTAGGACCTATTTTTGGAGACAATGCTTTAGCGTCGATAGGCTTTAATGTACTTAGGTGGATAATTCTACTTATAAGTTTTTATAGTGTGATTACTTTTATCTATCGCTATGGAACTTCATTGTATCGTCCTCTGAAGCTGATAAATCCCGGAGCTATTCTGGCTACTGGTCTATCAATAATTAGCTCAGTATTGTTTTCCTATTTCATAGACAATTTTGGGAGATATAATGAAATTTATGGAAGTATTGGAGCTCTCATCGTAATTCTGCTTTGGCTACAGATTAATGCCTTTGTACTCTTAGTAGGATTCGAACTTAATGCTAGTATAGCTGTAAATAGAGATTTATTAGAAAAACCTCAAGCACATTGATGTGCTCAAGGTTTTTCATTTATATTACTTTGTAGATCGAGTATACTCAAACCCACCTTCTTTACTTTCAGACCAAGATGAAAACTTAATATCAATATATATATCATCAGCAATAAGGTGAACTACTAGATCTTTCCCTTCTATATCCTTAGGTTTTATCGTATTCCTAAAATTATCAAAAGACAGGTTTTCTATGTTAGTTGTCTTACCTAAGGCCCACTCAGTATCAGTAGGACTTGTTGATTTACTAGATGAACTCTCTTGTCTAATATTAAATATCTGTCCACCATCTACACCCCTTGTAATCCAAACATTATCAGTAATTCTGTCCTGATTAGCTTCTAATTCAGGATCTGCCCCATCTTCTTTTTTGAATGTCAGGTTGCCCCCATTCCAAATTTCTCCAGTGATTTCAGTTCCTCCACTGTCATCCGGATTCATGGAGTTTCCTGCTTCATCTTTGCTACAAGAAGTGAGTAATATAGAGGCAGCTATGAGGAGAAAAAGAATTTGTAGTTGTTTCATAGTATTTTGATTACGATATAAGTTATTAAATGGTTGTTTACTTAACTATTAAACAAACCTTTTTGTTCTTGATAAGAAATTGGAGAGACAATGTTTATTCTTGAGAAGAACCATTTTCTTCAAAATGCAGATAAAGCAGAAGTAATTCTAATTCTTCCCTTGGTATTCCTTTTAGGTTTTTTAATTGTTCTGATGAAGTTATTTGACCTAGGCTCTTCTTTAAATTAAAAATGTATTTCACCTCCTCGTATTCTAGTATTTTCATACGGAGTAGACTTTTGAATTCAATATTATTGATATTAAAAGTCCTGTGGGAAGTTTTAATCTTAGCATTCTCTGTGAGGTTGCGATATGTTATAGAATCCATTTTGTAGAGGGACTTCAACTGCTCCATTTTAGCAAATCCTCCAAGTTGGGTTCTATGATCAACAATGGTTTTTGAATAAAATGGTCCGATACCTTTAATCTTTTCTAATTCATCTGCTGAAGCAGAGTTAATGTCTAAATCAAGAAATACTAATTCTGATGAAGATTGAATACTATCCCTTGTTATTATTGTCTTAGATTCCTTTTTCGATATTATTAGAGATGGTTCCAATCTTTCGTATAATTCTTCATCTATACCATAAACTTTCTTCAAATGACCAATCGAATCAAATCCACCTAACTTCGTTCGATAATTAATAATTCTCATCGACAGTTTAGGACCAATTCCATTGAGTAGTGAAAGAGTAACACTGTCTGCGGTATTAATATCCACTCTTATATATTCTTTAATTATCTCATCTTCTACTTGATAGGTCTTCTTTTGTATTGTACTTGAGTTTCTTGGAGAAAGGATCAAGAATGGTTTAATATTTTTAAAAGTTTCAGGTGTTAAACCGTATACTCTGAGCAAATCTTCTTTCCGGTCAAAGCCCCTTATTCCCGCTCTATATTTTACAATCCTCTGGCCTAAAACAGGTCCAATACCATACAGTTTTTCAAATTCTTTTGGGGAAGCATGGTTAATGTCTATTGGTTCTATTAAGTATTTATTGTTTTTCGAATTATTAGGTTCGCGCTTCTCAGGCTTTGCTCTATCTATGCGTTCTGATACTTTTTTAGGTATAGGAGGAACAACAATTGTGGTTCTATTGAATCCTAATAGTTGGTAGATTTCAAAACTGAATGCTACTATGACGATAAGAATAATCAAGACTATTATACTAAATCTTTCATTTCTCGAAAATGAAAAATAGTCCTTAAACGAAGGCTTTTCCATTGGGCAGGTTAATTTGATTTCAACTAAAAATAAAAATATTATTAATAAAAAAAGGCTTCCCACCTCGAGGGTGGGAAGCCAAATCCCAAAAACAGTAAACTCTTATCTTAAGAAATCAGTGCTTGCTTATTTTAAAAGCACCATACGCCTTGTACTCGTAAATCCTTGATTATCAAGAGTATAGTATAGTACACCTGTAGTGTTCAAATCATTTTTGTCAACAACGATTGAATTTAGACCTTGAGTGAAAGAGCCGGAGAAACCTTTTAATAATTTACCTGTTACGTCAAAGATGTTGATAGTCGCGTCAGCATCTTGTGGTAACATGAATCCAATAGAAGTAGTCTGTGCGAAAGGGTTAGGTGTATTCTGGAATAGTTCAAAACCAGCTAATACATCTTCACCCACAGAATTGAATTCTAAATTAAGGCCCATCACCTCTTTATCGTCGTTATATGCTTCTGCTGTAGTCACTGCAGAAGTCACCTGTAGTACATTACTTAATTTTCCTGATCTCTGTGCTTTAAATGTCAACACAAAGGCTTCAGAATCTGTAACATTTTCTGGAGTTACTGAGCCCCATGAGGCAGTGATAAATCCATCATCGGTGCCATATGTACCAAAATTATCCGCACCTACATCAAGCTTACCTGGCTCGAAGCCTATGTAAGAGATCGCATTTTGGTCATATTCCATTGTAAATTGGTATCCTAAGATGTCCTCCACCCCTTTAAAAGAAACAGGCACATTTACAACGTCACCAGCTCTGAAGGACATATCATTTGTAACTAATCTTGCATGAGACCTTGGAGAAGTAAGTAACCCTGAAACATTGACATTACCATTTACATCACCCACTTTGATTCCTACGAAATCAAGGATCATCGTTCTATTCAAATCTGGAATGCTGTATGTCTCCTTAAATGCTTCATTCAAAGGATCAGTAGGTCTTATGAATCTGTAGTTATCATCAATAAATCTCCAAGAATTATTGTTGTTAAATTCATCTGAGATCCCTAAGATCACTTTTCTCAATTCTACAAGATCAATTGCTGATATGTTGCCATCTCTGGTAACATCACCTGCAATAATTTTATAAGGAGAATCAAGAATCTCTAGTCCTAATATGTGCTTCTGTAATAATACTAAATCAAGGGTAGAAACTCCATTTAATATATCTCTATTCAATGTAGGAACAACTTTATAAGTACCTCCAAGGGGCATATCAGAAAATGCATAAATACCTGATAAATCAGTTGAAGTAGCATTTGTAGATGCTCCATTGTTTGTTGCTTCTAGCGAAACTTCTACTGTAGGTAAGTTCTCTCTTCCTTCTGTATGTATATTTCCAGTAATTATTACATTAGCTGGGTTGAAGATTGTAGTATCACAAGTGTTGTTATTATTGTCCAAATCAAATACCACAGAACAGAAGTCTGAATTTACAATATTGATATCATCACCATATCTTTCAACTGCTAGTACATGAACTGTAAGATTATTAATTCCTACGTCACCACAAGTGAACACAAGTGAAGGAACAATTGAATCTGCAGCGAAAGAATAAATCAATTCATATCCACATGGGTGTGAACTAGATCCTATATCATATTCACTAGCCCATATAGTTAGCATACCACCATCAGCAATACCATCACCGGCCACATCATCATTCGCCTGACCATTCTGTTCACTTCCGTCATCTACTGGCATTAATGATCCAGTTAGAGTTGTGATACATACCGGAGTTGGTTCCTTAATGTTTCTAATAGTAAATAACTGCTCGCATACATCTCTGTTACCACATTGATCTCTTACTTCCCAAATAACACGGTGTGTTCCGATCGGATAATCACCACTCAAATCAGCAGTTCCACCTACAATTTGTGTGCTAATATCAATGCTATAGTCATTGTCTAAATCAATTGCAATATTCCATATAAGATTTTCATCTTCTGTACAATTATCACTTGCAGTCTGACTCAATTCAATGAAGCCTCCATCACATTCAGAATCAAGAACATCAGCTATCTTTTCCGTACATGTTCCATCTACAGACCCCTCTATTGTAGGATCTACAAGATCATTGATCTTAATGATCTGACTATGTGTAGCAATTGTATATGATGGCACTTTACACCAGTCAATAACTGTCCATTGTCTTATAATCTTGAAACAAGCATCTCCTTGAGAATCGTTAAATCGTACCACAAGATCTTCAAATGCCCATCCGATAAGCGTACACTCTTCCTCTCCAACATATGGGTAACCTGTCACTTCAGGTGTGAACATCTCAGGAGTTGCACATGTCTCTATCACAGTATCCGCAGGAAAAACAATATCCTTTGCTTTGAGCACTTTAGATCTACTAAGTGTGATTACTTGCTTACATTTTGCAGTATTGCCATTATTGGCAGTAACTACAAATGTTCTTGTTATTGTACCTTGACGGCACTCGTTGATATCTTCCTCAACAGATACTTGTACTGAAGAACTACAGTTACCGAAGTATACACCGTCAGTAAGATCTTTACCATATTCTACACCCAAGATATATCCTGGATTTATATGAAGCGCTTCTTGTTCACCTTCACCTACTACATTACCAAAAACATTCAATAAAGAATCTTCTTCATATACGAATCTGCAGTCAATTGTCAAATCTGGAGGACAGTGAACTATAGGACTTCTCTTGTCCTGAGCTTCCACTTCTACCATACATTCATTCTTGTTTCCTGCTTTATCTCTTACTCTGAATAGAACCATTGTAGGCGATCCAACATCTTCACAACACATTCTCATTTTTTCAGTACACAAATGCTCTCTGAAAATGTATGGAATGCGTTCTATAATCTCTCCATATGGATCGTCATCTTCGTATACATCAAGTATTCCAGATGCTTCGAACTCTCTATCACATGCTGCATTCAACTCACTCAAAGGTACCCACCAAGGGCCATGAGGTGAAAATCTTCCGCCTATTTCTTCTGCTTCAAGAGCATCAAAGGCATCTAGATCATCCATTCTTGCTACACACATACTTTTAAGACCACAATCATCATATGATCCATTGTTAAAAGATTCAGCTCTTATCCATACTTCTCCATTACCAGATTCGCCATCATCTGCAATTCCCACTACTAAATAGTCTTGGCAAATTACAACAGGTGCTGTCTCATCCACAACTGTGATATAAATATGATCTTTTGATACATTATGACAATTGTCAAAAACACTATACTCTATCTTATTTACACCTAAAGGCAATGTCATATATCCACCTTCAATTTCATCAAATGTTCCTTCATATGTACCTATAGATCCTATAGGAACTTCATCATTATATGCATTCACAATTATCCGTGTCGGCTCTGACTTCTTACAGTAATCATGAATATGAGTAGGTGCAGGTATCTTGGTATACCTTTCACAAGTTTTCAAGTTTGTGCTTACTTTCATATTAGCACCTAAATCAAAATCAGGTCCTAAAGTGTCTATAATTTCTATTGTTTGGTTGAATGTTCTTCTGGTCTCATGACCACAAACCCATTCTCTTATTTCCCATTGTCTTATTACTTTTTCTACACAACCAACTATTGGAAGTTTTGTGTCCTTGTACGTCACAACAGCTTTACAAGATTCAAGTAGCCTTCCTACATTTTCATGTATATGAACGTAGTTAGAAGGATGAAGGTCAAATTTCCATGGTACTCCATTTATTACTGTATCGATGCTTGGCACCCCTGCACCTCTTAAGGTGTCGCCATATTCATTCACTATATAATCAATTGGATCTGGCACGTGATCATGATCATAATCCGCAAAAGGGTATCTACTATCACAAACGAATGCATTAGTATCATTTGGCGAAGTGGTATTATAGCTAACAAAATCTAGAGGGTAAACTAACCCTTCTATGTCGAGAGGATCATCGAGACCACCATTATTATTCAATGTGTTAGCATCTAATCTTCTTATATCCAATGTATCTGTACATGCATCTGAAGTATTTCCCCAGGCATCAGTAGCTGTGAAAGTTCTAATTATTCTTTTAATGATTGAATCCGTTGGATGACCTCCACCTAACTGATCACAATCAGTAATAATCTTATGATTTACCAAATTAATTTCTGGATCAGGATCACAATCCCATGCTTGGACATGACTTGCAGGATTACCATCAAAATAGATACATTTTATGGTCTTAAGTGTATCACAATCTATAATAGGAGGCAAATAGTCTTGGAATATCAAATTACCCCAACAGTAATTAGAAACATTGCCATCAGAGGCGTGAATCTCAGCTATTAGAGGTTTTCCATGAATATATTCACTCGCATTTTCAATCCGTAGTGTATCATTTTCGTAGTAGTAATTGTTAGCATCTAGTAAATCCCCATTCTGGTGCTTTACAACAATGCTGTCCATTAAAGTAAGCATACACTGATCAATAACTCCTGCAAGCAACATACTTGGAACTAAATCAGCCATGCATTGCGCATCTACCGATACATGAATTTGATCACTACATGCTATTGATGGTTCATTGTGTCCATCAGATACCACATTCATTACCATTACAGTATCTGTGCATACTCCTGCGTAAGCAATAACATTTGCAGCAACAGCTCCAGCACTAAATCCTGTTAAGGTAACTTCTCCGTATTTGTCAGTAGTTCCTGATAGTGGAAATGTTCCGGAACCTGTCATTGGGTTTGCTGCTGTAGGTTTTAATTCATATCTCAATGAATCCAAACCACCATATGCAGGTACTGGACCTCTCACATATGCACCAAAAGTCCACTTCCCATCTGAATCACCCGCACATGAAGGTGCCCAAACTTGACCATGATCAGGATCAATTTCAATCTCTGGAATATCAAATGGAGATTCCGGAGTAAATTCTGTAGCAAGCCATGCAGTATTGGTAACAGACTCATCATCATCTTCGAATTCCCATGTACCTGGCATGTCTAGGTCAGGTGGTAAAACAGCTTTGAAAATGTCACTTCCAAGAGAACAACTTTGCACAATAACTACTTCATCTCCTGCACTGAATACAGACTTCAATGAACCTGCAGAATAATCGCCTGAAGATCCTGTGAAATTACCAAGTAGGACTCCATCAATAGTAACGGAATAAGTATATCCAGAATGACCTTTAAATACTAATTCCATCCAGTCTCCGCAACCTAGATGGTATTTAACGTCGTCCAAATTCTCCATGCCGCCTGGGCATTTCGGAGTTTGCGCAGCTGCATTTCTCGGTACCAACCATACCAGCAACATTAGCGCTACACTTAGGAATAGTGTAAATCGTTGTTTCATCATGAGATCCTTTTTAAGAGTTAAAAATTTACCTGCTTTTGGGAATTGTACATTCCCCAAGCTTTTATTTAAAAAAATAAAATCCGTTTTCATCGAAATGACTTCTTCTTGCATAAGCAAAAAATGCAGTGCATTTCTGAACTAGGTTCTAACTCTAAATTCTCTGATAATTAATAGTTGGTATGTATGATTATTCAGGTAGGATGGACATTTTTCAGTCCTTAGGATAAGCAAATATATAAATAAATTATATATATGAAAATTTATAATTTGTTTTTGTCTTTAATGAATTTCTCTTTCATTCACAACTCCCAATAAAACAGGACACTTGAGGCAAAAATAAATTTTATAAATAATTTCAAAAAGATCTATCCTCAGCATTGAGAATAGATCTTTTTCATATAATCCGTAAAACAAAAAAGGCTTCCCACCCGAAGGTGAGAAGCCCAATCCCAAAAACAGTAAACTCTTATTCTTAAGTAGTTACTCTATTTTTCTAATCTATGAGTACCATACGTCTTGTACTAGTAAATTCTTTAGTATCAAGTGTGTAATACAATACTCCAGTAGAATTCAAATCACCTTTGTCGATAGTGATTGTGTTAAGACCTTTAGCGAAAGAGCCAGTATATCCTTTTACAAGTTTTCCAGTTACATCAAATATGTTGATAGTTGCCTCAGCATCTTTAGCCAACATAAATCCTATTGATGTAGATTGTGTAAATGGATTAGGAGTATTCTGGAATAATTCATACCCACCTACTATATCTGATGATTCGCTTGAGAATTCTAAATTAAGACCCATAACCTCACTATTCTCATTGTATACTTCTGAAGAAGTTACATTAGAAGTGATATCAAGAATCTGACTCAATGAACCATTACTTAAAGCTGTGAATTCTAAAACAAATGCTTCTGTTCCTTTCACCTCTTTAGCATTAACTGATCCCCAAGAACTAGTGATAAATCCTTCGCTAATTCCATGGATTCCAAAATTCTCTGCTCTCATATCTAATGAACCTGAGTCAAATCCTGAGAATCTCAATACCGTTTGATCATATTCCATTGTGAACTGGTATCCCAATACATCAGACACCCCTTTGAATGAAACAGGTATTCTTAATGTTTGACCAGCTTCAAATGACTTGTCTTCAATCATTAGAGAAGCTGATGATCTAGGAGCTGTAAGCAATCCTGATACATTTACATTACCATTAACGTCACCCACTTTCACACCGATGAAATCTATGATCATAGTGTTTGACAATTGTGCAATATTATAGTTTTCAGCAAATGGCTCGTTCAATGGATCATTTGGTTTCTTGAACTCATATGCTTCATCTACAAATCTCCATGAATTATTATTATTAAACTCGCTGCTAACTCCAAGAATAACTCTTCTTAGTTCTACAAGATCAATTGCAGAGATGTTTCCATCTTTATTGACATCTCCAGCTATAATCTTATAAGGAGACGATAATCTTTCTAATCCAAGAATATGCTTCTGTATCAACACTAAATCAAGAGTGGATACTCCATTAAGAATGTCTTTGTTCAATTTAGGAACAACATTATAAGTTCCTCCTGTAGGCATATCTCCGAATGCATACATTCCACCTAAATCCGTCTCAGTAGCTAATGTACTAGCTCCATTATTCACTCCTTTTAACTCTACTTCTACCGTAGGTACATTATCCCTTAACTCTGTATGTACATTTCCTGTAATCAATACATTCGCAGGATTAAATGTTACATCATCACATGTGTTGTTATTGTCATCCAATCTAAATATCACATTACAGAAGTCTGAACTGATAATATCAGTTACATTTCCTTCATGATCTTTCTCTACTGCCAAGACAAATACTTGTAATGGAATAGCTGTAGATGCACCACTACCTGTTGCAGCTGGATCTAGATCTGAACAAGTGAAATCTCTTGAATCAACAACTGAAAGAGAGTCAAATGAATATACTAGATCATATCCGCAAGGATGTGTGCTTGACTCAATATCATACTCACTAGCCCAAACTGTGATCATTCCACCATCAGCAACACCATCATCTGCAACTTCATCATTTGGTTGGCCATTTTGACCACTTCCATCATCTACTGGCATAAGAGATCCTGTTACATCTGTCAAACAAATTGGTGTTGGCTTAACAATGTTGACAATTGTGAATAATTGCTCACATACATCCAAGTTTCCACATTGATCTCTTACTTCCCACACTATTCTATGTGTACCTATAGGATAGGTATCGCTGACATCAGCAGTTTCACCTCTAATCTCTTCTGTGATATCAAAATCTCCATCATTAAACGCATCTATTCTAACAGTCCATTGAAGATTTGCTCCATCTGTGCAGTCATCAGATGCTGATTGCGTCAATGTAATCGGTCCATCTTCACATTCTGAATCTAATACAGTCTCTGTTACCTCGTCACAACTAGTAGTTATAGTAGGTGCAACAATATCGTTCACTTTAATTACTTGTGTCCCAGTTCCAATTGTAAAAGAAGGTTCTTTACACCAATCTATAACAGTCCATTCTCTTATTATTTTGAAACATGCTGTACTATCATTTTCATTGAACCTTACAGTCAAATCTTCGTAAGCCCAACCAACTAATGAACATTCTGCTTCATCTACAGATGGAACTCCTGTAGACTCTGGAGTAAAGTCTGAAGGATCAAGACAACCTGTCATTGTAATATCTGCAGGATAACTGATATCCTCTGATTTGAGCGCATTTTCTCTGCTTACAGTTATCGTTTGTTGACAAGTAACAGTATTTCCATTATTTGCTGTTACCGTAAATGTTCTTACAATTGATCCTTGACGACATTCATTTATATCCGTTTCAACGCTTACTTCAACCGTAGCATCACAATTTCCAAACCACACTCCATCTATAAGATCTTTACCATCTTCTACATCAAGCACATACTCACCTGGAAGATCGATAGCCTCTTGTTCTCCTTCTCCAGCTACGCTTCCAAAAATGTCAAGCATATCATCCATGATGAAGTCATATCTACAGTCAATAGTTAAATCTGGTGGGCAATGTACAGTAGGTCTCCTCTTGTCTTGAGCTTGTACTTCTGCCATACATTCATTAATATTTCCTTCTTTATCAGTTACTCTAAACAATACCATTGTGGCATCTGTAACATCTTCACAGCATATCATCATCTGCGGTGTACATAAGTCATCTCTTGTGATATAGTCAACACCATCTATCGATCCTGAGCTTTCAAATATTCTTCCACAAGAAGCATTTTCATTCATGTCACTAAGAGGCACATACCAAGTAACTTCATCATCTAAAAGTCCACCCACATCAGCATCTTGTAATGCATCGAATTCTTCCAAGTCATCCATTCTTGCGATGCACATATCATCCAATCCACAATCATCATAAGAACCGTTATCAAATGCCTCAGCTTTTATCCAAACTTCTCCATTTCCATCTTCTCCGTCATCTGAAATTCCAATTGTCAGGAATTCTTTACATATAGCTACAGGAGCTGTTTCATCAACTACAGTGATGTAAAAACTTTGAGTTGTTACATTGTGACAATCATCATATACATTGTATTCGATCTCGTTTTCACCAAGAGGAAGATTTATTTGACCTCCGTCTAGACTAAATGTTCCATCTTCTGTTTTTAAAGTTCCAATTGGATCTCCATCTTCATTGTAAACATTAACTATAGCAAATAAAGGGTCTGATTTTTTACAATAATCAGAAACATCTATTGGTGCTGGTATAGTCATTGCTCTTTCACAAGTTTTTTGATTTGTTGTAACCTTCATATCTGCAGGAACTTCAAAACTAGGACCTTCGTCATCTATAATTTCTATCTCCTGAAGTATCGTCAGACTTGTTTCATGATTACATACCCATTCTGTGATAACCCATCGTCTCATCACCTTCTCCACACATCCAACTCTTGGTAATCTTGTATCTTCAAAAGTTACAACAGTTTTACATCTTTCCAGAAGTGTTGAAACATTGTCATCTACATTTACATAATTTGAAGGATGTAATTCAAAATACCAGTCTACACCATCTATAGTCGTATCTATTCTTGGTATACCTGCTCCTCCATCAGAAACACTGACTGGATCTGGAATATGATCACCATCTTCATCAGTGAATGGATCTCTACTATCACATACGAATGCCGTAGTCATATCTACTGTTCTATCAGAAGGGACAATAAGTCCTCTTAAGTCTAGAGGGTCATTTACACCTGTATGATTACTTGTTACAGCATCTAATCTTCTTATATCAAGAGTATCAGTACATGTTTCATCTGAAGTATTACCCCATGCATCTGTAGCAGTATAAGTTCTAATAATCCTTTTTATAATTGAGTCCGTTGGACTTCCACTACCTATTTGGCTACAATCAGTAATCAAAGTCTCATTAATGATATTAATAGTTGGGTCAGGATCACAATCTAAAGCAGAAGCTCCCGAAGTAGAGCTACCATCAAACTGATAGCAACTTATTTCTTTACGGTCATCACAAGTAAGGACTGGTGCCAATTTATCTTCAAGCACTATAGTACCCCAGCAGTAATTTGCTATGGAGCCATCAGAAGCATGAATTTCAGCAACAATAGGTTTACCATGAATGTATGCACTAGCATTTTCAATAACTACGGTATCGCCTCTGTATCTTATATTATCTGGATCAAGTAAATCACCATTTTCGTGCTTAAGTACAATACTATCCATAAGTGCAAGACCACATGGATTAGTATATCCTGCCAACATCATACCTGGATGAAGTTCTGCCATACATGTTGCATCAACAGATGCATATATTCTGTCATTACAAGCCACAGTAGGTTCGTTTGTACCTGCTGGTATTATATTCACTACGGTCACCATATCTGTACAAGATCCTGAATAGGCCGTGATTACAGCGGCTACAGCTCCTGCAGACAATCCTTCTGCAGTAAAAGTTTCCCCAGATACTATAGTACCTGAACCTGTGAATCCAACTGTTCCAACATATTTTAAAGAATCTAAATCGCTATAAGTTGCTAAATCGCCAACTGTAGCACCAAATGTCCATTTACCGTCGGACGCTCCCATACAAGACGGTGCCCATGCTCTTCCATTATCACCAGTTATATTTAGTGATGGGATGTCATATGGTGAGTCAGAAGTGAATTCTGAAGCCATCCAAGGAGTATTGGTAACAGAATCATCATCTGGTTCGAATTCATAAGTTCCGGCAATACTCAAGTCAGGTGGCAATACTGCTCTGAATATATCAGAATCTGTTCCTCCACCTGCATTATCACAAGATTGCACTATAGTAATAGTGTCTCCTGCGGAAAATTTTGATTTTGCTGTACCAGTTGAATATTCTCCATCTCCACCTGAAAAGGTGCCAAGAAGAATTCCTTCTACAGAAAGACTGTAGGAAAAACCTGGATGTCCTTTAAATGCGACATCGTACCAATCTCCACATCCAATGTGGATTTTGACATCATCCAAATTAGCCATACCACCAGTACACTTTATGGTCTGTGCGGATGTGCTTTGGGGCAAGGCCCACATAAGTAGCATTAGTGCTAAGCTTACATAAAGCGTAAAACGTTGTTTAATCATGAGATTCCTAGTTTAAGAGTTAAAAATTTGAACTGCCTTTTGGGATAGTCAACTCCCTCAAGGGTTTATGAATAAAAATTAATTACTTACTCTTCGAGACTGTATTTACAGCTCGTACTAGGTTCATATTATATCTACAGATTTGTAGAGTTTGAATGGTTTCTACTGGCTTATTAATCGACTATATGTCAATGAATCATCAAATATAATGATTTTAACTAATATGTAGATAGCTAAAAACCAATTATTTAATGTATCACATTATATTTTTTTATTATATATACTAATTTTATTAATATGTAAAGTTTTGGATTTCAAATACCTAAATAAAAATTGAATTACAATTTCTTGTCAAAATGATAGCTAATTTTTTTAAGTGAATTGGGGCTACAAAACAAAAATGCCTTTGATAAAAGTATTATCAAAGGCACTTGAACAAGTCTTAATTCAATATGGATTATTCTACTACAATCATTTCTTTAGATGCTTTGAAATTTCCAGATTCTAAGGTATAAATTACAACACCAGATGAAATCCCTAGTCCTTTCTTAGCAACCTGTATTTTATTCAACCCATCTTCAAATTCTTGATCGATTTGTTTTAATAATTTCCCATTTACATCAAACAACTTTAAAGTTCCATGACCATTAATAGGAAGAACAAATGAAATCTCAGTATAATCTGAGAATGGATTTGGAGTATTTTGGAAGAGCTCATACTCACCATAAGTCATGCTTCCTCCTCGCTCAAAATTCAAACCAATTTGAATTGATTCGTACTTCTCTGAATATATTTCAGAGTTAAGCTTTTTGTTATCTAGTGTAAATACCTCACTTAATCTTCCTGATCTTTTAGCTTTGAATTCTAGAATAAAGAGCTCCTCACCCGAATTAAAAACACCTTGATGATCATTCCACGAAGAAGTGAGTATTCCATCGGATAATTCTTTCATTCCAAAATTATCAGATGAGAGATCTATTGTTTCACCTTTAAATGAAGCAAACTCTAGAATTTCTGGATCATATTGTAAGGCATATTGTAGTCCAACAATTTTACCAGCACCGATAATCTTTATAGGAACACTGATTGCTTCACCTGGAGAAAATTCTTGATCTTCAATTACCATAGAGCCTGTAGTTCTTCCAGACACTCTCAATCCAGTAATATCAACAGTCTCATTGACATCTCCGATCTTCATACCCACGAAATCAATATTCATATCCTCTTCAAGTAGATCAATTTTATATCCTTCTGAAAAATTCTCTTTTAATGGATCCCTTCTAGATCTAAACTCATAAGATTGGTCTATAAATCTCCATGAAGTATTATTTGTAAAATGATCTGAGACATTCAAAATCACTTTTCTTAGTTCAATCATATCAATTGCAGATATGCTTTGATCGTTGTTCACATCTGCTGCAATAATTTTATATGGGGTTTCCAGTCTTTCTAAACCCAATATGTGCTTTTGGATTAACACTAAATCTAATGTTGATACTCCATTGAGAATATCCTTGTCCAAACTTGGTACTATATTATATGAGTCTCCTAACTCCATAGATGGAAATGCATATATCCCATCTACATCTGTAATAGCACCTAAGTTAGACTCACTCGTATTCGTGCCTTTCAGAAGTACTTCAACCGTTGGAATATTAATTCCTTTTTCAGTTTTTACTTTTCCTGCTATTAGGGCTTTATTTGTATTGGTAATATCTGGATCATTAAGTACAGGGGCAAGACAAGTATTATGAGTATCATACAGTACAAAATTAGAATGACATAATGACGAACTAATAATCAATGTGTCTTTTACTCCATTATTTTCAATCTCTATCACTGCCAATATATAAATATCCATATCTACTATAGAAGAATCTGCACCGGCTAGGGGATTATAATCAACACAAGTAAGAGTTTTAGAAGGCACAAAAGAATCAGAAGCAAATGAGTAAATGATTTCATATCCACAGGCATGATCACTTGATCCTATATTGTATTCATTTGCCCAAACCACTATTTGACCGCCGCCGCCACTTACTTGTGATACCGGTCCCGTAATACTTGTACGGCATATTGCATCTGGAGAAATACTATAGATAACTGTAAAAAGCTGTTCGCATACTACAGTGTTTCCACATTGGTCATTTAGCTTCCATATTGCCTTATGCTGACCATGAGCAAAAGATGAAGTTAATGTGGCCACACTTTCATTGTTTTCTTCAGACGGTGTAATATTGAAATTTTGGTCGATGCTTCCATCATTATTTAAGTCAATATCAACTGTCCAAATTAGATTTTCAGGAGATGTACAAATATCACTTCCTCTTTGTGTGAGTGATATTAATCCATTATCACATGAAGATGCTTGTACTATAGTATCCAAGCAAACTCCTCCATTTGACAATACAGGGGCTATTGTATCTTTTAATGTAATTATTTGGCTTTTTGTAGAAATCACTTTTGCGGGTTCTGCGCACCAATCAATAATAGTCCATTCTCTTATAATGGATAAACATGCATCTCCGGTAGAATTATTCTTTCTGACCATAAGGTCACTATGGGCATCTCCTAAAAGACTACATCCATCTTCTGATATAATTGGTCTGCCTATAATATCAGGCTCTGCATCTGAAGCAACACCACATGCATGAATAGTTGTGTCAGAAGGGAATTGAATATCTTTAATATCCAAAGTATCAGCCCTTGTAATTGTTATGGTTTGTACACATGATACAGTATACCCATTTGCAATAACTGTAAATGTTCTTTCTATTGTACCGGCACTACACTTATCAGCGACTCTTTGTGCAACTACATTGACTTGACCCTCACAATTTCCAGACCACACACCATCGACAAGACTTTTTCCTGATTCTACACCAAGAACCATATCTCCAGGTAGGTCTATAGTATTTTGTTCTCCTGGTTTGACCAAATTACCAAAAATTGAATATGTAGAATCTGTGATAATGTCATATTCACAATCAATTGTGATATCTGGTGGGCAATGGAGGATGGGTCTCCTTTTATCCTGTATATCAATTCGAGCCATGCATTGGTTTGCATTGCCATTTTCATCAATACCTCTTAAAACAACAGTATCCTGAGTACCTCCATCAGCACAGCAATATTCTATATTAGTAGAACATAAATCATCTTTTACTATATAATCTATTCCATTAAGAGTCCCTGACTTTTCAAAGATTCTTCCACACACACCAGTCATTGAGTCCAATGGAACGTAATCCATCCCGTCACTTAAGACTCCACCTACATTCAGGTCTCTCAATTCATCAAAACGAGATATATCTACCATTCTGGTAAGACATAATGATTCCATTGTACAATCATCAAACGATCCATTATTCACAGATAATGCTGGAAGTCTCACCCCGCTATCATTTGATAGACTGACTGATACATATTCCTTACAAATCATAATTGGAGCAGTTTCATCTACTACATCTATGAAAATAGTGTCAGAGGTAACATTATGACAATCATCAAATGCTGTATATATTACTGTATCGCGACCAAGCGGCAGATTAAGTTCTCCTCCATCCACATGGGAATAAGTATTGTCCTCTGTACTCAATCCACCAACAACGACTCCATTTATTACTCTCACCAAAACCTTATTTGGTTGACCATTAAATGAACATTGATCTGAAATACTAAGCAAAGGTGGTATTTGCATATTTCTCGAACAATTATTTTGGTTAGTGGTCACCTTCATATCTGCTGGCACTTCGATGACTGGCCCTGTTGTATCCTGTATTTCTATTGTTTGATTGATTTCGAGAGTGGTCTCTCTATTACATACCCACTCACTGATTGTCCATGTTCTTACTACTTTTCTTACACATCCTATTGGAGGAAGGACTATGTCCCTGACCGATGTGATAGTTTTACATATCTCAAGCATTTTGGCAACACTTGAATGAGGATTTGAAACATTTGAAGGAAAAAACTGAACAAAAATGGTGTCACCATTTATTATAGTATCTATTTTAGGTACTCCTGCACCGTATAGTGTATCTCCCTCACCATTTATAATAAAATCTACTGGATCAGGAATGCCATCATTGTTTTCATCCGCAAATGGCTTTTCAGTATCACAAATAAAAGCTGTGGTATCATTTGGCATCAATGGATTATTATTAACTAGATAATCCAATGGATTCATAAGTCCTTCTATATCAAGGATCCCTCCTGTAGGTGTATTGTTACTAAGATCTGAATCAAGTCGCTTTATATCTATAGTGTCCATACATGTATTAGACACATTATTAAAATTGTCTACAGCATTAAAAGTTCTAATTACTCTTTTGACTATTGAATCATTAGGGAATGCTGGCAATAAATTACAATCTGTTATAATCTCTTGATTGATTAAATTTATAGTGGGATCTAAATCACAATCCATCGCTACTACATTAGACATATCAGTAGCATCAAAATCAAAACAACTTACAACATAAGAAGTGTCACACACCAGTACAGGAGCCCTCTTATCTTCTAACAATAGATT
>Ga0055584_100001131_pt1 | contig 26078 bp, 27 predicted proteins | sample OSDHelmetaG_FD_58716 | JGI IMG/M metagenome (GOLD analysis project Ga0055584, IMG submission 58716) | Pelagic marine sediment microbial communities from the LTER site Helgoland, North Sea, for post-phytoplankton bloom and carbon turnover... | ecosystem: Environmental > Aquatic > Marine >...
AGTTTATTAGCCGGTTATCCCGTCCGCTTTCGCTTGCGATCAGGCGTTTTGAGCCCTAAGTACTGGCTGTAATAGAGCTTCGTTCTGGGTGGCATTGCAGCAAACCGCTGTTTCTGCGATGATCAGTCCATAAATTGCACAAAAAAGCATGGAGAATCAAAGACATGGGAACGCTTAGTATCTGGCATTGGGTTATCGTCCTAGCCGTCGTTCTGTTGTTGTTCGGCAAAGGCAAGATTCCTGCGCTGATGGGTGATGTCGCCAAGGGTGTCAAAGCTTTCAAATCTGGCCTGAAGGAAGATGTGTCTGAAACGGCCGAAGGGGCGAAGGCTCTCGAAGACGATGAGGCCGGCGATACCACCATGGCCAAGGAAAAAGACGAAGCGTCGTCGCGCGCCTAAATCCGGGACATTTGTTGTGACCAGTTGTCCTGGTCTCAGATTTTAAGGCGTAAAGTAGGAACACCCTCTTCGATATGAGCTGGTGGGAAATCTCCATTGTTGGGCTGATGATGATCCTTGTGCTTGGGCCCAAGGAGCTTCCTCATGCTATGAGAACGATTGCGCGGTTCATGCGCAAGGCGCGTCGGCTTGCGTCTGAGTTTCAGGGACATATGGACGACCTGGTTCGGGAAGCTGATTTAGATGACGTCCGGAAAACCGTTACGTCTATCAAAAACCAGGATATGGGTGCGGTTATCGGACAAGCCGTCGATCCAACCGGTGACCTGACACGGGAGATTGACACAACATTGGCTGATGCCCGCGAGCAAGTTGCCGAGATCAAAGCGGAGGCGGGGCCAACGCCATCGGCTGCGCCCGCGAGCACTCCTCCGGCGGAGCCTAAAGTTGATGCGCCTAAAGCTGAAGCGCCGAAGGTAGAGTCTAGTTCAGACGCAACACCAGTAGACGGTAAAGCCTAGTCAATATGGCCGAAGATCCAGATTCCCATACAATGCCACTGCTCGATCATTTGATGGAGCTCAGAACGCGTTTGGTATGGATTCTCTTAGGTTTCTTCTGTGCCTTCTTTGCCTGCTTCTATATGGCGCAACCAATCTACGACTTCCTTGTACGGCCGTTAGCGAAGATCATGTTGGAGGTCGGCGGCACTAACCGCATGATCTACACCGCTTTGACGGAGGCTTTTTTCACGCAGATTAAAGTCGGCATCTTCGCTGCAGCATTTCTCAGTTTTCCAATTATCGCGAGCCAGCTTTGGCTATTCATCGCGCCCGGCTTGTATACGCATGAGAAAGGCGCATTGGCACCGTTTTTGGTAGCAAGCCCGGTCTTGTTTTTGGCCGGTGCCTCCTTCGTCTATTACTTCATCATGCCGATGGCGTGGCGCTTTTTGCTCCAGTTCCAAACTGGCGGCGGCGAGGGGGTCCTGCCAATTGAGCTCGAAGCTCGGGTTGGCGAATACCTAAGCCTTGTGATGAAACTGATCATGGCGTTCGGGATTAGTTTTCAGATGCCGGTATTGCTAGTGCTTTTGGCGCGCGTTGGCATTGTCTCGGCGGATGGATTAGCCGAGAAGAGAAAATACGCCATTGTGGCCGTGTTCGTTTTCGCGGCCGTTGTGACTCCGCCAGATGTGATTAGCCAGATTGGCTTAGCCATTCCAATGATGATCCTCTACGAAATCAGCATATATGCGTGCCGCATCATCGAGCGCAAGCGTGAAGAGGCCTGGGCGGCTGACGCTGAAGCCGATGATTTCGAAGATACGGACTTCAATGAATCCTAAGGTGTTGGCACCGTGAAGCCGGTGGACGCTAAGGCCTCGGTTCCGTATAAACCGCTGAACAGATAAATTTCTTAGCCTGGCCAACCTTCCAATGCATGACCTTAAGTGGATTAGAGATAACCCTGACGCCTTTGACGCTGGATTAAAGCGCCGTGGCCTTGAAGGTCTCGCGGAGTCAGTGCTTGAGCTGGATGTCCAAAATCGCGGCGTTTTAACCAAACTTCAAACGCTTCAGGCTGATCGCAACGAGACGTCGAAGAAAATCGGACAGGTTAAGAAGGAAGGCGGGGACGCCACCGACCTGATGGCTAAAGTGTCGGCTATGAAAGACGAGATGGCTGCGCTCGAAGATGAACAGCGCTCGACCTCAGATCAGATTAAAACGCGTTTGTTGAGTATTCCAAACCTCCCTCATGCCGATGTTCCGGACGGCGCATCAGAAGATGACAACGTCGAACTTCGACGGGTTGGGGAACCACATGCGCGCAACTACGACGTCAAAGACCACATTGCTCTAGGTGAGTCTCTTGGTGGCATGAAATTTGATGCGGCGGCTAACATGTCTGGCGCGCGTTTCACTGTCTTAATTGGACCGCTTGCGAGACTGGAACGTGCAATCGCTCAGTTCATGCTCGACACGCATACCCAAGAGAACGGCTATACTGAGGTCAATCCGCCTGTTTTGGTCAAGGACAACGCATTATTGGGTACCGGCCAACTGCCCAAATTTGCAGACGATCTTTATAAAACCCAAGATGATCTGTGGCTCATTCCGACGGCCGAGGTCTCTCTGACTAATCTGGTCGCAGACACCATTTTGAATGCCTCTGATTTACCGCTCCGGTTTACAGCGTTTACGCCCTGTTTTCGGCGTGAAGCGGGTGCAGCGGGCAAAGATACGCGCGGCATGATCCGTCAGCATCAATTCGAGAAAGTCGAAATGGTTTCAATTGTTGAACCAGATCAGTCCGCTGAAGAACTGGATCGCATGACGGCTTGTGCCGAGGGCATTCTCCAAAAATTAGATCTGCCCTACCGTGTCATGGCGCTATCGACAGGCGATATGGGATTTGGGGCCAACCGGACATACGACCTCGAGGTTTGGCTGCCTGGCCAAGACACCTATCGGGAAATATCCAGCTGTTCCAACTGCCAAGACTTCCAGGCTCTGCGCATGGGCGCTCGGTATAAGCCTGAGGCAGGGGCGAAGGGCACTAAGCCAGTTCATACACTCAACGGATCAGGCCTCGCTGTCGGCCGGACTCTAGTGGCTATTCTAGAAAATTATCAGCAGGCCGATGGTAGCGTCACCATCCCTGATGCGCTTAAGCCCTACATGGGAGGGATTGAGGTCATCTCTCCCGCCGAGAAGTAGGCTCGCCTATGTTTGCGCCCGTTGACGACTTGTCCGGCTGTCGCATCCTTCTCTCCAACGATGACGGTATCAATGCCCCTGGACTTGCCGTGCTCGAGAAGATTGCGCGGACGCTATCCGATGACGTTTGGGTCGTGGCGCCGGCCCATGAGCAAAGCGGGGCGGGGCATTCTCTGACGCTTCACCATCCTCTCCGTCCCACCCAATTGGGCGAGAAACGATATATGGTTGATGGCACGCCGACCGACTGTGTGTTGGTTGCAGGGCAGCACATCATGGCTGACGCGCCTCCTGACCTTGTCTTGTCTGGTATCAACATGGGCGCCAACCTGGGTGAAGATGTTCACTACTCGGGAACAGTCGCAGCCGCTCTCGAAGCAACGCTGCAGAACATGCCGGCCATCGCTTTAAGCCAGGTGATGACTAAAGCCCCTCAATGGGACACAGCTGAGCATTATGGCCCGGACTTAATTCGTTCAATCTGCAAGGCAGGTTGGAGTCGTAACACACTGATTAATATTAATTTTCCAGAATTACCGGTGGCCGACGTTAACGGCGTAAAATTGGCGCGGCAGGGCAAGCACAAGATCGGTGATGATCTTATTCTGCGCGAGGACCCGCGCGGCAAACCGTACATCTGGATTGGTGCTGCAGTCACGAGCGAGAGCAATGATGAAGGTACGGATCTCAACGCCACTGCTGCCGGATATATCTCCGTTACACCGCTGTGCGTGGATTTAACGGATCGTGAGACCATGTCTGCTCTTAGGGAGGTCCTAGAGTGACTCTGGACACTCGTCGGATCAGACTGATCATGGATCTCAGAAATTCTGGGGTTACGGATACAGCTGTGTTGTCTGCCATGGAGCGTATCCCTCGGGAGAGTTTTGTCGAAGAATCCTTCTTGGACCAGGCCTGGGCCAATCGTGCACTGCCGATTTCATGCGGCCAAACAATCAGCCAGCCTCTCGTTGTGGGACTCATGACCCAAGCTTTGGCATTAACGGATCGCATGAGGGTTTTAGAAATCGGCACGGGTTCTGGATATCAAGCGGCGATCCTGTCCCGGCTATGCCGCAGATTATATACGATTGAGCGCCATCGTGATCTTCTGGCCGTTGCAGAATCCCGTTTCACCGAGATGTCTTTGCACAATATCACGACCCAGGCGGGGGACGGATGGAAAGGGTGGCCTAGACAGGCACCTTTCGATCGAATTTTGGTGACAGCTGCAGCGCCGGTTGTTCCGCAAGAACTCGTCGCCCAGCTCTCTGATGATGGCGGAATATTGGTTTTGCCAGTTGGTGAGGCTTCATCAGCGGATCAGATGGTCGTAAGAGTGACGAAGTTAGGTGATAAATTGAGCTCGGAGCAGCTATTTCCGGTTCGTTTTGTGCCCCTGGTTGAAGGTGTTGCAGAAGACAGTGCTTCCTAAGTCATGCGCCCCAAACCCCGATTATGTTGCGGAAATGGCCCTTGGTTCGTATCGTTCGGGCCTATGATCGCTAGCACCATCAAACGCTTGTCCTGTATTGCACTGATCGTGGTGCTGTCAGCCTGTGCACCGAAATGGGAGCGGTCGCCTGGCTACCGTGGTGGCCTGATGTCTGGGCTAAATACGCCGGCAACCGTAACGGTACGCAAGGGTGACAGCGTCTATCTGATTGCCCGCCGGTATGGCGTGCCAATGAAGGCGATCATCGAAACCAATAGGCTTGATCCGCCATATGTTCTTTATCCGGGCCAAGTCTTAAAGCTCGTAGATTCTGTCGTGCATGTCGTTCAGCGCGGCGATAGCTTGTATGCGATCTCCCGGCGCTATGGGGTGGATATGAGGGCGATTGCGCAGAAAAACGCATTACCGCCGCCCTATACGATCTATCCAGGACAAAAATTAAGGTTGCCTGGGGCCTATGCATCTCCGGCGAACGTGCGAACGGCGACCCGATCTCCCAATACGGCGCAGCAACCAAGCCGTGGACCTTCGAGCACTGCGCCGACCAAGTCTATTCCTCCTCCAATAGCGCCGCCTGCGCCTCCAGCTCGGGCCGGAAGCCGCTTCGTTTGGCCGGTTGAGGGCAAAATCTTGGCTCAGTATGGACCGTCTGGAAAAGGTCTCCACAATGACGGCATTAATATCGCAGTTAAGACGGGGACGTCTGTCAGGGCTGCTGAGAACGGCGTCGTGGCGTATTCAGGCAATGAACTCCAAGGCTTCGGCAACCTTCTTCTGGTTAAGCATGCCGATGGCTGGATGACGGCCTATGCTCACAATGACTCTCTGCTTGTTAAACGGGGAGAGCAGGTCAAGCGCGGACAAGTGATTTCTAAGGCCGGACGTTCCGGCAACGTAAACTCTTCTCAGCTGCACTTTGAACTAAGGCGTGGAACAAAGGCTGTTGATCCCCTTAAGTACCTAGCATCTCAGCGAAGCTGACGCGTTCGTCCTTCAGTCGGCTGCCCATGCTTTTACCTGACTCAGCGTTGTTTTAGTGCCAGAGTTCTCACCTGAGAATTGCCTTGGGGAGACGCGCGATGGCTGATCAAACGAAAAATCTCATCTTGAACCCGACATTAAGCAAACGAGCCTTTTTGGCTGGTACGGCGGCCACTGCGGCACTTAGCGCTCAATCTTTCGGTATTCGAAAGGCCATGGCCCAGAACGCAGAATGGGATCTGATCGTTGTTGGCGGCGGAACCGCCGGTATGCCAGCCGCCTTATTTGCAGCTGAACGTGGTGCTCGGGTTTTAATCGTCGACGCTGCGCCGCAGCTTGGCGGAACGATGGATCGCTCGACTGGTCAAGTGGCTGCCGCGGGTACGGTTTGGCAGAAAGAGCAAGGCATCGAAGATTCCGCTGATGCGCACTATGACGACGTTATGCGGATCAATCGGAACACATCTGATCCCGTCCTTACGCGGCTCTTAGTCGACAATGCTGCGGATACTCTAAACTGGTTTGCTGCCCGCGGATTTACACCCATGGATAATCATCCTGTTTTGGGGGGCGGCCATGAACCCTTCACGACGCGGCGCTATCAATGGAGCAAAGATGGCGCCAGGGCCTTCCAGAACATCATGGATCCCATGATTGAAAAGGCCCAGGCGGACGGTCGCATTAAAGTGCTCCTCAGCTCGGGGGCGGTTGACCTAGTTCAGGATGACGCCGGTGCTGTACGCGGGGTTGTCACAGAGAATGACTCTGGAGAGCGCATGGACTTCCGCAGCAAGTTCGTTCTTCTGGCCAGTGGTGGCTGCATGTCGAACCCACGGATGTTTGAAGACCTACATGGCGTTCCGTTGTTCTGCGACGTGGCTTATCCGTACAGCCAAGGGCAGGGGATTACCTTGGGGCTTGGCGCTGGTGGTTACGTCAGAGGGGGCGATAAGTACGCCACTTTGTTTGGCACCATCCTAGAAAGTGACTTTTTTCCAGCGCCGTCGATCGGGAGCCCGTCCTTGACGCCCCAACGCCGTCCGCCATGGGAAGTCTTTGTGAACGTTCATGGCAAACGCTTTGTTCGCGAAGATCACCCCAGCGTCGCGCACCGTGAGTATACCCTCGGTAAGCAGCCTGGGATGAGACATTGGGCGATTTTTGATCAGGAAATCCTCGACACAGCACCGCCTCTTATTCGTCGCTGGTCGCGCGAAAAGCTAGATGATGCCTTCATCGACCACCCCATGTTCGCGAAAGCCGAAACCCTTGGTGAGCTTGGGGTTAAGGCTGGTATCAACCCGTATAACCTTGAACGAGAAATCAAAGGCTATAACGATGGCATTCTGTACGATCGGCCAGATGCGATGGGCCGTGAACATCGACCACTTGCTCTCTCAAAGGGGCCGTTTTACGCCGTTCGTATGCAGGGATGGAATGTGATGTCTTACGCTGGGTTGGGTGTGGATGGTCAATTACGAGTGACCAGAAGTGACGGAACGCCTATTCCAAACCTTTATGCAGTTGGAGAAGTGACTGGGAATGCGACTACGTCGGGCAATGCTCTGACGAATGGTATGGGTGTTACGCCAGCTCTGACCTTCGGGCGCCTACTCGGTCAGAAGATGATTCCGTTTACCGTTTAGAGTTAGCTGGATAGGTCGATTTTAACGCCCTGCTCTCCAGCAATCTGCTGAATAAACTGCCAGGCGACGCGGCCTGATCTTGAACCACGGGTGACGGTCCATTCTTTGGCCCGCGCCTGCAATTCATGGGCGTCTACGGTTATGCCGAGAGATGCGGCATAGCCGTTTACAATCTCAAAATAAGTCTCTTGATCCAGGTGGTGGAAGCCAAGCCAAAGGCCAAATCGGTCAGACAGAGAGACTTTTTCCTCTACGGCTTCGCCGCGATGAATGGCAACAGACGTCTCATTTTCAATCATGTCTCGAGCCATCATATGGCGCCTGTTCGAGGTGGCATAGAAAACGACGTTTTCAGGCCGGCCTTCTAATCCACCTTCTAGAACCGCTTTTAGGGCTTTATAGCCGTCATCCATGCCCTCGAAGGTGAGATCGTCACAGAAGACAATGCAGCGCCGGTCTTGATCACGAAGAATGCCCAGAAGGCTTGGAAGAGTAGGGATATCCTCGCGATGGATCTCCACAAGGACAAGCAATTCCTGTTTAGATTGCTGGCTATTTAACTCTGCATGAACCGCTTTGACGAGGGAGCTTTTGCCGGTGCCACGGGCTCCCCAGAGCAAGGCATTATTTGAGGGAAGGCCTAGCGCGTGATTCCGCGTATTCGCGAGCAGGGTCTCGGCTTGCCGGTCAATGCCTTTTAGCAGGCTGAACGGTACTCGATTGACCTTAGGGACTGATTTGAGAACGCTGCTATCTGGCTCCCAGACGAAGGCCTCGGCCGCTTTTAGCCCGTTTTGAGCAGGCGGCGCGGGGGCCAAGCGGTCTAGAGCATCGGCAATACGGGAGATTTGTGCCGCTAGGTCTTCATTCAAATTGCTACTTGCCACGGATATAGACCCTAACCTCTTGATTCTTTGGGGAACGCTACCAAATCAAAACCAGGTCGCAAGGGCTGAAGATCATTTGCATCCCTCATTGGCCTGGGTATAGTCCGCCCAATTCTAGCCTAACCAGGGGATTCCTGAATGTTTATTGCGCCAGCCTATGCACAGGGCGCCGGAGCAGCCGGTGCCGGAAGCGCGTTTTCCGCGTTTATTCCGATTATTCTAATTTTTGTCGTGTTCTATTTCCTTCTCATTCGCCCTCAGCAAAAGCGAATGAAAGACCACCAGGCCATGCTTAATTCCATTCGTCGAGGCGATAAAGTCGTCACTAATGGCGGTATTATTGGCACCGTCACTAAGGTGATCGAAGAAGAGCGTGAATTGCAGGTCGAGATTGCCGAGAATGTTCGTATTCGGGTTAAGCAAGACATGCTGTCCAGTGTTCTAAGCAAGACGGAACCAGCGCCTGCGAATGATTCAAAGAGCGACGACAAAAAATAAGTGACCAACGAATGTAAAGGTCAGGGGTATAGCCTCCGTTAGGGCAAACACCTCTGAATGCTGCCATGCTAGATTTCGGCCGCGGGAAAATTATCTCGGTACTTCTAATCGTTCTGTTCGGCGCCTTTTTTGCGGTGCCCAACGTCTTGCCTCCAGAGACCAAGGACGAGCTGCCGAGCTGGTGGCAGCCAGTTAATTTAGGGTTGGACCTACGCGGTGGGTCTTATCTTCTTATGGAAGTCGGGACGGACGCGGTTCGTCTAGAGCAGTTTACGGACCTTCAAGAAAGTACGCGGCAAGCATTGAGAGATGCCAAGATCGGCTATCGTAACTTGGCCGTTCGCGGCGACGCCGTAACCGTAGCCTTGCCTGACCCATCCCAAATAGGTGATGCAAGGCGTGCTATTGCTGGTGTTGCTACGGATGCTTCTTTTGAGAATCAAGAAGGCGGACGCCTGAGGATTACACTCTCTGATCAGGTTATGTTTGACCGTCAGCTTGCGGCTGTTACGCAGTCCATTGAAATTGTCCGCCGCCGTGTCGACGAGTTCGGAACCTCTGAGGCTAGTATTCAGCGCCAGGGTGCAGATCGAATTATAATCGAGTTGCCTGGCATTGATGACCCGCAGCGCGTTGTTGACCTGATTGGCCGGACGGCAAAGTTGAATTTTCACCTTTTAGCGCCTGGGTATGCTGGTCCGGTTTCTAATACCCGGGATATTCCAGCTGGCTCAATGCTTGTTCCAGCAGCAGATGGAATGGGTGGTAGCTATGTCGTTCAGCGCCGTGTGTCAGTCCCAGGTGAAATGCTTGTTGATTCACAACCGAGCTTCCAAGAGGGCCAACCTGTCGTCTCGTTTAGGTTCAATACGCAGGGAGGTCGGCGCTTTGGAGCGATAACCGCTGCGAGCGTTGGCCAGAACCTGGCAATCGTTTTGGATGGGCAAGTCATCAGTGCCCCGCGCATTCAGTCAGCAATTACCGGTGGCAGCGGCATTATCACCGGCCAGTTTACGGTACAGGGCGTGCAGGACCTCGCTTTGCTCCTGCGCGCGGGTGCTCTGCCTGCGCCGTTGACGATATTGGAGGAACGCAGTGTCGGGCCTGGTCTCGGAGCTGACTCTATTGAGGCTGGCGAATTCGCGAGTGTTCTGGGGTTGATACTCGTGGCCATATTCATGGGCATGACCTACGGCTTGTTCGGAGTTTTCTCCGTCGTCGCACTTATCGTGAACCTATTGCTCATCTTGGGTGCGTTGAGCGTTATCGGTGCGACGCTCACGTTGCCAGGTATTGCGGGCATTGTGCTGACAGTTGGCATGGCTGTCGATGCGAACGTGCTGATCTATGAACGCATGCGCGAGGAAGTTAAAGCGGGCAGGACTCTATTCAATGCCCTTGATTCTGGTTTTAAGCAGGCGTTTAAAACGATCATCGATTCCAACTTAACGACGCTGATCGCCGCTCTTCTTTTATTCTGGTTTGGTAGCGGTCCTGTAAAAGGTTTCGCAGTTACACTTGGTTTCGGCATTCTATCAACGTTGTTTACAGCCACGATGGTATCGCGACTGATTGTCGTGACGTGGGTGCGTCGCTCTAAGCCAGAGCGGCTACCGCTTGTGCCAAACAAGGATAAGCCGAGTGGTCTTTTGCCATTTATTATGTCGATGCCGCAGGAGTTTAAATTCGACTTCATTAGCAAGCGCAACGTCGCTGCGGTCATTAGCGCCGTGCTCATTGTTGCGTCTATTGGGTCGCTTGCTGTGCAAAAGCTTAATTTCGGTATCGACTTCGCTGGCGGAATTCTCATGGAAGTGCGGGCGGAAAAAGAAGTCGAAGTAAGTGTCGTGCGGAATCAGGTTGGTAGCCTCGGTCTTGGCGATATATCGATCACGACGTTTGGCGATGAAGGCCGAGATTTGCTAATTCGGATACAGCGACAAGAGGGTGATGATCAGGCCCAAGCCGCGTTAACGATGGTGAGAGAGACGCTCGGGGAAAGTTATGAATACCGCCGAACTGAACTGGTTGGTCCTAAGGTTGGGCAGGAGCTTATCGTTGATGGTGCGTTGGCCGTCGGCTTGGCGTTGCTGGCGATCTGCATATACATCTGGTTCCGATTTGAGTGGCAGTTTGCTCTAGGTGCTACATTGGCGCTATCCCATGACGTCATCGCTACGCTCGGACTCTTTTCGATTTTCCAATTGGAATTCAACCTAACAACGGTCGCGGCCGTTCTTACGATTGCCGGTTATTCGATCAACGATACTGTTGTGGCCTATGACCGTGTGCGTGAGAAACTTAGAAAATACAAGAAGCTTGCGTTGCCAGATCTTGTTAACTTGGCACTCAACAAGGTTCTGTCGCGGACATTATTGACCAGTTTCACAACGTTGCTTGCGGTTACCGCATTGTCGATCTTTGGTGGTGAGGTTCTTCGAGGCTTTAGTATCGCTCTCATGTGGGGGGTCGTCATCGGAACCTATTCGTCAATTTATGTTGCGATGCCGGTTCTGATCTACTTTGATCTTCGTCATGAAGATCTTGATGGCGGCGCTGCTCCCAACTTGTCACAAGTTCCAGAGGCGGAGCGGACCTAACCCGTTCGCGCGTGTGCTAAGGCATGGACTTAACACGGATAGCACCGACTGACCGGCAACATATCCAGAAGTATACGAGTGGCGGATTCACCGTGTCCGGCATCGCCTATGCGGGCCCAGTTTTGGTGTTTCCAAAAGCATCTCAGTCCTGGGACGTAAAAGACTCTGCAGGGCTTTGCGAAGTAGATTTTGCGAAGGTCATTGAGGCGTCAGGCGAGATAGACCTCTGTCTCCTGGGTTGCGGCTCGCGCATGACCTTGGTGCCCTCTGATCTTAAAAAGGCATTGCGCGACGCTGGTATTGGTATCGAGCCTATGGATACGGGAGCGGCGTGCAGAACGTTCAACGTATTGCTCGCAGAAGGTCGTGCAGTCATGGCGGCTTTGCTGCCACCAGGCCCGGCTTAATCCAGACAAAAAAAGGGACCGGCAAAGCCGGCCCCTTTTCCAAGAGTTTAAGTGGTTGTTGCTTAGACGAAGTTCTGCTGAGCAACCATGCAAAACAGCATTGGAACGGACAACAAGGTGTTGGTCCGTGAGAACAACATTGCTGTACGCGCGGCCTTTGCTTTGGTGTCTGCATCGACTTCGACCATGCCGAGGGCCTTCTTCTGATTCGGCCAAATTACGAACCAGACGTTGAACCACATGATGGCACCAAGCCACATGCCGATACCAATGATCGTGCCGTTACCGCTGAGTGTAATAGCATCGATAAGGTAGCCACTAATCATGGCCAAGATCAGGCCAGTGATGATGGTTCCCATGGCACCCCAACGGAACCAGAACAAAGCTGCCGGAGCGATGACTTTACCGATTGCCGGTTTTTGATCATCTGGAATGTTCGGCATGTTTGGAATTTGGACGAAGTTGAAATACCACAACAGACCAATCCACATGACGCCATTCAAGACATGGAGCCAGCGAAACAAGAACTGCCAGAAGACCATATCAAAGCTGGTATCACCGATTAATAGAAAGACCAGAACCGTCAGGACAAAGCCAGCTATGACTGTTCTGGGCAAAGACTGAAGAATTGCAGCCATGTTTTTCCCCTATGTTGAAACGCAAGGGAAACGGAATTGATGATCGCCCCCTCGCAATGAGGACATCTTACGCATTTTCATATGCTCCGCAACGCAGATCGGCGTGAAATCAAGGGTTTAGGCTTGTGACCGGGCGAGTTCAGCGGCTTTGAAACCGCTTTTAACTGCGCTTTCTAGGGTGCAGGGCAGGCCGGTATCTGTCCAATCCCCGGCGAGGAGCAGGTTTGGCATGGACGTTTGAGGCCCGGGGCGATTCGAGGCGAAGGTCGGGTCTTGAATTGGAGTAGCGCGGCGCTCGACAATAACCCGGTGCCTTGGAAGGGGTGTTTCCCCAAGGGCGAAGGCAGTCTTGATGTCCTGCCAAAGGCGGCCCGCAATATCTAGATGGTCGAGACGGGCTAAATCTTGATCAGCGCTTACGGTAACACTGATTAACCCTGGCCTCGTGAAGGCCCATTGCGCTGTTCCGCCGATAACCGCCATCATTGCGGGGTACTCAAGGTTCGGATCGATTTCGTAGTGCACATTTATGATGGGCGAGGGACGCGGGTCGAAGGCATTTGGGAGCAGGTGTCCAATTGCGGATGACCAAGGAGGCAGGGTGGCGACGACGGTATCGCCGGGTGACAGAGATACGGTGTTCGCCCGGAATTGAAGTTCTGTGACTCTCTCGTCGCCGTGTATCGAGGCCAACGGGCTATCGAAGTGAATAGCCGCGTTTGATTTCTTTAGATACGTAAGAGCGGGTGCGATGAAGGTCTGATCGAGCGATTGTCGCGGGACGTAGCTTTTCAAACCGCCAGACCAGGTTTTTATGGCTTGCCAGAGGGCTTGGCCAAGTAGGCGTGCAGAGGCCTGATTAGCATTTGTGTTCATAATTGCTGTTGAGAGTGGCTCCCAAAACCTGTCCCAACCCGTTCCAACATCAGGTATCACGGAAGATACGGTTTGCTGCCCTCCGGCTACGATTAGCCTCAGTCCGCGGATGTAATCGAGAGAACGTGTTCCCGGGGCTCGGCGCGTTTCATCGAATATCCACTTCGGAATCAGTCCGTCATCTGGTTTGAGGGTCCACTGTTCACCTGTCTCAACATCGACGAACGGAATACACCCGGTCTTTTCAACGGCAACCAGTTCGTTGTCAGCGCCTAAGAGCTTGAGATACTCAAAGACGTTTGGATTCGCACCGAGCACAGCGTGACTTCCGTTGTCTAGCGTCTTGCCAAGTTGAGTATCAAAGAACGAGCGGCACCGACCGCCAGCATGTTTTGTCGCTTCGTATAGAACAACCTTCTGGCCAGCCTTTGTTGCGGATACCGCGCAGGCTAGGCCAGCGATGCCAGCGCCAATAACGTGAATCGTTCCGATCATGGAGTGTTCAAGTAAGCGGTTGTGAGACGCGAAATCTTTTCCAACCGAGTCAGTCGTGCCCTAGGACCAGAGGGGGCAAAGCCTGCAGCCTCAACCTTCTCGAAGAGCGCTTTGTACAGTTTCAGCATGACCCAGGCTGGCCGAAGGTCTCTGTTGGCATGATGCGGCCATAAGGCTTCCGCGTCTTGAAATCGCGTTTTAGCACGCTCGATAACGAGGTCGCAGGCCGTTGATAGGTTTGAATCATTCACAACGTCGAAGGGCTGCCGTCCCGTAACTCCAGCGCTCACTAAAGCCTCTTCGGGGACGTAAAGCCTACCGATGGTAGCGTCTTCCCGAATATCTCTGAGTATGTTGGTCAACTGCAAAGCGTCTCCTGTTGCGGCAGCAAATGCTTTGGCGTCTTCGCCCTGCCATCCCCAAATAACAAGGCAGAGTTCTCCGACGGCACCGGCAACTTGACCGCAGTACTCTTCAAGCTCAATCCATGTTGGCGCGACGATGGGGCCATTCACGTCGGCTTCCATGCCGACGATGAGTGCGTCAAAGGGTTCTAGAGGTAACGCATACTTCTTCATGATGTCATGAAGCCCGATCCTTAACGGATCACCGGTTTCCGGAACTATGTCGTGTTCGAAACAAGATGCGATCCAAGTCCGCCACGTATCAAGTGCGCGGCGTTTTTCATCCTGGGGCGCAGGTCCGTCTGCGATGTCATCTAAAACACGGGCGAGGGCATAGATCGCGAACAAGGCTTCGCGTTTCGCTTTAGCCTGCAACAACATAGGCCAATAGAATGACGATTTTGCAGACCGAACATCGTGTGCGATCTGCGAATGTGCTTCAGTGGCGTTCATCGTTTGATGAGCCTTAATAGTCCCGCGCCAGTCGCGTATATCCAGTCAATAGCCGAAAGAGAGACTTTTCTTGCTATTGGATCCTCCTGTTTCAATCGGCGAGATAGTCGTCGCGCCAAAGCAATGCAGATCGCTGCCTCGGCCGCCAAACCGCGGCGCTTGATTAATCTTGGAAGAGGGGTCGCTGTCTCAAGCAACCTGTCAGTATTTTCTAGAAGCCGATTGAATGTAAGCCGAAGCCCGGAAGATATCGCCGGAGCATTGAGATCGTCAGTTGAAGTTTCATTCGCGTTCATCCAATCGGACGGAATATAGCTACGCTGCAAGGTTAACCAATCTTCAGAGGCATCTTGCATGTGATTGAGAATTTGCAAGACGCTACACAAGGCATCGGACTCTGCGAGCCCTTCCTGTTCATCATGCAGGGACAAGAGAAAGCGGCCGACGGGGCAGGCTGAGAATCGACAATAATTTATGAGATCAGCCCATGTGCGGCACGGCGTGTTGGCTGCATCTTGGCGAAAGGCCTCAAGTAAGTCGGTTGCTAGGCTTGGGGCTAATGACCGTTTCGCCACACTGAGGCGTAGGTTTTCAGCTGCTTCGTGCTCTTCGTCGCCGAGCAGTGTGTTTTCGCCAATGCCGCACACTGCAGAGTCTAAGGCATCAAGCCGGGCAATTTTTTCTGGAGCATCGATATCAGGGGAATCCGCGATATCATCTGCAATCCGAGCATACCTATAGTACGCATGCACATCTGCCCGTAGCTCAGGGGGGATGAGCAAGCTACCAACCGGAAAATTCTCGTCGCGTCTTGTTTTCTGATTTGCCATGAATAGTGCATTGGACGAAAGCGGAAAGGTAGTGTAGGCGAGGATGGAAAGCTGGACCAGACACGTATGCCAATAGATAAAACTCTTTCTTACGGCGCTGATCTTGTGAAGCGCTACGACCGGGATCGGTTTCTAACAGCGCTGTTCGCTCCTAATGGGATGCGCGAACCGTTGATGACCCTGTATGCCTTCAACGTCGAAGTTGCCCGAATTCGTGAAACGGTGACGGAGCCCATGATTGGGCAGATGAGGCTGCAATGGTGGCGGGACACTTTAACAGATATCTCGAACGGCAAAGGGGCGCCAAAGGGACACCCAGTCGCAGAAAGTCTTGCAGCTCTCATGGAGTCCCGTTCCTTGAACTTGCAGCATTTTTTGTCGCTTCTGGACGCCCGCGAACTGGATATGACGGATGAGCCGCCGCGTCGTATGGAAGACCTTATTGCTTACTGCCGGGGGTCGTCAGTCGGAATGGCTTTGCTGGCGCTTGATGTGCTCGGTGTTAACGATGAAGAGTCACGAAGTGCAGCGGAGTCTGTTGCAGCAGCGTGGGCATTGACCGGTATTGCTCGAGCAGTTCGGCATCATGCGCTCGCGGGGCGGGTCACACTTCCGGGAGATGGTCTGGAACGGCAGGGGCTAGCAGTTCAATCTCTACAGAACCCTGATACAGCAGGACCAGCTGCTCCATTAATCGAAGAGGTTTGTGATCAGGCCCAGATATTTTTGGAAAAGGCACGGAGCGTTCAGCGCCGCATAGACTTTAAGGCACTGCCGGTGTTGTTATTGGCGACTCTCGCGGACCGCTATTTGGCGGAGATGAAGGCGGCAGAGTATCAGATTTATGATCCACGACTTATGCGACAGCGGCCATCGGTTGCGCGGTTGTGGTGGAACGCTTGGCGCAAGCGGTACTAGCGATTACTCGGCAGCTTGAGCGGAGCTTTCTAGCCAACTGACAAAATCCCGCTTTCCCCGCGCGGCGTAGGCGCCCTTGCGGTCCCGGCCTTTGAGTTTTCGACCGTTTTCACGTTTCCCTTCAGCACCCTCTAGATCTGGGAACAAGCCGAAATTGACGTTCATTGGCTGGTAAGTTTCTTCGCGCGCGCCACCGGTGATGTGGCCGTACAAGGCGCCTATCGACGTTGTTGGCGGCGGCGGAACGAAGACTTTCTCATGTCGTTCGGCTGCGGCAAAGCGGCCGACCATTAATCCAACGGCCGCACTTTCGATGTATCCTTCACAGCCCGTGATTTGCCCGGCAAACCTTATTCGCGGCATTGCCTTGAGTCGGAAACTCTCGTCCAGCAAACGGGGTGAGTTCAAGAAGGTGTTGCGATGGATTCCGCCGAGACGCACGAACTCAGCATTCTCTAGGCCTGGTATCGACTGGAAGACTGCTTTTTGAGCGCCGTACTTAAGTTTGGTTTGAAACCCGACCAAATTGTAGAGGGTGCCTAGCGCGTTATCTTGGCGAAGTTGAACAATTGCCCATGCTTTTGTCTGCGGGTCATGTTCATTGGTTAGGCCAACTGGCTTCATGGGCCCGAAGCGGAGAGTTTCACGACCGCGTTCGGCCATGACTTCTATGGGGAGGCAGCCCTCAAAGTATGGGGTGTCTTTTTCCCAGTCTTTAAACTCTGTCTTTTTGCCTTCAATCAGGGCGTCGAGAAAAGCGTTGTATTGGGCTTCGTCCATCGGGCAATTGATGTAATCGGAGCCTTCGCCTTTGTCGTAGCGCGATTGAAACCAAGCCTTGTCAAAGTCGATGCTGTCTTTTGTGACAATGGGGGCGATGGCATCGAAGAAGGCGAGGGAGTCTTCACCTGTTAGACTGCTTATCGCTTCACTCAGAGCTGGCGATGTCAAAGGCCCAGTCGCGATAATGACGCTGGACCAGTCTTCGGGCGGAAGTCCATCGACTTCTCCGCGCTCAATCGTAATCAGCGGTTCGTTTTCAATCGCTGCCTGCACGGCTTCTGCGAAACCATCTCTGTCCACGGCCAGAGCGGAGCCTGCTGGCACTTTATGAGTGTCGCCGGTCTGCAGAATGAGAGAGTCCATTCCCCTCATTTCATGATGAAGCAGGCCAACTGCGTTAAAGTCAGAATCATCAGAGCGGAACGAATTTGAGCAAACTAACTCTGCGAGTGTATCGGTGTGATGGGCGTCAGTCGTCCTGACTGGGCGCATTTCATGAAGAATGACTGGAACGCCGACTTTGGCGATTTGCCACGCAGCTTCGCAACCAGCTAGGCCGCCGCCGATAACGTGTATGGGCTCTAATGTAATTGTCATGGCCGGGGAATAGCTGGGCTGATGGATAGTGTCTAGAGCCTTGTTATCGTGGCGGCTCTACATCTGCTGATGAGGGTGGTATTCTCAATCATATTTTTTGGGTGAAATCGAATATGACTGATCAGATGTTTTATGTGGTTGGCGGCGAATACGCGGACACGTCGTTTAAAGACTTGGCTCATGGTGGTGAACCGGACGTGCATGGTCCGTTTCCTGAGCGCGAAGCCAAAGACTTCTGGCGTACGATTACGGCCAAAACCGTCGACAATGCCATGATTCGCTACGTGCTTAAGGCCGATGAAGAGATCAACGGACAAATCTATTGGGTTGTGGGCGGAGAATATGCCGACACGACATTTAAAAACCCGGCACCGGGCAAAGGAATTGAAGCGTTTGGGCCCTTTGAGAAAGGGGCCGCCCTTGATTACTGGCGTTCCATAACGGCGAATACCGTCGATTACGCCATGGTTCGCTACAATATTCGGGAAAACTGGGGTGATCGCTAAAGCAGCCCAGGCGACAGACTATGCCCTCGAAAACTGTTCTCATTCTTCCAGCGCTTTTTATCGTCGGATTCGCCTTAATCGTTTGGCAGTCGGTCAATCAGGCAAACAACCAAACAACCAAACACAGATAACATTCTCTGACTGCGCGCTTTGTCCTGAGATGGTTATTTTACCAGCGGGCTCGTTTGATCAAGGGGATTTAAAGGGGGCCGGCGACGAAGATGAACGCCCGGTATTTACTGTCGTGATGTCGACCCGTATTGCGATGGCTCGCACCGAAGTGACGTACAGACAATGGGATCAGTGTGTTCGTGTTGGTCGGTGCGAAGCGCTTCCAGAAGAAACGGGCGATGCCATAAAGCGCGTTGAGCGTCCTGTTCAAAATGTAAGCTGGAACGATACTCGTGATTTTCTTGCTTGGCTCACCGACGTCAGCGGTCACGCGTATCGTTTAGCCACCGAATCTGAATTTGAGTACGCGGCGAGGGCAGGGACGAAGACCCGGTTTTCTTGGGGCGATGAGCCGAGTAGAGATTATGCCAATTACGGGACTGACGTGTGTTGTGGGGGACACGCCGAGGGAATGGATAAGTGGTTCTCTCCTGGGCCGGTTGGCTCGTTTCCAGCCAACGCTTTTGGGTTACGGGATATGGCGGGGAATGTGCAGGAATGGGTCGAAGACTGCTGGAGTGAGTCATACGGCGGCCCAGTCAATTGCGAATTCCGTGTTTTGCGCGGCGGGTCTTGGTCCAGCGTTCCCAAAATGATTCGGCCCGCTAACCGGGATAAAGGTCCACTTGATGTGCGGCTGCCCTATTATGGATTTCGGGTCGTTCGCGATTTGTAGCGTGCTAACTGACGAGACCGATTACCGTACCGGTCATTCCCGTCGCTAGGTTGCCGGCAACCCAAGCCTTCATTCCCAGTTCTAATGCAGTGCTCCGAACCTTCGGCGCGAGCGTTCCGATTACAGACACCAACATCCCGACACTGGCGAGGTTGGCAAAGCCACAAAGGGCGTACGTCATAATCAAGGTTGATCTGGGAGAGAGGGCAGTTGGATCTAGCGCCGCCAGAGCTTGATAGGCGACGAATTCGTTGAGGATTGCTTTGGTTCCCATGAGTTGTCCGGCGGCAAGAGCTTCGCTTGGTGGGATGCCGAACAAGAGGACGATCGGTGCGAATACCCAACCGAACAGTCGGTCAATGGTGAGTGCCGAACCGGCCACTTCGGGAAACAGGGTTAAAAACTGATCTCCGAGTGACACAAAGGCGAACACCACAATGAGAATTGCAATGATCGCGAGATAAAGTTTCATGCCGTCCATGGTGCCCTGGACGACGGCATCAAGGCTGCTGTCGTATGACAGGTCAGCTAGATCCTTATCCAGGTCAGCATTGGAGAGGCTGCCAGGCACCATGACACGGGCTATGAGGAGCGCTGCAGGCAGCGAAATGAGAGAAGCCGTTACGATGTGGCTGGTCGCACCCGGAAGGACAGGCTCCAATATTGTTGCATAGAGCACCAGGACCACACCCGATACTGTTGCAAGTCCAGCCGTCATGACCATGAACAATTCGGCACGATTCAGTTTGTCTAGAATGCCCCGTATAAAAAGTGGGGATTCAACGACACCGAAAAAGAGGTTTGCTGCTGTTCCTAATCCTGCGCCACCGCCAATCCCCAGTGTTTTTTGAAGCGAACCAGATAGCCAGCGAATGATCGTGGGTAGGACGCGCCAATGCCACAAAAGTGCGGCGAGGGCCGAGGTGACAATAACAACCGGAAGAATTTGGAAGGCGACAATAACCGAGGTTCCGTCGCCAGGAATAGGAAAGGGCGATGCACCGCCACCGGCGTAGCCGAAGACAAAGGCGGCCCCTGTGCGGGCGGCCTCATCTAAAGCGGCGACACCCCGGCTCAAGAATGAGATGGCGGCCCACACGAACGGAACCTTGAGAATGACAAGAGCCAATGCAATCTGAGCGACAAGTGCTAGCCCAACCCAGCGAAAGGGCACGGCTTTTCTATTTTCGCTGATCAGCCAGGCCAAGCCGATGAGTCCGGCTAACCCTAAGAAACTCTGTATCCAAAGACCCATGATACCCCACGAGACAGCTTGATTGCGGTTATGGCGGTCAGGCTATGGCCGTTTCCCCTATAGGGGTCATGGCAGAGGCCCTCATACACTCCTATACTGCCGGTATCAGACGAACTTGAGAAGAGAAGGTGAATATCAATGGCACTGCTTTGGAAAGCGACGGCGATGCAGACGAATAATGTCATCGTCAATGCGGCCAAGACACGAGAAGAGGCCATGGCAATCGTAAATAAGAGCATCGATCGCTGGGAAGAACTCATCATGTGGGCAGCCGGTCGTGGCGGCGGCATGAAAAATTTGGTCGTTTTTCCTGAATTCAACCTTCAGGGCTTTCCTTTGGGTGAAACTGCTGATGAGTGGATTGAAAAAGCGTGTTTCCAAATCCCTGGATGTGAGCCTGTCGAACGTCTTCAAAAGATTGCACAGAAGTTTGGCATTTACCTCGGTGCAAACGCATACGAAGCACCGCCTGAATGGCCGGGCCGCTATTTTAATTGCTCTTTCCTGATCGATCCGTCTGGCGAAATTGTTCTGAAGTATCGGCGTATCTCAACGGCGCAGGCGGCATCACCCCATGACGTCTTGGATGAGTACTTAGACAAACATGGCATCGAGGGATTGTTCCCGGTCGCGAAGACAGAGATAGGCAACATCTCGATGATGCCGTGCGGTGAAATATTGTGGCCTGAAACTTCACGGTGTTTGATGATGCGCGGTGCAGAAGTGATACTGCATCCGACATCTGATCACGGTCGTTCAGAAAATATGGCCTGGGAGTCTGCGAAGCGTGTTCGGGCAGCTGAGAACATGGTTTATTTTGTCTCAGCCAACGCGGGTAAAATCATCGGGTCACCGCCTAATGATACCCATGCCGGTAACTCAAAGATCATCGATTTCCAAGGGCAGCTTATGGTCGAGAGTGGTGTCGCCGGAGAAACAATTAATGCATCGGCCGTTATTGATATGGATGCGTTGCGTCGCGCGAGATGTACGCCCACGGGCCCGTTCGGTGTGAACAGAATTGCGCGTTTGAGATCCGAAGCCTATGCCCCGGTTTTCAATGATGCTGCGTTTTATCCTGTCAATCTATGGGCCGATAAGCCGATGGATTCCAAACAACGTATTCAGGATGCCTTGATTGATGTGATCAAGAAGAAAGTCGAAGACGAAACGCTTGTTCCGCCGTCCAAGGGCCAAGCCCTCGAAGGCTACAACCTTTGGGGCAGCTGAAACCAAACCCATCTTTTGAAGTGAGGACATGATGCAGAGAAGATCAGTATTAGGTGGAATTGCAGCGTTGACCGTTGGTGCACCCTTTGTAAGCCGCGCGAATGCAGCGACTTTACCCAGTAAGCTAGACCCAAAGAATAAATCCCACCTGGGTCTTCTACAGAAGAAACTCATCTATGCGACGGATGATCGGCCGTTGATTTGGTGGATCCGTGGCAACAAATATGGATCGATTAATGGCGAGTTGACGCCGCTGTGGACTCTGAATGTCGTGCTCTTCAAATCTGTCTCTCACAACGAGGATGGGAGCTTCGACGCGAAGTCGATGGAGATCGTTTATAAAACAGACGTAGAGACCGATGAGCCGCTTAGTAAATGGCGCAACCCGTACAATGATGAAGTCTACGACGAAGATCCGTTGATTATGGGGCCCTTGTCTCGCAGGTTTACGGACGATGGCCCGATTAGCCAAACCGATTTACCTGGAGCGAAGATTACGAGGAGCGGGTCTCTCGGTCCTGCAGAAATTGCAGGGGATGATGTCTGGCTCATATCCGATGCCCACGTCGTTCTTAATCGGGAAGGGCAGCAGAGTTTCCGAGCTAATGATCTGTCTACCTACCATGGCAAAGTGTCTGACGTCCTTGATCCAGACAACCCCAGCCCGGCCTCGACCATGGCGGTGCATATCGTTCAGAGTTGGCATCCGTGGATGAATATGGGTGATCAGGAAGGCACGCTGATTACGCGCATCAGCGGTGCCAAGTGCTTCGATCTTGAGGGCATACACCCGGGTATTCTGACTATGGTCAAACGTCATCATCCTGAAATTGCCAAGGATTTTGTGGCTCGGTTAAACGGACCACCGGAGCGATTTGATCGCTAGAAAGCCCAGTTTAGTGGGGAGTTACCTATTGTTACCGGAATCATCTTTAGCACCGGTTGGTGGCGTGCTTGGATGCTTTCCTAAGATATCAGATGGAGGGAAATCCGATGCTTAAGAGATTTTTGATGGGCGCCGTGGCGACCCTAGCGATTGCAAATGCGGGCAGTGCTGGTGCTGAAACAGCGGCATTATGTGCCAATGAAGATCAGGCCATTGAGGTGCAAGCCCTATATAAAGTGGGTGCGAGCGCACGCCTAGTTCCAGCGCTGGCCGCCCGTCAGTTGGATATTCCAGAGGTCGTCATAGCCAGTGCGATGCCCGCCGTTGATATAGCGGGGACGAGCGCGGAGGGCTTTGAAGAAATTTGGACGTCAGTGACCCAATGGGAAAAGGCCTTCACACTCATTATCAAAGAAGGCCACGTCTTTGAAATTGATGGAGCGGTTCCGGCAGGAAAGCGCTCGGAACGCAGTAACTATTTCAATTTGGATATTGATGCCCCGTTCGGCGGCCATATTCGGAGTGATCAGATGTCAGCGATATACGCCTTGGCTTTGCCTGGTCGTGGCGGCTCTGTCGCGCGGTCTATTCACTTCTTTGATCAAACTGGCGTGACCGCATTTAGTGTGGTTATGGGCGGAGAGGCAGGTCAACCCGACGAAGATGATATAGCCCGTTTCGATACAACAATGGCTCTGGTTAAGTCCATGGGAGCAATTTACCCCGGAAAATAGGGTATGATGATAAAGCTGTGTATCCGATGTTTCGGCGGGGTAGTGCTGAGTTGCTCACCTATTGCGAATCAATAGACTCAAAATTTGAAATATAATTACACAGCGAATTAAGGACCTGTTTACCTTCGCCGCGCACGCTCCCATGCGTGAGGTTGATTTCTACTAAATGGGAGCAAGGCTATGTTGGATCCATTCAACACCGAAGAAAGCCCAGGTCGGGCCTACATCGATATTGATGCGGAACTTGATACATTTGTGTTTGATGATGAACTCGCGCTTGAGGCGGAAGACTTTACTTACGCCATGGGCCGGCCGAACGACTTAGACTTTGACGACTAGTCTGTGAGTGTGGCGGACCCGTTTCCGGGTCCGCGCAATCACATCTGAGCGGTAGTCGCGTTAAGCGGCTGCGCGCTGTATTTTTGGCTGGCCAGGGCGGCTCCGCCTGCTTCTTCTTTTTTGACTCGCCGCACCACCATTATCATTTTTGTTATTGGCCTCGCCTGATTTCTTTTCTGAGGCGTTCCATGGCTTTTTGTGGCCCGGCTTCTGATCTCCAGCCTTTTTAACCCAGGCTTTCTTTTCGCCTGGCTTTTGATCCCTAGGCTTGTGATCGCCATCTTTCTTTGCCCAGTGCTTTTTCTCGCCTGGCTTTTGATCTCTAGCCTTGTGATCTCCGGCTTTCTTTTCCCAGTGCTTTTTCTCGCCTGGCTTTTGATCTCTAGACTTGTGATCTCCAGCCTTCTTTTCCCAAGGCTTGTTGTCACCAGACTTTTGATCTCGAGATTCGTGATCTCCGGCTTTTTTCTCCCAATGCTTCTTCTCGCCAGACGCTTGGCCTTTGCGATGCGCAGGTCTGCCGGGGCTCTTTTTGCGGAATGGCTTCCCTGAGTCAGATTTGACGCCTTGTTTGGCCGGAGGAGGGGCTACGCCGCCGGTTAGGCTTACGCCGATGAGGCGCTCAATGTCGCGCAGAAGGCGGCGTTCACCGCTATCACAGAGCGAAATGGCGATCCCGTCAGCGCCTGCACGACCTGTGCGGCCGATTCGGTGCACATAAGCGTCCGGCTGGTCAGGGAGATCGTAATTAATAACGTGAGTGACATCGTCAATGTCTAGGCCCCGGGCAGCGACGTCTGTCGCGACCAAAACCTGCATGTGACCCTTTTGGAACAATTCCAGCGCCTTCTTACGGGCGTTCTGTGATTTGTTGCCATGGATCGCTACCGCTTTAACGCCAGCCTTATGGAGCTGTGCATCAAGGCGATTGGCGCCATGCTTGGTGCGGGTGAAGACGATGGCCTTGTAGATGCCGTTCTCAAGAAGGTTCAGAAGGGTTGGCAGTTTCTCAGGACGTTCAACAAACATCACTTTCTGCTCAACGGTTTCAGCTGTTGTTGATTCCGGTGCCACGTCGACGCGGGATGGGTTCTTCAACAGCGTATTTGCGAGCTTAGCAATGCCAGGTGCCATGGTTGCTGAGAACAGCAGTGTCTGGCGATCAGCTGGCAGTTTGGCTGCGATTTTGCGGATGTCAGGGATGAAGCCCATGTCGAGCATGCGGTCGGCTTCATCGAGCACAAAGGCTTCGACTTCATCGAGTTGTACGCGGCCTTGGTTGATCAGGTCGAGCAAACGGCCTGGTGTGGCGACAAGAACGTCAACACCACGCGCCATGGTCCTGATCTGACCCTGGGAGCTAACACCACCGAAGATGGTTGTGCGACGCATGTTGATGAAACGGCCGTACGAGCCGAATGACTCATGGATTTGCCCGGCGAGTTCGCGGGTTGGGCTCAAAACCAAAATGCGGGTGCATTTTGAGGAGGCAGGCTTAGGGTTATCATAGAGGCGTTGCAGCAAAGGCAGCGCAAAAGCGGCCGTCTTGCCGGTGCCGGTCTGGGCACAGCCAATGAGGTCTTTGCCCTCCATAAGCAGCGGAATGGCCTGCTGCTGGATTGGGGTTGGGGTCGTGTAGCCGTCTGCAGTTAAGGCGCGTTGGAGCGGTTCGATAAGCCCAAGGTCGGCGAAGGTTTTATTAGTGGTTGTCAAAACAAACTCTTTTCATAACATTTGGTTCGCTCCGCCTTCCGCCGGAACGAGTTAATTGATAGGTGCGTCACCTCAAAAAAACGCGCACGAAAGACGTCCGGAAAAAGGCCGGACAACTAAGGTGAGCGCCACTTTTGGGCGCGTCATCTTCTATCGGACTGTAGGTGATAGTGCGGGTCAACCGACGTTTGGGACCGACGCTGGCATTAACAAGCCGACTGGAAGGATGGACGGTGTATGAGGGTTATCCGTCCAAAAGTCAAATGGTGCAGTGCGAAGAGGCCAAGTCCAGCCTTATCCGTTCGCTCAGACCTAATACTTATGCCTCCTAAAACTAAACTTGCGGACAATATTCAGCGCGGGGAAAGGAGCGTAGCGTTTCTGTGTCAGGGCAAGAGAAGCCCATCACTCAACGGTAAGGAGACTGAGACATGGAAATCGACCCAGCAATTCTTCCGATGGACGGAATGGAAGATCTCGTCGCGGAACTCGTAGCTTTCGAACAGGAAATTTTTGACGCAGCCGGTACAGAAGACCTCGGTGTGGATTTGCCTTTGTTGCACTACACAGAAGGATCCTGGGACGAGGCTGACGAGCTTTACTAAGCGATGGGATCTGCTTCTAACCGATCAAGGCCAGCTCGTCCTGCTGCACCGCGCGCCACTGCTCAAGTTGGCTGGACGGCGCGCCATCGCAGGTTAGCGCTCGATGCAAGTGTTGCGCGCGCCCGCGCATCTGGACACGCCAACTTGGTGGCCAACCGTCGCCTGTGGAGGTTGATCTCCAAGGGATGGATCAAGTTGAGCTTGGATCCTGCAGAGACTTAGCCCGTTCAGGCTGTTTGCCTTATCGTCTAAATTCGGATTTTGGACGTAACGAGCCCATGCATCAGGGGGGTCATATCATAAAAATATTTTTGCGCAGTGACTTACAAGACATACAAACGAGTATGGATTAGAAAAAATATATAACCAT
>Ga0055584_100001132_pt1 | contig 26074 bp, 30 predicted proteins | sample OSDHelmetaG_FD_58716 | JGI IMG/M metagenome (GOLD analysis project Ga0055584, IMG submission 58716) | Pelagic marine sediment microbial communities from the LTER site Helgoland, North Sea, for post-phytoplankton bloom and carbon turnover... | ecosystem: Environmental > Aquatic > Marine >...
CAATAAAACCATAATCGGTGAGCAGCCTGCGCAGGTCCGGATGATCATTGAAGATAATGCCAAACAGGTCGAAAGCTTCGCGTTCAAACCAGTCCGCGCCCGCCCATACGTCAATGACCGAATCGATCATCAGATTGGCTTCAGACAGCTGCGCACGAATCCGTACCCGGGCATTATTATTATAGGAAATCAGGTGGTAAATCACTGCAAAACGCTCACCTGGCCAAGGGTCACCACCTTCGGCACCATACCCCGAATAATCCATTCCGCAAAGATCGGTAAGCTGGTCAAAACCTGCCTGGTCTCGCAGCTTCAGGCAACTGTCCTTGATTGCGCTGGCGGCGACTTCGATCGTCAGTTCGTCAAGGGCAATATGATGGGACAACATCGCGTCCCCCAGAACTGAGCCGATGTCTTCGGCTAACGTGGTTAATTTAGCGTTGGTCATGGTGCAATCAGACAGGTCGACCTTCAAGGTGACGGGTGGCGTCTTCCAGTTCTCGTTTGCGCGAAATCGGGCTGGTGCCTTTTATCTTTTTTTGTAACTGCAGGATGCCGTAGATCAGTGCTTCGGCGGTGGGCGGGCATCCCGGAACATAAACATCTACAGGGACGATCCGATCACAACCTCGTACAACCGAATAGGAGTAATGATAATAACCACCGCCATTGGCGCAGGAACCCATTGAGATCACCCACTTTGGTTCCGCCATCTGGTCGTATACCTTTCTCAGGGCAGGCGCCATTTTATTGGTAAGAGTGCCAGCGACAATCATTACATCTGACTGTCGTGGGCTGGGTCTGAACAGAATACCAAAGCGATCGAGGTCATAGCGCGAAGCGCCAGCCTGCATCATTTCCACGGCACAACAGGCGAGACCAAAGGTCATCGGCCACATTGAGCCCGTGCGTGCCCAGTTTACCAAATCATCGAGTTTCGCCGTTGCGAAACCCTGTTCTGCGGTGCCTTCTACGGCCATGGTTCAACTCCTGCGCATTTGTTTCCAGGCCCTCGAACAACGGGGACCGGCGTTGGATTCCTAGAGTGTTATTCCCATTCGAGGGCGCCTTTCTTCCATTCGTAGATAAAACCGACTACAAGAATGGTCAGAAACAGCATCATCGCCCAGAATCCAAATATTCCGATTTCGTCGAGCACGATGGCCCAGGGAAACAGAAATGCGATTTCAAGATCAAAAATAATAAAGAGGATCGCCACCAGGTAGTAGCGAACATCAAATTTCATGCGTGAATCCTCAAATGCTTCAAAACCGCACTCGTAGGGAGATAACTTGGCTTCTTCGGGCTTGTCCGGGCCCAGGAACTTACCCGCACTGATTAAAATCGCGCTCAATCCGAGACCTACCAGAATAAATAGCAGGATGGGCAGGTAATTGGTCAGCAACGCAGGCTCCTCGGAATTATGGCAAAGGCCCGGAAAGCTGGCGGATTGTTACCAGATCTCGCTCCCCGAGCGGGATCGAGAGTATACCAAAAGGAATAGATGAACAAAGGGCTTGATCGTCAAAATAATCAAGTAAATTAGTCGTAGGCCATGGATTGGCATTCAGCGCTTACCTTGCCCTCTGTGATGTGACAAAGATTGCGAGGTGACGCTGAACCACAACTTTTCAGTGCAGTGATCCAACTAACCTGACAATTGTTGCTTTTGCGCGCCCATGGGCCCGCGACATACGACCGCCATGGAAGGTGGAAGTGCAGGTTTTGCAGGACCAAAAACCTGCCAGGCCATCCTGGCCATCGTCGCTATTGCGCATCCCTGCGCCCGCGACATACAGGCCATCCTGGCCATAAAAAAAGGCCGGACAGTGTCCGGCCTTTATATAGCAACCTTGCCGGCAATCAGGAATAAAGTGCGGGGGCACCCAGCTGCTGGTGAATCTGGTTAGCAGTCTGGGGCTGAATACCCATCGATTGACCTAGTTCATGCAGGTACTTGGCTTCGGCCTGGCTATCGAGGTCGATGGCCATCAATGACATTGCATAGGCCTGGTTTTCCAGTCCCTTTGGCACACTGCGGGCGAACCCTTGTGTATCCAGCGGTTGAGCGAGTTCATTATTAATGAAATCAATCTCGTCCTGACTGACGCTGCCCAGCTTGCCCAGTATCTTCTGCTGTTCATCTTTATCTACGCGACCGTCCGCCTTGGCGGCGTTGACCATGGCACGCACCATTACAGTGGCCTGATCACAGGCTTCGCTGTGCACCATGCCATGTGAATGACTTTCAAAACTCGGTGCTGGTTCGCCGCGCTGGGCCGCCTGTTCTGCCTGGCCGAACTGATTCAGTGCCGAGCCGATCAGGTCGGAAAGGTCTGCGCCGGCATTGCCCGAGGCGCCTTGTGGTTTGCCGCCGAGAACGCCGCCGAGGAGGTCGCTCAGGCTGCCGCCGCCCTGGGGTGCTGCCTGCTGGCTGCCGCCCAGTACGCTGCCCAGCATGCCGCCGAGCCCGCCGCTGTTGCTGCTGTTGCTGCTGTTGCCGCCAGAGTTGGCGCCACCCAGCACACTACCGAGCAGGTCGCCGAGGCCACCACTACCTGATTGCTGGGACTGAGCCCCACCCAATACACTGCCCAGCAGATCGCCGAGTCCACCAGCGCTGCCCCCGGATTGACCGCCCCCGGACATCGCCGCGCCAAGTACTGATTTAAGAATGTTTGCACCGGAACCGGATGACATATTGCCGCCACCCAGCAGGGCTCCTAGAATTTTTACTGTATCCACCATCGAATGATTCTCCTGAGAAATCTGTTGCGGTTTATTGAATATGCGGTTGGTTAGAACCCCCCGAATGGCGGCATATTAGCATTAGAGGATGAACAGACTATTAACAGCTGAACATTATATCGACACAGGGTCAGGTGCCTGCATACGACCTCGGCTGGCCTTAATGACAGATGGTGATCAGGTGGTCAGGTGGGCAGTGGGGGGAGGGCGCTGAAACAAGTAATGCAGGGCAATCATCAGTTGATGATTGCCCGATACCATTACTGCTGTACGGGATCCTTTGACAGGATATTCAGCCCTTTCTGCGAAGCAAAGTAAGCAGCCAGATCAGCAATATCCTCATCACTTAGCGCAGCGCTCATGCCCTTCATGATTGGGTTATCCCTGGCGCCGGAACGATATGAGGTCAGCGCGAACTCGAGATAGTCTGCATATTGGCCCGCCAGTCGCGGATTCATTGGCACCGGACTGTTTCCGTCAGCGCCATGACAGGCGGCACACACCGCTGATTTCTGCTGGCCTGCAACCGGATCACCAGCAAGTGCTCCGCTGGAACAAACCATAGCGAGTGTGATCGCAATTATTTTCTTCATTAGATCGCCTCTTATTTATAGTTTGCGAAAAAAGCAGAGATATCTTCGATATCCTGGTCGCTCAGATTTGAGGCATTTGCCTGCATTGTTTTATGCGGGCGCTGGCCATCTCGATAGGCACGCAGTGTAGCGGCGAGGTACTCCGCATGCTGACCACCCACCTTCGGTACGCGGTACATTGGATAGGCGTTCTCGATGTTAGGTGCAGCATGGCAACCTAAACAGGTCTCCGCCTTCATTCGCCCAGCATCCGCATCGCCCTCTGCGAGGACAGGCTGCATACTGAACGCCAGCAGGCCGACAAACAGGCCGGTTTGAACAACGATTTTCATGGTCTACTCGTTTTTTTGGATAAAAAATTATTCTGAGAGTCTCATTAGACTCAAGCCGCCCTGGGGCTAAGCGCGTATTCTACTGTGCATCCCACCTTTGGTCATAGACCCCGGACCGAATATTTTAGTCTATCAGCACCGCCCGGGCATGGGAAAAATATTGGCGACGGATCAGGATCAGCAGTACAAAGAAGCTGCTGATCAGCAGGGTCTTTGGCCCGATGAACCAGCCCATATAGGCCAGGGCGAAGAAAATTCCCCGCAAACCCGCAGTAAAATGGCGGCCGCCAATGATATTCATATTGGCCGCCATCAGCGCTGACTTTTCCATTTGTCGGCGGTCGCCATCCTGGTTGCTGGGTACGGCACCGACCAGTATCGAGCAATAGTTGAAAATTCGATAAGACCAGCCGAACTTAAAGAATGTGTATGCAAATAACAGGGCGAGTCCGAGCACTTTCACTTCCCACAGCGCACGGCTGAATTCTGAGGCCATGGGCAGATCCCGATAAATCTGCAATACCGTATCAGTTGATCCGAGTAGTGCAAAGCATCCGCCGATGGCAAATATTGAGGTGGAGGCAAAGAATGCTGAGCCTTGCTGCAGGCCAGCGATAATCTGAGTGTCAACCATCCGCAGATCCCGGTTTACCATTTCCAGCATCCATTGGCGGCGTTTTTCGGCCATCAAACCGGTCATACTTTTTGCGTGCAGAGGCGAGTAGTCTGTCACCAGCTCAAAGGTCAGCCAGAATAAGATATAAACAATTAATGCCACAAGGTTTGCGGGTCCCAGGGCGTTCAGAAGTTCATGCATGTTTCATCTGTGGGTAGCTTTCAGCGCGGTGTAATTTGATCAGACTTTAGCAGATACTCTTTTAACAATTTAAGAAACAACATAATACTCGATCAATAGAAGGCTTGCTGTGGAGAGCGTTAACAGGCGAATGCTGCGACGAATTCAGCAAAAGTGGCCAATTACCCTTTTATTTTCGGATATCCAGGTATCCTGACATGGACAACCCCGGGACAAAGAGATTATCCTCTGGAGACAATAAATATAAAAATATAAAGGTATGGTGAAAGTAATAATTGTCGATGATGAGCTTCTGGCTCGGCGCCGCATCAGGGAGCTTTTAGTGAAAAATCCCAGTGTGAAGATTGTTGCAGAATGTCAATCCGGCACGGATGCGATTGACAGTATCCTGCAGCACAATCCAGATCTTGTGTACCTCGACATCCAGTTGATCGATATGACAGGCTTCGATGTGCTGGAAGCGATTCCAAAACAGCATATGCCGATGGTGATATTTGTGACCGCCTTTGACGAATATGCAATCAAAGCCTTTGATGTATTCTCATTTGACTATCTGCTGAAGCCTTTTAAGGCAGAGCGGTTTTATCTGTCACTTGAAAAAGCCATGGAGCAGTTACAGCCTGCGTAGAATATCTACTTCCAGGCGAATCGCGGCTGGTCATAATGCGCCACTTTAGTCGTTAAACCTCGAATAGCAACCTCCCTGAACTGGTACATCACTGCTGCAGTGGGAGAGTACATCCGGTGTCCAAGTGTCGGGAAGTTTGAACATAGTATCGGGCGGTTGTGGTCCATCCCGGGCTCAAATACGGGTAAAGCATCGCTATCCAGTTCTTCAAACGGAATGTAATAAACCTCGGAGACTTCATCCGGAGAAGGATCAAGTACAGCCGCTGCACCGGCCCAAAGTACCACCGGGGTTATCTTAAAACCCGAGCGTGTCGGATAATCGTCCAACCTTCCAAGGACGGCCTTTTCGTCCAGCGATAATCCGAGTTCTTCTTCCAGTTCACGTCGGGCGGCATCAAACTCGGTTTCACCCCGGTCCAATTTGCCCCCAGGTAGCGCATATTGACCGGAATGCTGGTTTAACCTGGCCGGCCTGCGCGTCAGTATCAGGCAGGGTTCATTTATCGTGTCCGGCATGGTGGTAATCACCAGTGCTACTGCGGCATGGCGCAGTTCCGGGTCAGTAGACGTCTGCCAGGAAAATTGCTTCAGCCTGTCTCGAATATTGGCCCGCAGCGCGTCATCAAGTGTTGTGTTTTTACTGCTGCACATAAAGCAGAAGGAGCCCCAAAGAATCGTCAATTACCCGGGTCATACTGGCGCAATTGGCCTGATGGCGCAAGGGACAGCGTCGGTGGATATGTGCATTGGCAGGAGAGTTGGCTGGAATTTGCAGCATGGAGTGTCACAACAACTGTATTTTTGCACCATTTATAATAAAATCGTGCAAATACTTCAAGTTTAGTCCCATGCAACCAGCACTTAAAACGCAAATTGACCAGGCCGACGTGCTGGCGAAAGCTGCTGGTCGTGCCGCCAGGGCCCTTGGGTTGAATCGTCAGGAGCTGGGGAAGGTGCTCGGTCGGGATCGCAGTACGATTTCCCGTGGAATTGAGCCCGCTACGAAACCTGGTGAGCTGGCGTTGTTGCTGGTACGCTGTTATCGAGGGCTGGCTGTGCTCGTTGGACAGGATGACAAAGCGATAAAGCACTGGTTCAACACGCCAAATCATCATACCGGCGGTGTGCCAAGAGAACAGGTTCAGACAGTCCAGGGGCTGGTGCAGGTGACTGAATACCTGGATGCGATGCGTGGAAAAATCTGAACCGGACTGGCAACACCTGATTGACCGTGCGCCCAAAAGTAAAATACAGGGCGAACTCTGGCGTATTGTTGAGAGCCAGTCACAGATTGCCACGCTTTCTCTGGTCGACAGTCTGGAAGAGCAGACCATACTTGAAGAACTGCTGGAATCAAATAAACCATCGAAACCTGCCGCCACAGAAAGACTGCATTACCTTTTAGCCACCCCGTTCAGATATCCACCACTGAAGTGGGGCTCTCGATTTGGCGAAAAGATCGAGCCGGGTATCTTTTATGGTTCGTTAGATGTTGAAACTGTTCTCGCGGAGGCTGCGTACTATCGGTTTTTGTTCTGGTCGGGAATGCAACAACCTTACCCTGGGGGAAGCCTTGTGACCCAGCATGAAATTTTCAGCGCCAGGTATTGCTGTCATCCGGGATTGAAGCTGCAGGTAAAACCATTTTCCAGTTATCGGTCTGTGCTTGCGCATCCCGCGAAATACGCTGGGGCCAAGAAGCTGGGAAAATTACTGCGAGCAGATAACATTATCGGTTTCGAATTTTTTTCAGCACGAGCCGTGTTCAACAACGATAAACAAGGGATAAATGTTGCTTTGCTTTACCCTTCGGCACTGGTTGATCGCCGGCCGAATAATAATCAACGCTGGGTTTGTGAAACCACTGACTCGGTGGTGCGGTTCCGCGGCGAAAGTCAGCTGACTGAATTTCCACGGAGTCAATTTGAAATCGACGGTGGTCTGCCGCAACCTGCCTAGAAATACTGCAGTTCAATTATTTCTCAGGTTAAAGAAATAATTAAAGAAACAGAGGAGCCGGAATCAATACTGGTATACCCCTTGCCGAAAATCTGAACGCAGAGGATAGGCATTGGAGGGTAAAAGCTGAGTCATGAAAATTGCAATAAGATGTTCCACCGGGTCGATCCAGAAATAAGTGCTGGCCGCACCACCCCAGCCGAAATCACCTTCTGATCCACATATTTTCGCCGACGCCGGGTCGAGCATAACCGCAAAGCCGAGTCCAAAACCAATGCCGTCATAGGGGGTTTCGCTGAATACAGGTTGACCCATGGCGGCGAGATCCCTGTTCCCGGGCATTTGATTTTGCGTCATCAGGTTCAGGGTTTTTTCGGCAATAATTCGCTGTCCATTGTAGCTGCCCTTATTAAGCAGCATTTTACTGAAGCAATGGTAGTCATCGATTGTTGAAACCATACCGCCGCCACCAGAAAGAAAATGCGGCGTTTCAAGATAAGGACTTTTTGACGGATCATCCTGCAGTTTAAATGTCTGTGCCGGGTGGACATATTCATAACAGGCTGCAAACCGCTTTTGTTGTGCACTTGGTACCTGAAATCTGGTGTCGTAAAGGCCAAGGGGGGTGCAGATATTTTCATCGATATAACTGTCAAGCGGCTGCTCCGCTATTAACTGGATCAGATAACCGATGACATCTGTTGACACACTGTAGTTCCACCTCGATCCAGGAGAGAACTGTAATGGAATATTTTCTAATCGCGCTATTTTTTCTTCCAGTGATCCACTGCTGACCTCGCCATCAATGCCGTATTGACGGTACAGCTCATCTACCGGATGGGTGGACTGAAAGAAATAAGTGAGGCCCGAGGTATGGGTGAGTAAGTGACGGATTGTCATCGGCCGCTCGGGGGTATGGGTACGATAGTCGTCCGCTGTACCCGATTCAAATACCTTGAGGTCCTTCCATGAGGGAATGAAGCGATCCACCGGGTCATCAAGTTGAAACAGACCGCGCTCAAACAATTGCATCATTGCGATGCTGGTGATCGGCTTGGTCATGGAGTAAATCCTGAAAATGGTATCTCGTTGCAGCGATCTGTTTTTTTCTACATCCATTAACCCTTGTTTGACAAACACCAGTTCTTTTTCATTTTGAGAGACCAGACAGCTGTAGCCGGGTATCTTTTTGCTGGCAACATAAGGATCTAATTTCGCCCGCAGCCTTTGTTCAAGATTTTTTTCTAACATATTTATCGTTTTAATAAGAAATTTAAGGGCAAATTCATAACTGGTTCAGCTGTCAAAGCTTATCGTCTGAGCTATAAAAAAATATATATCGGGGATAGCAAAATGCAGAGTGAAGGGCTTGTGCATCAGCAAACAATTTTCACCAATGCGTTGACGGGTCATATTGATCCGGCTCAGCGCGATCCGGATGTTCTGCGACGCATTGAAGCGAATTTTCTTGGTCTGTGCAAGTGCGGACTTAGCGTCAATCGCTCACTTATGCTGGATAATGATAATGACTTTGAGGCATGCTTCGAACAGTACAAGACCGCGCTGCGCAGGCATCTTCGGGTAATCAGTGTTGATCTCTACGTGTTTCTGCGAAACGCATTGCCCGACGGGGCGGAACGAGACCTGGTCAATCAACTGGAAACCGAATCCGACGCGCTCAACCACCGTATTATAGACTTTCTTTCAAGTATTGAATCAACTAAAAGACTACATCCAAAACTGACGGTTAAAGCAATGAGTAGTATTTCGCGGGCGCTTGAAGATCATTTTATGCGGGAAAACGCCATGCTGTTTCCAATATACAGGGGAATCGCATAACCTTTCACTTGATGCTATCGTCGGACTGGAGACAAAACGTCGTAGCAAAAAGTGACCGTGAAAAATACATTCAGCTCAGGATTGATTCGTGGACGAATGTGTTTGATCAGCATGTTAGTGCTTGTCTTCTCCGGATGCGATCTCGGCCCGACCAATGTTGAGTCAGGAAATCAAGCCCAGGTATTGCATCTGGGTAATGGTACCGAGCCCCAGGATCTGGATCCTCATATTGTTACCGGTGTTACCGAACATAATATAATTTCATCGCTGCTCGAGGGGCTGGTCAGCGAGAACCCGGAAACCCTTGCGCCTGTTCCAGGCATGGCTGACAGCTGGGCGGTTTCCGCAGATGGTCTTACCTATACTTTTTTTATTCGCGACAATGCGTTCTGGTCTAATGGTGACCCCGTAACCGCTGACGATTTTGTCTGGTCATGGCAACGACTGTTATCCCCCGCCCTGGCGGCGGAATATGCTTATCAGTTATATCCGGTAAAAAATGCCCGTGCATTTAATAAAGGCACGCTGATCGAGTTTTCACAGGTAGGCGTTACCGCTCTGGATGCCAGGACACTGGAGGTGGTGCTTGAAAATCCAACGCCTTATTTTCTCTCGTTACTGGCGCATTACAGTACTTATGCAGTGCATCCGCAGACGATCCTGAAATATGGCGCGATGGATGAACGTGGAACAAAATGGACCCGCCCCGGCAACTTTGTCGGTAACGGACCGTTTCAACTGAAAAGCTGGCGGCTGAATTATCTGATCGAGGTGGAAAAAAACCCCGGTTACTGGGATGCTGAAACCGTCAGGCTATCGGCGATTCGCTTTTACCCCATTGATAATGCCCAGACCGAAGAGAGAATGTTTCGTACCGGTGCGATTCACGCGACCAGCACTACCCCGTCTGACAAAATTTCGGTATACCAGACAGAATTTCCGGATCGTATTTCTATCAGCCCCTATTTAGGCACGTATTTTTACCGGTTTAATGTCAGCCGACCGCCGCTGGACGACGCCAGGGTTCGAAAGGCGTTATCCATGGCGATCGACCGCCAGGCGATTGTCGATGCAGTGACTAAAGGTGGCCAGCTGCCCGCTTATTCTTTTACCCCACCAGACACTCAGGGTTATTTTCCACCTCCCAGTCCGATCAGCTACGATATTCATCAGGCAAAACAGCTGTTGACAGACGCCGGGTTCAAGGATGGTGCCGGTTTTCCTGAACTGGAACTGCTGTATAACACCAGCGAGGGACACCGCCGCATCGCCGAGGCGATCCAGCAGATGTGGAAAACCAGCCTTGGGATTAATATTCGTCTGGTGAACACCGACTGGAAGGTCTATCTGTCGCGAACCAATAAGCTGGACTATGATATTTCTCGAGCGGGATGGATCGGGGACTATCCGGATCCCAATACCTTTCTCGATATGATGGTCTCTGAAGGGGGCAATAACAGAACCGGCTGGCACAATTCAGCCTACGATCAACTGATCGCCGAGGCGGCCTCCGAGACTGATCAGCAAGCGCGCTACCACACGTTTCAACGAGCGGAACAGATTCTCGATGAGGAAGCGCCTTTGCTGCCGATTTATACATATACACGGGTGGCTTTGAGGGTGCCGTCAGTGGCTAACTGGTTTGCCAATATTCTCGACCATCATCCTTATAAGTACGTCTATCTGCGACACCCGTAGTTGATGGCGCAGAATCTGCGCTGATGAGGGTAGTTGGCGATTGTTCGAATCAGTTATAGCTTTCAAATATATGACGCTGAATCGTTATCCGGCGGTTTTTTCAGCAAATTTTATGATGCCGAGACACGTACTGTTCAAATATTTACGCATTAGCGTATATATTAATTGTTTATACTTGAATGCGTATAATAATCGGCGATATTCATTGAGACTCCCAGGTGTTCAGATGGCTCAAATGGCCCGAATTGTTGCCCGGATTGGCGCGGCTATCCGACGGGAGCGACGACGTCAGGGGCTTACGCAAAAAGAGCTTGGGATCAGAACAGGGTTGCGTCGCGCGACTATTTCCCGACTTGAATCCGGTGCGCCGGCGGTGCAGTTACTGACCCTGGTGGAGATCATGTCAGCATTGCGACTCGATCTGAAGTTAACCCAGCGGCAGGAATTTAACCGGTCCGAGCTGGAGCGCCCGTTTTAGTGGCGCGAAAACCACTTTTCCCGACTTTAACGGTTTCCATGAATGGCCGGACCGTTGGTTGTTTATTAAAAAATTCAACAGGGCAGTTGTGCTTCAGAGTCGCCGGGCAATGGCTCAACTGGCAGTATGCTTTTGCCACCTCTAATTCATTGTCGCCGGGGGAAGATCGATATGCAGGTGCGGCGGTCCGTGGTTTGTTTGATCATCTGGTGCCGCAAGGTGACCATCTGAGACCAAGGCTGGTCGCCACCAGCGCTGTCACCGGTGTTGATGCAATGGCTGTCATCCGCAGTCAAATGCCTCTTGCGATAAAACCGGTGGTTGATAAGCTGCCTGCCAGGTTTCCTGAGAAATTGAGGTTTTCGGTAATGAATGGGATTCAACAACGCCTGCGTTTACTGAACGCAGTGGTGCAATAAAAGAGTACAGATGAGCAAGCTTGCGCTTTATCGATTGATTCAGGGGATACCGGTATTGCTGGTAGTGGTGACGGTGACCTTTTTTCTTATCAGAGCCGCTCCCGGCGGGCCATTCGACGCAGAACGAACATTACCGCCCGAAGTGGTTAAAAACCTTGAACAACGTTACAACCTGGATGCCCCCGTTGCTGAACAGTTTTTTGATTATCTGGGTAATCTTCTGCGGGGTGACTTTGGCCCGTCTTTTCGCTATCCGAATCGCAGCGTCAATGAGCTTATTGCCAGCGGTCTGCCCATTACTTTTGAGCTGGCGCTATACGCAATTCTGGTCGCGGTGATCATCGGACTCGCCGTGGGAATGCTGGCATCAATTAAACCCAATTCCTTGCAGGACTATCTGCCAATGTCACTGGCGATGATCGGCATCTGCATGCCGGCATTTCTTCTGGGTCCGGTGCTGGTGCTGGTGTTTGGCATCTGGCTGGAATGGTTGCCGGTTTCCGGCTGGGGGTATTCCCCGGGCGATAAAATATTGCCGGCGGTCACATTGGGATTTGCCTACGCGGCTTATATCGCCAGGCTGACAAGGGGCGGCATGCTGGAGGTGCTGAATCAGGATTTTATACGTACCGCCAGGGCAAAAGGATTGTCCACCAGGAGAATACTGTTCAAACATGCGCTGCGCGGCGGGCTTTCTCCGGTCGTGGCATTTCTCGGTCCCGCTATCGCCGGATTACTTACCGGCTCCTTTGTGGTCGAAACCATTTTTCAAATCCCCGGCTTGGGGCGGTTTTATGTGCAGGCTGCATTTAATCGTGACTACACCATGATTATGGGTACAACCATTTTATTGTCCTGTCTGATTGTGTTGTTGAACATCCTGTCTGACCTCATTGCGGCCTGGATGAATCCGAGAATCAGGGGCGCACGTTAATGAGCATTGTTATCGCGCCGGCGGATCCAGCCGCGGAACCACAACCGGGACGTTCGTTGTGGAAGGATGCCTGGTTTCGACTGAAGAAAAACCGGTTGGCAATGTTTGGCCTCTGGACCATGCTGTTGCTGATTGGTCTTTCAATTTTAACGCCATGGATTGCACCCTATGGTTATGAAACCCAGGATCTTGCACTGGGTGCAGCGCCACCATCACTGTCGCATTGGTTAGGTACAGACACATTGGGGCGTGATTTGCTGACGCGGCTGCTTTATGGCGGCCGTGTATCGCTGCTGGTTGGTTTTGCCGCCACTGCAGTATCGCTGGTGGTGGGTGTGCTGTGGGGTACCATTGCGGGTTACGTGGGAGGTGTTGTCGATGCTTTGATGATGCGTATCGTAGATATGCTTTATGCGTTGCCATTCATGATTTTTGTAATTCTGTTGATGGTGGTATTCGGCCAGAGCTTTGTGTTGCTGTTTCTGGCGATCGGACTTGTTGAATGGCTGACCATGGCGAGAATTGTGCGCGGTCAGGTGCAGTCATTGAGCAGACAGGAATTCATCAGCGCCGCCGTGGTGATGGGGCTTTCTGACAGCCAGATTATCAAGCGCCATGTGGTGCCGAATGTGCTCGGTCCGGTAATGGTCTACATTACCTTAACCATTCCGGCGGTGATGCTGTTTGAGGCCTTCCTGAGTTTTCTCGGTCTCGGTGTGCAGCCCCCACAAAGCTCATGGGGGGTGTTAATCGCCAATGGTGTTGAAACCATGGAGGAGTATCCCTGGTTGCTGATTTTCCCTGGCATAGCGCTTTCCGTGACCCTGTTTGCCCTTAACTTTCTCGGTGACGGATTGCGTGATGCGCTGGATCCGAAAAGTGTCGAGCAGAACAGAATAGAATGAGTGAAATTAATTCACTGCTGAGTGTTGAGAATCTGCGGGTCAGCTTTGACACCAGGGATGGAGCAACCACTGCCGTTGACGACATTTCGTTCTGCATTAAAGCGGGGCAAACCCTGGGTATTGTCGGCGAGTCTGGTTCCGGTAAGTCTGTGACCTGTTATGCCATTCTTGGATTGCTGCAGCAGCCTCCGGCAAAAGTAGAGCAGGGCAAGGCCCTGTTTGCCGGTATTGACCTTGTTGCCAGTAGTGAAAAGGTATTAAGGACTATTCGTGGAAATCGCATCAGCATGATTTTTCAGGACCCGATGACATCGCTGAATCCATACCTCACCGTGGGCGAGCAGATCATTGAACCATTAATGGTGCATGCCGGCATAAGTCGCCACGATGCAAAGACAAAAGCTATTTCACTGCTGTCAGAAGTTGGCATTGAAAATGCAGCGAAGAGGTTTAATCAATATCCCTATGAGTACTCGGGCGGGATGCGTCAGCGAGCGATGATTGCGATGGCGCTGATAACAGAGCCGGAGCTGCTGATTGCTGATGAACCCACTTCAGCCCTGGATGTCTCGGTGCAACAGCAGATTCTTGAATTGATAAAGTCTCTTCAGCAGAGGCTGGGGATCGGCTTGATCATCATATCCCATGATCTCGATGTGGTGCGGGACATAGCACAGCATGTTGTTGTGATGAAAAAAGGCGTGGCAGTGGAACAGGGTGAAGTTGACCAGGTGCTGTCTTCACCGGCGCATCCCTATACCAGAGAACTGATCAATGCTGTTCCGCGGGGTGTTAAACCCGAGCAGTATCGTTTTGCTCAGGACAGTGCCAGGGGATTGCTTGAAGTGCGACATATGAGTATTTCGTTTGCTGGTTTTAACGCCGTTGATGATGTCAGTCTACGGCTGCGGCAGGGTGAGATTCTCGGCATTGTGGGCGCCTCAGGAAGTGGTAAATCTACACTGAGCCGCGGTATTGTCAGACTGGAACAACTGGATTGCGGAGAGGTTCTGCTGGAACAAGTCCCTTTGCATGCGCTGGGCAAGGCTGCATTGCGGTCAAAGCGTAAAGATATTCAGATGATTTTTCAGGATCCATATGCATCACTGAATCCTCGTATGACGGTGCACGACGCCCTGGCAGAGCCGATCAAATTACATGGGATTGCCCGCAGTCAGGAGGGCATAAGGCAACAGGTGGTACGGTTAATGGAAGAAGTCGATTTGTCCGCTGCCTGGATCAATAAGTACCCCCATGAATTTTCAGGCGGTCAGCGGCAGCGGGTCGCCATTGCACGTGCGCTGGCGGTTGAACCAAAACTGATTGTGGCTGATGAACCTGTTTCGGCCCTTGATGTAACAGTGCAGGCGCGGGTGCTGGACCTGCTGCTGCAGATCACAAAAAAGAGAGGCCTGAGTCTGATTTTTATTTCTCACGATCTGAAAGTTGTCAACTATATGGCAGACCGAATTATCACAATGCGGGACGGCAAAATTTATGAGGTGTAGCAAAAACTGATGCGATATATTTTTGAAGAGCTGGATTTCCAGTTGACAGCGCTGGGCGATATAAGTTTGAGACGACGTTCAGAACCTAAACTCAACGGTCAGATCGTGTACGAGGTTAAGCTGGGCGATGAGTTTCTGATGTCAAGTCTGTTTACTGACGCCGAGGTTCAGTTAGCCGAGCTTGGGCTTGGGCTGCTTGACGCAAACGATCTTGATATCGTCGTAGGTGGCCTGGGACTTGGTTATACCGCCGCTGCAGTGCTCGACGACACCAGAGTCAGATCACTGAAAGTGATCGATATCATGCAGCCGGTCATCGCATGGCACCAGAATAAACTGGTACCGTTAGGTCAGCGACTTGGCTCGGATCACCGATGTCAGCTGATCCAGGGGGATTTCTTTGACCTCGCCATCAGCGACACCAGGGGATTTGATCCGGCTGCGCCTGACCGGCTCTACCATGGAATTCTGCTGGACATAGATCACTCGCCGGAGCATTGGTTGAGTCCTGGTAACGAGGGTTTCTATTGCCTGGCAGGTCTGAACAAGCTCTCATTAAAGCTTTTGCCCGGGGGTGTGTTTGGTCTCTGGTCCAATGACCCGCCCAGCCAGAAGTTCATCGATCTGCTCGCACAGGTCTTTACCGCCGTGACCGCCCACGTTGTTAAATTTGATAATCCTTATACCGGCGGCGAGTCGTCCAATACGGTTTATCTGGGGAAGAAGGCCGCCTAGTGCAGGCGATCCTGGCCACCGCCGGGGGCTCGGTTATTCGATGTTAAGATATCCGCGCTTTGTCGTCATTTCAGACCAGGGGACCGCTGACTCGGTCCGGCTGAACCAATGGCACCATGATACCTGCTGTATCATGGTGCCATACTAATATGTTGCTGATGGCCCGCTTGATAATTGCAAAGCATTATGTGGGTAGTGTGTTGCGAAAACACAATAAGAAAAGTCCGGTTCTATGGATTTTGTTTTGACGGCAGTGAAGCCCATCAGCTGGCAGTGCGCATAATTTAAATTCCAACCTGGTTTATTCGGCAGATGGACACTTCTATAAAAGTCAAACTGAAAAATGGAGAGCGCCTTACCGGCTGCTTTATCTCGATGTTCAGCCAAATCGCTACCGAGATCATCGCGAATGCTGGTTATGATTGTGTGATGATTGATCTCGAGCATGGCCCGGGTAACCACACTCAGGCCATCGCCATGATGCAGGCGGCAGAATCCAGAGGGTGTTGCCCGCTGATTCGTGCCAGCTCGGCTAATATTGTCGATATAAAGCGCATCCTCGATATTGGCCCGATGGGTATCATGGTGCCGGATATACGCACCCCAGCCCAGGCGCGCGAAGTAGTGGCCCATTGCCGTTATGCCCCTGAAGGTGATCGCGGCGCTGCGCCAGGCTATATGCGTGCAATGGACTATTCCGGCTTTAACGGCCAGGCCAGAAACGGCAAACCATATAAAACATTTATGCAAGATGATTTCCTGTTAATTGCCCAGGTGGAGAGTGCAGAGGGGCTGGCCAGCATAGAGGAGATTGCCCGGGTGGATGGTATTGATATGATTTTTATCGGCCCCGCAGATCTTTCCGCGTCTTTAGGGGCGCTCGGTACTTTCGATAGTGAATCGTTTATTGATGCCTTCGATCGCATTGAAGCCGCGACCCTTGGGGCGGGTAAAACACTCGGCTGCATTCCATTCGCCGACTGGAACCCGGCCCGGTTGTTCAGAAATGGTCATCAGCTGGTGATCTCTGCAGCAGACGCGCTGTTACTCGCCAAAGCGGCGAACGAGGATGCAGCCAAGGTTCGTCAGGATGCCAGAGAGACATAGATGCAGCCCTGGATCGAAGCGGGTACTAAGCCTGATGGTGCGGCGAAATGGGAGTATCCCGGCTTAAACGTTTGACCCAGTAAGCGCTGGCACTGACAACGCCGACGGGCATTGCTACAAAGTTTACTACTGGTATCAGCGTAATCAGCATCAGACCCAGACCAAATCCCAATGCGCAGACCCTGTCTGCTTTAAGGGTTGTTTTGACTGCTGTGAAATAAAGATCATGGTTGCCCATGGGGTAGTCAGCATAGTTAACCGCTAACATCCATGCGCCAAAATAGATCCAGCCGAATGGTGCCAGTATGTTGAGGCCGGGGATAAAGGACAGAATGAGTAAACCGACCAGCCACTTCAGCTGGTGTAGCAGTTTGCGGATTTCACTCCAGATCGTTCGCGCAACCATAGCGGGAATTTTTCGATAATCCTGACCCGTTAAATCAGCTTGTCCTCGCAGAACAGCTTCTGCCCGCTCCGCAAGTAATGCGTTAAATGGTGCAGCGATCAGGTTGGCGACCAGTGTGAAAGTGTAATACACCATGATCAGAACCATCATGATCGCCAGGGGCCATATCAACCACTGCAGCCAGTCCAGCCAGGAAGGCGTCCAGCGCGTCAGGGTATCTATCAGGCGTTCGAAGGCGCGAAATCCGGTCCAGAGTGCGCCACTGAATACCAGCAGGTTTATTAAAAAAGGAACAATGACGAATCTGGTAATGCCTTTTTTCATTAAAAGCCCAAAGCCGCTAAGGGCTATACCAAAACCGGAAAAAAAATCTTCAATCACGATGATAGATCAATGAACGGGAGCAATAGTATTGTCTGGCATTCTCTGCATATGAATCAAAGCGTTTATTAGTAGAGCAAGGCACAATCAATTTTTTTCACGCCTTCAAGCAGTTTGAATTTGATTAACTTAGTAATTAATACCTGCAATATTCCGGCCCTGGGCATTTGCGACCGGGGCCCGCAAGTACTTTTTAACAGAAAATATATAGCAGACGATAACAGGTTATAGCGGTAACCCTTTGTAAGGGGCAACGTTCCTCAATTCAAAACTCGAGTGCACATTGTTCACCCCTGGCAAACGATTTAAGCGTCCGAGCAAAAACTCTTCATAGTCTTTCATATTCCTGACCACCACTTTCAGCAAGTAGTCTTCTGCTCTTCCCGTCACTACGCTGCATCCAACGACTTCAGGAAACTCCACCACTTTCTTTTCAAATTGTTCGAATTGTTCATTGGTGTGCCGTTCCATACTTACCGCAATATAGGCGGTTAGATTGAGTCCCAGCTTTTCCTGATCAAGTATCGTGATTGATCCTTTGATTAAACCTTCGTCTTCGAAGCGCTTAACCCGCCTGGCGCAGGGTGTCGGGGAAAGGTGGACCTGTTCAGCCAGCTCAAGATTGCTGATACGGGCATTGGTTTGAAGAATACGCAGAATCTGCTTGTCTATATTATCCAGCTTCATTCTATATCAATTAGATAAAAAACCTAATTATATTTTATATGTTAGCTAAATACACCATATAATTGGATTTATGCCTCTATTTTAATGATTAAATCTATAAAATGTTAGCTAGACTCTATGTCCCAGAAAACTCAACCCATTGCTAGACCCGTGAAAAGTTTTAACTACCGTAAATACCCGGCACAACGATTCGAGCCTGAACTCCACAGCAGACAGTGGCCTGATAACAAACTGACCAAAGCGCCGACCTGGTGCAGTGTTGATTTGCGTGATGGCAATCAGGCATTGATCGATCCCATGACTATTGCAAAGAAGCTGCGGTTCTGGGACATGCTGCTACGCTGTGGTTTTAATGAAATTGAAATCGGCTTTCCTTCGGCGGCTCAGGTTGAGTTTGAGTTTGCCCGCAAACTCATTGAAGAGGACCGAATTCCAGATAACGTCACAATCCAGGTGCTGACCCAGGCGCGGGAGCATCTGATTGAACGCACTTTTGAGTCACTGGTGGGAGTGAAGCGCGCCATCGTCCATATTTACAATTCCACCAGTCGAGTACAGCGTGAAAAAGCCTACAAGCTGTCGAAACAGGAAATAAAGGAAATTGCTGTTGAGGGCGCCAGGGCGGTCAAAAAGTACGCTAAAGAATATCCTGATACAGAATGGACTTTTCAGTATTCTCCGGAAAGTTTTTCACAGACCGAACCTGACTATGCTATTGAAGTATGCGAGGCGGTTTGCCGGGTGTGGGAGCCGGAAAACGGACAGAAGGTTATACTGAATTTACCCGCCACCGTCGAAGCGACCACCCCCAATGTGTTTGCTGATCAAGTAGAGTATTTCTGCAATAATCTGCCGTCCCGCCCGCACCTCACGGTAAGTCTGCATACCCATAATGATCGCGGTTGTGCGGTGGCTGCTGCTGAACTGGCCACCATGGCCGGTGCTGACCGAATTGAAGGTACGCTGCTCGGTAATGGTGAACGTACCGGCAATATGGATATTATCACCATGGCGATGAATCTCTACAGCCAGGGTGTTGATCCTGAACTTGATTTTTCCCACATGCCGGAAATCGTGCAATGCGTTACTGAATGCAACGCATTGCCGATGCATCCGCGGCACCCCTATGCGGGAGAACTGGTCTTCACTGCATTTTCCGGCAGTCATCAGGATGCCATTAAAAAATGTCTTGAAGCGCCGGATGACGGCTACTGGGATGTTGCCTATCTACCTATTGATCCCAGAGATGTGGGTCGGACTTATCAGGACGTGGTGCGCATCAACAGCCAGTCCGGTAAGGGCGGCGTGGCCTACGTATTGCAGAGTAATCATGATATCGAAATGCCGAGATGGTTGCAGATTCGTTTTAGTCAGGATGTGCAGAAACTTGCGGAGGACCAGGAGCGGGAACTGAGCCCTGATGAGATATGGGCGTTGTTCCAGCAGACCTATATGTCCAACGACAGCCCTTACCAGCTGGAAAAGTTTTCAATGACCAAAGAAGAGAAAGGCGATACCGTTGCTGCGATTCTTGTCAATGGCGCTGACAAGGTAGAGATAAACGGCGAAGCTTACGGCACTTTAGGCGCGTTTATAAAGGCTCTTGAAAGTCAGACTGGCCATAAGTTACGTGTGCTTAATTATAACGAACACGCATTGTCTTCGGGTACGCGGGCTGACGCTATTGCGTATGTTGAACTTGATGTCAATGGACAACAGTATGTTGGCGTAGCCACCAGCCCGGATACCGTCGGCTCCATGTTCAAGGCAACCCTGGCAGCGTTGAATGGCGCAATGCGCAAGATGGCCGCTGAAGATAATGCAATGTCTGATGTCGCGTGAAACGGTCGCGTGAAACGGTCGCGTGAAACTGATGTCGTAAGTTACCCCCGGTAAGGTGTAAAAACTTGGATTTGATCTTGCAGGTTTACTAATCTAGGCGCGATTTGACCATACAGTGAACGTCCGTTGTTTGCCCAGAAGAGTCAGGCGCCATTTTTTGCCAAGGTGCAAAATTATCTCTTATTCAGTGTCTTTTCATTAAGTGGTCGAAGCTGACTGACAGGTTTGTGTACTGCGTAGATCAGAGATTTCCTACACTGTATCATCGCCGATTCGAAATTGGTTTGCGAATGTAGAAAGAAGTCGATGACCTCCCAAAACCTGTTGGAGGAGCTGTGAATGTCCTCAATTACAATCCACCCCCCATCTGAAACATGGTCAAGGGCATATAGAAGAGTATTGAAGTTCGCTCCAATAGAATGCAAGCCATCATCAATAATCAGATCAAATGATTCGGTGTCAAAGCCAAGCTCTTCAAAACTCTCCGCATTAAGCTGATCGACAAAAGATGTTTTAATTCTCTCTTCTTCAAAGAGGATATCCCTATCGATATCAGCCCCATAAATATTGGCGTTTGGTAAGAAGTCTCTGAAAGCTCGTAGTGATGCCCCAGGTGTACCGCCAATACCCATCGTCGAGAGTAGTTTGGGATTGTTGGTACCAAGGCCAACCTCCAGTATTCTCAATTTGTTATTTATTCCAAGCTTTTCAAAAATGTAGCTATAAAAGATATGGTAGTGGTGTCGATTCCCTTTGTCCGATCCGCTTTGTTCAAGTTTTTCTAACAGGTATTTAGAGTGTTTTGTCTCAAACTCTATAACTTTTCTAGTTAATAGCTGATGATTAGTGAGCTTTTTCAGCAGCCGATTAAATTGAGGAATAAGTAAACTAGCCGATTTGTACGTAGCTTCGGGATATTCCACGTTATTTGCAGATCGTGCAAAGTGATCTTGTAGGTAGTTAATATATTGATCCATATTCTTATTGGTAACTCATTGTGCATACAAGTATGTTGACTGGAAATGGTTTAATATTCTTCGCCACTTCAAACATTTGTTAATTCAGTTATGTCGGTAATATGGGTTTGTTCATATCCAAAATCAGGGAATACTTGGGTTAGATTTCTTCTGGATTCTTATATTCAAAACAAACCTTCCACCTCTGCAGGCGTGGAAGCACGTATTCCATCATGTTCAGATTGGGAAAGAAAGAAAAATTCTTATGACGAACGCACCACCTTAGTAAAAACTCACTATTTGCCAAACGCACCACGCGTATTAAAAGCGAAAACGAAAAAAGCAATCTATATACAACGAAACCCAAAAGACGTTCTCGCTAGTGCCATAAACTTTCTTCATCTTACTAACTATACTAAAGATAGTGCCGAGACTATAGCTATTAGCTTTTGCAAGAACTTCGGGTTGCCTGTCTGGAAAAAAGTGGGATATGGAAGCTATCTAGGGCACCTTTATTCTTGGCGACATGTTGGTTTTCCATCGCTCGTGGTTCATTATGAAAAATTGAAGTCTGATCCCTTGACTCAACTCAAAAATATGATCGTGTTTCTTGGTTTGAACTATGATGAAAAACGCGCAGAACAAGCAATTATCAATTGTGAATTTGAGAAACTGCGAGCGCTTGAGCGAGAGGAGAAGACAAATGGGAAGTCACTCCTCGGTGATATCAAGCTTGGTGATGATTCAAAATACTTCTTTAATAAAGCTGGAACATCCACGTCTCTAGATGATATTGCTCCAGGACTAGACGACTTGTTTGATCAGTATTTTGGTAAAGTTATGGAAGACCTGCAACGATAATATTTCTGTCTTTTTTGCGGGTGCGAGAAAAATACCTAGTAGATGGCGAATGTCCCTTTCGAGTATCTTACCTTTGAGATTTGGAGGCGGATACGAATTGCTCGTACCTCTTTCAGTTTTAAGGCGGGGCGCTGGCCTATAAGCTTACCTTTGTTCCATGGAACTCGATTACTCGAAACACCGATAGAGTCTTCCATTTTGATACCTCATTTTGTGAATGGGTATCCAGTATCTCCTCCACCAAAAATAGCGTTTGTTTCCAAAGCTGCCAGTCGCTTGAGCTACTATCAGGCTCAGTTTTGCCCTAAGCGGACATCCGACATAACGAAAACCCGGCTCAAAGGCCGGGTCTATGTCTTCTAATTGCTCGATTCCTAACAGCTATCAGCCGGGAAAATAACACTCAATGCCTACTTCCCTGGCGGGAGCTGTTATGAGTAGCAGACGTCTAGAAGTTTATGCGCACGCCAAAGCGAAACTGGTTACTACTAAAATCGAGGTCTGTGGCTACAGAGCCGGTCGACACCGATGTAGTCACGCTCGCGCTCTCGGCACCAAAATACCGATACTCAGCGAAAAGGGTGGTCCGATCGCTGAGGTCATATCCGATACCGGCCATAATTTGAAAGGCGATAACGGTGTCGTCGTCATCAAGCACGTCGGGTATAGCAGCAACGCCAAAGCCTTCTGCTTCGACCATGGCTAAACCCAGACCGGCGCCCACATAAGGTGTAAACGCTGATGCTGTAGTGAAGTCATAATACCCGTTGAGCAATACGCCAGCCATGTTTATCCCGCCGGTGGCACCAGCCAGCGGCGCACCACCGTCAAGGGTATGGGAACTTACATCATCCTCGCCCATTACTAACTCAACCTCGTACCGGTACGCTTCCCGTTTCCAGCCGTAGGCCGCGCTATAATTCCAGTCGTCTTCGAATTCAGTATCGATGGTACCGGGTGCGACCTGGAAACTGGTATCGTCGGTTGAGGTGATTCCAAGACCAAAAGTGATGTAGTTTTGAGAATCCTGGGCGTGGGCGGAAACGCTAAAACCCAGTAACGAAACCAGACAAATCACATTCAAATTGATAATTTTAGTGGCAAATCGCATTGAGAAGCTCCAGCGGGAAAAAGAAAGACTATTAACACTAACCCCATTTCAGTGAAAAGATTGTGAATGGGAGTGATCCGGCAAATAATTGTAATCTATCCGACGCGTGTCCTGATTGATTGGGGTCAATGTCCGCTTTGAGTATACTACCGTCGGTGTCAGGTTTATCGAATCTTGGTTTTTAAGATACCAGATCAAGTTACAAGATTTACTGATAAGGCACTCAGGCCTTCGGGACCGTGACGCTAATTTTTCAGGGGTCTCACAAGGTTGTCGAGGCCCTCTATCTTTATTGCCAGGGTCAGCGCCATCAGTTCTCCAAGACGCCCGTCAGGAAATTCTTTGCTGGCAAACCAGAGCAGATAAGGTTCGGGTAAATCAATCAGTACCCTTCCTTTATATTTGCCGAAAGGCATTTTGAAGTTGGCTACTTCTATCAGATCTTCCTTGTTAAACGGATCAGCGTTCAAAGCATCAGCGCGATCAGGCGCCCCAGGTTGCGACCAGCTGTTTAACTTCATCGGCAAAAGCCTTCTGATGGTATTTGGCAAAAACCGACCATGAGCAGAATGATTTTGGATCTTTGACCCGGTGGGGAAACAGGATGCCATCAAGATGATCATGTTCATGCTGCCAGGTGCCCGCCGAATAACCACGAACCTCAAAGGAAAGATGCTGCCCCTCGCGATCGTAACCCGACACCGCAATCTCAAGATGCCGAGTCACCGTGCCCCTGAGCTCAGGCACGGACAGGCAACCTTCATTGGCCTCAAAGGTTTTGTCGGATAACAGGCTGATCTCCGGATTGATCAAAACCGTGAGAGGAATCGGTGGTTTGTAAGGGTAACGGGGGTTGTTGCCGACTTCCACAGTGAATAATCGATAGGGAATACCAATCTGGTTGGCGGCAATTCCGGCGCCATTGGCGTGACGCATGGTGTCAATCAGGTCTTCAATCCAGCGCTGTACCTCGGCGGAGTCAATGGCAGCAACATCTACCTCCCGGGCCCGGGCGGCGAGTACAGGATGACCTATCTGGAGTACTTCTCTAACGGGCATGGCGGTCTCTAATGATTCAAATACAGAAGTGAATGATTGTGCATTTCCCTGGCCATAACTTCAACGTCAGGATGAATCCAGCGACAACCCATCAGTTTTGAAAATGATTAAACTATAGAGGGCAAATCACTGTCTTCGATCGCTCGCCTCTGTACATCCTTGAAATCATCCACCTGGTCAGATACTGCACTGATATTTTCAAAGTGCGCGACGTGTATTACGGCGTCTCCTTCATTCACCAGAGGCAGGTGTGTTCGGCCGACCACGACGCCAGCGGATGTCGCCCTGATCTCTGTCTTGGATGGGCCGAAAGGGTCGCCTACGACGCCGAGCACGTCACCCTTCATGACCGTGTCGCCGAGTTTGGTGTTGTTAAGAAGAATGCCACTGATCGGCGCACGGACCCATCCGCTGGATTGGGCGGTGTAAATAGGGGCGTTATTTCCAGCAGTCTTCTTTGCTGGCAGCATGCCCAGCGCATGCATCACGTTGTTGATGCCGCGCACGCCGGCGCGAATACTGACTTCGTCAAACCTTAATGCTTCGCCGGCTTCATAAATCATGATCGGTATGCCGAGATCGCTGGCTGCTTCGCGTAACGAACCGTCCCGCAGGCGGGAATTAATCACTACAGGAACGCCAAATGAATGTGCAAGTTTTCGGGTTTCTGCGTCATCAAGATTGGCACGGATCTGTGGCAGGTTAGAGCGGTGCAGGCCACCGGTATGCAGATCAATGGCATGGGTGGCATTGACCACTACCTCTGACATCAATAAGTGTGCCACCCTGCTGGCAAGGGAGCCGGTCTCTGAACCAGGAAAACTGCGATTAAGGTCTCGCCTGTCCGGCAGGTATCGCGAGTGATTAATGACGCCGTATAAATTCACCATGGGGATGGTGATGAGCGTGCCTTTGATGCGTTTCAGTGTTGTTTGCGCCATCAATCGCCGAATAATTTCCACGCCGTTGAGCTCATCGCCATGGATCGCTGCGCAAACAAACAGGCAAGGGCCGGTACTTTTGCCGCGGATCACGTTCACCGGCATTTCCATTGGTGTGTGGGTGTAGAGCTGCGGTATCGGTAGCTCCAGCGTCGCGCTGGAGCCTGGGAGAATTGAATGGCCGCCTATGGTAATGACATCTCCGGTCATTTAACCTTTGCCTCTTGTGCGGGTTTTATTTGGCTTTGCGTGTTTTTCGAGATGTTGAATAATCATTCCTGCAATATCTTTGCCCGTGGCTTTTTCGATACCTTCCAGTCCCGGGGACGAGTTTACTTCCATAACAACCGGTCCTCGACTTGATCGCAGGATGTCTACCCCGGCAACATTCAGTCCCATTTTTTTCGCTGACCTGATGGCTGTTCTTCGTTCCGCCGGCGTTAATTTCACCAGGGAGGCCGTACCGCCACGGTGTAAGTTCGACCTGAACTCTCCTTTTGGTGCCTGGCGCATCATTGCCGCCACTACTTTGTCGCCCACTACAAAGGCTCGAATGTCGGCACCACCTGCTTCCTTGATAAATTCCTGGACCAGAAAGTTTGCATTGAGTTGTCGAAAAGCATCGATAAGCGCTTCCGCCGCCTTGTGGGTTTCCGCCAGCACGATACCATGTCCCTGGGTGCCTTCCAGCAGTTTAACTACCAGAGGCGCACCACCAACCAGTTCGATCAAGTCCTTGGTGTTCTTGGTAGAGTGCGCAAAGCCGGTAAGGGGAAGGCCGATGTCTGCACGGGATAAAATCTGTAGTGACCGCAATTTATCTCGCGACCTGGATATCGCTACAGATTCGTTGAGGGGATAACTTCCCATGACTTCAAACTGTCTGAGTACGGCTGTGCCGTAAAACGTAACGGAAGCGCCGATACGCGGAATGACGGCATCAAAAAATGGCAGTTCCTCGCCACCAAGATGCACACTTGGTGAGTTAGAGGCAATGTCCATATAGCAGTTAAGCGTATGGACATGTTCGATCTCATGGCCGCGTTCGATAGCGGCTTCCACCAGTCGGCGGTTCGAATACAGGCGATTATGGGCGCGGCTTAAAAGCGCAATACGCATGACTTAGAT
>Ga0055584_100001133_pt1 | contig 26050 bp, 12 predicted proteins | sample OSDHelmetaG_FD_58716 | JGI IMG/M metagenome (GOLD analysis project Ga0055584, IMG submission 58716) | Pelagic marine sediment microbial communities from the LTER site Helgoland, North Sea, for post-phytoplankton bloom and carbon turnover... | ecosystem: Environmental > Aquatic > Marine >...
GTTATCAAAGTCAGCGTCTTCGTTATATTCCAGGTATATTGGATTAGTACACCCAGCAACGTAGTAGCAACTTCCGTCATCTGTATTAACACTCTCGTTATAATTTAAAGCTGTATCATCAATACAACCATATACTTTTTCTATACAACTGTTACCACAGTATGGCATACCTAAGTTTGTAGCGAAAGGAACTAAAGGATTTGCGAAACCTCCTGGTTCACTTATTGTTAAATGTTCTTCTGAATATAAACTGTAACCACATTGTACCGATGTAAACTGTGATTGTTGTGTAGTGTTAAATTTTATTCCTACAGGCTCTGATATACTTAAGTCGAAAGTAAACGTAGTATCAAAGCCGTCTTCTAAAGTGAATATACCCAAGAAGTTATTACCTTGAAATACCTGCAAATAAGCCCCAGCCCAACCGTTTCCGGCTAAATCTGTTAATTCTAAAGTGTAAGAGCAGCTATCTACTAATATATTGGTGTTAGCTATACTATCGTAGTTAAACGACTCTACGTCTGTACAGCCATATATTTTTTCTGTAAAACACATGCCTGTGTCTAAGGTTGCTTGTGGTAAAAACTCTACAAAGTTGTTGTCCATGCAGCCATATATAGGTGGTGGTGGTGCACAGTCTTCTAATGTAAAACCATGAAAAGCAGCATAACCAAAGTTAGCAGAGTCTGGTTGCACGATAGTGTCACCACAATGAACTACGTAGTATGATCCATCTTGACCACCCCACAAACTACCCTGAACACCGTCACCGTATAGATCAGATATATTAAATAAGTACTCTCCATTAGGTATACACAACTGCGTTACCTGAGGTGAATAGTCTATTATATCGTCATAAGGTCCACCTGAAACAATAGTGTCTTCGTAAAGATTAATTATGGCCCAAGATGTTTCGCCTGGATATTGATCAGGGTTGATAACTATGTTTACATAGGTTCCGTTAGGACACTGCGCAAACGCTATGTTAACGCAAAGTATTAGTGTAATTAAATATTTCATTAAAATTTACTTATTATAAGTTCGTCAATATACCCTTGAATTTCTTTTTTAGTTGAGACCATTTTAAAACTAAGGTCTGCTTGAAATCTTTTAACCTCTTCTCCATCGTCGAATATTATTATTGTTGGTACTACAGCAATAGAATACTTTTTTTGAGTATCACCATCACTAATGTCTTTGTTGCTTTTATCTACGTCAGACAGTTTATTAAACCACTCAACATTGTTAGCAGAGTTCCAGTCAGCGTTGAAATGTACCGCTGTTATCTGACAAAAACAAGTTGTAGATATAAATAAAGCTATCGTTGTTAAAAGCGCTTTCATCATCTTAGCTGATCTATTTTATCTTCCATACGAATCATACGATCCTCAAGCTTTTTAACATCATCTCTTGTCTCTAAAATAGTATTACGTATGTTTACATCCTTCATCTGAAACTCCATCTTAGAAACCTCTGGAGCTGGTAATTCTTTAGCTTCAGCTATATCAGCTTGAAGTGTAAACCACATACCTATCATTGTTGCCATACCAAACCCTAATGCTACTAGTGTTTGTATACTAACTTTAAAGCTAGTGTTTTCGTTTAATTCTTTTGCCATGTTAAAAAATTATGTAATTAATACCACCCTTAAAGTCGTACCACTCTTTATTCCAGTACTTATTATACTTGCCTTCCAAAAACACACCTAAGTTTTTATTTAGTTTATAACCAAATATTAAACCACCTGAGTAATCGTACCATTGTTCTCCATTGTTAAAGTTGTGGTATGAGAACTGACCACCATCATCGTAGTGGTATGGCATTAGATTACCCCAAGTGTGTAACCAGAAGTTTTTCTTATAATGATAAAAATCAAAGCCTACTACCAAAGAGTATTGCCATTGGTTGTTTAGCTCGTTTCTTTTTTCTTCTACATATTCTTTTAGCATCTCAGGCATTACTACCTTGTTCCAAATCTCAGGACTAGTAGCAACTATGCTTCCGCTAGGATCTCTGTACTCAGACTCGTAAACATCTACGGTGTAGCCTTCTTCTATAGCTAAGCATGTATAATGTATTCTACCGTTTTCAAACGACCACTCTTCAAGAGGATCGTAGCCGTAAGGCTCCGCTAGTCTTTGAACTGCACCTAAATTAAATGATAGCTTTTTTTTACCGTTCAACCTAAGTCTTTGTGAAGACTCAAAGTATTCAATATCTGCAAATCCGTCTTTGATATATTCTGCTTTAGCAAGCCATTTAGGCTCGACGTATCTTATGAAATGCTGTTGATCGAAGTATTCTATACCCTCTTGTCTTTTGTAATCTACTTCGAATAAAAATTCAAACGGTGATAAACCTACGTTAGCAGCGTCAGAAAACGATGTTTCTGTACCGTCTTTAAATGGAGTTGACCCCTCGTAGTTGAATCTTTTAATCTTGCGTATACCCATTGTTAACGAGTAGTCGTAAGGAGTAAATATAGTATCGTATATCAATGTACTACCTTCAACAGAATAAACGTCTTCATCTGACAAAGAAGTGCCTCCATTAGCGGCTACATAAAACGTAGAAAACTTAAACGCTTTTTTAATTTGAGCATTAGCTACGTTGCAAAATAATAGTAGTAAAATTATATACTTCATAAGTAAATTATTACACATTAATCGTGATAGTAACACAACCCAGATTTGCTGGAGGTTTTCATTTTACATCTAGATCCATCAGACTTAGTTTTTTTACACTGAACTTCTTTTCCATCTTCTCTTTTTTCAACCTTAGTGTGGATAGTACAATACGTTCCGTCTACTGGAGTTCCCTTACATCTACCGCCATCATTTGTGGCAGCAGCACACCTAGGTTCTTTGTTTTCTTTCTTCTCTTGTTTTTGTTTTTCTAAGTATATTTTTTCTTGCTGTTTTTTAATTTCAGCTTCTTTCTGTTTTCTATCTATCTTCTTTTGTTCTTTTGATTCTTCTTTTACCTCTTGTTTTGCTTCTTCTACCTCTTCAGGTCTTTCAACGCCTAAGCTCCACTTGTCCCAACCTAACACTAACGCGGCTCTTTGCCAAGTAGCGTTTTGATCATCTGAAGCAGCCTTTAAGTTAGATATTTTTTGTTGTATTCTACCTAGAGGAATATTTGTTACAGCCTCAACAGTAGTTCCGGCCGCGTCCCATATAGGATTATCTATATTATACAACGGTATTTTTTCGTAAACACCTTTGTTCCACTTGTCAGTGTTTAACGCAGAGTTTAGTTTTCTAACTTTAGATCCGATAGGTGGAGAAAAGTTTAATGCCGTTACTAATATTTTAGCATTATCTTGTTTTGTGCCTTTTTCTCTCTCTTGCAACCACGTCATTAAAGTATTTTTAACTGTAGATAATACAGCTCCATATATACCAGATCCTCTCAACAAAGTATCAAGCGTTCCATTAGCTATTCTTTCTACTTTTTTATCTAAAAACTCTTCGTCTTCTTCGTCGTCTCCAAGTATTGCAAACAAAGCGTTTTGAAGCGAGCCAAATATTATGTTTTGTATTGCTCCATAATAAATTATTCTTGATACATTAGCTTTAACATCACCTCTATTATTTATTAAATCCAAGGCAGCTTTTTTAATTAACCTATTATACTGCATTGGCGTGTTTTGAAACGCTAGTATTAAACGACCTAACACTGACGCTTGCTCTTGAGATATTTTATCTGGTCTACTAGACTGCTGTGTTTGTTCTGCTATTTCTTGAAAGTCATCAAAAGCTTTACTATCTGCCTCTTGCTGTGTAAAACCTTCTTTTAAATACTTGTTAACTCTATTTCTATAGAAAGTAGCACCACCAGCAGATATTGCAAAGCTGTCGGCGATTTGAGTTGGCGTAAAACCAACTTGTAGTAATTTAGCTATAACAGCTTTAGTACCACCCTCTTCTTGTGCTCTGCTTAATTCTTCAGCGCTGACATCTGTTTGTAAACCTCCTCTTCTTTGTTTTAACATAGGAGAATTGTAAAGCATTTTAAAGTCAGCCCAATATTGTTTCTGATTAGCAAAGGCTTTACTAGCTGCAAATATATTGTTATCTTCAAAATTAATAAAGTTAACCGTAGAAAGTGTTTGTAGCACGGCTGATCTAGCATTAAAGAACATAATAGCACCTACAGAGCCATTGGTCCAGTCTAAAAAAGCATTAACCTTTTTATCTTTAATCGTAGGTCTATTTGTTCCAGACTTCATACGACGTATGGAATCCATAAGAGCACTTCTATACGCGCTACCGTGAACAGCTTCAAGCTTGTTTAAGTTTTCATCGTCAAACATAGCGTCTATGTTGTCATTCCACTCTTGTAGATACTCGGTTCTTTTTATCTGCGAAGCTTCTGCAAAATCGCTATTAAACGAGCCAGCGTTCCACCCAGCTGAAGGAGCTATATAACCATCTATCTTTGTAGCATTTTGCATTGCATTAGCAAACAATACCATCTCAGAGTCTACGGCTACAGCTGCTGCTATTTTCTTTTGCTCAGCTTCCGATATACCAGGAACACTATGTCCGTTCATGTCGTATAAATATATACGCATAGCCTGCTCAACTGTGTATCCAGTCTTAGCAAAATCTTTTCTTAGCTTTTTCCTAACATTTGGAAGTTTTTTACTTATAGCCGTGGCCTCTTCTCTAAGGCCTTGTCTATAAAGATCAAGTTCTTTATCAGCTCTATTGTATGGATTGTAGAAAAGCTTTTTAAACATCTCTGCGTCAGCTTCACCTTGAGCGCCCTTGCCCATGTTGTAGTACATCAATCCTTGAAAATCTTCTGCACTAGGAGGAATAAATATCTGTCTTTTTCTATTCTGCTTACCCTTGTTTCTAGCTTTAACCCTATTAAACGTTTCATTAGCATCTACACCTTTAGATCTTTCTAACATAAGGTTTAATTCTCGCTTTGGATTAGCTGATCTTTTAGCTATTTGAACGTCAGACTTAATGTCTAGTTGATCAAGAACATTTTTAACAGCATCCACATTAGGTAAAGCATCGTCTACAAAGTACATATCATTATAGCCTTCGGCAAACTTATCAAGCATCCAAAGAGCTTTAGCTTCGCCAGTACTATTTCCTAATCCTGTTATGTTTTCTAAAGGTATGTCTAGGCCTTGACTTTTTAAAAACTCACGTATTGGCCCAGCTGATTCAGCGGGTCTAGCAGTAAGAATAAACATGTTTTCATTGCCAAACTTTTTAGCTCTTTCTTTAGCTTTGTCTAGTAATGGACCAGGAGTTCCATCTACAACTTTATTAAACTCTGAAAAGTCATACTCAGCACCTTGAGCAAGTAAGTCTGCTCCACGTAAAGCAAAGTCTTCAGCGTTGATTCTATCTTTTATATAGCCTTTTGTGAAGTCGTCCATTTCTTTAACGAACTCAGTTGGTAGTGATTCTCCTTGTTTTAAGTTGTCTGTATTTATTTCTACAAAGCCTTTAGCAGAGTATGGAAAAACACTTACCATTTCTTTAAAAGCTTTTTTATTCTTCTTGGCTGACTCTATACTATTTCTAACAGTTGCATCAGTTAGTCTTCTTTCAGATCTATTCTTATTTCTTTCTAGCGCAGTTTCTAAAGATGACTCAACAAATACTACTTGAACATCGTAACCAGCGTCTTTAAACTCTCTAGCCATACCTTGGAACTGAACACCAACAGCACCTGTACCGTCAATAACTACACCATCACCTTGACCTCTTAGTTTCGATGCTTTGTTTTTGGCTGTAACAGCGGCTTCTCCTTGTAAACTTCTCCACTTGTCAGACTGATCTCTAGTAAAGTCGTTCATATCTTGCGGTAGTCCATTGTTTTTAGTCAACCAATCTAGGGCTATATCTTGATTCACATACTTAAATCCTTGCTTTCTTAAACCTAATTGTTTTATTATAGTAGTTTTACCTGCGCCAGCGTTACCAGCGAGTAGTATAGCTTTTCTTTTTGGCTGAGGCTTTCCGCTTGGGTTAGGCATTGTTAATCTAACACCTGACTTAGTAAAAGCTAGCGTGTCATCAAAATCAAAAGCAGACATACCACGCGGTTTAGCTGACCTCATAGTTATTCTAGCCGTCTTGGTAGCGTTGTCATACGCTTTAATATCTTTAAGCTCCTGTGTTGTTAACGGATTTAAGGATTTTTTAAGATTTTCTATAACCTGTATATTGTCTGTTTTTGCAAACTGATCAATAGCTAGATCTGTAGCTGTAGTTCCGTCTAAAGTTTTAAAAGAATCTAGCTTAGTAAAAGGCATTGTTTTAAGAGCTATTGCTCTACCGTAACCTAACCTACTGGTTGTTCCAAGCGCTTTATCTTGTATGTCAGAAAGCGATTTAGCTCCCAGCGCTTGATCAAAGTTTTGAGTTAATTTTTTTATTTCTGTATTAGCATCAAAGTTTTTGTTATCTAAAGACTTTAAGCCAGCAATAACAATTTCAGCGCTAGTAGTAGCGCTAGCTGTTACGTGCTCTCCTTTAGATCTAAGTAATCCACCTTGCCAGTTTTTAACACCTTCGCCACCAAATAACATGAGCTCAATCTCTTTGTCTATGTCTTCCATGTCGAGCTTTCCTTCGCTCACTAGTTCGTTAGCTCTTTCTTCAGCTATAGCTTCGGAAACTTTATAGCTTGGGTGATCTACGTTTACCTCTAAGTCTACTATTGTACCACTTTTAACTTTAGATGCAGCTTTAGCTTTAGATGGGAAAAACTCAAGCTCACCTGTTTTAATATTGACACCTTTATATAATCCTTGTGGTCCATCTTCGTATTGTGTTAAGTTCCACGTTGACAAACTTCTAGGACCACTAGTGTTATTAGTGTTCATCGAGTTCCAATAAACCCAACCTACAGCCGCATCTCTGTCTGTTTTTGCTAAATCTAAAAAAGTATTGTTTATTAATTCTAGCATTAAAGGATTAGCAAAGTTAGCCGCATTGTGCTCTTCGCCGTATTGATCAATATGAGCTTGTCTTTTCTGTTCAGCTGTTTGATTAGAGTTTAGTATCTTGCCTTCAACCTTACCCATTAAGCCAACGCCAGCATTGAATAGTCTAGTGTCTTTAGGATTAAAACCAATAGTATTAACGGTGGTTAACTTTGAAGCATCTTGTATTCTTTTGTTTATTTTGCTTTCTAAATCTAGCATGGCTTTTTTAGCCGCTGGGCTGTAATCTTTAGAGTCTAGGTTGCTAGTGTCAAAGCCTCTGCTACTAGAGCTAAATCCAAAGAAAGCCGGGGTTATAACTGGAGACGCAAAGACCTCTAAAGGTAGCGCGTCAACTAGTTTTCCTACTTGCTCAGCAGTTTTTACTCTAGCTCTATCACCTGCTTCTTTATCTTTTTGATTAAAAGAACCCATGTCATTAGCCTCTTTGATTATGCCTCTAATATTTGAGCTAACACCTTTTTCCATAGCGAAAGCATTTAAAGGCTGCTTATAACCAGCTGGCATACCATCACTCATTAGATTATCTATAGCATCTAAATCAAAGTTATCAACCATTTGCAATGGTATACCTCTCATTAACACCTCGTGTTCAAACGCGGTTCTGTCTCCTTTATTGTTGATATACGCATCTAGTATTTCTTCACCTAAACTATACTGAGCATTTGGATTTATATTAGCACTACGCTTAGTAACACCTCTTTCTGTTTGTCTAACAAACTCTTCTACAAAGTTATCTGCTAAAACTCTATCAAATAAATCTTGACGCTCTTTAAATATATCTTTAAGCTCTCCGTCATTTAATAAGTCTGCTTTGAATGTTTCTAAACCTAGCTCTTGAGCCATGGCAAGTTGTAGCTTCTCTAGGCCAGCTCTATTCATAGCTGTCATTGTTTCGCCTTTAGCAAACTTGCTTAGCATTTGTGCGTTAGTAACTTCGTTTGCGGCGTTAGGGTTTCTTCTAATCTTTTGCTTGCCATCAGTCATGCCTTTGTATGGGCCATCTTCACTAGCGTTCCAAGCTTCAATATCTCCAGGCTTAGTACCTTTTTTTCTACCAACATGATCTGTTGTGTAGCCTACGCCTCTAACTTTCTTTTGCACAGCCATAGGTAGGTTGCTAGCTAGCCAGCTAGTAGTCATAGCCTCTAATATAGCTTTTTTATTATCAGGGTCAACTAAGAAAGCTTCTACTTCGGCCTTTGTCTTACCCATCATCTCTTTTACAACATTGTGCATTGGGCCGTTTTTAACACCAAACTGCTTCTTTAACTCTCTTACAAGAGGAGATATAGATTGATTTTTACCTTGCTTAGCATCTAACGCCGGAAGCTTTATACCTACTGTTTTTGCAACTTCTGCTCTAAAGTCATTTAATAGTTCTTGAGTAAAAGGTAAAGCGCTAAGAAGCGGTGTGTCAAACTGATTATTAGCCTCTTCAACCATTTCATCAGTAAGCTTGTCAGCTCTTTCCGTAGAGACTAATTCACCCATGTTTTCTAAGTCAGCTTTAAAAATACCTGGATCTATTGTTGTACCCTTAACAAACTCTGTAAGTCTTTGTGGAAACGTACCGTTTAAATATCTTGATATTGTATTTGGCTCTTGAACTGTTTCTCCAGTCTTAGGGTCTTTAACATCAACCATTTCGTTTTCCTTAAAGCCTTTACCCATGACCATTCCAAGAACACCTCTTTCAGCTAAAGTGGCGTTCATTATAAAGTCAGAAATGTTTTCAGCTCTTTCGTTCCCTTGTCCTAAATCCCACTTACCTTCTAGCTCCATGCGATCTAAAAACTTTTTAACCATACCCTCATACTCTTTAGCTATGTCAAAAGCATACTCAGGGTTGCTGTTTTTATTTTCGTACAGAGCGTTTACTTTCTTACCTAAGGCATTAGCTTTAGAATGTAGTATAGGTGAGTTAGCAGATCTTTTAGTTGATGCAGAGACATCTTCGTCAAGCTTAGCATTGTCAATAACTCTTTTTTGTATGTCACCAAGACCAGTACCTTTTCTCATGGCCTCAGTAAAGTCTACTAAATATGTGGCTGCTGCTTTAGGCGTGTTCATTTTATATCTACCACCAACAACTCCTCTAGCAAAATTGCCAAGGGTTTGCCCTGTGTTTTTCTTAAGCTTATTATATTCTTTTTGATTCTGAGGGCTTCTAAAGTAGTCACCTATAGATTTAGTATACTCATCTTTAAAAGTGTCGCTCTGATTATCCATACTAACGTTAGGATTGTAGTACCTGTTAGAACGCATAGTCATCATCGCACTCATGTGAGCGTCTTGGTGATTATCGTTCATATACTTCATCAGTTTGCTAGAGTAATTGTTTAAGCCTTCTTTTGTAAAAGCCTTAGCATCAACAGCGTGGTTAAGTTCGTGAGACATTGCTGTACCAGCTAATATGTTTCCTTCAGCTAGCTGTTGTGCAACAGTGTTAACGTCACCTTGAACTATATAATTGCCACCTACTATCGCCGCATTTGTTTGACCACTAACAAGCTCTTGTATCATAGAGTCTGTTTCTTGATCTACAAAAGCTTTGGCTCTTTCTTTAAATAGCTGTTTTTCTTCAGGGTTTATTTTAGAGTAGTCTAAAGGTTTACCATTTTTGTCTTCGAAAAACTTAGACTTTCCGCCGTTGTCTATAGCGCTTTCTTCTTCATTGTATACGTTGTCGTACGCTTCTGAAACTTGATCTATAACATCTTGCTTGTTTTTTGCAGGCTTGATAACAAGGTTTTTCATACGCTCGTCACCTAGTATTTTAGCTACGTTTTGGTTGTCTTCAGAGCTGACTACAATACCAGACGCTTGAGCTCTTTTGTTTTGTCTACCTACTTGAGCATAATAATAATCTTCTTCTTTCTTTTTTCTATTTTTTCTATTTGAGCCTTCAAATCCACCATCACCGTAAACCATTTGCTCTACTTGAGCTTTTAAATCAGGGTTTTTGTCAGCCACAGTTCTACCGTTTGCCGCCTCAGACTTATAGTTGTCGTCTTTAACTTTCTCATGCACAGCTATAGCTTGCTCTCTAGACGACGCATCTTTTAGTTCTGGGTTTTTTGCTATTAGCTTATCTAGTATTCTTTGGCCTTTATCGCCATATATTTTGTTAACAGCGTTATCAAAACTACCAATAGCTTTTTCTTGTATTTTATTTTTTTTATCGTTAAGAGTTTTGTATTCGCTTCTAAATGCTTTTGCATCTTCAGCGTCTAAAGAATTCAAGTAATTGTTTCTCTGTTCTCTCTGTACGTTCTCAGGAGCCGTAGGGTCAACTTGAGCTTGTTGATCTAATTCATTTAGTCTGTTTCCTACTTCAACTATTTGACCAGCATCTTTGCCTCCCATCATCATAGCAGTCATTTCCATCTCACTATTAAGTTGCACTATGCCATTCATAACAGCGGCTTTTTCTTCTCTAAGTATTTTAGTCTGTGCAGAGTTAGGATCTAGGTTTGCTATTTGGTCGTTTATTCTACTAACCTTATCGTTAGCTAAGTTGAATCTATTTCTTAAGTCAGACGTAACTTGATGACTCATTACAGTAGAGTACATTGTAGAAGGTCCATTGGTGGCTCCAGCTGTGATTAAAGAAGTAACTAAAACATCATCCCAGCCTGATGGATCAAATTCTTTACCTAATATAACAGACTCAGCTCCAGCGGTACCAAAGTGTATTATTTCTTCCTCAGCTATTTCTCCAGCGGCAGAAACACCCCACTTTCTAAGGCCGTGGGCCGTAGCTTGCCAAGCATTTCTATTCGCTGCCCCAATAATATCGTCAACTGGATTAGCAAAGCTTTTCCAAGCCTTACTTACGTTTGGTATGGTACCAAGAAATCTAGTTGTAACACCTTCTATAATACCAGTTGAGTAAATTAAACTTTGCTTCTGCCAGTTACTAAAGTTGCCTAGGGATATTGTAGATTCTAGCTGTTTTCTAGCTCTTTTGTATTGCTCTGGGTCTAGATTACCTTTTGCTAATTCTAGCTCGTCTAAAGCTATCTTAGCATCATAGGCATCGTACTGAAGCTTGTTTAGCTCAGCTTTTTTCCCACCAGCAGAGCTAACACCAAATGTTGTGGCTACAATCGTCTGGGTTACACCGGCAGTTAAGCCAAGGCTAGCTCCAGCGCCGCCAGTTACCATAGCTAAAGCTATAGGTGCAGACTGTTGACCAAGTGTTCTGGCTGCAAAGTTCAATCCTCCACCAAAGTTTTCAACGTCAGTATACTCTGGCATAGTCTCATAGTGCGCAGCTTGTTCTGAATCAGCGTCTAGTGCTGCTTCAGCTCTATCGCTACCGAATAAAACTCCTATGCTATTCCAAGTGCCGCTAAAGCTATTTCTTACGTCGTACCCTATAGCGTTTATATTATTGTAGTCTTTGCTACCAACGTTTTGCAGTAAGCTAGCATCGTTTGCCTGCTTTGCAAATGAACTGTAAGAAGATTCAGTAGCGTTGTAGCCGTTAGTATACTGGTTAAACTTAGCGTCTAGTCCACTAGCTATTGAATTTAGCTCCTTCTCGTATCTATTAGCTACTTCTTCGTTGTTAGCTGTAACAGAGTAAGTTTTAGTTATTTCGTCAAACTTAACACTTGTGACACCGTCTTTAGAAGCGTTAGCCATCAACTTGTCAGACTTCTCTTTTGCTTGCTTTTGATATGCTTCAACGTCTGTCTTAAGAACTTCTCTTTGTTTTTTTACATTCTCTAGGCCTACTTTAGCTTCCTTTTCATCTACAACACCTTGAGCTAAAACAATATTACCTAATCCACTATCGTTAAGTATTTTTTCGAATGACAAAGATTTTGCCTCGTTAGAAAAGTCTGATACAAAACTTGTTCTAGCCTTGTTTACAATACTTTGACCAGGTATCTCATTACCTTGTTCATCGAAGGTGCTTTCTGGAGTGTTAAAAATATTAGCAAAGCTGCTTTGAAGAGACGCTATTTTCTCTTGTATAGCGGGTAGTTCATCTGCATTTTCTTTATAAAGCTTGTTACTTTTGCTAAGCTCAAAAGCTTTTAGCATTCTACCTTCTACTGCCTCATTAAAAAGTTTAATCTTCTCTTCATTAGTTCCACCAGAAGCCCCTACGTTTGCTATAATTCTTTTTAAACTAACGTCGTCTAGATTTGCAAATCTAAATCTTTCGTTCTTTTCATTGTCCAGCGAAGCTAAAATATCGTCTCCTTTTTCTCTAAAAGTCTTTTTGTCAACTTCGTTTGGATCACTTACTAGCTCTTGTATTTTTTTATTAGCATTGGCTTCACTTTTATTTCTCAAATGTGTTACCGCGGTTTCTCTTACTTCGCTTGCGCTAGCTAGCAACTCTTCTTTATCTTCTCTAGAGTTTATGTCACTGTACATAAAGTCTTGAACTTCTTCTGGGGTGCCTGTAAATACTACTTCTCCATCTTTTTTTATTTCAACCTCAGCAGACCCAAGCCCAGGTATGAAACCAAGTGCTAATCCGTCGTTTGTCATGTTAAACTCATAGCCAGCTTCTGAATACGTAGAGTTCATTACTGAAATTTGTTCTTCAGAGTACCTACCTCCTTTGCTTTGTATTGCAAGCCCCGCTATATCAGTTGTTCCTTGTTCAGGCTTAAAATCAGTTACCCAAGTATCGTTCTTTTGCTCTTCAGCTAAGTTTAATATTTCTTGAAGTTCAGAGGTAGCAGTTTCGTCAAACATGCCTGTAAACTCTGACAAATCAACCGTTACGTTTTCTTTGCCAGGCATTTTAACCACAACTTGATTTCCAAATCCAGTCTCTTCTATAATTGCTCCAGGCGCTAGCTTTCTTAGGTAGGCAGAAACTTTCGCTTCTGGCATGCTAGCTAACTCGTTGGCAGTTAAAGGTGCGTTAGGATCTTTTTTAGTCTTAGCGTATTCGTCGGCTTTTTCGTTAAAGTTAGGATCTTCAGTTTGATCTTGTGATTCCAAAGAACCATCTTCCGAAGTTGACACCCCATCTTTTGACTCCGGAGTTGTGTCGTCCTTCGAAGTCTTTTCTTTTTTTGTTTTAGCATACTCTGGAAAAAACTCAGGAAAAGCTTTATTAACCTTGTCGTATTTGAAGTCATTATCAACAGCAGTCTGCACGTAGTCTTGCAAAACTTGCCTGTCGTAACCTTGTAACTCTGGAAAAGCAGCTAAAACCTTATCGTAATCGTAGTCATTAGAAACTGATGTAGTAACTAAATCTTTTAGTATGTCTTGATTCATATTGTTATTTATTTGCTAAGTCTATTATTTCCTCCAGCATCAAAGCTGCCTTTTATATTTGATAAGTTACCTTCTCTCTGTGCGTTCTGCACTCCAGACTCTTGCCTATAGTTTTGACCCTTAGTGTGGTTGTTATCTACTATACCCATAAAATAGTTAGACAGTGCGCTTTTAGTTACGTCGGCACTGTAAAATTCGTTGTTAGGATCTGTAAAAGCGCTAGACAAAGCTTCTACGTCTGACTTAGATAAATTAGAGTACCAAAACTCTTCGTCTTCTTCTTTTTGCACTATGTCGTTTGGAAGCATTTTTGCTAAGTCTTGGTATTGAGAAGCCTCTAATCCTTCCGCTAAGTCTTGTTTAAAAGACTTTCCACCACCCATTGGATCATTTATTAAAGAGGCTACATTGTCATCTGTTATACCGTTGTTTATTTGGTTTCTAATACTTTCTTTATCATAAAAACCATTTTCACTACCAATAGTTAATGCGTTCTGCATGTTCTCAGACAAAGCTAAATCAAAGTCGTTGGCTTTTAATATTTGCATGCCTGATATTTCATCAGCTGTCATTACCTTAGTTTCACCATTTGGTAGCGTTATTTCGTGACTTCTAGTTCCGTCTTCGTTTTTTATTATTTTAGTTTTGTTACTTAAGAACTCAGTCATCACGTGTTTTTGCTCTGCCGTCATTGAATTGCTAAGCAAGTTTTTCTTTTGACTATCAGACATGTCTAGCCGAGACTGTTTTAGGTTTTCTGTTTCTAACTTATATTCATTAACCTTGTTCATTATAGCAGCTCTCTCTTTTTCGGTTGTAGCGTTTAAGTACTCTTCTTTTAACGCAGCCATATCATCGTATATGCTATCAAAGTAGTTTGGTCCGAGAGAACCGCCTAACGCTTGAACCTCTTCAGATACTTTAGAAAACTTATCTTCAGCATCTTTATTTTTCTTTTCTTCTTCTGCTTTTAATTTATCTTGCTCTGCTTGAGCTTCGTCGAGCTTTTCTTGTCCGTACTTTCCAAGTTCGTCCATAGCACCTTCAAAGCCTTTGTTTTCGTACTTACCTACTCCAGCATTGGCCTTAGCAACCTCGCCCATTTGCTTTAGAGTGCCTTCGCTAAGACCTCCTTTTAATTTTATATTTGATGTATAATCTATTGCCATATTTTAATAACTTGGGTCGTTAGTATATAAGTGTTGCTGATCGTAGTCGCCTGCTAAAGAGTAGTTTAGTCCTTCTGGTAATCCAAGCATGTCTGGATCTGTTCCTGGAGCCATTTGCATGCTACTAAAATCTATTTGTGATGGATCAACATTTTGACCCATGCTTTTAGCCATGTCACCAGCACCACCACCAACGCCGCCCATAGCCTTGCCGATACCACCTACAGAGCCCGCTGCGCTAGTAATACCTGACCACATTTTATCGTCTGCAGCTGCAACAGCTTGTCTTTGCGCCGCCACGTCTTGACCAGCCATTCTCATTAATGTGTCAACTTTATCGCGCTCCATATTTCTAGACATAATGTCTCCTTGACGCTCTGCTTTTTGTATTGCTCCCGCTTCAGCTCTTTCTTTCATTTGATTAGCCTGTTCTTGCTTACCTATAGATACAGCTGCTTGTCTAGCATTTTTAGATCCTTGGTTAGCTAATGTTTGAGCCAGTCCAGCTATACCCGACGATCCAGCTGCTCCTCTTAAATCTTGTAGTATGTTTGCTTGTGATGCTTGTTGCTGTTCTGCTATAAACTGAGCTTCTTCTTGATTGACCGTCAAGTCTTCCATTGTGTTCTCTAGATTAGCGTAAGGATTACTAGTATCTAGATTTTTAAACGCTTGTTTTTGAGCGTCTAAATCTGCTTGAGCCTGTGCTTGCGCGGCTTTAGCTTTCTTTTTTTGTACACCGCCTGATATTGCTTTTGCGGCTCCAGCTGCTCCAACAGCTATCGCTCCTGCTAATAAAAAACTCATTTATTTATTTTTAATATATTCGTTATACTCTTGCCAAGTATCGCAGACTATCTGCTTGTCTAGCACATCTATATCCTTCGTGTTGTCAGGATTTTTATGTACATTAACAAATATTGAATCTTCATTAGCAAAGATTACTCTTTTGCTTCCTGGCGTTGACACTGTATAACAAGGGGCTATGTATTCTTCTGTAGAGTCTTCTGTTACAACCGTAATGTGGCCGCTTAATAAAAACCAAACATGCAAGTGTTTATGTATAGCTCCTACAAGAAAAGAGTTTTGCTGCATGCTCATCTGCCTTAGATATAATTGATCTGCAAAAGTATGCTTTAGCGGAAATAAATCCGTAACTCTTCCTTTAACAATATTTACACCATCGGCGTTATCTACTAGATACTGCTGAAGTTCTGATATTATCTCTCGAGATGTAGACACATTGTGTTGTCCACGTTTTTCGATTTCTTTTTTCATTTAATTATATTTAACTATATAGTATAGTTACACTTATTTGCTACTTTCAAAAGCATCAACAGTAACATTAAATAGCTCAGCTTTATCTACAGAGTCATTTTTAAACGTAAACAAGCCGTAATAACCTATCATTGAAGCAAACTCCTGACAATTGTTCTTGCTAAAAAGTATAAATGGATCTCCACATCCACCGTCACCTAATCTATTACATCCATTTTCTGCTAAAAAATTATACCAGTACTCTATTTCCCCACCTAATCTAATTAGCTCGCTCGCCGTGGCTTCTGTTGGGTTTGCTTGGTGCACTGGCATAAGCGCTTGGTGTTCTGCAAAAACCTCATCGTACCTGTTTTGCGCTTCTTCACAGGCCTTTTTATTGTCGTTAGCATTACAACCTATTTCTAGTTGATCTCCGTATAGATTAGTGCTGCATATTATTTTACCAGGCATTCTTGAGATTATGCTTGTAATTTCTCCTATCTCTACAAGGTTTGCGCTATTAATTTGAAAGCCGCCGGATTCGTCTGTAAAAACATAGTAAGCAACGTCTCCAACAGAAACAGAGTCTTGTAATCGGTAGTCAAATTCTAATGTTATAGTAAAGTCTGGCATTAGCTATATGTTATAAAGTTATCGATGTCTATTGTTAGTGTCTCTGATTTGCTACCAAACTGATTTACTTTTAAGTTTCCAGCTATCGTAAGCTTTGCTGTGGCAAGTGTTGTTGTAACGTTTGTGATGTAAACATCGTTTGAAATATAAATAATATCTTCTATAGGAGTTAAATCACTAGTGTTTGTTATTGCGGTCGCCGCGCTTAAGTCACTGTTTGTAGCTTGCTTGTTAGATGTTATAGCAACAGAGCTTAATCCTCCACCAGCGGAAAAATCAGTTACTAAGCTAAACTCTACAAATCCAGTATCTTCAGATGTTTGCTTAGCCGGTTTTAAACCCTCTCTACCTGTAGCTGAAAATGAAGTTGGACTAGCATTAGTCCATCGGGCGCTGTTAGATCCAGAGGTCAAAGATAATGAAACCACCGTGTCTATTCTATTTATTATTATATAAGGATTTGTTTCACTAATACTTCCTCTTAGCGCTGTACTACCCGTTGGTATAAGCCAAACGTTGTACTCTGTTGTAGCTGTTTCTTTTGGAAACATAACAAAAACTTCCGTAGTAGTTGAGCTAGCTTTAAATAAGTTGTTTTGGTTGCTAAACGTCTTATCAATAATCGTTCTGCCGTCATCAAGAGTTTTTCTAGTGAAAGTTTTGGTTAACGCGTTTTTAGAGTCTTCAAATATGTTTTTGTCAAAGTTGTACTCTTGACCAGTAGTCATATTTTTAATGTGAACTTCAAACGTGGCGTTTTTACCATGAGAAAACTTTAACTTTTCGTTAGTTAACTTTGAGCCATTAATAGTTCTTATTCCAGAGTTATTAGCTGCTCTAGAACTTTCTGTTGTTGATGATCTTGCTTTACTTGATTGATATGCCATTGTTATAGTATTACGCCGTGAACATAGTCTTCATCCGTGTCTTCCACAAGCATTGCTTGAACGTTTCGTCTTTGGTCGATTATTATTAATGGTCCTCCGCCATAGTTTGAAGATAAACCTCCTTCAACAGGCCAGTCGCTAGGAACATTATTAGGAATAGCTATGTTTTCTAAAGGAGGATAGTGCTGTAGGTAAACATTGACCCCACTTATCTCACCTGTAGGCCAATAAAAATATTCTATTTCATATTCAAAAACATTTTTACCACCCTGCACTTCTAAATTTTCATCTATTAACGCTGGAATAGAAACTTGAAAAGTAAGAGGATAATAATATCCTTGTCTAGCTCTATATTCTATTTGAGCAAACCTTTGGTTGTCAACACCATAATTCATTTGCCAGTTGTCGTTAGCTATTATTGTAGCAACGTCTTTGTCAGGATTAGTGTTGAATCCAGGTATAGGCTGATTTTCAAAAGTTGGCTCATCAACAAAGCCGCCAAAACTTTCAGCGCTTTGAATTTCATTAGCGTTAAGAAGTCCATTGTTTGGAGCGTACATTGTTCCATTAATGTTTATGTCTTCATTATCTAAGTCCGCACCCATAATAGCACCACCAACCGTAAATTGCTTTTGATGATTATACTCGGGATAACCTCCTTCGTTGTAAAATAAAGATTTACCCTTGATTAAATGTAATGTCACATGAAGCTCCTGAAGGTCTTCTATAGGATCAGGATCTAAATACTCGCAAGTACCATCGTCACTATTTGCTAAAGGATTATAGTTAATAGCCGTTGGATCTGTACAACCTTTTACATCTTCTTGCTCGTAAGTGCAAGTTCCATTGTCTACGTTAGCGTTTGGATTATAGTTTAAAGCTGTAGGATCTGTACAACCAAATATTCTAGCGACTTTAGTATTATCAATATCTACATTTAAACCTGGAAATATATTGGTTACCAACAAATTGTTGTGATGCACCGCGGCGTTAACAGTTCCATCGCCGTTATTACTAAACACTACTTTTGTTACGCCACTAGTAACGTTTCCACCTGTCCATTCGTTTAACCCGGTCATAAAAGCACCACCTATAATTAAGTCAGACGCTTGGACTGAAAACCCATCGTTTGGAGTAACGGTTAAGTTTACAACGCCCGCTTGTATAGTTGATCCAAGTTGAGCGTAGTAATCAAAGTTTGATATTGTACAATTTTCTACTGCCATGTTTTTTTATTTAATCCCAGATAGTTCCGTCAGTGTCAAATGACGAATCTTTAACTCTAACTCTTTTTGGTTGCGGCGCTTGTGAGTCTGGATCGCTGTGCGTCATTGAGCCGAAGCCAATTCCTTGAACTTGAAACTCACTCTCGTCAAGGTTGTCTAAGGTTGTGCACTCACCTTTTATATAATTAAAATACTTACCTTCTTTTTTTATAAACTCAGGAACTTTACCTGTTGCCAAGTCTGTCTCCGCATATTCAACAAACCAACCTGCTTTTGCGTTTAGGTTGTAATATTCTTGGTCAGTATATAAAACAAAACCACCATCTTTGTCTGTAACCCTTACCTCTTCAAATTTGTTAACGTGAGATCTAGTACCCTCGTATTTTACTGTTTGAAAGTTTTTTACAGAACTAGGAGCGTCGTTAAATATTATAGTTACATAAGAATGCTCTTCTGTAGTAGGCACTAGACCGTAAAACATATTTCTTATAGGGTTTATATGATGCTGCCACATAGACCCATTATCAAAAGTATAATATTGATTGTTAACCGTAACACCGTTTTCTTTATGATAAGACTTAAAGCTAACCCAGCCTTTAACTTGCTCGTTAAACGACAATGTTACTGGAGGACCAGCTTTTGACTGATTAGCTTGTATTTGCTCTAACCATCCAGGAACAAACTCAGGTTCTTCTTTAGATCCAATAATACTACCGTCTGCGGCTATAACAGCTGCATCGTCTGCGTCTAAAGAAATTACTTGGTCAATAGGACTTACGGGATTTCCAAAGCTATCAACAGCGCCATTATCTAGCACAACACCTAAGTCTGCTAACTGTTGCGTCTCTTCTTCTACTTTTTCTTCTTCAACAACCCTGTCAACAGTGACCTCTCTTTCGGCTGCTATTTTTTCTTCTTCAGCTCTTCGCTCGTCGGCTACTCGCTCTTCTCTCCTTGGTTCTTCTTCTCTAGAAACTGTGTACTTGCTTTCTCTATCGTCTGCCATTGTATCTTTCTTTAATAGTTATGTTGTAGTTTCCTTTTCTATCATCAAAACTACCTATTATTCTAGGATTCGTTAAAGAGTAAAACTTGTCTGTAAACCAGTTCTTCATTCCGTAGTCTGAAATATTTGTCATACCGTCCATAGAAAGTCTTATAACAGCGCCTCTCTGTACGTCTGTAAAATAGCATCTAAAGTTATCCGAAGCAAAGGACTCAGGGTTTTTAGATATGCCGTAATCACCAGCAAACGGAACTGCTTGACCTAACACTTTATTGGTGGCCGTAACGTTAGTATTACCATCAGCGTTAAACAACGCGTCTTTTTGTGATAATATTTTTAATACCTTATCTTCGCATAACGTTACTATATCTCCTTTTCTTGAGAATAGTTTTTGTATACTACCATTATCAGGGTTTAAATCTTTAGTTATAGGTTCTGCTTGTATAAATTGATTAAATCTATTAACACCTGTTCTAGAGTTGAATATTCCAGAAAATATTAATCCAGTACCTCTTTTCTCTTCTTTGTATTGCTCTGCTAATGTTGTCGATGCTTTAACGCCATTTTGTATTGTAGGCGCATTGAAGTCGTCTCTAATTCTATCTGACTCGATTCCATTTCCAAATGTGTAACAGTTGTGCCAAGGAAGTTTTATTGTAGCATTGTGAACGTTTGGCTGAACAAAGAAGTAGTTATCAGCACTATTACCGCTTACTTCTAGTGATATTTGTCCGCCCCAACCATCTTCAACAACTACAATATCTCCAGAAGAAAATCCACCTGCGAATAAATTGTTAATGTTTTCGCTAGTTATTAGCTTACACGGTCTTGTGGCATTGTCTTCATCTTCAAACCTAAAGTCTGTTATCCATATATCTTCTTCAGGTTTTACTCCGTTTAAGCTTAGTATTCTACCGTGGAGTAGCATTAGTGTTTCATCGTTGTCTTTAGCTAGCGTTATAGGATAAGCTCTACCAATCTCATAGTATATGTCTAGTCCAATATCTTCTTTTGGGTAGGTTTCAAACACAGCAGGATTGTCTGATGGACTACCATTGTCTGTGTTATAAGCACCCATTATTTCTATAACAGTATCATCAGATCCATCGTGATGCATTTCAGTTCTAGGGTCCCAATGATCGCCAAAGTTTTTGTTTACTCTTATGGTAAATTTATTTCTTTTGTTACTTTCTACTTGATACTCTTCTGGAAAAAGACCAGCAGTTCCAGAGACAGGCATATTATTGTTAAGTACAGCGGCCTGGGCCGCAACAACGTTGAATGGTGGAAGTATATAGTTTACCATTTCAAAATCAGGAAGTTGATAATTTATTATCCCATAGTGAACTCTAGAGTCAACAGTGGTGTATATCGTGTGTTCTGGATCAGATCTAAATCTCCATTTAATTTCAGGCTCCATGATTGCCTCTAAGAACGATATTTCAGACGCATTAGCAGGGTTGCTTTTTGACGCTGCTCCTAAAAATTTCATTCCATCAATTGTTCTCCAGGTATCATCATCATAAAGCTCTTGATTATTTTTTCCAGGCATACCACCTGAGACAGATATGTCTATTTGGTTTCCATGTAATCCTCTTGAACCGTTATAATATCCACCTGACTGCGCGCCCCACATTGCGTTCTCGTTAATGCTTTCTCCAGCTCCATTTTTCACCGGAGCGCTGTCATACTGATTAACAATAGGATATGAGTCGTTGTCATTTACGCCTCCAGGAATAAATTCGTTAGGTATTGTATGCGGAGTTTGTCTCCACGAAATAGCCCAAGCGTCGTCTATAAATAATTTAGCTTTACCTTCGCTAGTAAAATAATGGTGCCAAAACTCTCTTCCTTTATCACCTTTTCCAACACCTCTTCTAACAATACTACCAAGCACGTTTGCCACGTCGAGCCCAACGTAATCATAACCAGTTATATTACTAACAACATTGTCGGTGTCCCAAGTGTAACTAGTGTTGAAAGGGTTTGTAGTTGCTCCCTTTGCTACAGTCATCCAGTATTCGTCGTTTATATTACCGCCTATACCAGCTGATTCATTGTTTGTGTTGTCAATATTGAGGCCAACATAAGTATCTTCTGTGTCCTGGGCATAAGTATGTAAATAAGAAACTTTAAAAGCGTTTATAACCGTTAAGTCGTCCTCGCTAAGAACCATTATATTGTCTTCTAATATCTTATCTTTAAATACTTTTACGAAAAACTTACCATCAAACTCTGGTTTATCTTCAAACTTATCATGAGTTATTTCTACTTGAACAAAGTTTCTACGACCCGCAAAGGTGTTGTTCGTACTAGCAAAGTTAACGTCAGGTCCAAAAGCTTTGTCTATGTGTATTTTATATCCAGCCGTGTCGTCATCCATTAAGTCTTCGTCCTTCTCAATTCTTACTATCTGATATACTTCGCTTCTATCACCTGTTGCTCTTCTAATTATCAAACTGCATTCAGATGACTTTGTGTACACGGGGTTATTTCCCGAATCATTGTCACCAAAAGTATCTTCAAAAGCCGCAGCTGAAATAGTTACAAATTGAAAAGAGTCTATAGGAAATCCAATCGTACCATCACCAATAACATTGTTGGCTATGCCGGCTCTTGTTGCGTTAGTAACTATACCTTGGCTTCTTCTATTTATTTTTATATCTTGAGGCGCTTCGTTCTCTATAGCTAGTATTTTATATCTAGCTTTATCTAAAACAGGTGTAGAGTTATCGTGAGCTTTTTTAAGTTCTATAAAGGTATCTATATCTACTTTATTTCTATCAGACGAAGGAAAAGAAAGCCAAACATTACCATCTTCAGCGTTGTACCAACGATCCATAGCCATGTTGTAATACTCGTTAGACGTTTCTTTTATAAAAAACTTAAATGACTTAGCCCAGTATGGCGCCTTAGAAGATATAGAGGCCGTTAGAGACGTCTTACTTGCACAAAACTCTTTGTCTAATATAATAGAACCTTTTTCTTTATCCGCCATGACTGGCGTCTCCCTACCGTACTCGTCTCTATACACTACACCGAGTTGATAAGTTCTCATAGTCTTTATAGACTTAAAGGCAGTTTCAACAGTACTTCCATCTTCTTCGTAAGTTCTAGTGTTCTTACTTAAAGAAAGCATTGGAGTTATTAAGTTTCCAAACGCGTCAAACATATCGTAGTTCTGTACGTAGTTTGCATATATTAATCTATTAGCAGAAACCTCTTGTGCTAAAGCTTTTCTTGGAACGTTATCCCAAGGTCTTAGCAACTGGTTTTCTGCAACAACAGCATGTATTAATTCAGACTCAATATTTATAGATCCTCTGTTAACTCTACCTCTAGGATATGAATTAGAAGTAAAACCTTGAAACAAATACTGATCTGGCTTAGGCCAAAGGTCTCCACCATCAGATTGTTTTATAGTTTTTACAGTGTAAACATTAGTTGACTTGTCTTCTTTATATAGTATATCTATTTCAACAACATCTTCAGGTCTGTTATCAGGATGTGGTGCGTAATTTTCCACGCGTAAACTTCTAACTCTATTTGCCATAGCTAAATTATATCCTTCTTTTGGATAATATCTATATGGACCAGGTAAAAATGCTACTTCAGAAAAAGGAGCAAACGATGAATATTGTCCGTCAACATATTTGTATCTATATGAAAATCTAGGAAACTTAAATTCAAACATCGGAGTTTTCTGCTCTAATAAAACAAAAAATTCTTCAAAAGAACTTAGCTCTGTATTTATAGAAGTAACAACAACAGTAAAAGTAGTTGCGTTATCCGCGTACTCTTCTCCACCAGCGGGAGCTAGCACTTGCACTCTAATATCTTCTTTAGTAAAGCCAAGTGGATCTTGAGTTTCATCATTGGTTAGCAATAGAAAATCTCCAGTTTGATACGAAACCCCACTGTTAAAGTTTAGTGTTAGCTGCGTGCCAGATGGAATTGGATCACCAATGTTTTGGCCTTCTTGCTGAATAAATTGATTAGACGTAAGAGTTGTAGATACTGGCCCACCTCTCTCTTGAGTTGTAGATGACATCTTCAAAGTAGGAGGTGTCAGTGGAGCTTTTTTTATTGTTGTTACGTGTTCTTCTTCAACAAAAACAGGCTCGTTGTGAGTTAAAAATAATTCATCATATTGATCTCTGGCTATTTCAAATCCATTGTTTTGAAAACCTCCGTCAGATCTTCTAGTCACTAACCTAGTGTGGTAGTTTCCACCGTTCGCTTCGAGTAGGTTTAGTTCTAAATAAGACTGTGGGTTATTAAGTACCACTCCAGTACCCATTATTGATCTCTTTATGTTTATTAGCTTTGGCTCCGTGGAGTTGTCTGTAAACATTATAAAGTCATCAACAATATTTATTCCAGTAATATCAGTGCTAGAATTAAAGTTTAACACTCTTTTTTCAGATAAAAAAACAGCTGCCCCAGAAAGGTCTTCAGCATTGCTTTTATCAGTTAGTGTAAAGCTAGTATTACTTACAGCGCCAAACAAGCCGTTAATGTGCTTTACTGTTCCAATATTAGAGTGTATCATACCTGGTCTTATACCCAAGTTATTAGTAACACTAACTTCGTCGTCGTTTACGCTTAAAACGTTAACAACTACTCTATATATGTCCACGAATACGTAAGTGTTTATACCCGTGTCAACGTTATGTTTTATTATAGCATCTTTGGTTATGAAGTGGTCTTGGCCTATTTGTTCTTCTGCTCCCGCTACTAAGTAGTATATACAATTTTCTTCATTGTTTACTATTGACCCAACGCAGTGGCTGCCTTGTGGCATAACGCCTTGCGTTAGCTCTACATTACCAAGAACAGTCTGCAAAGCGCCAACGTCACTGCCTGCTGAGGTTGAAACCTCTACATTTAAAGCGTCTCTATATTCTCCAGCTGGAACAAGTCTCTCATCAAGATCCTTACTCATTTTTCCTTTAGAAAAATTTCTATTAAATTCAGGCATATATTATTTCTTAATTACTTTAGACTTACCTCTCATTACTTGCGTAAGCTCAGTAGATTTTAAGTTTGATAATCTAAGCTTTGCTTTTCTTGTTTCAGCGAACCTTTCTTTTTTTAACATTTGAGCAGCTGCTGGAGAGTAGTTTGATCCAGTTGAAACAATTGAGTAGGCGATGTGCTTGTAAAAAGCTTCTTCAGCAAACTTATGTATTAAAGAATCTCCTCCGTCGGCAAGCCCATCTGTAACATAATCTAAAACTATAGTCCTACCTATTAAGCTAGGGCTAAAATAAATTCTACCGTTATTGTAGTCCATAAAGTAGCTTCCGTTTATTTGAGCATGCTCTGGATCTAATCCGTAGCGCTGACCTAATGCAATATCGTCAAACCCATCGTTGTAGTCAAAATCTTGTTCGTCTGTTTCGTTAGAGTTGGTGTTAGAGTAGTTTGTGTTAGTTGTTGAATTTACTTGAGTTATCAAGTTTCCAGCACTGTCGTAGTTATTTCCACTAACGTGAGGGCCAGCAACATCATCTGTATTGTCGTGTGCTATTCCTGTTTCAATAAACTGTTTAGTAGTAGGATCGTTATACACTGTCTCCCACCAATCATCTAGCCCCCTGCGATCTTGTCCTCTTTGGTCGGCAAAGTTTCTATCCGCGGCCTCGCTGGCAGTATCTGAAATTTTAACTTTAGGCCTAAAAGGATTACTAGTATCTCTAGCGGGATACAATGGTCTTTTTACACCAGCTGAGTCGCTAAAGTATACACCAGCGTAACCCACGAAATCGTGAGGCATAGGTATATACATTCTATTGTCCAACTCAAACTCCCAATCTTTTTTAGATCTTAAGGTGTCGTAGCTTAATTCTTGTAGAGCTCTTCTACCAAAAAAAAACACTTCGTTTCTATCAACCTTACCAATCATTTTATTTTCACCAACATACATTAATAAAAATGTGTTAACTAGTTCGTCTAGCGTCATGTATTGATAAAGTCCGTGATTACTTTCAACGTTGTAATACGTAGAGTGACTTTTAGCTGAGTTATTGTGGTAGTATCCTGACTTCATATATTATTGCTTTTCGTTGTTAGTACCTTCTACTGAACTTGTTTTTGCTGCGCTTGCTAAACCAGGTTTGTTTACAACAACTCCACCTAGTTCTAATATTCTGTATACTAACGTTGTTTCTTCCGAAGGATGTAAGTCAAAGTTAGAAGATCCGTTAGAGTTATATAATGCTTTCTCATTAACCACAACGTAATCCCAATTAACCATTTTAGGCTTTTTAATATAGTCTATGGTAACTCCATCAATAGCAACATCAAACTTATTACCAACAACATTTCTACCGTAAACGCATATAGTAGATCCAGTCCCTTCTAAAACTGACGCTGATTCAGGAGAAAACTTTCTAACATATATAGGGTTTTCAGCTTGAATAGATGCGTTCCATCCAGCTCTCATAGCTAATCTAAACTTTTTAAAATCGTATTGCTGACAAACTTTGCCATCAAGCATAACGTTTGTTAATCTATATACGTAAGGTGGTAAAGGAATTTCATGATCTTGCTTTTGATTAAAGTCAACTTTTTCATCGTATATTTTGTGGAAGCTAATTTTATCCTCTATGTAGTCTACTGAGTCTGAG
>Ga0055584_100001134_pt1 | contig 26047 bp, 26 predicted proteins | sample OSDHelmetaG_FD_58716 | JGI IMG/M metagenome (GOLD analysis project Ga0055584, IMG submission 58716) | Pelagic marine sediment microbial communities from the LTER site Helgoland, North Sea, for post-phytoplankton bloom and carbon turnover... | ecosystem: Environmental > Aquatic > Marine >...
TATTAATACTTGTAAGTCTTGCTAAATGCCTTTCTGAATACAAAGACAATGATGTACGACAAGTACTTATAAATCCTGCAATAATTTTGCTGTCACTCCCATTCATTATACCTTGATAAGCAATGAAATCTTCTTTATTTTTTAAATGCTTTTTCATAAATTGATTTAGAACGATGTTATCTTTTTGATTATAAGAATCTAAAAGTAATTTTAGATTTGCCATATTACAAAAGCTTTGGTCTGGATAATTTTTTAAAGCTTTTATAAGACTTTCTAAAATCATGCATCCCCCATCAATCCAAAATTTTTCTGTAGCAGCACCACCAGAACTTGAATCAAGAATAATACGACAAAGTTTTCCAATTTCTTTTGTTGAATTTGCCATTGTGAGTGGATTGTAGCAAACAGATTCTCCTTCTCCTTCGAGATTTAGCACCTTTATAGATATTCCATTGAGAATAAGAGTGTGACCTACTGTTTCCAAAATCTCACCACTAGGATCAGTTATGATGTATGATGAAAAATTATTTGTTCGCAATAAATTAGGAATTATGATTGAGCTAGTTTTTGCACTTCCAGTCGATCCACAAATAAGCATATTAACGCACTCTTTGTTTTTGAGACGACCGTATTTACCATCAATTAGAATACCATCATGGGTTTTATTGAGTACATCTTTTTTTAGTTCTTTTGTACTCATTAGGGTAGCACTTCCAAATGTTGTATTGGCTTTAGGAAAAGTAGTAAGATTTTCCCAAAAATTTTTTAACCAAATTATTGGAGAAAGAGAAATTTGTTTAGGAACATTAAGGTGTGGATTATTTAGAGCAATAGGAGTGTCATTTTTTGTGGGAATGAGCCCTCGATATAGTAGAAAAAAAGCGATAACCGCAAATAGTACTTCCATACTGTTGATATATTTTAAGGGAGCTTCAAGCTCCCTTAAGTGAAATAATAGGATGATATTATACTCTTGTTTTAAAAAAAAACTAGCTTTGTCCCTGTACTATGACATAGAGGTAAATTTTTTATTTTAGCTTCTTTTAAGCAAGAGTGGATTATTAATAGAAAAACTATAAAAAAACTAGCTCCCATAATTGTTTGGTTTATGCTAGATTGGGTTCTATAGACTAGATCGACCTAGTAGAATTAAAGGTTACTTTTGAAATGAATTTTAGCTCCTGTTATACTAATAGCTTGTTGCCAAAGTTCTTTACTTTTTTGAAAAAGCAGATCTTTTTTTGAAGAAGAGGGAGCATAAATACACCATATTTGTGTATTGTGCAAAGGTTTATTTTGGTCTCTTTTTAATTTTGCGTTTAGAAATGATTCTAATTTTTCAGTATCATCAGAATAAAAAGATATATCTTCTTTATTATGAAGCATATCCGAAAAAATGAGAAAGATAGTGTTAGTATCAGAGCTTGTCCGAATTGTGTTAAGCCGATCGGAAATTGGTTCTACAATCATAGAAGTCTTTAGTTTGGACAAAGGAGTCTTTTTTAAATTAAGGATTCCATGATGTAACTCTTTGAGAAATTCTTGTTGTTGAGCTTTGCGGATTTTGGTTTTATCTTCCGCTAAATTTACTGGATGAAGTGAAATTTTGTGATGAATTGGATTGTGTCGAAATTCATTAATAAGTCCCAAATAGATATTTGCACTAGTGTAGGATACTTCGTGAGTAGAAACCTCTAGCTTTTGTTGAAGGTAGTTCGTTATCTTTTGAGGATGAAAATGAATATCGGTGTCTGTTACATCCAGAAGAATATGGACTTCAAAATGTTTTGATTTAGGCATACAGGAGCTTAGGTGTGTTAATAAAAAGGTACACACTAATGCCCATAAAATAATGTTTTTCATTACTATGGAATTTGAAATGTTAAAAAATATATTGTGGAATGATTATCAAGAACCGTTGTTTTCACTTGAGAAACTTTTAGTCACAATTTCAACACGTTCTCTAATATAAATATGAGTCCGCTCAGAGTAAATCATAGCTGTTTTCTTGGCATTATCAGTTTGCTCAATTTTGATTGGAATTCGATTAATTAAATCTTCTTTTGTTTTCCCTTTTTTTAGATCTGATCTTATTATTTTTGAAGCTTTTTTATCTAATTTTTCAACTTTATTGTCATAACCATCATTAGTTCTTTCACGTTTTCTTTGATTATTGTCTAGATATTTTTGCTCCCGATTAATTCCCTGATTATTTTTCAGGTACTCACTTTTGGCTTCTGGAAGTGCATTTTTTTTGTGGAAAAAAATACTTACTGCAATAGCAACAAAGAATATCCCAATATTGAGGAGAGGTAACCAAGTATGTTCAGAATGTTCAGTACGAAGATTGAAAATGAATATCAAAAGGAATACAGCACTAATAAAACCTAAAAAACCCATTAAACGCTTATCCTTCCCACCTGTAATACCTACACCTATCAGCTCTGCACTGATACTTGTAACTCCTGCAATGACAAAACTATTTCCAATATCTCCAAGCATTGATGAATCAGCTATTTCAGATAAAGCAGAGAGGTTAAGCATTAATTCACCAAGCCCAAAAAAAAGCATAGCAAACCAATGAGAAGCTTTGTTAAAAAAAGGAATAGGTTGTGGTTCTGTTTTTAGATTTCCACGGAGTTCGTTGCATCTTTTTTGAGCAAGAAGTAGTTTTGCTTTTGAGCGCTTTTCAGCTTCTTCAAGGCTTTTATTTGCAACTTCATTTCTTTGTTTGAGACGATCAAACTTAGATTTGATACGAAAACGATTAACTTCTTGTTCAGACATATTCTGGACTGCAATATGTCTAGCAAGTGAGGAGAGTTGTAATTCGTCCTCTGTTACCCAATCAAAGAAATTTTTAGACATCATTTGAATGTGCATTTCCTGTAATTCAATTTTTGCTTGAACAGTATTAAATATAACTTGTCCTTGTGTTACACTAGTAAGAAGTGTTTCTAGAACTTCGATTTCTGTCTGAATTTTTTGCCAGCTTTTTTGTTGTTCTGAGTTGAAAATATTTATATTCATTATCATAATAGAATTGTTTTTGTTTAGAAGTTGGTTTGATCTTGTCTAATAGGGGTGGGGGCTTCAAGGTATTCTTCATACAGATCTGATTCCCATATTCGAGGAAGGTCGATTGAATACTCTAATCGACTGTTTATATTTGCAGACCTGTAAGTTTCAATGAATAACCAATAGAGGCTTTGTGCTTTTATAATAGACTCATAACGGTATGTTTTTATTTCTTTTTTAGTAAGCTCTAGTGTTTCTGGAGTTACGAAAGATTCTATGTCTATTATCTTGTGTTCAGCGTTTTGCTTTTGTAGTACTTTGATTGTTAATTCTTGAATATAGCTTGATGAGTCCCATTGTAAGATTGTATTGTATGCATTATCTATTAGCTTTTGCACTATCTGGAATCCTTCTTTTTCAGATGTAGTACCTTCCAAGTTTGTACTGTCATATTTAGGATTGTTGTTTATTCCATCTTCTCGTCCCTTTATTTTCCCAAAAGAAATAAGCATTTCTTTGGTTCTCTCAAATTTTTGCTCTAATAGAGGAGAAAATATATTTGACTTGATAAGATTTTTGAAATTGGCTTCATCCATAATCATAGTTTTTATATTTTTGAATATCACAAAGTTTTTTCTGTGATGTTGACTATGACTGCAATTTATGAAAGGCGAGAACGGCACAGAAGGCACGCCGTTATGCTTCTAAAAAAATATAAAAAGTATGAATTTTCGTTTCCCAGAGAATTATTTAGATGATTTTTTTAAGAAAAAAATTAGTAGTAATGGGACTTCTGTTCTAGACAAGGATGTATATAAATCTTTAAAAGATTTTATTAACAATAATAAAAAAACATTTCCTCCATATATAGGGTATTTGAACTTTGGGATGAGTGATAGAAGTTGGGCAAAGATATTTTCAAGAACAGAGAAAGATGGAACAGGAAAAGGTAAGGGGCACTCAATTGAAGAAATGGATGCAATAACGAGTTATCTTACAGAAGATAAGGAGATGACATCATTATTTATTCAATTTGATATTGACTCAACAGTAAAATTGAAAAAATTCATTCATCCTAAATCTTTAAAAGAATTTCAGAAGATTCAGAAATATGAGGATATTTTGAAATTATATAACCGTTGGGGTGAAGTGCCAGACAAAATCAAAAATAAAATCAAAGAAATAAAAATTGATCATATTAAAAAAGAAATCTTACCATCAAAAAAGGAAGATGAATTTATTGGGAAATTGAAAAATTCTGTTGAAGATGAAGAAAAAATAATGGAGCTAGGAAGATACCCTCGTTTTGTATTGGCATTAGGATCAATTAGCCTACTAACCTTTATTATTATTATATATTTAGGATATTTTCATCGAGACGAAATAAACGAGAAAGATACTTGTTATCAATACCAAAAGTTGCCTGATGAGTTGGATCAGAAAACAGCTCCTTTGAGAATTTTGATATTACCTTTTAAAGGAGGTAAGAGTAAAATAGAAAAAACCTTTGAATGCATGTTGTATGGGAAGTTCTATAATCTTATAGAAAAATTGTCTTTTATTGACAAGAATAAAATTTCAACAAAAAAAATTGAAATTATTTTAGGAAACGATAATGACTATAAATGGAAGGGGGGGTATGAAAGAGCTAGTATAGCTAGGGAGATAGCAAAAGACTATAGTGCTGATTATATAGTTTGGGGAGAGTATGTTCGTGAAGATCGAAACAAGTTGACTAAAGCGACCTATAGTATAATGGGGCTTTGGACAGGAGAAAAATTAGATCCATTCGATCCAATGAATGTGGAATATGCAAATAATTGGTCTGGGCAAGTTATATTCTCAGAACTTAGTTCTATGAATCGAAATTTGAAAGGACTGAATAAACACATAGAGGAAAATGAAAGCGCAACCTTTTACCGTGTTCAAAATATTTCATCGAAAGAGATAGAAAATCATTTTCGAGAGATAATGTATTATGAGTTTTTAAAATCAAAAAATTATGAGAAAGCTTATCAAATACTAGAAGATGTAAATTCAATAAAATCTTTATTGATGCAAACCTATTGCTTAAGAAAAAATGAAAAACTCATACCGATACATATTAGAAAATTAGAAAAGAAAATTAAGGAAAAAGGATACTCTTCTGAAAGCTATGAATTAATTTGGAATTTATATAATGTTAATATAACATCATTTCATACGATACGCTATGGTAAATTGCGAAAACAGAATAAACAAGAATGGAAGATTTATTTGAAAAATGCTTCATCCCTTGCAGATTCCTGTATTAAATATGCTTCGGGTTATTATACTGAGTTTTACGAAAAAAGAAGTAAAATGATGATTTTAGATAGAAACAAAAAAGCAAAAATAGAAGAAGAAGTAGATTTAGTTGATTTCTATATAACGAAAGGGCATAATGAACTTTTTATTAATGACAGTATAGAAAAGGCGATTTTTTACTACGAAAAAAGGGCTCAATATAAAAATTCTTTACCTATTTCTTTACAAAGAAATTATCAAGATGCTGATATTGTCCATTTTCTTATGGAAAAAGGGGTGTTCGATAAAGCAGAAGAATATATTGTGGATTTTTTTGAAAAAAAAAAGATAAATGAATCAAGTATTTCTATCTCAGAAATATCTTATCTAGGCAGAGTTGGACTTCGACTAGATACCAATCTAGAAATTATAACAAATACTGATGAAAAAGAATTTATATGTGATGGACGAAGAAGCCTTGAATGCCAAATGTATTATTTATGGTCAAAAAATGTTACTACAAAAATAAGGGAATATTTTTTAAAGTATTCTCTTTATCTTCCTAATGGTACAAACTGTGAGATTAGTAATGAAATGATTTATATAACGTTTTTATTATCAAATTATAGTTATTATATGGCGTCAATGAGAAAGAGATATCCATTTTCTAATTGTATTTTAAGGTTTTTATCTAAAAATGAAAATCGAAATAAAGTTGTTAATAATTTGAAAAAGCTAGAGAAAGAAAGAATTGAAGAATTTAAAAATACGAATATCTCATTTCAAGAATATAGAAGCAAAATAGGATTGCTAGAATAAGTATTTGACAAATTTAAATATGAATCTATACTGATATAGTTGAGTGATTATTTTTAACTCTTACTCGACTGGTTCTTTAAGAAAATCGGGTCGGTAGGAATAAACTTTTCAGTTATGTTTAGTATTTGTGAAAGAATAAAACAATCAAAAAAAGTTCCACTTCTATTTAATGATTTAAATAACGTATTGTTGAATCCAGTAATGAAAAAAAGTAAAAAAGTTAAAACACACTATGATGTTTTTAAAATATTCTGGGACAATTGGAATAAAACATTAAATGAAAGAGAAGAATGCATGGTTCTGTATTTACATTTTTGTAAAAAAAGTAAAAAAACACATGTATTGGGGATTTCATTGGAGGGAGTAGGTGACAAAGAAAGTGTTGAAGTACCTATTCATAGGACAATCGAAAGAGCCAAGTTAGTAAATGGGAATGCAATAGCAATAGCGCATAACCACACAAACTATAATAGTCGACCTTCAGCAGCAGATTTAAATTTCTATTTAAAGGTCAAAGAGCTTATGATAAAAAATAAATTACAATTTGTAGAAAATGTTATTTTGACTCCACAAAAGAAAAAGTATTTTTCTTTTGTGAAAGCCCGAATTTTGTAAAGACTTCAATAGAGGTTGCTTGATTTTTCAAGCAACCTCTTCTTTTTACTTATTCGGACTGTCATATACGCAAAAATAAGGAACATTAGTTTAAGAGAAGAATAAGAAATCTTTACCTTATATTTTTACAGGATTGTTCGTGATGTTCCTACCTATACATAGATAAAGTTCCTTGAGTGACTTCCAAGGCAAATTTAATATTGGTAGGCAAATTGTCTCGATTACGTTTTATTTCCTTTGATTTTATCCATTCATTTTTGCTATCAGAATAAGTTTCAGTGTGGAAGGTCAGATTAGTATATTTATCACTTGTTGAAAGGATATATTTCTTTCCATTTTTTTCTATAGTGAAGTGATGAAAACAAAGTTTGCTTCGACCATAAACATAAGTACGGTTATAAGTTGTGCCTTTCATACCTCCACGACCTGTAAAGATGTAAGTTGCCATAGAACCATCTCGTTCAGCCTTTACCTTTGTCATTTCTGTTCGGATATTAGGAAAGTTTTTCAGTAGAAAATCTAAGTCATTATCGAGGCTTTGGCTAAATGAGGTGTGTACATTGCCTATAATGATGAGAAAGGCAAAAAATATTTGTTTCATAAATCTAGTTTTTATAAGTATTGAGAAATTAGTTTGCAATGATTGAACATGTTTTTGAAGATGAAGAAATTTTTCCATTGGTAATCTCTTTTTCTGTTTGGTCAGTATATTTTTTTAAGTTTTTCAAAGATTCTGTATAACCATTATTTTCAGAGGCTTTCCAGCTAGAGTATAGATGTCCAAATCCTGATTGTTTTGCAATGCTCAAGTTCTCAGTCATTTTCCAATATCTATCGTCTCTATCACATTTATAGAGATATACATCTGTAGAAAGCAGAGCTTTGCTGCCTATTATTTTTTTTACAGTTGCAATAATGTAAACAGGCGAAGTAAAGTAAGATTGGTCTTTAAATTTGGATGTTTTGTAATACACTACATCACCTATTTTGAAGGTTTGTGCGTGTAAGTTTTGTGGCATATATGCCATAAGAAAACTGCTCATAATAAGGCAGCAGAATAGATGATTTTTCATGCGAAAATGATTTTGTGAATAGATTGGTATTCACAAAGTATGAAAAAAAACAAAAAGCCACTAATAAATAGTAATTAAAAAGTAGTAATAAATGTGTAGTACCTTTTTGATGTTATTTTTCATTCATTTGTAAAATGGATAAAAAAAATAAATTTGTTGAAATTGAGTTGGAGAACTTAGGACAACGTTTGAGAGAATTAAGAAAGGCAAAAGGATATAATAATTATGAAAAGTTTGCCTATGATAATGACATTGCAAGAGCACAGTATGGACGCTATGAAAAAGGTTCAGATTTACGATTTGGAACTCTTCTGAAAATTATTGAAAGCCATGGACTTTCTGTAGCAGAGTTCTTTTCAGAAGGCTTTGGAGAGAAGGATCAAGAACCTTAAAAGAAGTACGCTCTATTCCTTGGAATAATTCACAAAACATATAGTAAGAAGTTATTAGAATTGAGTTTCAATATAAATGCATATTCATAAAAAAGATCTTCATGGGGGGCTATCAATGTGGCGATAAGATAAAAGGTAAAACATCGTTTTTTTATCATGTAACTGTGCCTTGAGAACAATAGAAAGGTAGTTGTAATAATGTGTTCTTCAAATCGAAGGGAAGCTCCCTAAATCCTTTAAAATCATTGCAAATCAATCAATTCCATTACAAAGTGAATAGTTATCAAAAAGGGTAGTAAAAAATAGCACATAAAGTGTGTTGTTTTTCAATCTATTATAAAATCTGCCAAAGCCTATCAAAAAGCATTTCCTTTTTGATAAATGAAATTTTATGGTTAATAACCATAAAAGGCTGAAATTTAGGGGATATTGGATTCTTGTTAAATTGAACTTTATCTTTTTGTCGCCACATTGATGGATACCCGAATTACTCTAGCTGATTTTTTTGCACATAATGTTAATCTAGAGAAAATAAAATATTCCAATAAACATTATGTAAGTAGAATGCAGACACCCCATAAATGCTAGGCTTAAAATCATACTTACATAACCTTTAATGATTAACTTTGTATTAGAAGATGTCTTTTTGTGTGATTCAGAGCGGTAAAATATTTAGTACTTAATTCTATTTCTGGTTTGTTTGAGTCAGCTCAAAAATAATTCTTGTAGAATCAATATTTGTATATTCTAATTTTATAAATCCGTACTTAATGTTAAAATAAGCTATAATCATTGTTTGCCCCAACTCACTTTTTGCTATCCCCTTAATTTTGTAGCACTTAAGAAGACCTAAACTACTTGCTATTTTTTTTATAGCTGTAATTTCATACTCATATTTATTGGTAATAGATTTATCCCATATTTTCCATCTTTTATCTCCCCAAAAAGAACCAATTTTTAGCGACCAACTCCATTTATTCCCAACTTTGTAAGGAGCTTGAATAAAGGGAAATGGACTGAGTTCTAATATCCGAAATAGCTTTTTTCTAGGAGGGTGCATCCAAACATTCTTAGGGTTCTCAATAAGCCCTGTTCTTTCGTTGAATTTTTGTTCTCCATTCTCTTGTGGATAATCATAAGCTATAACCGTTTGACTGTAATTAGGAGCCCTAGATGTTTTTTGTTTTAAGTCAGGTTTTACTGTTAAATTTACTTGTGTGATTGTGTGGTTGTCTATGCTATCTATGGGAACTAAAACCCAAGCTTTTACTCTTTCAAGAAAGGGGAGTTCTGATGCACCTTTTACTTCTTTAAATACATACTTTTTTTTAACTAAGTCTTCATAATAAAAATCATAGGTATATTTATTTCCACCTTTATAAATTTTATTATCAATCGTATATCTATCACTCGCTGTATTTGTGGAATCAAATTGCTCCACGTACACGCCATCCAAAATAATAGTGTACTTTTCTATCACTTTATTCTGTAGCTTTGGATGACACCCTACAAATAGGAGAATCAAAATAAATAAGACATTTTTAATCGTGGTCATTTAGCAATCTGTAAATTTCATTTGTTGAACAAAATCTAATAACCGCTTTTTATTATAAATTTCGTTATGTAAATCCCAAGTTTCAATAGCATAAAGGATATCGTTTTGATATTGATTACAAACTTTACTTGTTACAAGCATTACAATGATAGCTCTTTTTAATAATTCCTTATCTAATTTACCTTCTTTGATTTGGTCTTTTAGTAAAAGGACGTTCTCTCTATTAAAGAATCCTTTTTGATTGATTTGAGCGGTGTGTATGAGAGTTATTTGTAAAGCTTCATCTAAACAAGAATCTTGTATATAATCCTCTATTTTAGGTAATCCGTTCTGTTTTATGTATTGGATTAGTAAGTCAAAATTTTCGTTGAGTATATTAATACGAATTGTCTTCTCTTTATGATGGTTTTTATCAGATTTATTAGTGCTAATATGACTCTGGTCTCTGTTTAACATTTTGCAGAAATCTATTTTTTCAATAGGTTTACCACAAAAGAAAAACAAAAATGTTAAAAGTAGGATTGGGAATAAATAATATGTTTTTTTCATCGACTTAGGTTTTTGAGAATGTATTATCCATTTGATAGTATTCGATAGCTTCTTGTTTTAGTGGGTTTTGACTCCAGTCTTCCCACTCAGTTGTGTAAGGACTATAACCACATTTTAAGGGTTTGCTATAAACATCAGTAGGTGTTTCTACGTAGGCTCTACAATCTGTGCAGACATAACGAAACTCACAATCTTTACAAATTGATATTTGATCTTTAGTAATCGACCAATATTTTTTGAAGCTCGGAGCATCAAGTACTTCCTTTAGGGTTTGATGTTCTATGTTACCAAAAGAATCAAGCATAGAAGGACAATTTTTTATATTGCCATCTAGGTCAATAGATATTTTTCCATTAAGACAAGAATTATAATTAATGGCTTCTGTAACTGCTTTTATATTTAAAGAAAAGAAGTCTGTTGCGATTGCACCACAATGTTGAGCACTATCTATTAAAGTTGTTGAGTATATAATATTACAACCTTGTATCTCAATGATTTCTGCTATTGGACTAGAATAAATACTAACTCTGTGGATATTAATATACTTGGTAGTTATTTGACTTATATAATCTTTATTAAAGCTTTCGTTAAATGGGATAATTAAGTCAATTGATAATGCTTTTAGGGATGAATTGTATAATGAAAGTATCTGTTCCAACTCTAATACATTGACTGCTCTAAAAAAGCGTAGTTGAACCCAAGTGCAATTAATTTCATTCAGTTGAAAGACTATTTTTTCATTATTCAATTTTTTATTCCCAAAATCAATAATTGCATTATAAGCTTCATTAGGCATTTTGAAATCTGTATTCAATGAAGGATAGAATTCTATTTCCGATTCTTCACATAAAAACCCATATTCTTCTTCTAGTAAAAAATCTAAGTATTCTTTTACCACAGGAGGAGTGCTAGAATCATACTTTTGTAGATTCTTTTCTAGGAATAAATCACATAATTCGTTTGGAATAAATTGGAGCCTGGTACGTTGCAAATCTGCTATTAATGATCGAACAGCTCCTTTTACTGGCAAACAGTTAGAAAACAACTTAAAAAATTTCATAAGGGCATTTTTGAAATAGGTTTGAAACAGCCTTGTATCGAATAAACATTTGTTTGATGAAATTCTGACGGAATCACTCTAGCTATTTTAGAGTTAGTGATTTTTAAACTTTCTTTTGAAAGTAAAATACAGGATAAAGAAACTTTTTCTTTATCAAAAGGTGGGATTGTTAGTTCTGGTTTATCTGTCATAGTGTGTTTGCTATTATTTCTTCTATGTAGTAATTACAGGGGTAAGAAACCATTCCAAATTGTCCTACTGGATTGACTTCTAAAAAATAAAACTCCTTATCTAAAGAATAAATTAAATCAATAGAACCAGTTGTTAAACCTAGTTCATCCATTAATTTCTTTAATTTAGCTTCTAATTCTTTGGGAACTTGAAACGGAACGGTTCGGTTTGGATATTGATAACTATATTTTCTAAAATCCGTTGAAGTTTGTTCTATTTGTTGGGAATGAATAGCCATAGAATGAAAAGTACCATTGAGATAGAATGCTCTTATTTCTAATTTTTTTTCTATCTTTTGTTGAACTAATGATGAAAAAAAAGTAGTCGGAATTTTATCTATATTTTCATTATTAATAGATTCTGTAAAAGTCATATAATGATGACTTTCAAGCCTAAATGAAAATGGTGTAGATAGAGGTTTACTGATAGCTTCCCCATGAATAGATATAAAATTCTGTAAATCTTCTTTCTTAGATAAGATAGCTGTTGGAGGTACTTTTATGCCGATATTTTGAGCTTTACTTAATACCTCTAGTTTATTTACATCAACACTAAATTTGGATGTAATGTGAGGTAGCTTAGAAAGCGTATAATGCAAGAAATGTTCTAATGTTTCCTTTTCTTTTGCTAAGTGCTTTTGTAATAATTGAAAGAACCTTTCTTTATCGTTCCCGAAATCTTCAATAAATAAATTTAAGTCGCCTTTTCTATACCAAAAAGAAGTGATTAGAGAAGAATCTATAATTCTATCATTAATACTTAATATTGTTTTGTCTAAATCTTGATAGACAATTTCTACTTTATCAGATGGGTAGTTAATTCGTATGAACTCTTTCTCTAGACGATAGAGCCAATCAATAACATAATTAGTACTGTGGTCGCTATGTAAACTTAAAATGAGTATCATTTATCTTTATATAAATGAAGGGCTTAGAACTTGATTCTAAACCCTCCTGTCAATTATTTAGGTGGTTCACAAGTGCTTTCTACACATTCTAAGTTTCCTCCGTTACAATCGTCTGTACAATCTACTTGTTTACAGTCATTATTGTCTGTATAACATTGACTAGTAGATGATGTACCATTATTATCGCTTAAACCTCCATAAATATTTGAGGTTAAGTCCATTTGTTGGCTCTTGAAAAAATCTAATGTTTTCATGATAAAATTTTTAAGGTTGAAAAATTAAAATTGATAATAATAGTTAGGACGTTGTTGGTGGTTCATCACAGCAATTTTGGTCTAGTCTCCAGCAATCTGTATGTTCTCCATCAAGAGTAGCATAATAATCACAGTTTACGGTGTCTTGACCACTTTCTGTATATTCATCAGCTCCCCCAACTACCTTGGAGCTGTCAATACTTACATTTGGGTAAGCTTTTTGAAAATCATTCAAGTTTTTCATAATGAGTTTTTTAAGATGATAAAATTCTTTAATAGGTGTTGAATGTACATTTTTTTAATAGAAAAAATAAAACTTAGACTTATTTTTATTTTGTTCTTTTCATTTATGATAACTTTTTAAATAAAACACTACTTTTATGTTCAATTCTGACGAGTAAAAGATTATTGAATGACGAAAAAATTCCCCTTTTTTAAACAATTAGACACAATGGATTGCGGTCCTACTTGTTTAAAAATGATTGCTGCCTATTATGGTCAAAACTATACGTTAGAATATCTACGTTCTAAAAGCTACTTCTCTCGAAATGGAGTGTCTTTAAAAGGGATAATGGAAGCAGCCGAGGTAATAGGCTTTCGTACAATGTCTATTAAAGTTCCTTTTTATAGCAGCGATAGTAGTCTCCCTAGCTTTTCAGATGCTCCTTTACCTTGTATCGTACATTGGAATCAAAAGCATTTTGTAGTTGTCTATAAATACAATAAAAAATATGTTTGGATTGCTGATCCTGCAAGTGGCAAACATAAGCTAGATCATAAAACATTTCAAAAACATTGGATTAGTGATAATGAAAAAGGGATTGCCTTATTATTAGAAACAACACCTAACTTTTTTGAGCAAGAGCAAGAAGCAATTGAAAAAAGAGGGTTTGGCTTTTTAATTAAATACTTATCTCCTTACAAAAAGCTAATTTTTCAATTATCCATAGGATTGTTGTTGGGGAGTCTCTTTCAACTAATTTTTCCATTTCTTACTCAATCCATTGTTGATATAGGAATACAAAATCAAAATATTGGATTTATATGGTTGATTTTGATTGCTCAATTGATGGTATTTGTAGGACAAACAGGAGTTAGCCTTTTACAAAGTTGGATATTACTACACATCAGCACTCGGATTAACATTTCTTTGGTTTCGGATTTTTTAGTAAAACTAATGAAGTTACCTATTGGTTTTTTTGATACCAAGATGATAGGCGACTTATTACAGCGTATTGGCGACCATACACGTATTGAATCCTTTTTGACAGGCTCAACATTGAGTATTCTATTTTCATTGATTAATCTGCTTGTATTTGGTGCTGTATTGTTGATTTATAACATCAGTATCTTCTTGATTTTCTTATTTTCTAGTATTGCTTATTTTTTGTGGATTTTCCTTTTCCTGAAGAAACGCAAAGAAGTCGATTACCAACGATTTAGCGAATTATCTCAAAATCAAAGCTCTTTGATCGAGTTAATAGAAGGAATGCAAGAAATCAAACTTCAAAATAGTGAATACAAACATCGCAGAATTTGGACGAACATTCAAGCAAGGCTTTTTCATGCTAATATTCGTTCTTTGGCAATTAGCCAATATCAAGATACTGGAGCAAGTTCGATTAATAAGCTTAAAGATATTTTTATTTCATTTGTAGCAGCCAAAGCAGTTGTCGATGGAACAATGACATTAGGAATGATGTTGGCTGTCCAATATATTGTAGGACAGTTGAATGCTCCTTTATTTCAAATGGTTGGATTTATTCGTACAGCTCAGGATGCTAAAATTAGTTTAGAACGTTTAAACGAAATTCATAATAAAGAGGAAGAAGGGAAAGAGGAAATAGGTTTGGAGATCATGCCCGAAAATGCTGATATAGCATTTGATAAAGTTAGTTTTCGATACAATGAACTGGAAGAAGATGTATTGAAAAATATTAATTTAACCATTCCATCAGGAAAGGTAACAGCTATTGTTGGAACGAGTGGAAGTGGGAAAACAACCCTAGTTAAATTGTTGCTTGGTTTTTATGAACCTCAAAAGGGGCAAATTAAACTTGGAAATACAATGGTCAACAATATTAAAAAAAGCTTGTGGCGAGAAAAGTGTGGAGCAGTTATGCAAGATGGATATATCTTTTCAAATACCATTGCTAATAATGTTGCAGAAAGTGATGAATCAGTTGATAGAGCTAAGTTACTAAAGGCAGTAAAAATAGCCAATATTCAAGAGTTTATAGAAGACTTGCCATTGAGTTACAATACAAATATTGGAGCAAAAGGAAATGGAATTAGCCAAGGACAACGACAACGCTTACTAATTGCTCGTGCGGTTTATAAGAATCCCGATTTTCTCTTTTTTGATGAAGCCACTAATGCTTTGGATAGTAAGAATGAAAAAATTATTGTAGAGAATTTAGACCAATTTTTTGCAGGAAAAACAGTTGTTATTATTGCTCACAGGCTTAGTACAGTCAAAAATGCTGACCAAATAGTTGTTCTTGAAAAAGGCGAATTAAAAGAAATTGGAACGCACCAGGAGCTAGTCCAAAATCAAGGATTGTATTTTAAATTAATCAAGGATCAGTTAGAATTAGGAAATTAGATTATGGCAACAAAACCTTTGATAGAAAAAGCGGAAAATATTAAGCTAAATAATAGTGATGAAATTGACCAAATTCTAGGGAATCCACCCAATTGGCTGTTAAGATGGGGTATAACGATTATTTTCTTAACTGTACTTATCTTTGGCTTTATTTCATGGTTGATAAAGTACCCAGACATTATTCCAACAAAGATTACGATTATCACAGAAAAGCCCATTATCCAAGTTGTTGCTAGAGCAAGTGGAAAGATTGATAGCCTTCTGGTTCGTAATAATCAAGAAGTGAATAAAAATGATGTTTTAGCTATTTTAGATAACCCAACTTCCACAGAAGATATAATCAGATTAGCCCACTTTTTAGAAAGTATTTTTATTGATAAAAATAAGACTTTTAAATTACCACCCATTCCCAACCTAGTATTAGGCAATTTGCAAGGTAGTTATGCTTCTTTGGTGCAAAAAATAAATGCTTATCAATACTTTTTAGAGCAAAAAGATGGCATTAAAAAGAGTGAGTCTTTAAATGCTCAAATTCAGTATGTCAGTGAGCTGAATGCTAATTTAAAAAAGCAACAAATTACTTTATCAAAAGAGGTCAGTATATCTGAAAAAGACTTAAATCGCAATAAAAAATTGCACTTAGATAAGGTTATTTCAAATGTTGAATTAGAAAAAATAGAGACTACTTTTTTGCAATACAAAAGACAATTAGAGGGTATTGAAAATCAAGTTATATCTAATAATATAAATATTGAACAGTTACAAAATCAAATCACAGAAATTAATCAAAATCGAAATAACTTACAGTCAGATCATGAATTAAATATCATGACTGATATAGAAGATCTGAAAAGTAAAGTAGAAATTTGGAAGGAGTCTTATTTGATAGTAGCTCCAATTAATGGTACTGTATCTTTTGCTCAAATATGGAGCGAGCAACAATTTGTGAATGCAAAAGAAGCTATTTTTACGGTTGTCCCTGATGAAAAACAAGGAAAGGTTATAGGTAGAGCGGAATTGCCTATTGCTAATTCGGGGAAAGTAAGGATAGGTCAAGTTGTCAATATTCAGTTGGATGGATTCCCTTTTCAGGAATATGGTGTTATTAAGGCACAGGTTGGGGGAATTTCTCTTGTTCCTGTTGCTTCAATAAATCAAGAAACTATTAATTATTTAGTTGAAGTCACCTTGCCAAATAGTCTTGTAACAACTTATAATAAAGTAATCCCTTTTCGACAAAAAATGCAAGGAACGGCTAATGTAATAACGGAGGACAGAAGATTTTTAGAGCGTATTTTTGATAAGCTAAATAGTATTCTTAGAAATACATGATTTAAATGTACTTTTTAGAGTATTATGAATAACCTATTCCTAATAGTTTAGAGAAATAGGGACAGGATAGATTTTATTGTATGTTGGAAATTAATTTAAGACTAAATTTCATTATCTAGTCGTTTTAATCCTTCTTCCAATTCTTCAATAGAAGGCAGTGATTTTTTAATTTTATTTTTCAAGTCGTTAGAAAATTTGTATTCTGAAATACCGACAGGATTTGTGATATGCCCCAAAGAATACTCTGCAATAATATCATTCTTTCCTTTACAAATAATAATTCCTATAGTTGGGTTATGATGATCTTTCTTTACTTCATTATCAACTGCTGTTAAGTAAAATCCAAGTTGTCCAGCATATTCTGGTTTAAATTCTTTTGTTTTTAGTTCTATTACTACATAGCACTCCAACTCTATGTGATAAAAAAGTAAGTCAATGTAGAAATCTTTTCCGCCAATGGGAAGATGATATTGTCTACCTACAAATGCAAACCCTTTTCCTAATTCTAATAAAAACTGTGCAATATTATCAACAAGTCCGCTTTCAAGGTCTCTTTCGCTAATACGTTCTGTAAGATTTAGAAAGTCAAAAATATATGGATCTTTCAATTTTTGATTAATCATATCTGAGTCTGGGCTTGGTAGAGTGTTATGAAAGTTAGTTACTGCCTTTCCTTTACGTTGATATAAACTTGACTCTATTTGTGTGAGCATGATGCTTCTAGACCAACCATTTTCTATTGCTTTATGAGCATACCAAAGACGTTCTTCGTTATCTTTACACTTATCCAAAAGCACGGCATTATGTGACCAACTAATTTGCGCAACGGGCTGTTGCGTAATTTCAAAATTAGGGTAATTTTGTGCAAATTGTTTCATGTAAAGTAAGTTTCGCTCTGAAAATCCCTTCATATCAGGAAAAGTTCTTTTAAGATCTTCTGATAGTTTTTTAATAACTTTTGAACCCCATTTCTTTCCTTCTTGCCTAACAAGAATATTTTTCCCAATTGACCAATAAAGCTTTATAAGCTCTGTATTTACAGCAACTACCGCTTTTACTTGCGCTTGTTGAATTTGTACTTTTATATCGTGAAAAAATATTTCGTATTCTTTGTTATTGAAAAGACTGGACATTGTAATTTATATTATTTTATGAAATTGTAGCATGAAAGATAGAATCAAGGTACCCAAAAATAGTTATCGCATTGTACGAAATTATTGTTTCATACTCTATCTATATAATGTTTATTTGGTAGCTTCAACACCAATAGGCATTCCCTCTCCTATCCACCAAAATAGTAAGAGTATTGTAGCTATAATGAACCAAACAGCATAGTGCTGTAACGTTTTTTCTTCTTGAAATAGCCATTTAAAAAAACGCTTAAAACTTTTAAGTTTTGTAGGTTTAACCATATCACGGAATGTTTTTTCGATGTTCGATGAGAGTTCTAATTAAAGCGGTTAAGATGAGACTATCTCCTATAAAAGGAGGTATAATCACTCGAATCAAATATGAGGAAAAAATCAAAATATATTGACTTTTTATTTCAATATCATTTATTTTTTCTTAATCCATGCTTTTTTAACCAAATCGAAAGATTATTTGGTGTTGTTTCGTACCGCTCGGCAATAAATTTCTGTGTAGAGCCATTAACAAGCAATGCCTCAATCTCTGGTCGGAACTTGTCTAGTTTACTTTTTCCTGATCCTTTAGGTCTTCCTAATTTCATGCCTGCATTCTTACGAGCTTGCAAAGCTTCTTTGGTTCGCTTGGAAATTAAGTCTCGCTCGATCTCCGAAGCCATAGCGAAAACCATTGCCATGATTTTGCTTTGTATAGAATTATCTAACTGCCAATTTCCTTTGATCGCATAAATGTTGACTTCTTTCTCTACGGCAATATTGAGAACCTCCATAATTTCAAGCATACTTCGCCCAATCCGAGATAATTCGGAAACGATTAAATTATCGCCTTTTTGGAGCTTTTCTATGATGGGAGCAATTTTTCGTTTTCTCCATGGGATTGTTCCAGAAATTTTTTCTTCTACAAATTCTACCTTCCCCATATTTTTGTCATTTGCAAGATGCAAAATATCTGCTTTGTTCTTTTCAATGTCTTGGTCAATAGTACTGACTCGGAGGTATGCAATTGTTGCCATTTGAGGGGGGATTTTTACAAAGTTCAATAAAAACCTATAATGTAGGCTTATTTTATGATAATTAACATAAAATAGTCAATGATTTTTATTGGTATAAAAATACAAAAATAAATGATCCTTTATAATTAATTAAAAAATAGGTCTATCTATAAAATATGAAGAGTCTAATTAGAGTAGGAAACTAAAGTAACTAAGACAATCATATTTAGTATTTTTCTATTAACTTTAGACTTCTTAAAAATAAACAGCACAAAAATTATTATATGGGGTATATAGAAAGAGCTATAAAGGATAAATTTATTAGTTTTGATGCAGACCAAAAAAATGTAATATATGAGGTGAGTAATAAAAAATACCGTTATACTGACCCAGAAGAAAAAGTTCGAGTAGAAATATACCTATCATTAATTTATGATTATGGCTATGACCCAAGAAAAATGAGATTAGAGTTTAAGGTACCTCATCGTACCCCTAATAATCTTGCAGATATAGTTGTTTTTAATGATGATAAGTTTAAAGACCCTTATATTGTTGTTGAGGTCAAAAAAGGAGATGTTTCAGAAGCAGAATTTAGACAAGCGATTGAGCAAGGTTTTGGTAATGCTAATTCCTTGAAAGCAAACTATCTATGGATAAGTTCAGGAATTAAGAGTGAATATTTCAATGTAGAGGGGTTTCCCTCTATGGAACGTGAGAAAAACAAGATTGCAGATATTCCCAAAGAAGGGAAAGATGAGGTAGCAAAGTTCAAATATGCCAAAGGTGGAGTTAATGGTATGGAACTTAAAAAGGTGAAAGAGGATGAACTTACTAGGATATTCAAACAGGTGCATGATGCCCTTTGGGCAGGAGGAAAGCGAAATCCATCAGAAGCTTTTGATGAATTGGATAAACTTATTTTTTGTAAGATAGAGGATGAAAGAGCAGCACGAAAAGATGGAGACCCTTATGATTTTCAAGTTTTTTCAAATGAAGTTCCTGAAACCTTATTGAAAAGGGTGAAAGCCATATACAACAAAGGAAAGAAAAAAGACCCCGAAGTTTTCCAAGATGATATTCGTTTGAAAGCTAGTGAACTAGAAACAGTAGTAGGTTATTTGGCTTCAATCAACATAAATAAAAGTGATTTTGATAGTAAAGGTAGAGCCTTTGAAACTTTTATGGGATCATTCTTTAGGGGGGAGTTTGGACAATATTTTACACCTCGCCCAATAGTAGAATTTATTGTTGATAATTTACCTATTAATAATGAAAGTAATGTTTTAGACCCTTCTTGTGGAAGTGGAGGTTTTTTACTTTATGCTTTAAATAAAGTAAGAGATAAAGCCGATTCTATGGCAACAGAAGGATATTTTGAGAAGAACGGTACTGAATGGAAGGATCATTGGCACAAGTTCGCTGAAAACAATCTTTTTGGGATTGAGATTAGTGAAAACATAGCTCGAACAGCTAAAATGAATATGATAATTCATGATGATGGGCATACGAATGTTATCTCAATGGATGGATTGGAGGATTTGGAAAAAATGAAGCAACACGCCATTAGAAACAAATCAAAGGGATATGATAAGTTCAAAAAAGAATCTTTTGATTACATCATAACTAACCCTCCTTTTGGATCTTCTATTAAGTATTCCGAAAATCGTTATGTAGAAGATTATGAGTTAGGAGTTAAGAATGTGGATTGGATAGATGCAAAACTTAAAAATATTAATCTTAATGAGACAAAAGCAAGAGATCGTCAGTCTTCGGAGATTATGTTTATTGAAAGATGCCATCAATTCTTGAAAGACGGAGGTATAATGGCAATGGTTATTCCTGATGGAATTTTGACTAATAGTAGTCTCCAATATGTTCGTGATTGGATTTTAGAAAACTATAAGTTGTTAGCTGTTGTATCTATGCCGCAAACAGCATTTATGGCAACAGATGCAAATGTTAAAAGTTCTGTAATTTTTCTTAGGAAATATAGTGTTGAAAGAATTGAAGCTATTCGTCAACAAAAACAAAAACTTCAAGATGAATTATATGAAAGACCAGTAGGAGGTGTTGCTATTATAGCATTGGAAGAAGAAAAGAAAAAAACTATCAAAAAGGGAAATACTACTGTTCAAGGATTGGAAGAGGCTTTGGTTAGGCATTTGGAGGCATTAGAAGCACAGGGCACATTGGATGGTGTTACAAAGAAAAAACTCATCAAAGCTAATAAAGATAAAGTCAAGAAATATCAAAAAACAGATAGCTATAAAGATTGGAAAAAAGAGGTGTCTGATGAGTATAATGAAAAAATAAATACTCAAAAAGAGGTTTTGCAAGACTTGTTTGTAGAAGAGATTAAAAGTCAAGTAGAAAATTACGAAATTTTCATGGCAATAGCTGATGATATTGGCTATGATTCAACAGGAAAACCTACATATAGTAGTGAGTTAAGCCTCATTACGAAAGACCTCAAACAATTCATTCAAACAGAACTGGATGATGTAAATTTTCATTAAGCCCTGATTTAATTGAAAACAGATTTTTTCTTATAAGTCAGGGCTTAATAATAGAACATAGAAGTTTTAGTCCACATTTTTACACACCAATACCTTCCTTAAAAGTTCCAACAAAACTGTTAAAGGATATAGCAACAATTAACCCCAATCGAGTTAAACCTAAACTAAAGGATGATGATTTAGTTCCATATGTTGGTTTGCCAGAGACAGGGAATAGAGAAGTAAAGGAAGTTATATTTAGACCATACAAAGAGGTAAAAGGTCGGAAAATTATTTATCCCAATGATATTCTATTTGCAAGAATAGAACCTAGTATCTTTAATAGGAAATATATATGGACAGATGACTTGAAAGGACATGATTTCGCTTTTACGTCAACAGAATTTTACATATTAACCCCATTAAAAACGAGTGTTAAGTATCTATTTAATGTTTTATTTTTAGATTATCTATATGCACAAGTTGAAGGAAGAACAACAGGATCTACTGGAAGGCGTAGATTGGATATAGAGGTATTTAAAAGGCTAGATATACCTTTCCCAAATCAAGCCGCTCAAGAAAAAATTGAAAATATTTTTGAGAATGCTTTTCAAAGAAAAACTCAAAAAGAGGCGAAAGCTGAAGAACTATTAAATGGTGTAATTTCATATTTACTAGATAAATTAGGAATTGTATTACCTAACATAATTAATACCCTAAATAAAAGAATCTTTAAACGAAGTGTTAGTGAGTTATTAGGAGGACGATTTGATCCTAGAAAATATGAAACAAAAGTTTATGAACTTTTAGAGGGATTAGGTGAAAGCCTAATGACTAAGGTTAAGTTAAAAAGTTTAGTTATTAGTAGTTTTGCAGGTGATTGGGGAGATGATCCCTTGAAAGTAGATAATTCCTTGAATCAATTTACAGAATGTTTGGTTATTCGATCAACAGAATTTGACAATGAGTATAATATTAAAATAAATGAAAATAAGGTTAGGCATCGTTGTATCAAAAACACCAAACTCCATAAATTAAATGTACAACAAAATGATATTTTAATTGAAAAGTCAGGAGGGAGTGAGAACCAACCAGTTGGAAGAGTTGCTTTTTTATCTCCTGAATTAGTGGAAGAACATACCTTATGTTATAGCAATTTTGTTCACAAAATTAGAGTGGATGACACTAAGATCATTCCTAAATATCTTTTCTTTTATCTAAAGTTAATGCACGAAATTAAGCTTACAGAGGTAATGCAAAGTTATACTAATGGTATTAGAAATCTAATAATGAAGGAGTATTTTGATATGCCTATTATTTTGCCCACTATGGAGGTGCAGCAAGAAATAGTGGATTATATAGATAGTATTCAAATGACTGCTAAAAAGCTACAAAAAGAAGCCAAGAATGAGCTTAAATTAGCTAAAGAGGAAGTAGAAAAAATGATTTTAGGTGATGATTAATGTCCAATTTCAAATACAACATACTCAAAATATATCTATTGAAAAGTTTGCTCAATTACTCCATGACCAAATAGGAGAAGAAGCAAACTTGGAAGTAGATGATATAGAGGATTGGTTTAGTTTTAAAAATGCTTATCTATTACCTAGTAGTAGTGTTGTTTCAATATATACACTCCAATTTGAGCCATTAGAGTTAAGAGATTTATCCAATGAAAAAATAATATCCAACCTATTTGGAGATATTAGGAAGTTACAGAATGACAATGAAGAGGCAATAGTAGAAACAGTTACAAAATTTCAAGATAGTATTGTATTAGATAAAGGTGTCAAATTCCATGAAGAAATTTATGTAATTGAAATGAGTTTGAGAGCTATCTTGACCTATATAGTCGCTTATGATGAGAGAGCAGATATAACAAAATTATTTAAGGATTTTGGAGGTGCAACTATGCCTGATTTTAAAAAAAGTAAAGCTGATGAGTTTTATGAAAACGAGTTTTTCTATACTTCTTTTAAGCTATATGGTATGTTCAATACTCCAAAACCCCTTAATGCAAACGATACAGCAAAGCAACTACAACTAAGTAGCTCTTTTGATGATTTTAGGTTGTTTTTGGATGGACGAAATATCAAAACAGAGCGACATACCAATTTTTTGAGCTCCATAAAACAATTTGTGGAGGTTATAGAAAAATTACGAAATGCTATAATGCACAATAGAGCAATTTCTACAAAAGTGGAGAATAGCTACATTAAAAGTAGGGATGATTTACGCCCATTGCTAGATGGTTTTTGGGAAAATGAGAAAACTCAAATTGGGGTATATAAAATATGGGAAAAATATGCTGAACAAGAAGCTAGAACTATTTTAGCTAAAATAACGTGGGATGCTGTTAATAAAAGTATTAACCTTCCTGAATTGGATGGGTTTGAAGAGGAGTATGATGATTTTGAGCAATTTATTTTTGACCTCGAAGCACATATAGAGGGTATTGCTGATTATTTATTTGGAGACGATGATGACAATTATGAGGCTAGAGTAATGCGAAGCTACCTAATAGTAGATGAGCTTTTGATCAATAACTATTTTGATGAAATGAACAGTATAGAAACATAAAAATCAACCTAATTACATATATGGTTATACTTCTAGTTCAAAAGCAATATTTGCTAATAAAAACAACTTAATATCCTACTTTTAAGTATTTTTTAATTCAAAATTATATTGGAGATATGGCAGAAAAATGAATAATCATTCTTTTAGTTTTCCAAATTTTGAGTCACAGATCTATAAAAAAGGTAGTAAATTTTCCCCTTAGGTTCGCTATAATCTAAAAAAGGAATGAGCAATAAAATGCCCATTCCTTAAATCAATTTCACAAACACATCAGATTCCAAGTACAAACCCTACAGCTTTTTGCGCTTTTGGAGCAACTCGAAATATCATCTTTGTATCTTCTTTAAGTCGATTAATCCACGATTGAAGATAGGCAGCATTATTTTCTAGAATTTGTGTTCGATCAATACCTGTATAACCACATAAATAGCATGCTCCAAGCTCTGCTATAAGTTCTTCCTCAGCGTACTCCTCCCCTATCCTATTTATGGCTTTTTGGAATGCATTTCTATTTAATCGATTTACTGCTCCTGTCCAATGGATTATCTCATGAAAAACTGTGTTGTAAAAATGAGATGCTGTTTCAAAAGACGTAATAGATGGAATATTGATAACATCGTCTTTAGGGCGATAGAATGCTCTATATGCATCCTCAGAAATAAATTTTGGTTGTTTTGCCATAGACTTGAGTACTATTTCGCACTCTTCAATAGGAGAATTAAGTCGAAGCTCTGGTGTTGGTAAATGCCATTCTATACCATCAACAGATTCAATATTAAAAATTTTATACGATTTTAAAAATCGTACATGATCTAACTCGCTCTCATCATAAGAACTAAAGTGAGCATCTTTTTCTGAAATTGTATTTCCGTCCTTATCCTTGTAGAAACTCTTGTAGAAGTATACATACTCTGCTTTTGCACCTTTTTTTATACTTCCTTCCATCTTTTTCACTTGCGCCCATGTCAAATAATAGGGTTGTGTATATGGAGCAACTAGATTTAATAAAAACCAGTTAACCCCTGTATATATATGTCCGCTCTCATAATTTTGTGCAAAAGCTTGTTGCCCCCAAGTTTTTCGCCAAGGAGGTACGCCTTGCTCTAGCATTTTGATAATTTTGTTTGTAATAATTTCATACACGTCCACTTTCTTTTTTGTGGTTGATTCCATACCATATTTGTTTTTGTTCTAAAATGTGATTGTGAAACATCAAGGCAGTCATTGACTGCACAAGAACATGGTATGAGATTGACTGCTATACGTCAATTTATGTAAAAATTAAGCATTGGAATTTAAGCTATTTATTTCAATGTAATAAATGGTGTTAATCCCTAATATAGAGGGGGTTAAATGGTAGGTTTGGTCTTAATTTTAGATAAAAAGAGCCATTTTACTATAAATGACTCTCCACGATATTAGTACTCATGTGCAAACAAAAGAGTACAATAGTTGTGTTCAGAGGGCTGTTCCTTTTGTTGGAGTGATTCCCTTGTTACCTGGTCAATAAAGAAAAGTTTTAAATTTTTTTCTTTTTGCAAGTACACATGAAGGTAGTCTTGCCCTCCCCATTGCCCAACTAAATTTTTTATATCGGCATATATAAGTGTAATCTCTAGTTCAGAAAGTGTTTCTTTTACTTCACGAGTCACAAAGAATTTTCCATTAAACCAGTAATCACCTGTTTCGTACTCAGGAGCATTTCGCTCCCATCCCAAATCATTAATATCCATATCATTATTTTTTGTTTAGATTAGATGAGCAATGGATATATTGTTTTAAAATGGAAAATTAGTCAAGGTATTTGGATGCATTTTAAATTTGGGAAAGGTTTGGATATTTTTTCAAATGAAAAAGCCCTTTTCAGGGTAAAAGCTTTTTATTTTGAAAAAATAATGGATTTTAATAAGGTAGTTGGATTTATTCTAGGATTGCTTAATAAGTTAGATAAGTAGATTGAGTTTTAGTTTATCTGTAAAAACTAAAAAAAGAAAAAACTAAATTTCGTTTTTAATTAAAAATGATTTTTAATTAAAACTATTTTAAGTTTTAATGTATTTATTTTTTTTAATAAAAATTAAATTACTTATTTTAGTTTTTATTATTTTTACTTTTTTTTTTAAAACTTAAAAAATAATTTTACTTTTTATGTTTTTTCGT
>Ga0055584_100001135_pt1 | contig 26041 bp, 27 predicted proteins | sample OSDHelmetaG_FD_58716 | JGI IMG/M metagenome (GOLD analysis project Ga0055584, IMG submission 58716) | Pelagic marine sediment microbial communities from the LTER site Helgoland, North Sea, for post-phytoplankton bloom and carbon turnover... | ecosystem: Environmental > Aquatic > Marine >...
CATAACAGTTTAAATTTAGTGCATTTTTAAACTGTCTCGTTTTTACGTAAGGCTACACAACTTACTCCTGTCAATACAACATTAGATAATTGTATTGAATGGTATAGGTCAAACATTGATCAAGAAATTAAATTTGGAACAGAAGAAGTGGATATTGGACTAAACTTAAAGAGAGAAGTAGAACTTATTGAAAAAATAAAGGCGAATCGACAATTATAAAGGAGATTTAAATTTCCAATTGAAATCAACGGATATCAAATCAAATTAACAATCAATCTAATAAAATATAAAACAAGTCAGGATGCTGCTAACAGAGTCTCAAATCAACCTATTTCATGAGAAAGGGTACTTGAAACTTTCTGGCATTCTACATGAAAAATACGCCCTCAAAATCCAAAACGAAATATGGCAAGAGTTAGAGGAAGAATTTGGTATCAAAAAGGACAATCATGATTCTTGGACTACTCCACTCCATTCTCCCAAAAAAGCCAAAGTCAGCACTACAAATGAAAAATTGATCAATGATAAGTTTCGATCGATTATTGATGTACTTATAGGAAAAGACACATGGTCAGAACCAAGGCTTTGGGGCGGTTTTTTGGTAAATTTTCCAAACAAAAACATAGAAGAATGGAATTTAGCGAATAAACTTTGGCATTGGGATTATGAAATCAACCGCGATCCAGAATTAGGTGGATTACTAATTTTTAGTTTTTTCTCAGAAGTCTTATCAAAAGGTGGAGGCACATTAATAGTAAGTGGATCACATAGAGCATTACGTAAATTTAAATCTGACTTAAGTCCACAAGAACTTAAATTGAAACATGGTGATCATAGAAAACTGTTCATGAAAACTCATCCATATTTTAAAAAGCTTACAAGCCCGAAATTCTTAGAATCTGACCATGTGGATGCGTTCATGACTAATGAAACCTTGATAGATCAAATCCCATTGCAAGTAATTGAATTGACTGGAAAACCGGGAGATGTTGTTTTTTGTCACTCAAGACTAATTCACGCACCTGCTGGCATAAATCTAAACTCCTTTCCAAGGATAATGCGAACAAAATTTTTGTGGTAGACCTCTTGCAATACCGCATGAAACTCTTATTTTGATCTGGCTCCTCACAGCAGCAAATAGACTTCGGTGGATCTTATTTTAGGTTTTCACAATTCCGCTGCTATAATCCATATCTGATTAGTTCATAATATGCAACGCATTTTATTATCCTCAGTCTTTAATAAAAGCTGATTGCAGCTTTCGACCATATTGACTCTCATGTATATTCAAGAATAGTATTATGAAATACTCAATAATTGTCCCATTGCTTTTTTCTTTTTCCATTGCACTTTGCCAGACAAATGGTGATTCTCATTACCGTAATGAAGATGTAACATTTTACAATGACAAAATTCAACTGCAATTCCAAATGGGAATGGACCATTTCCTACTGTAATATTTACCCATGGATCCGGAGATTCTGGTATTGACAATAAGAGGTATAAACTTGAAGCTGAATATTTCGCAAAACATGGCATACTGAGTTTTGTATATGACAAAAGAGGATATGGAAAGTCAATTGGAGATTGGCATAATGCAGATTATGAGGATCTAGCTAATGACTCAGTGGCAGCAGTAAATTTATTAAAGGATCACAAACATATAGATGCTTCTAGAATTGGATTAAGAGGAATAAGTCAATCTGGGTGGGCCCTTCCTATAGTAGCTCAACTATCCAAAGAGGTAGACTTAATTATTCTTATTTCTCCTCCAGGAGTCACTGCTTTTGAGCAAATTTTATATGATGTGAGAACAGATGTCGAAGATTTGGGTTTCAAACCGAGTGAAGTCCAAAGCGCAATGGAAGTAATCAAGTCGTGAATGTATTATGCAAAAACTCTAAACAATTGGGATAGACACCAAAGAATTCTTGATAAATACAAAGATGAAAAATAGATAAATGCTGCATCAGGCCCTCCTATTGCTGATCATTGGTTATGGAGTTGGGTAAACCTGGTTCTCGATTTTGATGCCGTGCCACTGGTAGCTGAAACCAAGGCTTCAATATTGATAATTCTAGGTGAAAAAGATAGAGTTATACCCTCTCAGATAGCTGGTTATCGTTTTAATCATGAGTTAAAACAAAGGGGAGGAAAGTACAACATTGTCTATTTCAAAAATGCAAGGCACGATTTAAGAATTGCAGATTTAGATCCAGATCAAGGAGAGCCACCATTAGTAGAAGGGTATCTCGAATTTATGAAAAACTGGATAATAAAATCGAATCTGGATAAGTCTTAACAAGTAAATTTCTTAGTCATTTTTCTTTATTCTAGAATCCAAATAATACTTAATTTATTGGATGAGATTAAAGTCATTCACGTCGTAGCGTTGCAAAGTCTATGGTTCCCGAAATACTACAATTTGTTGAGCTGAGACTTCCAGATTCAGGTGATAAAATTAATTCTCCACTATCACTTATTTCTACATTATGTGGCCAATACATTCTTATTTCACAACCTTCTTCTGTAGTTAATTCCAAATTATGAAAATAGCGGCCAAAATTCAAAGAGCCTGAAAGAGGGCCAGTATTTACATTAGTTATAGGAGGAAAACCGAGAGTTGATTTGAAGACTCCATCCACCTTTGTTCCAATCTGTACCAAACTATATCTCACCGTATCCGGCGATTCGCCTCCAATCCATTCACCTGTAAGGTTGATAACATTTATCAAGACTTGGTCTGTTTTTCCATCTGCTGTTGCAATGATGGTAGCTGCACCGTTTTGCGCTCCCCTAATCAATCCTGAGCTCGTAACAGAAAGAATACTCTGATCACTAGAAGACTATGAGACCGGGCCACTAGACACCTCATTTTCGGCTGAATTTTTAGCCAATAGACCAAGTTGTACTTCCTGATCCAAGGAAATTATGGGCTCATCATTTGGTGAGATTACTATTGTCGCTACATTTTATCTATCACCACTGTATCCATTTCAGAAGCGCTACATCCCTGGAAAAAGATAAACACGAAAGCCCAATAGAAATTCTGAATTATTAAGACGAACCAAGAAGAATCATTTTCTCTTTGCCCATATCTTGTATTTTTATCAAAATTCATAATATTTATTTTCTATACTTAAAACTTCAATGAGCCTTGAAAGCATCTTCCGAAAATAGGTCTCCAATATTTTAGCAGATGTTAAAGAATCCCAGATGACATTTGATCAAAATAAAGCTTTCATTTTTGTGTAATTAGAATTGCAAGTCTTCGAATAGACTATTCGTTACTCTATAGCTTACATTTTAGCCTTTCACCAATTAAACATTGAGATGAAAAACTTATTCATTATAGGCATTTACTCCTTCTATATTATTGCTTTCGTTTGTTGTTCTGAAAACAAAACGGATATCAGAGAGATTGTGCTTCTACCCAGTTACAGTCAAATAAAGAATATTATATCTATAGCAGATTGTATCAGTCCTTTTGGTCTATACACTACGGAGGTTCATTCATCACATGATGGGAGTTGTTATTTTATGCAAAAATTTTCAGATACCGAAGCACCTTTTGAGGTGAAAATAAATTCTGACAACCAAGGCTTTTTGATTAATCAACAGAACAGTACTTTAGACACGCTCTCTCTTGAAGATGTAGAAATGATCAGAGGACATGAAATCCATAAATTAAGCATGAACCCCGCATTCTTTTTTGATGAAATTAGGCATTCAAAATCTATCGAATTTGAAGGTAGTATTAACGAGATTTATACAGGTAAAGATGGACTAAGAAATCCTGTAAGTATTTATTACAACAAGAGAAAAAAATTAATAAATAAAATTGAGTTGCTAAATCCAAAAGATACATTACAGTCGATTGAGATAATCTATGCTAAATGGGTGCCAAGTAAATATGGTGAAATAGCTAAAGTCGTAGATATAGTACAAGCTAAGAAAGACACTTTTAGCTTTAATTTTAAGTCAATCAATATTCGTGATAAAACAGGTTCATTCTTTGTATTTGAATGAGACTAATTACCAATGCCATTTTGATTTACTCAGTTATCTCAATCTTGGTTAAAAGTTATCATTTCATTATGTAATAGACTATTTCATCATTTTCTCCTATTTTATAGGAAGAAATGTATTTTGTCTCATAGGTTATCAAAAGAAAATTATCATGCTAAAGTATTTTACCTTTTTAATTTCAATTTTCATTTCTCTATCACTACAATCTCAAAATATAATTGGAGCATGGGAAAGTTTAAGTACTTCTAAAGAAGGAGTGCCGCAGAAGAGTATCGTCATCTTCTCTGATGGTTATCAAGTAATCTCCATTTCCCATGCAGAGACAGGAGCATTTATCAGTACTAATGGTGGTACATGGAGGCTTGATGGTGATACGATGACAGAAAAAGTAGAATTTGACACTAATAATCCGGAGCGTGTAGGAACGGAAGTATCTTTTCAAATAATCCAAACAGATAAGACCCTTCAAGCCGTGGGTACAGATCTTCTGCTGAACAGAGTGGACAATGGGTCTCCAGGAGCTCTAAATGGTGCTTGGCTGATGTCTGGTAGAATACGCGATGGAGAAACTCAACAAAGAGATACGAACAGACCTCGTAAAACCATGAAAATTCTATCTGGCACTCGATTTCAATGGATAGCTTACAATACAGAGACTAAGAAATTCATGGGTACCGGAGGTGGCACCTATACGACTAAAGATGGGAAATATGTGGAGAACATTGAATTCTTCTCCAGAGATGATACTCGAGTAGGTGCGAGTTTGGATTTTAATTATGAATTGAAACAAGGTCACTGGCATCATTCGGGGCTATCTAGCAAAGGCAATCCTATTCATGAGATATGGAGTGTTCGGGAATAGTTAATTCAAATTAGAGATTAACATGACATATATTTCACGACGTACAGCTTCAAAGTATATCAGTCTTGGGGCATCTTCTATGTTGATTAATCCACTTATTCACAATCAAATCAGTGGTAAAATGAATAATAGGGTTATTCCTTCTTCAGATGAAAAATTACCAGTCGTTGGTTTAGGAACTTGGCAGACCTTTGATGTAGGAGGATCAAAAGAAGAAAAAGATTCATTGAAGGAGGTTCTCAAAATTCTAATTGAACATGGCGGATCAGTAATTGACTCTTCACCCATGTATGGAAAATCAGAAGGTGTGGTAGGTGAACTTACCAATGAGTTAAAGTCAAAGAAAACTTTCTTTGAAGCTACTAAAGTATGGACCACAGGAAAAGATAGAGGAATCGAGCAAATGAAAGATTCCATGAAACTGATGAAAGTGAATCAAATGGATCTTATGCAAATTCATAATTTACTGGATTGGAAAACACATATTAACACTTTGAAGAAATGGAAAGAAGAGGGAAAGGTTCGATATATAGGAATCACTCATTACCACAAAGGTGCCTATTCAGAAGTGGAACAAATCATAAAAAATGTACAAATAGATTTCGTACAAATAAACTATAACCTAGCGGTAAGAGAGGCCGCCGAAGTAATTTTACCATTAGCCAAAGAAAAAGGCATAGCAGTACTGATCAATCGCCCTTACCAAGGTGGATCTCTTTTTCAAAAAGTAAGAAATCTACAACTTCCGGAATGGGCAGCAGAATTTGAAGCCAGGAGTTGGGGACAGTTTTTTCTCAAATTCATTCTTGCTCACTCAGCTGTGAACTGTGTGATTCCTGGCACAGCAAAAGCAAAGCATATGTTAGACAATATGCAAGCCGGATTTGGCCCTTTACCCAATAAACAGCATCTAAAGAAAATGATAAACTTCATTACTACCATATAGATAAATGAAGTAGAAATCTAATACATGTCAAACGAAAAAATCCTAGAAAAGATAATAGAAGGATACCGAAATTCTATTGATGATAGGTATCAATATCTGAATATAATCAATAAAATAAATCTTCCCCAGTCCATTGACGAAGAAGCTGTAAGTCGTATTCGAAATTATTTTTTAGATTTTATCTATCCAGAATTCACTAAACGGCAAGAACTGAACGAAGCATTTGAAAGCCTAGATGTTTATATCAAAAGTCCCGAGAAGTTGTTGAACATATTGCTGACTTCAGTCAAATTGATTTTCAGTCATGGAAGGCACTTGCCTAAGATATTGAATACAGGTCTGAAGGCATTGAAATCATTCAGAGCTGGGACAAAGTTTGAATCCAAACTTGTAGAACATGCTGTTGAAAACCAGATTTTCGCACCTTTTGATACATCAAAGATCAATCTTCTAATCAGTAAATTACCACGGCATGAAATGGAAGAATTCATTAACCATTCTCATACTTTGATAGAAGTGTTTCATGATTATAAATTGGTAGGCAAAATCAAAGAAATCTTACAATATCTAATTATAAAAATGAATGAAAATCGAAACTTATATTCTGAAAATGACATACGGGGTATGGAATTGGGATATGAGATGTTAGAACATGGTGATTTGTTATTTAGAAGTTTTGAAAAAAAAGATCAAGATTATATTATAACAATGATAATTCAATTAGAGAAAACCGAATTGAAAGAAATCTTTGAAGGGAGTTAAAATTTAGAGTACTATTGTTTAAACGGTACTTCCCAATCTCATCATATAAGAAATAGAGGATCCTCTATTTTATAAAAAATACGTCAAATCACATAAAGTTCGTTATTCCTAGCAGACCCAGTATTGAATACCATGAAGAATTATCTCCTCTTTTTTCTTGCATTTTACTCCCCAATAATCTTTGGACAAGTCGAATTGTTTGAAAATCCTTTGATTTCAAATGACGAAGCTTTTGGTATTGCCATATCACCAAAAGGCGATGATCTGCTCTATGTAAATTCATTTGGAGGCCGGGATACTCTTCGTATTTACCATTCAAAAAAAATTAATGGCAAATGGCAAAAACCAGAACCTTCATTTTTTTCAAATGATAGGATCAATCAAATTGATCCTTCATATTCACCAGATGGAGAAAACATTCTTATTAATGCATATGTCTCTGACGCTAAGCAATATGATGTGTATTTACTTAGTAAGACTTTTGAGGGATGGTCCTTACCTGAACTCTTATCAGATGCAATTAATACAGAAGCACATGAATTTTATGCAACAATGGCATTAAGCGAAAGCATTTACTTTACAAGAAGAAATGAAAGCAATGACATTTATGTGAGTTATTGGCAAGATGGCAAATATCAAAAAGCCGTTCCCCTAAAAGGAAATATAAACACGGAGAATAGTGAATCAAATCCTTACATATCACCAAAGGAAGATTATCTCATTTTTATATCGACTAGAGATGGAGGATATGGCAATGCTGATTTGTATATAAGTTTTAATAAAAATAATTCATGGAGTACTCCTATAAATCTGGGAGAAAACATCAATACAAAGGACAGTGAATTTTGCCCCAGTCGTGACTATTCAAATAATAGATTCTTCTTTGCAAGAACAATTATCAAAGAAGAAAAAAGAATTGAAAACATCTTTAGTGTCCCAATGGAAAGTCTAAGAATTAATGAATTACGTCAACAAGCAAAATGGGATTAAAATCAGATCAAACAATTGATGAATTAGACTTTTCTAGCAAAAAGAAATCCTTGAGATAAAGATCCTTGTAATTACAGACTTATTTAGGTAAATAGTGGACTAAATCTAAATAAGAATTGAAGTTGTAGAAGACTCTTTATAACTTCTCAATAATGAAAGTTTGTGTAAGTAGAAAAGAACATAACTTCTATAGCTTACAGATTATAGCCTAATGTCAAAGATATACTGATAGACAATGAATTTTAAAGCAGAACACTTTCCTGAAGAAACTACAAGAGCAGAGCTCATAGCGATTGCGAAAGAAAATAAGATACCAATACAAAAAACTCTCAACAAGCTCAAATATGAGGCTGAATTAAGAAAACTACAATCTGAATTTGTAAACCTACAAAAATGGATTGCTCAGAAAAAGATGAGAGTAGCCATTCTTTTTGAAGGTAGAGATGCCGCTGGAAAAGGAGGTTCTATTAAAAGATTCAAAGAACATCTCAACCCACGAACTTCAAGGGTAGTAGCACTGACTAAACCCACAGAAGTGGAAATGGGGCAATGGTATTTTCAAAGATACATTCAGGTACTTCCTAATCCTGGTGAGATTGTATTCTTTGATAGGAGTTGGTACAATAGGGCCGTAGTAGAACCTGTCATGGATTTTTGTACTCAAAAGCAATATGAAAAATTCATATTACAGGTTCCCGAATTCGAGCATTTGCTTTATGAAGACAATTTAAAGATTATCAAGTTCTGGTTTTCTATTTCAAAGGAAGAACAAAACAAAAGATTTGATAAACGCCTAAACAACCCTCTGAAACGATGGAAGTTTAGCCCTGTTGATAAGAAAGGACAGGAACTTTGGGACAAATACACCCACTACAAAGAGCAAATGTTCAACAAGACTCATACAAATTTCTCTCCATGGGTCATCATAAAAACAAATGATAAAAAACGAGCAAGATTAGAGAGCATGAGATATGTATTGTCACTGTTTGATTATGAAGGAAAAGGAGCAAGTGAAGTGTCTGTCCTTCCTGATCCTAACATTGTCATGAAATACTATAGAAATTTAAAACAAATTGATATCTAAGAAAAGGATATGATGAATTATAGCGCAGAAGAAATCGAACTTCTCAATTCTAAGGAAGGATTGTATTCTCTTTTAAAAAATAAAAAGGTGAATATCCCTAAAGTAATAGGTGAAGTGAAACAAGTAGCAGAGTTAAAAAAGAAACAAGAAGAGCTAATAAAACTTCAAAATTGGGTTATTAATAATGATGAGAAGTTGGTTATCTTATTTGAAGGAAGAGACGCTGCTGGTAAAGGAGGAGCAATAAGAAGAATTACAGAATACATCAATCCCAGACACTTTAGAATAGTAGCTCTAAATATCCCAACTCATGATTAAAGAAAACAATGGTTTTTTCAACGCTATATCAATCAGCTGCCTAAGCCAGGTGAAATTATATTCTTTGATAGAAGTTGGTATAATAGGGCTGTCGTCGAGCCTGTAAATGGTTTTTGTACAGATGAAGAATACAAAATATTCATGGCACAAGTTAACGAGTTTGAAAAAATGTTAATTCAGTCGAATACTCATCTTATCAAACTATATTTTTCAATTTCCAAAGAAGAGCAAGCAAGGCGATTTATTGATATTAAGAGAAATCCCCTCAAACGATGGAAAATGACACCTGTGGATGAAAAAGCTCAAGAACTTTGGGATGAATATACCAAGTTCAAAGAAAGAATGTTCGAAAAGACTAATACAGATATAGCACCATGGAGGATTATTAATGCTAATAAAAAATCAGAAGCTAGACTTGAAGCTATTGATCACATTCTAGAAACCTTACCATATCAATAGGACTTGAAATTCTTATTGGCTTTTCTATTATAGATAAATATTGCCCTTGACCTTATTATACACTAAGAATGCAGGAATTGAACACTTACAAAAATTTTATTGAATTAGATCTTGCTGAAAAATAACTGAGTTCAATTAATCTTAAAAATAAATTTAGTTACAAACTATCACGTATCCATTGATCTTTTCAAAATTTCTGGTCTTTTGAGTTCCAGATGATCATCTGGGTACTCAGAATCTTCATATTCGTACAAATAACCTCCCTCTTCATCTTCTATTTTTTCAATTTCCCGTGCTAATTGTTTTTCTTCCCATTCCTTACTTCCTAATCCAAGGATTCCAAAGATTGTAAAGTAATGAATTACAAGGCCGATCCCCCAACCACCTGCTGGGAACACCCACCATGAAAATTCCGGTGAAGTCATCTGATTGATCATATAAATAAAACCAATCACCGCTAAATAGGTCACAAAATGAACGAAGAATCCTTTTTTATCTTCAACACGCTTTTGAGCCTTACGCATTACTCTATCATCGGGGATATCAGTTCGATACATATTTGGTTTTTCTTTCCATGAAGTTATATAGATTTCAAATAAAAATATTATTTATTCGTCCAATGCTTCATGACTTCTACTAACTAAGACTTTTCTTGAATTATACTAGTCTTTACTAATTAAGAATCGCTCTAATATTTATTTAGACTTTAAAGGCAAATTTTCTATTTCAGACTTAATGAATAGATAAATTGAATTATCTTTTGAAAAGAATTGAGCTATACTAAATGAAATTGTCAAAATTATCCTTTCTCTTCATATTTCTAATAATCAATTGCAAATCGAAAAATACAGATCAAAAGCCATCTTTTTTACATGACATTAGCATAGGCCCCACTCCATGGACAAGTGATGTCTTTGAACTTGAGGAAGATGATTTTACATTTGCAATTATAAGTGACTTGAATGGAGGTGAGAGATCAAATATTTATAGCACTGCAGTCTCACAATTGAATAGATTGGATCCGACATTCGTATTAAGTGTTGGAGATCTCATAGATGGTGGTACAGAAGATAAAGCTCAACTTCAAAAAGAATGGGACTGGTTTGACCTTCGGACTTCTAAGTTAAATATGCCTTTTTTCCATCTTGGTGGTAATCATGATCTTACTAATCCTGCAATGCGTCAATTTTGGAATGATCGCTTTGGGCCTAGATATTATCACTTTGTTTACGAAGATGTTCTATTTCTAATGATGGATTCGGAAGATTATGAGGAAGAAAGAATGATAGAAATATACACGGCAAGAGCAAAGGCATTGAAAATTATAGCTGGAGAAATTGAGGGAGAATATCAAGATTCTGATTACTTCCACATGTCAGAAAGAAGAATTGGAGGAATGAGTGAAGCGCAATACATCTATTATAAAAATGTACTTGAAAAATATCCTGAAATGAAATGGACATTTGTATTGATGCACAAGCCACTCTGGATGAGGGAAGATGAAAAGGGATTGGGGAAATTAGAAACTTTACTGAAGGATAGACCCTATACTGTGATCAATGGACACTTTCACTCTTTTTCCCATCGCAAAAGGCATGGAAGAGATTATACTATCTTAGGGACCACAGGTGGGTCTCAACATGCTAATGATCCAATGTCATTTGATCATATTACTTTGGTTCGCATGGCAGATGAACCCTTACTTACTCATCTTAAAATGGACGGAATCCTAGACGAAACGGGAAAGGTTCCTATTACAATGGACAGTTTGATAATGTTTGAAAACTAACAGATGAATGATTTACAAATAGCTAAAAAAGTCACTCTAAATCACATTTCTAAAATTGCAGAGAGTTTTGGGGTTGATTCAGATCAAATAGAAATGTATGGAAAGTATAAGGCCAAATTACCCCTGCATATCATAGATAGAAAAAAGGCCGACAATAGCAACTTGATTCTTGTCTCTGCAATTTCTCCAACTCCTGCTGGTGAAGGTAAAACAACTATTTCTATTGGTTTATCAGAAGGACTAAATCGGCTTGGTAAAAAGTCTACGGTAGTCCTAAGAGAGCCCTCACTAGGTCCTGTATTTGGCATAAAAGGTGGAGCCACAGGAGGTGGATTCTCCCAAGTTTTGCCAATGGAAGATATTAATCTCCATTTTACTGGAGATTTTGCGGCCATAGAAAAAGCACATAACCTATTAGCAGCAATTATTGATAATAACATTCAGAGTAAGACCAATACATTATCATTGGATCCTAGAACTATAAGTTGGAAAAGAGTTGTTGACTTAAATGACAGAGCTCTAAGGCATGTGGTGGTTGGCTTGGGCGGAACGAGTTCAGGTGTCCCAAGAGAATCTGGATTTGATATTACAGCTGCTTCTGAGATCATGGCTATCCTTTGTCTTGCAAAAGGGTTGTCTGATTTAAAAAATCGGTTAGGAGGTATTTTTATAGGATACACATTTGATAAAGAGCCTATTTATGCAAGAGACTTAAAGGCTCAAGGAGCTATGACTGCACTTCTAAAAGATGCAATAAAACCTAACTTGGTTCAGACAATAGAAGGCAATCCTGCCATAATCCATGGAGGTCCATTTGCTAATATTGCTCAGGGTACAAATACAATATTGGCCACCTTGATGGGTATGACACATTCAGACTATACGGTTACTGAAGCAGGTTTTGGGTGCGATTTAGGTGCAGAGAAATTTCTAAACATAAAGTGTCAAAGTGCAGGACTGAAACCAAAAGTTGTAGTGTTAACTTCTACAATACGTGCTTTGAAATATCACGGAGGAGCTGACCTAAAAGCACTGACAGTGCCAAACACTGATGCGCTCACAAAAGGTCTTCCTAATTTAGAAAAACACCTTGAGAACATATCAAAGTTCAATCTGGTCCCGGTCATTGCCATAAACAAATTTGATTCTGATACTGAAGATGAAATAGCTGTCATTAAGAATTTCGCAGCCTCTAAAGGAGTCAGAATAGCATTGGCTGAGGTATGGGCCAAAGGTGGAGAAGGAGCTGTAGAACTAGCTAATGAAGTAATTAATGCAATAGAGTCGAACCAATCCAATTTTAAAGCTCTTTACTCATGGGAATCCGATATCACAGATAAAATAGAGACCATTTCAACAGAAATCTATGGTGCCAAAAAAGTAGAATATACTATGAAGGCAAAATCTCAATTGAAAAAGATCATCAAATTGGGTTTGAATCACTTACCCATATGCATGGCTAAAACACAAAAATCTCTCTCTGATAATCCCAAGTTATTAGGAAGCCCTAAACATTTTACGATTACAATTAGAGAAATAGAAATTGCTGCTGGAGCTGGATTTATCATTCCTATCTCTGGCAGTATCATGCGGATGCCTGGTTTACCTGCCCACCCTGCATCAGAGGGAATAGATGTCACTGAAGAAGGTGAAATAACTGGACTATTTTAGTTGAATTCTATAAAAACCTCAGGAGCAAAAGCATTCTTTTTCAAATAGATTCATCACTATATGTCACTTCTCAAAAAAATCCAAGTTTTCTTTGAAAGAAGATATAGTTTCAGAGAAATAACATAGAGCTCTATGAGTAAATCTTTATTTGTAATTAGTGTTTTGTTTATTATCAGTTGCAAAGAAAATTCAAATAAAATTGAAGCCGAATCTTCAGATTGGCTTATAAACAAAGTGAAAATCGAGCAGGCCATTTTTAGAAACAATCTTATTTATTTAGATATTCCTGTCAGTAATGATACACTTACTTTTTTTACCGATACTGGTGGTGGAAGGTTTGTTTATCCAGAAGTGACATCTGCAGAAGAACTTAAAATCGACAGCTCTTATGAAGAAAACAAATTAACTGAAACTGTTGACCTTGATGAATTATTCTTAGAGAGCAAAGTGCCAAAGCCTAGTTCATCATATTCCATTTACCGAGGTGAAAAATATCGAAATGATTTTAATGCTGGCATGTTAGGTAGCTTTTGGTTTGGTAATCGAATTTGGGAATTTAATTATGAAGACAAAAGTCTTTATTCCATAGATACCATCCACTGGTCCAAAGTGAACAGTAGTCATCCCGTTCAATTAGGGTTACAAAAAGATGAGTCTGGAAATTTCACGACGCATTTTCCTAGAATAGAAATGATAGTTCAAAATGATACCATTCCCGTGTTGTTTGATACGGGAGCGACTATCAACCCAAGTTATGATGCCCTAGTCTATTTTAATAATAAAGAAAGGGTTGGCGGTAGTTTTATCATTACTTCGATATTTGAGAAGTGGAAATCAGAAAATCCGGATTGGAAAGTGATCGATGGAGGAGATACATCCATTGATGCTGATATCATAGAAGTACCTGAAATAATTATTGGAAATCACACTGTGGGTCCAGTTTGGTTTGCAAAAAGAGCTGATCAAAATTTTACAGAATGGATGTCTAAATGGATGGACAAAACAATAGAAGGAGCAATAGGTGGCTCATGTTTTAAGCATTTTAAATCTATATCAATTGATTATCCTAATCAAAAGGTACTTTTTCTAAGGTAATGCTGAATAATACTTTTAATGGCTGAATCCATCAAATAGGATTACTTCAATATAGTCCATTGACATGTTTAACAAAATTAAACTAGATATAATATTCTAGGAGGAGACCTGACTTATTTGTAGTAGCTCTGTTTTTCTATTTACATTTAGTCAGAAACATTACTCAAAATGAAGTATCGCTATTCTCTATTGCTTATATGCTTAGTTCTCGTCATCTTTTCTTGTTCAGAAAGTTCTGTAAAATCTATTGATATACAGCCAAATAGAAGTGCCTTAGAATTAAGAAGTAAAATTCTTAACGATTTACCATTTGAAGACAAAAGCGACTTTGAAAGAGCTGAAAAAGGATTTATTTCAACTCTGAGTGATCCTAAAATATACAACGATGATGGGACCATTGGTATGGATCTGAGCTGGTTTAATTTTTTGGATCAAGAAGCTCCATCTACAGTAAATCCAAGTCTATGGAGACAATCACAACTCAACAGGAAGCATGGCCTTTTCAAAGTGACTGAAGGAATCTATCAAGTAAGAGGATTTGACTTAGCTAATATGACAGTCGTAGCAACAGATGAAGGATGGATAGTAATTGATCCATTAACTACTGTAGGAGTTGCAAAAGCAGCAATGAAATTAGTAGATGATCAACTTGGGAAAAAACCAGTAAAAGCTATAATTATAACTCATAGTCATATAGATCATTTTGGAGGAATGAAGGGTATTGCAAATGAGGCTGAGATTAGTGAAAAGGGAATTGAAATCATCGCCCCTGAAGGCTTTTTCGAACATTCTATAAGTGAGAATGTAATTGGTGGAAATGGCATGAAGCGAAGAGCTACTTATATGTTTGGCCACCTTCTTCCTACAGACAGCTTGGGTATGATAGGCAATGGATTAGGACAAAAAGTAAGTTCAGGAAAAGTGAGTATTTTAAAACCTACAATTACGATTACTGAAACTGGCCAAACTATCAACATAGATGGTCTTGATATCATATTTCAAAATACTCCTGAAGCAGAGGCCCCAGCAGAATGCATGTTTTACTTTCCTAAGTACAAAGCATTTTGTCAGGCCGAGGAGATCAATCATACGCTTCATAACCTTTATACTCTCCGTGGAGCACAAGTCAGAAATGGGCTTAAATGGAGTAAATATATAGATCAGACCATTCAGCTTTTTGGAGATGAAGTTGAAGTAAGCTTTGGAAGCCATCATTGGCCCACTTGGGGAAGAGAAGAGATTCTTGAATTGTGGGAAAAGCAAAGAGATTTATACAAGTTTGTACATGATGAGACTTTACACAGAGCTAACCAAGGATACACGATGTTGGAGATAGCTGAAATGGTAAAGCTCCCCAATTCACTTTCATCGGTATTTGCTAATCGTGGATATTATGGTACACTCAGTCACAATGTAAAAGCTCAATATCAACTTTACTATGGGTGGTTTGATGCTAATCCTGCTAATCTTCATGCATTGCCGCCAGAAGCTGAATCCAAAAAGTATATTGAATATATGGGAGGGTCTCAAAATGTTCTAGAATTAGTTCAAAGCGATATAGACAAAGGGAATTTAAGATGGGCTGCCACTATGTTGAATCATATTGTTTTCGCAGAGCCAAAAAATCAAACTGCTAGGAACAAACTAGCTGAAGTATACACCAATTTAGGAATTGTCTCAGAATCTGGACCTTGGCGGAATTTCTACCTCACTGGTGCTCAAGAACTTAGAGAAGGAATTACTCAAAAGCATTTCAAAGGCCTAACATCAACAGATGATATTTTGGTCAACCTCACATTAGAGAATTTTTATGATTACATGGCTGTAAGATTGGATAGATCTAAAATCAATGGAAAAGAATATGTATTTAATATGGTCTTTCCTGACATAGATCAGACCATCTCTCTCTATTTAAAGAATGATGTTTTACATAATAGACCTGGAGTATTTGCAGAGAATGCAAATGCAACTATAACCATGAATAAAAGTGTGTTCAATGATATTATCACAAAGAAAACAACTGGACTAAGAAAGGTATTATCAGGAGATATAAAAATAGAAGGAAAGAGAAGTGACTATACTGACTTTCAGAAATTAATGGAGACTCCCTTTGAAGAAATGTTTAATATCATAGAGCCTTGAGTATTCAAAATATTCACTTTTAGGGCTTCGTTTTATAATTATTCCTACAACTAAATTGCCACCTGTAATGCGTTACATTCACTTGATTTTATTGCTGATATTATGTAATTCTTCTATTCACAGTCAACCTAATGTTCCTTCACAAATAGAATCTTCTTTTACTGCCATCATTGTAAATGACATAGATATTTCAATCCAATGGTATAAAGATATTTTAGGATATGAAACTTTGAATATTCAGAAGCGTGAAGATATGGGATTAAGGCAAGCCAATTTATCAAATGAACATAACGCTCTTGAGTTAATCGAGCTAAAATCTGCTCAAAGCACTAAAGAGTTACTCTCTAATTTTCCTCCGAAAACCAAAATAAAAGGACTTTTCAAATTTGGATTCTCTGTTGATCATTTTGATGAGTGGATTGACCATTTGAAACATTTCGAAGTCAATTTAGTCGGCAGTGTTGTTACAGATCCTACGACAAATAAAAAAATGGTAGTTCTACTTGATCCTGACGGAAATAGAATTCAGTTATTTGAGAAATAACTACTTATTCTTTTAGCACATATTTACTATTTGAACATGAAGGTAGATTGTGAAGAGCCTTTCGTATTTTTAGCCATCATATGGTGAATCAAAACCTTCATTTTTTATATTCAATTATCAATTCAAATCAACATTGAGAATGTATAGATTATCAGTACTAATGTTATTCCTGATCATTGGATGTTCGGAATCCACTAAAAAGACGTCAGAACCCACAGAAGAAGAAAGATGGGAATCACACCAAGCTAATACTGAAATTATCCGTGATGATTTTGGGGTTCCACATATATATGGGAATACCGATGCTGATGCAGTATTTGGATTATTATATGCTCAATGTGAAGATGATTTTAATAGAGTAGAGCAAAATTATATTTGGGCTACAGGAAGATTGGCAGAGGTAGAAGGAGAAGAAGCTATTTACAGCGATCTGAGAGCAAAACTCTTTATGTCTGAGGATGAGGCAAAGGAGTATTTCAATAATAGCCCAGAATGGCTTCAAAAACTATGTGTTGCTTTTGCAGATGGCATCAACTTTTACCTAAAATCTCATCCAGAAGTAAAGCCAAGGCTTTTGACTCATTTCGAGCCATGGATGCCTATGTACTTCAGCGAAGGCTCTATTGGTGGGGATATCGAAAGAATATCTACGTCTAAGATTAAGTCCTTTTATGAAAATGGCCTTCCCCTACCCCATTTAGAAAGTGCAGAACTGGAAAAAGAAAAAGAAATGGCAGAACCTCAAGGTTCAAATGGAATCGCTATCTCAGGTAAATTGACAGAATCTGGAAACAGTCTGTTATTGATCAATCCTCATACTTCATTTTATTTCAGAGGTGAAGTTCATGTAGTCAGTGAAGAAGGACTGAATGCATATGGAGCAGTGACGTGGGGGCAGTTTTTTGTGTATCAAGGATTCAATGAAAGAACAGGATGGATGCATACTTCCACATATACAGATGTGATGGATCAGTTCAAGGAGCAAATTGCTAAAGTTGATGGTAAATTATTCTATGAATATGGAGAAGAGCTGAGACCATTAACATCTTCGAATACCACTCTAACTTATAAAGATGGTGATGGCTTTAGCACAAAAACATTTCCTATCCATCGTACCCATCACGGCCCTATCACACATATGGAAGGAGATAATTGGACATCCTCAGCCATGATGTGGGCACCAGCTAAAGCACTTGAACAATCTTTTATAAGAACAAAACAATCAGGTTATAAAGGATTTAGGGAAATGATGGACATAAGAACCAATTCTTCAAATAATACAGTCTATGCTGATGCAGAAGGAAACGTAGCTTATTTCCATGGAAACTTCGTGCCTAAACGAGATGAAGCCTTTGACTATTCCAAACCTGTAGATGGTAGTGATCCAAAAACAGACTGGCAAGGACTACATACTGTAGATGAAAATATCCTCGTTCTCAATCCTGAAAATGGATGGATTCAAAACTGCAATTCTACTCCATATACCTCAGCTGCTCAATACAGCCCTAAGCGAGAAAATTATCCGGGATACATGTCTATTGACAGAGAAAACTTCAGAGGTGTCCATGCTATAGATCTCCTGACCGATAAGAATGACTTTACATTGGATAACCTGATCCAGCTAGCCCATGACCCTTTTTTACCTGCCTTTGAGGCATTGATTCCGGGACTAGTCCAAGCCTATGATGAAAGTGATAAATCAACTCAGCTCAAAGATCCTATCGAGGTTCTAAGAAAATGGGATTATAAGACTTCTAAGGAGTCTGTGGCCATGACTTTAGCTCATTATTATGGCACTGAGTTTTATAGAAATGGGGATCGACCTGAAGGAAGTACTCCTATGGAATTTCTTACTCATGCAGGTAGTACATCACCATTATCCGAAAGGATAACATTGTTTACCAATGTGATCAAAAAGTTAGAATCTGACTTTGGCACTTGGAACAAACCTTGGGGGGATGTGCATAGATTCCAAAGAATAAATGGTGATATCAGGCAACCTTTTGATGATGACGCTCCGAGCATTGCTGTTGGGTTTGCTTCAGGGCGATGGGGAGCATTGGCAGCTTATGGAGAGAGATATAATAACAATACTAAAAAGATTTATGGTACAAGAGGTAATAGCTTCATCGCCGCTGTGGAATTTGGAGAAAAGGTGAAGGCAAAGTCAATGTTAGCAGGTGGCCAAAGTGGTGATCCTGAATCTCCTCACTTCTATGATCAAGCACAATTATATGCCGATGCCAATTTTAAAAATGTCGCATTCTACAAAGAAGATGTAGAAAAGAGAGCAAAATCGAAATACAGACCAGGGAAAGAGTAAGGCGTCAGAACTCAGATTGCTTCGCTGTCTGGTGAAAAACCCTCATATTTTGAACTGTGTATCCAGAAATGAGAAGTACAAAATTTGAGATTTTACTTCTTCAAGAATCTATCAAAAAAATCTGCAGTTGCTTCGAAAGCATCTACCCAATTTTTATGCTTTAGAAAACCGTGAACTTCATCTGGGAAAATTAACTGCTCAAAATAAACATTGTTTCTTCTCAGTGCCTCAGCTATGTCCACAGTTTCGCTGAAAGGAACATTCCTATCATCGTCTCCATGAATCAGTAGTACTGGAGACTTCCAGTCTTTTACATATGGCATAGGTGAAGATTCATAAGCCAATTTAGTTTGTTCTTCATTTTCTAAGAAATTATACGAAGGAACAAAGTTTTTAATCACCACATTCCAATCGTGTACTCCATGAATATCAACACCTGCAGCAAATAAATCAGAGGCCTTTGCTAGTCCTAAGGCTGTTAAATACCCGCCATAAGATCCTCCCCACAGCCCAATTTTACTACCGTCTACATCCGCTCTCGATTTCATATATTCTCCTGCTGCCATTACATCACGAAACTCACTCGCTCCTTTTGCACCATAATCTAAAGCTTCCCTAAATTCCATTCCATAACCTATACCACTTCTGAAATTCACTGATAATACAAGATATCCTTTACTTGCCAAATATTGATTCAGAGCATATGCATTGTGATAATATCCTCTGTGATGAAATCCCAGAAGCATTTGTCTTCTTGAGCCTCCATGGAAGAATAAGACAGCGGGGCGTTTTTCACCACTTTTCATTTCTTTGGGCTTAAAAAGTTGACCATGAATGGAAATCCCATCTTCTGACTTGAAAACGATCTGTTCTGGTTCTATTAAGTCTCTAGATGGAAAATCAGAGTTCAATACAGGAACAAGTTCTTCTGATTTCACTCTAGTGACATGAGCAGGTTGGGTTCCTCCACTAGCAAGGCTAAATACTGCTCCTTTTTTTGTAACAACTGGAGACCATTGTATTCCTTTATTACCGGAGACTAAAGTTGATTTACCTGAACTTGGCACTACTTTCCAAATGTGCTGTCTATCGATGTCATTCTTATTGGAAGAAAAATAAATTGATTTCTTATCGGGACCAAAGCTCACGAACTGGACCTCATGTTCTCCTGGTGTAATGTTTTTGACTTCTAACATACTCAAAGAAAGACTCCACAAATGTGTCCAACCATCACCCTCATAAGGGAATACCAAATAGTTCTCTGCTGTCCAAAACATTTGCTTTTCAGCTGATACACCCTTAAATCCAGATCCTACTCCTTCAGAAGCCTTCCATACTTCCATGGTTTTATCTTCAATGAAATTATGTACCATGATAGACCAGGGAAGAGCTGATCGTCTTGGGTAAAAAGGCAAAGCATCTTTTTCATTTGGAATACGAATAAAGGCTAAAGCTTTTCCATCAGGAGACCAGACGGGATTACTATCATGATCTACAGAAGGTAATAGGTACTCTATTTCATGATCCTCAAATGAATAAACTCCTATGAAACTATGGTCTCCCCTATTAGACCTGAAAGCAATATTGGATCCATCAGGTGACCATGCCATCTGACCTATACCACCACGGATTTGAAATAGTTGTTCTGATTTTGCGTTTGAAAAATCATGTAGCCACACCTTACCCTTTTTGACAAAAATCAATTTCTGCTGGTCTGGTGAAAGCTTTGGGCCAACACCTTGAGAAATGGTATCAACCTTTCCTCCATTTTGACTGACGCTTAGGATCATTTGATCCGCTCCATCAGGATGGCTAGTTGGATTTGGAAATTCACCTCTTCTATTTGGTCCACTTCCTCTTACAAATAGAATATCCTTACTATCATCTTTGAAAATCAAATTGCTTATGGCTTGACCATCATCTGCATTATAGTCGGTTATGGCTTTTCCAATAAAATCAGAGTCTTGGGTCACCCATATATTTCTACGTCCTTCCTCATTTAGAACCCAAGCTATTTTTTCTTCTGAAGAAGAAGCAGTTAAAGATGTTGGAAACGGAGAGCTCATCATCTCGCTTAAAGAGATTTGGCCAGATATACCAAGTGATGCTAATAACAATAGGACAATTAGGGAAGACCGCATTTGTTTTGATTTTTAATAAAAGTAAAAATCCTGGCCTTACTCCTGCAATCTTTTATTCAATCATTTAAAAGGATCACTAAATTTTTCATCAGAAATAAATTCATTATCAGTCAATGTCTTTAAAAGTACCACCAGGGCTGCTTTCTGATCTTCTGAAAAATTGTACTGTCTAGCTTCCCTTGAAATAGGATCTCTAAGAAATGGTTGGAGGGTCGGATGATTCTGAATACCTGTGCTATAATGATCAATAACCTCTTCCAATGTAGCAAACCTTCCATCATGCATAAAAGGTGCTCTTAATGCCACATTTCTCAAGGATGGCACTTTGAACTTTCCTCGGTGATTATTAATTCCAGAAGACTCAAAGATTCCTTGATCATCAGTGGACATAGCATCTAACCCATTTTTTGTTCCACTAGTGCTACCATTTGGCGCAACAAGTGGGGCAATAAATGCCTCACTTAGATGGCAGCTATTGCATGAAGGAATTCCTAAATTCCGAGAATTAAAAATCTGCTTTCCAAGGTTCTCTTCCGCTGTGAAGTTGGGAAAATCGCTCAATGGAGAACTCACCATTTCTCTCCCTTCATCATATTTAGATTTCACACTGACCATACTTCTAACAAATTGGGCTAGTGCTTTAGAGATACGATCTTCTGTAACTTCGTCATCGCCGAACGCACTTGTGAAAAGTGTGGACGCATAAGGCTGTTCCTTTACTCTCTCAACGACTAAATCTAAGGTCATCCCCATTTCAATTGGATCTTGAAATGGCATCAAAACTTGCTCTTCTAAAGAAGAAGCACGCTCATCCCAAAAGAATTTACCCGATTGGTAAAATCGGGCATTGGTAAGACTCATAGAATGCCTTCTAGTAGTACCTCCATCAAAACCTAAACTTAAGACAGCCTCATCTGAAAATCCATGTTCTTGCTGATGACAAGATGCACATGCAATTGTACCATTAATACTTAATTCCTTTTCATAAAAAAGCACTCTACCTAACATAGCTCCTTCATTGGTAGTAGGATTGTTAGCAGGAGTGTTATCGCTTTCAATTGCTGCAAACTGAAAAGTCAAGTTATTAGGAAAATCATTGCTTAAAAAATGAGTTGGCAATTCCACATTTTCATAATCAAATGGCATTTCTGGGAGGTTCAATCCATCCAAAGCATTATCAGAATTTATGGGTGTTTCTTCTTTTTGGCATGCCACCATTAGAATCAAAGTAATTATCAATAGTGAAAAAGTATGTTTAATATTCATCGTAGATAACTTTGTTACTTATGGGTTCTATTTTCCAGTTAATGACAAAACAATTATCTACCATTCAATATAAATAGATAAAACAAATGAAATTCAGCACAAATCACAGTTATAAAAGCAACACATTCTCTCCCTGTACTCGAAAGAATCACCTTTTTATCATTAAAAAATTTCTTCTATGACAAAAGTCAACTTAGAATTATTACAAAGTCATGATTTAAAGTCTTTTCATGAAAGTCAAACTAGGCCGAATAGAAGTTTTCCCGTTAAAAATCCCGGTCCTTTTATCATATGTGGATAGAAGCAAATCATAATATTGACTGCATTATTTTTAAGTTTATATATCGAGGACAAAAGTCTATAAGTCTGAATCTTTGCAAGCTCTAGGTAAAACTTAGCAAAATGAACAATAAGCAACAAAGAAGAGGATTTATTGAATTTGGTATCAAATCAACCCTGGCATTACCACTTTTAGCATCTGGGTTTTATCAATGTACACCAAAACCTGACACCCAAGAAACATCAAAAATCAATAAATCTAAAAATCTTGAAATTCTTATTCTTGGTGACACTAGTTTTCTAGGACCTCATCAAATAGCATATGCTCTTGGAAGAGGGCACAAGATAAGCACCTTCACAAGAGGAAAAACAGAACCCACCATTCATCAAAATCTATATGATCAGGCAGAGCAATGAGTTGGTGATCGAAATGACAACCTTGATGCATTACAAAATAGAAAGTGGGATGCGGTCATCGATAATTCAGGTAGGCAAGTAGAATGGACCAAAAAGACAGCTGAATTATTGAAAGACAATTGTGAATTGTACCTCTACACTTCATCTACAGGAGTATTCTATCCCTATATAAATAGTGAATTCAAAGAAGATTCAGAAGTACTTTTGACCATGCCAGAGGTTACGAATGAAGAAGAAAAATTGGAGTATGGATATGGTGTGATGAAAGCTAACTCAGAGAATGCAGCCATTAAACAATTTGGAAAAGAAAGAACGATTGTGGTAAGACCTACCTATATGTTTGGGCCTGCTGACAGAACAGATAGATTTATACACTGGCCTGTCCGATTAAGCCAAGGAGGTGAAACATTAGTCCCTGGGAAAGCCAATGATCCAGTGCAATATGTAGATGTTAGAGATGTAGCAGAATGGATGATATGACTTATAGAGGAGAAAAATGTAGGAACATATAACGCCGTGGGTCCCTCAAAAAGTCAAAACATCCTCACTTTCGTAAAAGAGGCCCAAGATTCTTTTGATGTAGAATCAACTTTTGTATTAATCACTGACTATGAATTTTTGAAAGATCATGATGTCCACTATATCGTACCATGGATTATGCCTGCAGGAAACAATACAGGAAGTGCATTGATTAACAATGAGAAAGCCTTGACAAATGGACTAACCTTTAGACCTCTTTCTGAATCTATAAAAGAAACCTATAATTGGTGGAACTCTGATGCTGTCTCACAAGAGCGTAGAGACAATTTTTTGGGTAATCCAAAGTCAATCTTAGCACGAGAAAAAAAAATAATTAAAGAATGGAAATCTAGATAGAATCCGTAATTTCAATGACATTATGAAAATAGAAAAACTAACTATAACACGGAATAAACAAGATAATCCTAAACTCAATCAAGCCTTAGAGCAATTAATTAAATTCTTCAATGAATTAGATAAAAGAGAAATTTCAGATGATATAGTTAAGAGTATAAATCAAGATATCAGTGAATTGAATTCTAAATCTTGGACTGACAAGGAGCTAAAGAAAAGCCTAAAAAAGAAACAAAAAAGTATTTGCAAAATAGTTGAAAAAGAACACAAATTGGTTCCTGAACACTACTACAGAAAACTTTGGATGATGATGGGAATGGGAGCATTTGGACTTCCTTTCGGAGTTGTTTATTCAGTAATGATAGGTAACATGGCATTCATAGGACTTGGGCTACCTATTGGTATGGCCATAGGTATGGCTGTAGGAGCAAGTATGGATAAAAAAGCAAAAGAGGAAGAGAGACAGCTTGAAGTAGAATTCACTGTCTGAATTTCCTTGAATCATAAACCTAATATTCTTATTAATGATTTAACAGATAATTAATCTTGACCTTACGTATCTGATCGTCTCACCTTCATTACTAGAAAAAATCTTTACGATCAATTATGAAGAGTAAGATCATCATCACAGTCATATCTTTTTTCATTTTAATTTCTTCGAATACGTCTGAATACCATTCTTCCAATAAAATTCTCGAAGAACAAATTGTATGGCAAGGAATAAAAAGAACATTTCTAGTCTATATACCAAAAACCAAAAACTCAAATGCATCCTTTCCCATTCTATTTAATCTGCATGGTGGTGGTGGAAATGCGAGACAAGCAATTAGCGCCACTTTTGGAAGATTTAATAGACTAGCCGATGATAATGGATTTATTGTAGTTTACCCTAATGCCATTAACAAGAACTGGAACGACGGCCGACTGGCAAGTTCAAAACCTGGGCAAGAAGACATAGATGATGTTGGGTTTATAGATGAGATCATTAAACACCTTTCTCTTAGTTATAAAATTGATCACAATAGAATTTACACCTCTGGGATATCCAATGGAGGTTTCATGTCTTCTAGATTGCTCTGTGATAGGGCTCATGTTTTCAGCGGTGGTGCAATTTTAGCTGCCACCTTATCCAAGGACTACTTATCTAAATGCAATCCATTGGAATCAACATCCGTCTTAATTATGAATGGTACTCATGATAAAATCGTCCCCTTTGATGGAGGTCAAGTTGTTGTTTTGAATAAACCTCGCGGAAAGGAAATCACTTCTACCAAAGATTTAATTGGATTTTGGAAAAGTTCTAACAATTGCAGTAGCACAGCGGAGGTCCTAAAACTTCCTAATCGAAAGAAATTCGATGGAACAACAGTTAGAATAGAAGAGTACTCACGTTGTGATAATGACGTTTCACTGGCTTTATTTAAGATTGTAGGTGGCGGACATACTTGGCCTGGAGGCAAACAATACTTACCCCGAAAAATGGTAGGAAATACTTCACGTGAAATCAATGCATGTGATGAAATTGTCAAATTTTTCCAGCTATAATTTTGGAGAGTAAGTTTCTATTCACTAACCAAAAGATCTAAAAAGGTCTCAAACTCATTCTCGAATTCTAGAAACTTTTCACCTGTAGCTGGCCCATTATAGCCTGTATGGATTTTTCTTACATCACCTGATTTATCGATAAAAATGGTTGTCGGATATGAAAGTACATGATTTAACATAGGTAGTTTTTGTTGAGCTAATTCTTTATCTGAACTACCATATTGAGCTAAGAGAATGGGATAGTTTACTCCTAAGGTATTTTTAAGACGCATCAAGCCTGCTTTGGCTTTGTCCTCTGTCCTTGCGTACTCAAATGCCAATGCAACAAATTCTACATTTGGATTGCTATTATCTCTTATATACTCAGCATAATATTTACTCTCATCTATACAATTGGGGCACCAGCTCCCCATAATTTGAGCAATCACAACCTTATCTTGAAATCTTGAATCGCTCAATGAAACCTGTTTTCCACTTAAATCAGGAAATGAGAAATCAAAACTATC
>Ga0055584_100001136_pt1 | contig 26035 bp, 21 predicted proteins | sample OSDHelmetaG_FD_58716 | JGI IMG/M metagenome (GOLD analysis project Ga0055584, IMG submission 58716) | Pelagic marine sediment microbial communities from the LTER site Helgoland, North Sea, for post-phytoplankton bloom and carbon turnover... | ecosystem: Environmental > Aquatic > Marine >...
AAAGAACCGCCATCACTAAAAGAGTCGGGTGTTAAGTTGAGGATTCCCATGACCGCCGGGTAGCGGAGTTCGAATGCTTGGCCGTTGAATTCGTATTGAGGCATATTAGGGTTGTACGAGTTCCTCATATTGAGATCGAGCCTTTTGAAAGACTTGGTCCTGCCCACAAGTCCAGTCCAATTCGGGTATGGAGATTAAGGGCGCGACTCCGCGTCCGCTTCCACAAAGGATGATTTCGTCAAAATGGCCTAAGTCTTTTTTGTTTGGAGATCCCCGGGTGACAGAAAACTCGGATCCAAGAAAAGGCATCAATTTATTAAGAACGATGCCTTGAAGAATAAACTGATCGGGGATCAATAGATTATTGCCTTCAACGAATATCAGGTTGGAGGTGGCCGACTCACGAAGGTCCTGCTCTTGGGGGTCGATTAGGATCCAATCCTCGGTCGTGAGATCAAGTTTGTGTAGTCGGCCATAAAGCTGGGCTTCGGCAGTTGATTTGGCTAAGGGCTCAGGTCGGCGGTATTCGAATAACCGTCCTTTCACCGGATTACCATCGGAAAGAGCGGGTCGAGAAGAAATTCCAAGGAGATCTTCGAACAGACAGATTCGGATTAGGCAGTCGAGTGATCCTGACTGTCTGGTAAGAAACTCTTCCAACCGGTCGCTGATTTCTCCTAGGGTGGGCAACCAAATGAGTCCTTCGCGGTTGGCCGAATTGAGCAAGCGCTCAAGGTGGTTATCCCGGAAGGCTATGTGTCCAGAGGCAAAACTACGGAGCGAAGTGAATGCCCCTCGAAGACCCCACGGTTCAGGGTGCTTAGCCGATGCGCCTTCTTTAGTCCAAGCATGCATGACGAATGTTTTCGATGATCGAGCGTCCGGATGTCGTCAGAAATGATTCGGGGTGATACTGCAATCCAAATAACTTACGTTCAGTATCCTCGAATGATAATGGAGTGTCGCGGATGGGGTCGCGCGCTGTGAGGTGGATTGAGTCTGCTAGATCGTTCAAGCTCGCAGGGTCAACTCGGAGTGAATGATAACGGGCAACCCGCAGGGAAGAAGGAAGGCCGGAATAGGTTGCAGATGATGGATCGAACTCGATTTCCGTTTCAACTCCATGAAGCACTTGGGACTGTCTAGTTATGCGAGCTCCTTCAACTTGCAGGATAAGCTGAAAACCAAGGCAAACGCCAAGGATGGGCTTTTTCCCAGTCCAGACTTGGTAGAGGGTTTGGGTCTCGGGGTATTGATCGGGGTTTCCTGGACCGGGTGAGAGAACAATTAAGTCCGCTTTTTTACAGGTTGCTTCATCGACATTGCGACGATCCCGGATGAGTACTTTGTCAAATTCAGCAAGGAGATGTTCCAGGTTTCGGGTGAAGGAATCCTGGTGGTCAATTAGAAGTATCATGCGAGGAGATCAAGCAGGGCTTGGGCTTTGATTTTGTTTTCGTTGTATTCGTATTCGGGGGTTGAATCGACTACGATACCACCGCCAGCTTGGGTATAACAACGATCTTGGGTCACCAGCATGGAACGGATAATGAGGTTGAGCCTGATGTCTCCATTGTCTGAAATCGAGCCAAAGCTTCCAGTGTACGGACCCCGAAAGCAAGGTTCAAGACGGTCGATCCATTCCATTGTGCGGATTTTTGGGCACCCAGTTATGCTTCCACCTGGTAGCATGAACTTGAGTAGTGTGGGAAGATCGATTCCTTCTTTTAAGCTTCCCCGAATGGTTGAAACCAGATGGTGTAAGTGGGCGTAACTTTCGACTTCTCTAAAGCGATCAATGGCAACGCTTCCCGTTTTACAGATAGCCGAGAGGTCGTTTCTCTCAAGATCGACAAGCATGTTGTGTTCGGCCACCTCCTTGGGATCTCTGAGAAAAGATTCAATTACGGAACCATCAGACGATAGGGTCTTTCTTTGATAGGTTCCTCCGATCGGACGGGTCGTGATTTGGTCTCCTTTTTTTTCAATTACCGTTTCAGGTGAGCAGCTCAGGATAGAAAAGTGTTGCGTAAGAAGAAGAAAGGCTTCGGGGGCGGGGTTGGACAGGCAAAGCCTTTCGAATGCATGAATCGGGTTTATTTCGACGGGTGCTTCGAAGCGTTGAGAAATTTTGATCTGATAGGTTTCGCCGTCGAGGATTGCTTCGCGGGCTTGTTTGAAGACATTCTTGTATTGCTCGAATTCCAAGTTGCAGGTTATCGGCTTGCTATCACTTGGCAGGAGGGAAGGGTGAACCGTTGCTTCCTTTTTTAGAAGAGTGGCGACTTCGCTTGTTCGGTTGGGGATTTCTGATTCAATATGGGTTTCGTCGGGAAGGATTCGGATGATCGTTTTTGGACGCCCAAACCAACCGTCGGGTATACTTAGATCTCTGTTTGCTCTTAATGAAAGCCCTAGGTGGGCGGAAAGAAATTCATAACCGAAGAAACCGATCCATCCCGGTGAGCTGAGTTCACCTTTTGGTTCTTTGGGGGCTAGGTTATGGAAGGTTCTGTCGATTTGCCCGCATTCAGGTTCGAATACCTCTGTGAAATCAAGGTAAGCGAGATAACCACCGTTAGGTTCCGCCCGTATGGCAAGTGGGCAAGCCCCCAAGTTACTGAGGGTTCTTAGGGGGATGGGGGTGACGCTTTCGGTCATGGTAAACGATCTAGTAGTTCGGCAAAGGCGGTGATTTGTTTTTCCTCGATGATCGGCTTTCCAAATAGTAAGGCGTCCCATCCGGCTTGCTTGGCTCCTTGGTAATCCCGAGAGTAACTGTCGCCAATATGAAGGAATCTCGAAGGTTCCTTGCCGAATGATTTTTCAACTTTGCGGAAGATTTCGGCTTTCGGCTTTTCAACACCCATTTCCGAAGAGATGAAGATTTCTTCAAACAGAAAATCGATGGCAAGGTCCTTAAGGACTGAGCGCAATCGGGAATCGTTGTTCGAGAGAACAGCCAGTCGGTATCCGCGTTCTTTTAAAATGTTGAGTGTATCCTTTGCTCCGTCTGCCAATTGCCAATGTTCTCCTTGGGCAAAAATTTCCCATAATTCCTCAAACAAGGGGTCGAGGTTCCGTTTGCCGGCGTGGGGTTTAAATACTTCAAGCACGACTTGCCTCCAGAAGTCCTTCTCCTCACCGGAGGTTAAGTTACGATCCTTTTGGACTTTGCCAAAGACTTCGTAAAACCTTTGGTCCACTTCCTCGTCGAGGACGGAAAGGCCAAACCCCCGTGCAGTCTTGGCGTAAATCGCCCCAACGGATGGCCACGGTCGGATCAGGGTTCCGGCCGCATCAACGGTGATTATGTGGGTGGGGTTCGACATCCGTTCAGTTTTCCTTTTGGTTAGTGGCTGGTAAAAGTGAAAATATGCATAACAAGAAAAGTATTTAATCAATCATAGCAAAGCATGCGAGTCTTTCCAAAAGGGTCTGGTTTATCGGCTGCCTTGTTTGCCGTCTTTCTTTTAGCATGGATTGCTCCCTCGTTCGGACTCAAAGGCGGACTGCTATCTCCGGAGAGATCAAGCATGTTCGCTGTCTTCCTTATTTTTCTTATCCAAGGATGGAAACTGAATCCAGTTCGCTTGAGGGAAGCTTTTACCGATTTGCGGGCTCTTTTTTTTCTTCATGCTTTCATCTTCCTGATCCCCGGTCTGTTGGTGTGGGGAATCTTGGAACTTGAGCTGATTGACCCGGTTTGGTCAGTCGGTCTTTTTTTTATGGCCATTTTACCTACCACGATTTCGAGTTGTGTCGTCTTCACCCGTCTGGCGGGAGGGGATGCCGATGCGGCACTCGGTCAGGCGGCTCTTTCCAATTTAATGGGTATGCTCTGGGTTCCTGCCGTTGTGTTTTATTTCGCCTTTGAGCTATTTGCTTCCTTTGGGGCAGAAGGTGGATTACTTGTGACAGTGGATCTTCTTTCCGACTTCTTGATCATGGTCTTTCTCCCGATTCTCCTCGGATGGTGGGGAAAGAACAAACTGTCATGGAGCTTTCTGCCTGAAGATTCTTCCTGGATGGAAAGAATCCCTCTTCTTTGCATCCTCTTGCTTGCTTACTTTTCGTTCTGTTCGCTCTTCGATGAATTTGGAAACGAGCTCTTCGGGCGAAGTTCGGGCATATTGGCCGCAGCTGTGTTTGGCTTGTTGTTGACCCTGCACCTTTTGGCTTGGAGCATGAGCTACTTGGTTCCTCTTTCCCGTGAAAGTAGAGTGGCCTTTCTATTTTGTGGAAGTCAGAAATCCTTGGCACTTGGTTTACCTCTCGCTCAAATTATGTTCGGTTCGCAAGAGGCTTCGCTCGGATTGCTGATTTTGCCGCTTGCCATTTTTCATTTCGGACAACTCTTGCTTGGTGCTTGTTTGATCGGTCCTTTGAGCCGCTGGGCGAAGTCACGTTAACAATATTCTTTCTTTTTGATTGAAGGATACTCCCATACGTAGGATGAAAGCTTGGTGATTTGTAAAACTTTCAAAGATAAGGAGAAAATGAGGCGGGCTGGTCGTTCGGCGGCTACCGTTCTTGATCGCCTTTGCAAGTTGGTCAAACCCGGAATGAGTACCTTACAGTTGGATGAGCTTGGTGGTGATCTAATGAAGGAGATGAGAGTCACGAGTGCCTGTAAGGGATATCGTTCGGGGCATCGCGTTTTTCCTTCTTACACTTGTCTTTCGGTCAACGATGAAGTTGTTCATGGGATTGGGGTAGAAGATCGGATTCTCAAGGAAGGAGATGTGATCTCTGTGGATGTTTGCATCCGTGAAGACGGAGTGATCGGTGATAATTGCCGGACAGTACCAGTCGGTGAGGTGAGCTCTGAGGTCTTTCGTCTGCTAAAAATCACCGAAGAATCCCTCTACCTCGGACTCAGTCAAGCCTTGCACAAAAATCGTATTGGCGATGTCTCTGAGGCCGTGCAGTCCCATGTCGAAAAAGCGGGCTTTGCTGTCATTACTAATTTCGTGGGCCATGGTGTAGGTCGGTCTTTGCACGAGGACCCTCAGATCCCAAATTTTGGAAAGGCTGGAACGGGATCAAAGTTCAAAAAGGGGATGGCGATTTGCATTGAGCCCATGGTGAATATGAAAAGTTCCCAAATTCGTATGGCAAAGGATGGTTGGACCGCTTTGGCGGTCGACGGTTTCCCGTCCGCCCACTTCGAGCACACTTTGCTCGTCGATGAGGGCAAACCCGAAATCCTTACTATTCCGGAGGGGTATGGCGAAGCGGAAGAATTTTTCGCTTCGAAGTTAGCCGAGGTTGCTTGATTTGAAATCCTTATGCTTAAATTGCTCGCAGATTCAGTTTTTTCTTTCGATGTAGAATGGATCCCCGATCCAAAGTCGGCAGAAATTTTGCATGGTACTCCGACCGCAGACGGACCTGGTGATGAGGCACGGGCTTCCTTTGAGGCTCTTTGGGCAAGTGGCCGTAAAGAAGGTCAACCGGAAGACTATCAGCCTTATTTGAAGACCATTCTTTGCCGAATCGTATCCTTGGCCGGAATCTTACGGGAAAAAGTTCCGGGGGGGGATTGTTCGCTCAAGCTTGTTTCCCTTCCTGTCGATACCGATGATCCGCAAAAATCTGATGAAAAGGTCTTGCTTGCTAATTTCCTCAAGTCCGTCGGTCGAAAAAAACCTCAATTGGTTGGATATAATTCCGCTCAGGCGGATGTGCCGATCATCGTCCAGCGTTCGATCGTGAATGGCCTTCCAGGTTTTGGCTTTTCCGATCGCCCTGACAAACCCTGGTTGGGAGTGGATTACTTTGATGCACGTAATTCGGAATACAGCATTGATCTTGCAGATGCTATGGGCCAGTACAAAGATCGTCCGTCTCTTCATCAGGCAGCGACGTTGAGTGGGATTCCAGGCAAAATCGATGTGAGTGGAAGTTCGGTTGCGGAAATGTGGTTGCAGGGAAAGTTAGACGAAATCTTGGCTTATAATGAGTTTGACGCTTTTACAACCCACTTGCTCTGGGCCAGGTTGGCACACTTTTCGGGTCTGTTGAATTCAGATCAATATGCTCGCGAGCAAGCTCAGGTCAGGGAGTTGCTTGAGGAGGAAATTTCCGATGGAAAAGTTCATTTGGAAAAATTTGTTACTGAATGGGATCGATTGTTGGCCATTACGGGCCAAGGCTGAAATTTTGGGAAAGTTGATTTTTTATTTGTCGGTTTTGTTTAATTGTGGCGCAACGGATGTTTGCTTATTTTAAATACTTGGACAAATCATGAACATGACTACTCTTTCTGAATTTGCTAAGAAACCAACCACTATCATTTTATGACTGAATCGGATCGAGCTGAAGACGCCTTAGCGCGTTTGAATGAAACACGCGAACGCCTCCTCGTTGAAATACGCAAAGGGATTATCGGCCAAGATGAGGTAATTGAGCAGTTGCTTGTTACTTTACTTGCCCGCGGGCATTGTCTACTTACCGGAATTCCTGGACTAGGGAAAACCCTTCTGGTAAAAACTTTGTCTCAGTGCCTCAGCTTGAGCTTCAAGCGAATTCAATTCACACCTGATCTAATGCCTGCCGATGTCGTAGGGACCGAGGTTGTGGACGAGGACCCCGCAACAGGCAAAAGGAGCTTCCGTTTCTCGGCCGGCCCAATCTTTGCCAATGTAGTTTTGGCAGATGAGATCAACCGTACTCCGCCCAAGACGCAGGCTGCTCTCTTGGAGGCAATGGAAGAACGGCAAGTTACTGTATCGGGTGAAACCCGTCCACTACCCCCTCCCTTTCTCGTTCTAGCGACTCAAAACCCAATCGAGTTGGAGGGCACTTATCCTTTACCTGAAGCTCAGCTAGATCGTTTTCTTCTGAACCCTGTAATTCAATATCTTTCCACCGGAGACGAGATCAAGATGGTGAGCGAAACGACCGGAGTTGACCGGGAGGTACCGCAACCTGTTCTGGAGGCTGAGGATATCCTTACTTTGCAATCTTTGGTACGCCAAGTGCCCGTTTCGGAAAATGTGGTAGCTTATGCTGTCGGTTTGGTCTCTGCAAGTCGACCAGTCAGTGAGAATTGTGATGAATGGACGAGTAAGCGTGTTAAATGGGGAGCCGGTTCCAGGGGAGCCCAAGCTTTAATTCTTGCGGCTAAGGCCCGGGCTTTGCTCGCGGGTCGAGCAAATGCGTCACGGGAAGATGTTAATTCCATGGCCAAATCCTGCTTGCGTCACCGGATCTTACCGAGCTTCTTTGCTGACTCAGAGGGCTTAGGCTCGGACGAGATCATTGATCATTTGCTCGAATCCGTCCCTTCCTGATTTCTGTAAGTTCTTGGACTGTGGTTGAATCTGCCGAGAGTTCCCTACTTGATCCTGCTCATTTGAAAGGTATTGAAGACTACTCCCTGCTTGCACGGGTCGTAGTGGATGGGGCTATGCCAGGTATCCATCGAAGTTTGAGGCAAGGACGGGGAAATGAATTCTTTCAATATCGTCCTTATGAACCAGGGGAAGATATGAAAGCAGTCGACTGGAAAGTCTTTGCCAAACGGGATGAATTAGTTGCCAAAACCTTTCAAGAAGACACGAATTTCACCCTCTACTTGGTTCTCGATGTAAGTGCTTCGATGGGATACCAGGGCGATCGAGCTTCCTGCTCGAAACTTCGCTATGCCAAGATGCTCGCTGCTTGCTTTGCCTACTTGGCCCAGCGGCAAGGAGATCGTTTCGGACTCTTTGCCTACTCGGACCAAATCCAACAATGGGTCCGTCCCCAGTCGGGTAGCGGTCATCTGAACAGGCTTCTTGTTTCTCTTGCTTCCCTTGAAGCGAAGGGCGAAAACGATCATGAAGGAGCTTGGGAAAAGCTGTCCGGTTCGTTGCCGGGCAGGTCTATGATAGTGTTTCTCTCGGATTTCTTGGAGGCTGAGGATAGCTTGAGTGAGCGTTTGCGCTTTTCTCTTTCTGCTCGATACGAGTGTTTATGCATGCAGGTTCTTGATCCAGATGAGGTAGATTTACCCGATGCCGAGGCGATCCGTTTTGCCGAGATGGAAGGAGTCAGAGAAATTTCCAGTGCACCTTCCGCGATCAGGGATAAATACCAACGCGACATGAACGCATTCGTGGAAGATTTGCGAGGGAAATTAGCTTCCGTATCCGCAGAATTCGAAAGTTTGCGTTCTGATCAAGAACTTGGTCATTCTTTGCGGCGCTTTTTGGGAATGAGGAACCGTCGGGCGTAATGAGATCAATTCTCCGAGATGATTGAGTTTGCTCAGCCGGCTGCCTTGTGGACGGCCTTGGCCGTAGGTTTGCCCATTTTGGCGCACATGGCATACCGCCAAGTTACTCGGAAACATCCCTTTCCTTCACTCCGGTTTATCCGTCCGTCAAGAATTCCTAGAACTGGGAGAAAAAAACCTTCAGACCTCCTGTTGCTTTTGCTTAGAATTCTTTTATTTCTAACGCTTTCGGCCTTATTGGCAGACCCTTACAGAATTCCTGAGGTAAGCCCAGATTCGAGTGAGGAGGCTGGCAAGGAAACCTTACTTGCCATCGACGTAAGTCCGAGTATGCAAGGATGGGATGGATTGAAGGATGCAAGAAGACTCGCTTTGCAACTGATCGATGAAGAAGAGGGAAAAGTCGGAATCGTTACCTTTAGCCAAAATGTTATCCGCGAATGGAAACCGGGTACTGACAAAATACAGTTAACAGAAGCAGTCGAAGCTTTAAAGTATGATTGGGTAAAGGGAAACGCTCAAGCCCTACTTGATCGTGCAACGGGTTTGTTTTCTCCCTCCGCAACCGAAAAAAAGCTCGTGATCATCAGTGATTTCCAACAGTCGGATTGGCAAACTGCTTTCAGAGATTTGCCAGAATTTGGGGTCAAGGTTGATTTGCGCAAAGTCGGCTCCGATGAGGGGCAGGGGAGGCGAACTGGAAATTTGAGTGTTGTGGAAGCCCGGGCTGTTCCCGCTGGACCAGGAAAGGTAAGGGTTTGGACTGTAGTGCGAAATTGGGATGATGAGCCAAAGACCGTTCCTTTGACTTTGAGAGCGGGTGGAGAAATTCGCCAACGCCAGGAGGTTGAACTTCCTCGTCTTGGCTCGGCTCAGGCACAATTCGTATTGAAAGCCGATGACTTTTCTGGGGCTTCTGTGGAGCTTGAAAACGAAGATTCCTTTGCCTTGGACAACAATCGTTCCCTTTGGCTGAAGTCCCCTCCGGCCCGTAGGTTTGGGTTTTGGATGTCGGAGGTCGAAGATGCGGAAACTAAAGAAGAACGGGGTTTTCTTAAGACTGCGGTTTCCAGTGCTGGAGACAATGGTTGGAATCGTTGGGACTTGGCCCAGGATCAAGCAGATGGCTTAAGGTTGGGTGATGAATTATCAAGCATTGAGCTACTTCTTGTCATCGGTTTGGGTGATTGGTTCGAAGAGCAGGAACTTGGATCTGCCCTGCGGGGTTTTGTAGAAGGGGGAGGAACGGCTATTGTTACTCCTGGACAACCGTTCGCTAAGACGGCTTCGATTATCCGTGACGCTGACCTGCTCTCTTTCAAATTTCTCCGTGTGGCCGGTGGAGCCGTTCGTTTGGGTAACCCCTTCCGAATCAAGGCACTTGACGAATCTTCTTTTCTGAACGCAGTTTTTGATGGCAAAGCGGCCCGGGATCTTTACCTTTCGGCTATTCACCGGTTTGGCATCATGCAAAAGATCGGCGGTGGCGTCGATGTGCCTATCAAAGATCGTGAGGGTCGTCCTTTGGCCTTAGTGCGCAATATGGTCGGAGGTGGACGTCTCGTTTTTCTGCCTTTTCGAATGAATACTTCGTGGACTGATTTGCCTTTGCGAAATTCTTTTCTTCCTTTGTTGATGGAACTCTCTTTCGGTAACCGAAGGACTACACCTACGAGAGCTTGGCCGGTACTTGAACCAGGAGGTAGTTGGGGAGAAGGAGAGGAAGTGTTTAAGGCGGTCGAACCCGGGGTTTTCCGCTTCGAGGATCAGTGGTTGGAAGTGGTGCCCTCCTTGGCTGAATCAGTTCCCGATGTTTTTGCTGCTGGTGAATTACTGGAGGCCGTGGGAGGGGAGTTTTCATCGGGTCGTGTATCCGATTTGGCTGAAGAGTCTGGAAATGAAGAGCGTGAACCTTTGTGGTTGTGGTTTGCAATCGTCGCGGCAACCTTGTTGATTATAGAGATGATTTGGTCACGACCTACCCGAGGCGGCATAAAGAAAGGTAATTCTGCTCATGCCTGAGTTTGTTAAGTATCTCCGGAGGGAATCGCTTTTTTTCCTTTTTGTTGGAACTTTGCTCGCAATGGTAACGGGGATTATCAGTTGGCCCCTTTTCCTTTATGTCCTAGATGCGTACGATGCGATCGTTCCCATTCGTGAGAGTGATGCTCTTGGTCTTGTGATCGCTACAAGTTCTTTGTCCGTTGTCGTTTTTCTTACACTCTTGATTCGTTCCTTTTGGAAAAAGCCCTCCACACAAGAAGTCGCACGGCAGGTCGAGACGGCTAATCCCGAATTGAGAGATCTTTTTAATTGTGCTGTTGAATTACAGGAAAAATCCCTTAGTGGAGAACTTACCTTCATGGAGAGCCGTGTCGTTCGCTTGACCGAAGATAAGGCAAGAGAAATTACATGGGGTGATGGAACCCGCCCAAAATCGCTTTTTTGGACAATATTGGCTGCTGGTTTTGTCATAGGGGGCGTTCTTTCCGTATGGGGAATGGAAACAAGTCCTCTGCAAAAAACTTTTGCCGCCTTTTCTGACGAACCCGGATTGACTCTTTTTACGACCAAAACAGTAGCTGCTGAGCAAACCCAGTATCCGGCCAGTCATGAATTCAGTAGAGGGACCGATGTTTCTGTTTTTGCCGATGTAACGCGCGGTCACAGAGGCGAAAAAATGGCCTTTATCGAGTTCAAGGAAGAGGGAAAGGTACAAAGAATTGAGATGGTTTCAACTCCCACTTTAGGCCGTTTTGAATTCGTCGCTTCCTCCTTGCAGGAGCCGTTTGAATATAGGGTTACAACTCCAAGTTTGGAGAGCGAGTGGCAGAAGCTTTCGCCATACGATCCGCCTGCTTTGGTTCAAGCAAAGTGGACGGTTTCTCCACCTTCTTACTTGAAGATGGATTCCTTTGAGCACCTTGGTTTTGGGTATTTACGAGCCCCCGAGGGAAGTGTACTGGAGCTCGAGTTGGAGGTCGAAAATAGTCCCGAACATGTGGGGGCTTCGATTCATGGTTCGGACTCGAATATAACACTTTTGGCTAAGGGGTCGGCGATATTCGGCTATTCCATGCAACTCCAAACTGAATGGACAGGTCGATTAAACCTAACGGATTTAGACGCCCCAGAACGTGGTTCGGTTCAGTATGATGAATTTACTTTCGCTCCCATTCCTGACGAACCACCTCTTGTCGAGATTACCGAACCTGCGAAGGATCTTCAGCTTGATTCCGATGCCAACTTATTGATTGAGGTTTTTGCTTCCGATGATCATGGAATTGCCGATGTAAGGATTAATGTTTCTCATGCAGGCGATAAAGAAGAGGAATCACTCTTTATTGAACCGATCGAGAATGAGAAGAAATTGACATACATTTTAGATTTGAGTGAGCGGGCTTTAGCCGTGGGTGATGTCATTACTTACATGGCATTGGCTATGGACAACAAAGAACCCGAGGGGCAATTGGCTCGGTCTGAAATATACTTTATTGAAATTCTTCCTCCGGAAGGAAATACCACGGATGGGGCAGGTGAAGGAGATGGTGATCAGAAAGAAATACCTGTTAGGGATTTCATTAATAAAACTAAGAAGATCATTCGCATGACTTACGATGGTATGCTCGAGGATGAGCTCGGGCAGGAGAAGATTGCTTTGGCGATCGGTTCGGATGCCCTCGGTCTCAAGCACGCCATGACCAAAGTTTATGATGAGAACGAGGGACAATTCCCCATACAAGACGGAATCGACCTTGGCGAATTACTCAATGAAGCTACTTATCATATCGAGCAAACCGAAATCTATGCCGGGGATCAATTGCTCGAAGAATCTCTTGAGCCATCGGAGAAGACTCTGCGTAAACTAGTCCAACTTTATGCTTTGATGCAAAAGATGCAAAAACAGAAGTCAGAGGGAAAAGGAAAGCCCCAAGATAGTGAAGAGACTGCCGAAAACCAGGAACCAGAAGAAAGCGAGGATCAACCCAAAGACCCTACAGAAGAACTAAAAGAGTTGGGCAAGGATTTGGAGAAACTTGAGGAATTCAAAGAAAGACAAAATGATTTAAATTCGGAAATCGGCAGAGCTGCTGGCTCCGGGAAAACGGGGGAGCCAAACAAGGATATTGCACGTGACCAAGAAGAGTTAAGAAGGGAATTGGAATCCTTGCGGGATGAGTGGTATAAGAAATCAGGAAGCTTAGGTGAAGTCGGTGCCCTTGATGCAGCTGGCACCGAGATGAAAGAAGCCGCAGGAGATTTACGCAGGGATGAGCCACGCGAAGCTCGGCCCCATGGGGATTTGGCTGCTGAGGCTTTGGCTAATGCCATTTCCGAGGTCGAGGGAAAGATGGCTGGCTTGGCTGCAGGAATGGTCGATCAACTCAGTTCCGAAGCTGGTGGCTTGGCATCCCAACAGCGCGACCTTGCTCAAGATACGGAAAAGGCTAAGCCAGGGCAGGGTGAACTGCTCAAAGACCAGCAAGATGAATTGAACGAGCAAGCTCAGGAACTTCTTGAGAAAATTGATCAGGCGGCACGGGCACTTGGTAACTTTAACGAAAATGCGACCGAAGACTTACTCAAAGGTGCCCGAGACTCACGCGAGGGCGGTATCGAGCGTTCCGGGAAGAGGGCCTCCAATTCCCTTTTATACGAGGCATTTCCTCAAGCCAAGCGCGAGGAGGATAAGGTTGCGGGGAACTTGGAAGAACTACAGGAGGATTTAAAGGGAGTGGCTGATAAGCTTCAGAATTTAGGTAACTCGGCTCTTCGGGATCTCGTTGAAAAGCTGCGTGAAAGTCAGCAGGAAATACCCGGTATGGGAGACGGTGAGTTAAAAGATAATGCAGAGGAGTTATCCAAGGCTATAGGCGAATTACCGAATGCGGATACCGATGAGAGGCTTTTGAATCTTACGCGTGCACTCGATCAAGTGCCAATTATGGAGGATTCGAGCCAGGCTAAGTCTCTTGCTTCGGCGGCCGTTGCGGAGGCTTTGGAGTTAGTAGAGCAGTTCTTCTGGCAGGAAGCGGTTGAAAATCGTCTTCGCAGGAATCAAGAGACTACCGCTGCCCCGAGTCGCTACAAGAGGCAGGTCGAAGAATATTTCCGAAGAATTGCGGAGGGGGAATAAGGATGGGTTTCGATTGGCCCTTATCTCCGGTGTGGTTGGCTTTGGGAACTTTTGCATTTGGACTTGCTTTATTTTTCCACGGCAAGGCGTTGCTCCAAACGACCGTTCCTCGTTTTGCCTGGAAATTAATTGGATTGAGAGCCCTGGCAGGAGGGATCTTTCTTCTTTTACTTGTGAGACCTTACCTGGAAACTAATGAGCCTGCCACGAATGAATTCCGTCTCCTGACCTTGGCTGACTTGTCGGGAAGCATGGATGTTCGCGACGAACGGGATGGACTGAAGCGTATTGAGCAAGTAAGTCCGCATTTGAATGGGAGTGATTCCAATTCTTGGGTGAGCCGCCAAGCCGAAAAGTATGGAAAGGTAGAAAAACTTGGTTTTGCCCAAGATGCAAGCAGGTTGAGATCCCAGTCATGGGGACGAACCGAACTTGGTGAAAAAACCGCGTTAGGAGAGGTGTTGGAACGGGCTTTGCAGGATTCGGAAGGTCAATCGCCCCTAGGATCCGTTGTCGTTTTCTCGGATGGGAGAAACAATAGTGGGAAGCCAGTACTTGAAGTGGCCAAGAATTACAGGTCACGGGGGATTCCAGTAAATGTCGTGGGGGTCGGAAAAATTAAGGCGAGAGGGGATCTCTCGGTTCGTTTCTCAGACCGCAAACCCAAGGCCGTAGCCAAGGAAGAACTTCTTCTTGAATGCGAAATAACCAATCTTTTTGTTGACGCTATTGAAAGCTCGGTACGCTTGTCCTTGGGGAAGAAAGTTTTGCAGGAGATTCCTTTCAAGTTAAAAGCCGGCGAGACTCGGGCGATATCCTTTTCTCCGCTTAAACCGAAGTCCGCCGGTCCGCAGCGTTACCGCATTGAGGTCGTAACGCCTTCAGGTGATGCTGACCCTTCCAACGATGTGGACTCCTTGCTTGTCTTAGTCAAGCCACCCGATCGTTTTCTTACTCTTTACTTGTCTAATCGGGTGCAACCTCTTTATCCATTTGTGAAGCGTGTGCTTGTAGATGAGGAGCGCTTTGAATTTCGCTCGCTTATCAGAATGAGCGAACAAGTTTTTCATGCTTTTGGAGATGGTATCAAACCCGCTTACCCCGAGAACCCTTCCTTTTGGATGGATTATGATTCTGTCATTCTTGATATGGAGACTTTGAACGATTTGAATGCGACCATGGTTGATTCCCTCAAGGACTTCGTTCAGAAAAAAGGGGGGGGGCTTTTGCTCTTTGGCCCGACTGAAAAAGGTCGTGAATTGCTTGGTGGATTAGTTCCCGCAAAAGAGGTCGAAAGGGTTTTGGCTAAGGATAACCTATCCCTCGTGACCTTGGAAGAGCCACTTTTCAGGCCCGAAGACAATGTGGATGAAATGAAACCTTTTTTACCAGGACGCTTACCTGGCTTCTTCGTGAAGAAGCAAAATGCTGCTGCTCGCGGCGTAGTGGTCTCACGAGCCAATGGTCGCTCGGTTCTAAGCGTCCAAGCTTACGGTGCGGGTAAGGTTGGTTACTGGGGCATTCCTCACGATTGGAGAAGGTCGATGAGTGACGAAGATGGGGCAAGGGAATTTAGAAAATTTTGGCAGTCTTTGGTTCAATGGTTGGGGTCGGGCGGAGAAGACAGATTGAAAATCGAGGAGAATGAAAAGCCGTTCTTACGCGGTGGCGAAACACCTCTTCGGGTGGAAGCTTTGGGCTCTGACTTCGAGCCGTCCATGGATGCCTTGGTCAAGGCACGGGTAACGGGTCCCGATGGGTTTGATAAAATGTTCCAACTTTACCCGGAGGGCTCAGTTGCGGGCCGCTATGCTGGATCCTTTAAGCCAACCCAGCCTGGCGCTTATGAGGTAAGCTACGAATTGACTTTTCCTGATGGAGAAACTTTAGAAAGGGAGAGTTATCTGCGGGTCTCTGAGTCAGGTGAGGAGGCCGTTGATGTATCCTATGCCGAAAGAGACTTGAAGATGTTGGCCAAGCTAACTGGAGGTGAATTTTTATCGGTATCGGCTCTAAGTGCAGATTGGGAACCCGCTTTTGCCGAAATCCTTCCGAGTGTTCGTACACGTCATGGTTTGTCCGATGCGTGGCTTTTCTTTCTTGTTCTCTTTCTTGCAGCAGGGATAGAGTGGGTAATGCGTCGTCAAGTAGGCTTGAGATGAATCAAATATACTATTTCCTCCCTTTGATCGGATACATTTTATTGGTTTCGTGGGTGTGGGCTCAGGAACCTTCTCCTTTACCTTCACCCCCTGCAACGGGAATTGACTCCCTTGGGTCTTCAGATTCGAAGGGTTCTCTAGTCAAACCTGCTCCCATTCACCGGTCATCTCAAAGTGAGACGATTATTCGGGCAGGAAAGGACCTTAGGCATGTCGATGTCGGAAGGCGAGTGGGTGCGGCCAAGCTTCTCGGTAAGTATCCGGGTTCTCAATCATCTTTTCTTCTTGTCGGTGCCCTTGATGATAAAAGCCCACTGGTGCGCCGTTCGGTGATGGTATCTTTAGCCGAGCATGCTTCCAACGGTTACCCCCTATACGACAAGTCGCTTGTTGAGAAAGTATATTCAAAGCTAAGTGATTCTGATGTAGAAGTAAGGCGGGAAGTTTCTACTATGATTCCACGCTTGGTCAGTGGGATGAGACGCAGTGGTGTCGAGGTGGTTGAGATTAACGGGCGTAAGATCTTTCGATCGGTGCCTCCCAAAATCCGAGCTGATTTACTGCAGATTACCCAAAAAGCATTTCTAGATTCGGATGCTATTGTAAGGCAAAATGTGTTAAAATATCACATCTACTTAGGGGTTCCTTTGCCGGTATCGACACTCGTAAAACTTTTGGGCGATTCAGATCTAGGCGTTTTATTAGCCGCCTTAGATCGCATTACCTCAAATGCGGGGCGGTCCGAGGTTGTGGATCGAATCGAAGGGCTTTCCCGGCATCCGGATCGTGGGATTCGTCTTAAGATCGTCTCGGTGGCCAGAGATGCGAATCGTTTTCATGCTCGCTACCGTTCTATCTTGCGGGCGATGATGAGGGATCAAGATTCTCAGGTTTTGTCGATGGCGGCGGTTGAATTGGCTCGTTTTGGCGAAAGTATACCTTCTTCCACTGTCCAGCAGATCAAGCAATACCTCCTTGGCGTAGAGGGAATGTCTACTCAAGTTACTACTATTTTGTACGCAATTTCGGCGATGGGAAGCGATGGTGTCGGGGTTTACGCTGCATTGACTGATCACAGTAGTTCTCGGATCCGAAAAGTTTCATGGCAGCGTTATTTGAGCTTGTCTTCAGGGTGGAGCAAACCTCGGTTGTGGATTCCTGCCACAAAAGATCGGGACAAAGGAGTGAGGGAAGCGGTTCTAACTATGTTGAGAGGTCGCCCGATTACTTTGAGTTCGGATGAAATGGCCAGCTTGGTGAACAGTAAATACGCAGATGTGAGAATATTTGCAGCTCAGTTATTGTTAACCGTGAACAAGAGTGTACTAGGAGAATTTTCTTTCGATCTTCTCATCGACGAAAATTCAATCGTTCGTTCGACTACTATACGGGCGATGGGTTCCCGAAAGGTAAACGGATGGGTCAAGGTTATGACGAGGTCACTTCTCGACGATGACTTTGTGATCCAGCAAGCAGCTATGGAAGCACTGATCGTGGATCGCTCAAGGGGTGTTCCAGCTCTCCAGAAATTTATTTCGACAAACCCTCAAAATAGAATAAGCGCCTTGGCTAAAATGGAATTAAGGGGAATTGGAGTACAACCATGAATATACACTGCCTTCTTGTTGTTTTGCTTTCTTATCTTTGCCCCCTTGTGTACGGACAACAAGACACTGGTGCATCTGGAGGAGGCATTCGTGTCATGCAACTAATGAGATCGGATAATACACTCCGGCGCTACCCAGATGCTTTGCCTAGTTTACTCAAGGTCATGAACGAGCAAACCTTTGCCCGTTTCGATACCGACCCGTTGTTCATTTCTTCCCTGACCGACGAAAGACTTCTTGAAAACCCAATTCTCTATGTTAATTGCGACGAGCAACCCAATCTGGAATTTCCACAAGAGGAAAGAGAAGCTCTGAGGCATTACATGCAGCAAGGTGGTTTCGTTTATCTAGATGCTGGAATAAAGGCATCTTTTCTTGGGGCTGATCTTGGCCATAGCTATGCGGCTTGGGAAGAAAGACCCGAAGTGAAGGAATTATTTACTCAGGTATTTCCAGAAAAAGCATTTGTTCCCCTCCCTCGGAATCACGATCTTTTTCGTACATTTTTCAAGGGTCTTCCTAAAAACGAATACCTCAAGATCGAGCAAAACCAAAAACGCTTACCTGATACGGTTCTTAAGTTCGTAGAACAAGAAAAATGGCCTCAGGGAACCTATTCGTTCGTGGGACTAAAGGTTAAGGGGCGTTTGGCCTGCGTTGCATCCCCTATTTGTGCAATGGGGTGGGGGAAGGATGAGTTTGGTGCGTGGATTCCTCCGATTTCTTTTCGGATTCGGGAATCAGCTGAGAATTTCGATCAAAACCTTAAGTTGGCTTCCTTCAATGGCGGGACTTTTGAGGTAATCCGTGAGGATGGCTTGAAGGATGTCATTTATTCTGAACAGGGTCATCGTCCGCTTTGGGTAAAAGAACCAAATGGCAGGTGGCGTATCTTCAAGTATTATTCAGGTGAGGAGATCAGTAATTATGCCCATGCTTTTTATTCAAGGCTTGGAATGAATGTTTTTCTCTATGCTTTGCTTCACTAAGTTTCTTATTATCTTGTTATGACAGAAAATCCATTTCCTGATCCCCCTCAAGGCAAGGAACTTCTTCTTAAGGAGCGAGTACCTCCTGTCTTTTGGTGGGTAGGAGCCTTTGTTCTTTTGAGCTTGGGGATTATCTTTCTTCCTGGGACCTGTTCGACTGATGGATTGAATTTGCCAGAGCGAAAAGTTGATTCGGTAGAGGGTATGCCTGTTGCCAATCAGGATAAGGAACTTGAGTTCAGGGAAGACGGTTTGTGGTATGAAACCGATTCGATCGAGCCTTTTAGCGGAGCAGCCGTTTCCTATTACGAAAGCGGGCAAATGAAATCGAGAACCAAGGTGAGGAATGGGGAGGCATACGGATTAATCGAGGAATGGGAAGATAATGGATCGGTGCGTGGTAATCTGTTCAAGGAAGAGTTCAGTAAGTGAAACTTAAAATTTGGGGTTTCCTTTTGTGTTTCGTTGCCATGACTTTTGTCTGCGTTGGGCAAAGTCCAGAACCCGTGTCCCAGGATGAGTTGAAAATAATTCAGAACCGCTACACTGCTCAGCAAAATTCTGCTTCTGTTCGCTTGAAGAGTAACCCTGATGACATCGCAGCTTATTCTGCGAGGGGTGACGCCCGTCTTTTCCTCGGGAATTTTAAGGGTGCCAGAAAAGATTATGAAAAAATGATCGAGCTGAACCCGAAACTAGATGTTTCTCATTGGCGATTGGGGATAGCTTATTTTTACCTGAAGGAATATGACAAGGCGGCTCGGCAGTTCAAAATTTATCACAACTACGATCAGGTAGATCGTGAAAACGGCATTTGGCGTTTTATGTCCCAGTATAAGGCGAGCGGATTGGAGGTGGCTCGTAAAGGCTTACTTAAGTACGAGAAGGATGATCGCCCTCCTTACCCTTGGCTTTACGAAATGTTCGCCGGGAATATTCGACCCAGCCAAGTATTTTCTAAAATCGAGAAAGAAGCGTTCGATGATCGTTATAAGACGAGAGTTCTTTTCCATGCCTATTTGTATGTTGGCATTTATCTCGAGTTAACGGACGACGCGAATAAGGCTTTACCTTATTTACGTGAGGCTGCAGCAAATGCCTATGGCAAGGCTACTGGAACTTACATGTGGCAAGTTGCCCGGACCCATTATCGGCTAAGTAAGGAATCTACGAAATCAAAAGCGGAAAATACAGGCAATCACAGGTCTAGGAACTAGGCCCTTTTTCATCGGTTTGCATTCGGTCGTGCATAATGGCAGCACAGAGGAGGACGGGTGCCATAAAATTCACAATTGGTATCATCCATAAGGTTTCAGCCAGCATCCCAAAGCGGGTGTATCGTTTTTGCTTTGTCTTGCATTCGGTCGGGATTCTCTCCTCGATTAAATGTCCGTATTCTTTTCCAAGTAATAATCCGTTGATCCAGATTTGAAGAATAAGCCCGGTGGGAGGAAAGAACCAACCGAGAAGATAGATTGGCGAAAGGATGAAGTTGACGGAAAGGCTGAGTAAGACAAATCGGGTGGAAGAGACTGTTGACCGCACGGTGGGAGGAGGTGGATTCAATTTTACTTCTGGATAATGCTTGTCACAAACTGCATTGACAATTCCATCAAGGAAAAAGCCAAGGTAAGCCGCATGCACTGTTCCAAAGAAAAAATATGCAATTGCCAGTAAAAAGAAGAAAACCAGGATTTTGGTGGCTGTCTTGATCCAGTCACCCCAGTCACCCATCCATGATGTGGAGCTTTCCGATAGGGAATCGAAAATCCAGTCGACCGCATTTGTTCCAAGGATGAGCACGATTACAAGCGATCCTATGGAGAGCAGTGTGGACCAAAGTAATGGTTTGAGAATCCGTGGGTCCAGTAGTTGGGCAAAGGCTAATAGGTATGAATTAAGCATGGTGTACCATGTTGAAATTTTTTGATTCGAAGATTATTTGCAAGTTTTTTTCGATGACCTTGCATTTTTCATGTGGACAAATTTAAGTTGTTTTTTAATAAGTTAACTGTGGAACGGATCATAGGGGGTAATGGCGGATCATAAATATACAGCGGAGACAATAAAGTCGCTCGATTGGAAAGAGCACATTCGTCTCAGGCCAGGCATGTATATTGGAAAGCTTGGCGACGGTTCTTCCGAGGATGATGGTATTTATGTCTTACTGAAAGAAGTTCTGGATAACTGCATTGACGAATTTGTCATGGGCTACGGCAAGCAGATCGATGTCGTATCAGATGGGCAAAGGGTAGAGGTGCGTGATCATGGTCGAGGAATCCCTCTTGAAAAACTGCTTGATTGTTCTTCTAAGATCAATACTGGAGCCAAGTATGACTCCGAGGCTTTCAAGAAGTCAGTTGGATTGAACGGAGTCGGAATCAAAGCCGTGAATGCGCTATCCACTCAATTTGACATCCAGTCATTCAGGGAGAGCGAGACACGCCGAATTGAGTATACATGCGGTGAACCGCAGTCCGTTGACAAGAAGAACAAATCGACCAAGGAAGAAAATGGAACCTTGATCACTTTTGTTCCCGATGCGACGATGTTCAAAAAATATCGTTATAGAAATGAATATGTAGAGCGTATGCTGCGCTACTATTCTTACCTAAATAGGGGGTTGAGCATCGTTTACAACGGAAAGAGATTTCGTTCGAAAGATGGCTTAAGGGATCTTCTTCAGGAAAATCTTTCTGAGGAACCGCTCTACCCAATCATTCATATTGAAGGGGACGACATTGAAGTTGCTTTCACGCATATCGAGCAATACGGCGAAGATTACTTTTCCTTTGTCAATGGCCAGCACACGACTCAGGGAGGTACTCATCAAGCGGCTTTTCGCGAAGCTATGGTCAAGACGATCCGTGAGTTTACCAAAAAGAACTTTGATGCCCCTGATATTAGAGGAGGTTTGGTCGCTGCTATCAGTGTGAAAGTGCAGGAGCCAGTTTTCGAATCTCAGACCAAGACTAAACTCGGTTCCCTTGCGATTGCCCCCGAGGGTGAATCAATTCGTCTTTTCGTGGGTAATTTTCTTAAAGAGAAACTAGACAACTACCTTCACAAAAACCCTCAATCGGCCGAGGCTTTACTCGAAAAAATCCAGCGAAGTGAGCGGGAGCGTAAGGAACTTAAAGGCATACAGAAGATTGCCCGCGAACGGGCCAAAAAGAGCAAAGTACATAACCGAAAACTTCGGGATTGTCGCGTCCACTTGAATTCTAAGGATAAGAATCGCTTTAAGAGTACGCTTTTCATAACCGAAGGCGATTCGGCGAGCGGCTCGATCACCAAAGCACGGAATGTACAATTACAAGGAGTTTTCAGCCTCAAGGGTAAACCTCTTAATTCGTTTGGTTTAACGCGCAAAGTCGTTTATGAAAACGAAGAGTTCAACTTGGTACAGGCTGCTCTCGGGATCGAAGATGATTTAGAGGATTTACGCTATAATCAAGTCGTGATCGCAACGGATGCGGATGTCGACGGTATGCATATCCGTCTTCTACTCATTACCTTCTTCCTTCAGTTCTTCCCCGAGCTGATTAGGCAGGGGCATTTATTCGTCCTGCAAACTCCTCTTTTTCGCATTCGAAATAAGAAGAAAACTTTTTATTGCTACGATGATGCCGAGCGGGAAGCTGCGATTAAGACCCTCGGTAAAAACCCAGAAATTACCCGTTTCAAAGGATTGGGGGAAATTTCGCCGGATGAGTTTAAGCATTTTATTGGTGATGATATTCGTCTGGATCCAGTCAAGATTGATGCTCATGAGTCGATTAAGGAAATGCTCAAGTTTTTTATGGGCAAGAATACGCCAGACCGCCAAGAATACATTATTCGAAACCTAAGGTTCGAGCATGATCTCGCAAAAGACGATGGGAGCCCTGCCAATACGGAGGCCGAGGGTGCAGGCTCTTCAGCCGGGCAAGTCGATGACAGCGAAGCTGCCTAATCCTCTCTGAGCGGATGACAGAAGAAAACGAAAGCTCCGCGGAGGAAAAGAAAGAGATCAAAGAGATTGATCCAGCGGTGGCTTCAGGAAAGGAACCGACCAAACGCCGTTTTGACCCTGAGAGGCTAGGGGAAGGTAATGGCGAAGACCGAGATGATGATGAGGCTATATATGTCGATGACATGTATGGAGATTGGTTCCTCGATTATGCATCCTATGTTATCCTCGAAAGAGCTGTTCCGCATGCCGATGATGGATTGAAGCCCGTCCAACGTCGTATCCTTCATTCAATGAAGGAATTGGAGGATGGGCGCTATAACAAGGTTGCCAATGTAATAGGCAACACGATGAAATATCATCCCCATGGCGATGCATCGATTGGGGATGCCATGATTCAGTTGGGACAGAAAGATTTGCTCATTGATACGCAAGGTAACTGGGGGAACATACTCACTGGTGATTCCGCAGCAGCTCCCCGTTACATCGAGGCCCGCTTGACCCCTTTTGCCTTGGAGGTGATCTTTAGCCCAAAGGTTACGACTTGGCTGTCTTCTTACGATGGGAGAAACAAGGAACCCGTTACTTTTCCTGTCAAGTTTCCGCTTTTGTTGGCTCAAGGAGCAGAGGGAATAGCAGTTGGCTTGTCTACTAAGATCCTTCCCCATAACTTTCTCGAGATACTGGATGCAATGATCGATGCTTTGAGAAAAAACCCAGTCGACCTTTTGCCCGATTTTCTTCAGGGAGGTATTGCCGATTGTACTGACTACAATGGTGGTTCACGTGGGGGGCGTGTTCGTGTTCGTGCTCGAATCGAGATAGTAAAAAAGCATCTCTTGAAGATTACGGAAATCCCATACGGGACAACGACGACTAGCTTGATTGACTCGATTTTGTCGGCAAACGATAAAAACAAGATTAAGGTATCCAAGATTGAAGACAACACGTCTGAATTTGTAGAGATTCTCGTTCATTTACCCTCGACGGTATCAGCCGAAGATTCATTGCCAGGCCTTTATGCCTTTACGGATTGCGAAGTAAGTCTTGCGCCCAACGCGTGCATCATTAAAGACAACCATCCCCAGTTTCTTTCGGTTAATGACTTGGTTAAGTCAGCAGCTGATTTGACCCGTGAGACTCTTCGCCTCGAATTAGAAATCAAGCTCGGAGAACTTCAGGAAAAATGGCATTTTGCTTCCCTTGAGAAAATTTTTATTGAAAAGCGCATTTATCGTGATATCGAAAAGGAAGAAACTTGGGAGGGAGTGCTGTCAGCGGTCGATAAAGGGCTGAAGCCTTATGTTAAGTCCTTGAGGAGAGCTGTGACCCAAGAGGATATTGTCCGCCTGCTTGAAATAAAGATCAAACGGATCTCAAAATACGACTCTTTTCGAGCGGATGAACTAATTCAGGGATACGAAGATGAAATTGGGGAAGTGGAAGCTCACTTGGCTCAAATTACGCGTTATGCCATTCGATACTTCAAGGAATTGAAGCAAAAATACGGGAAAGGGCGTGAGCGTAAGACCGAAGTTTGTGTTGATGAGAAGGGTGAACTTACTCCTTTTGATCGGATTGTTGCAGCAAGGGTCGTAGTGGCCAATGAAACTCTTTTTCTCAACAGGAAGGATGGTTTTGCTGGTTATTCTCTCAAGAAAGATGAAGCGATAGAGAAATGTTCAAACTTGGATGATGTTATTGTATTTGGAAAAGACGGAGTGATGAAGGTTATGAAAATAGCCGAAAAAATGTTTGTTGGTAAAAGCCCACTTCGAGTTGCGGTGTTTCACAGAGAAGACCAAAAGATTTACAATATGGTTTATAGGGACGGACAAAGCGGTCGCTTGTATGCTAAGAAATTTAAGGTAGGAGGAGTAACCCGAGACAAAGAGTACCCTTTGTTCAAGACACATTCCAAATCCCGGATCTTTTATTTTTCCGTGCATGATTCAGAGAAGAAAAATAGCAGGATACTTGTTCACATTGATCCTCAACTCAAGAGAGTCAGGGAAAAGGTGATCGAATTTGACTTTTCTTGGCTTGAACTTCAGGGGAGGGCAGTAAAAGGAAGCACGCTCACCGCACACAAAGTTGACCGAGTAGTCAATGCTCCCAAGACCGAAGAAGTTGAGTCAGAGGACGAGGTTGCTCCAGCTAAGCCCAGTCCAGTTAAACCTGAGCCTAAGCCTATCGAGAAAGCCGAGTCCGAGAAAAAAAAGCAAACGGCAAAAGACATTGAAGCTCCATCTCCCCCTCCCAATCCCGATGACTTATCCGAGAGGGAACAGGGGACTTTTGATTTTAAGGACAACTGAGAGTACAGGTTGTTTGCTTTAGGAACTTCTGTCATGCTATGATTTACATGCCAAATGAGTAGCGGTCTCACAAAAGAAGAGTTCAACCGGAAGCTCCTTCATGTTCTCGCTCTTGTCATCCCTGTGGGAATTTATTACGGACCTACCTATTTTGAAGTGGATCGAATTTGGGCGAGTGCTCTTATTTTTAGCATTATGCTTTTCGCCTTTTTAATCGAATTTTTAAGATTCAAAAAAGATCCGTTTGGCAATTGGTTTTTGAGGTTATTTGGATCGATGATGAGAAAAGAGGAAAAGTGTAAACTTACGGGTGCGACCTATTTGATTGCAGGATCCGCAATTTGTAGTCTTGTAAGTTTGAATGAGGGGGCTGCTGCCTGTGCATTCTTAAGTTTGACCTTGTTCATTTTAGGAGATGCCGCTGCTGCACTTGTAGGTAAAGCTTTTGGCAGAGTAAAAGTTGGAGGTAAGACCTTAGAAGGATCAATCGGCTGTTTCCTTTTGTGCGCCATATTGGGGGTCTTCGTATTGCCCATGCTTCCTGGCTTTCTTGATGATTTGGGAGGAGAGTGGTCCTTGCTTTATGTGCTTGCCCTGTCCTTAACCATTACCCTGCTAGAGCTCATCCCACTCAAAGTGCTGGGAATTGTAATCAATGACAACCTATATGTTCCGGCAACGACAATTGTAGTTGCTTTGTTACTCAAGTAAGTATCTGAGCTCTTCATTACCTTATTCTCATTCTAAATGATCCTGCAGGGTGTGAGATTCCAGTAGTACAATCTATGATCTCGAGCTGATCGTTAGATACCCAAAAAAAAGCTCTTTGCTGGAATTCTTTTCCTAATTCCATTGCTTCCTGTTGAGTGCAATCAACTAAAAAGCTTGGTTCTTGATGGGAATGATCCGTAGAGCTGCCTATAATCCGAGTAATTGACTTTTCAATATCACACAGAGCATGGAACAGTTGAAGGTTTCTCATTTTGTTTTCATCCAAACTGAGGAGTTGATCCATAGGATTAAAAGCCGTCAGTATGGCGAATGAAGGTGTAGCTTTTTCGATTATACCCGAAAAGAGAAAAACGGTTTCGAAATATTCCTCATTCATATTGCCCTGATATAGTAGTTTTTAGGACTCTTTTTGAACTTTCTAAGGTTCGAAAAAATCGATTTTCTGTTTTGGACAAAAAAAGCCCCCTGCCGGAGCAGGGGGCCTTATATAAAAGCTGAAACTTGACTAGGGTCTGATCGGTTCAATGTGATCGGCTTTGCCTTCACGACTAGCGATACGAACCATCTTTCCTTTTACTTTTCCTTCAAACTTTCCTGGGTCGATGTCGAAGGCTGGACCTTCGTGCAGACCGGGAAATAAAAGTTCGGTTTCTTCAGTAACCTTGAGGGAAATAGGACCCTGTTTGGTCTGAATGCGGATAAGCTCCTTCTCTTGGTCAATACCAATGACGAAACCTACATGGTCTTCATGGGCAGCCTCTGCATGAGGTCCATTTGCTCCTTCACCATGATGTGGTTCAGGGTGAAATGCTCCGGGTCCAGGCTGACCAGGTTGTGGATGATGCTGTGGTCCAGCGTGTGGGAAGGGTGCAGGTCCAGGCTGACCAGGTTGTGGATGATGCTGTGGTCCGGCG
>Ga0055584_100001137_pt1 | contig 26032 bp, 18 predicted proteins | sample OSDHelmetaG_FD_58716 | JGI IMG/M metagenome (GOLD analysis project Ga0055584, IMG submission 58716) | Pelagic marine sediment microbial communities from the LTER site Helgoland, North Sea, for post-phytoplankton bloom and carbon turnover... | ecosystem: Environmental > Aquatic > Marine >...
TTGCTTGGCCTGACCCTATCATTTCCCTATGGTCTTGCCGACGTTGTCTGCCCGACCTGAAGGCGTTAATGCTTGTTGATAAGGGCTTGGCTAAGTCAATGCTGGCTTATCAATTCCAGCTTGGTTCGGTCTGGCGCAATTGGTTTAGCTGGCTCTGAATTGGCTAGGCGCGGCTAAAGTCAAAGTCTGTGGGGCTTGGCGCCAGTGGCGGCACTTGTCTGTGCTAAAGCGCTGGTGCAAACTCACGCGACAGTGCAGTTTTAAGGCACGACGTTCTCAGTCGTGCATTACGCGAGTCCGCTCGCACTACGGGGAAACAATAGATGACAGTAGCTACGACTAGACGCTTGGCGATGGGCTCGCTGGTGGCGGCGTTGGCATTAGGCCTTGTTGGTGCGGCACACGCTGACACGATCAAGATCGGCGACATCAACAGCTATAAAAGACTACCGGCGCATACCGTTCCGTATCGTTACGGTGTCGAACTTGCGCTGGCGCAGATCAACGCCGCGGGTGGTGTGCTCGGCAAGCAGTTGGAGCTGATTTCTCGCGATGATGCGGGCAAGCCGGGCGAAGCGGTGAAGATCGCCGAAGAACTGTTCTCCAAAGACAAAGTCGCGCTAATTTCTGGCTCGCTGTTTTCCCATGTCGGCTTGGCGCTCACGTCTTACGCGGGACAAAAGAAAGTTCTGTATATCGCAGCTGAGCCGCTGGCTGATGCTTTGGTGTGGGCTAAGGGCAATCGCTATACTTTCCGACTGCGCCCGTCCACGTACATGCAAGCCGCCATGTTGGCTGAGCAAGCAGCTAAGAATCCTGCCAAGCGCTGGGCAACCATTGCGCCAAACTACGCTTACGGCAAAGATGCTGTGGCCGCGTTTAAAAAGGTGCTGAAGGCGAAACGCCCTGATGTTGAGTTCGTCACGGAACAATGGCCGGGCTTGTTTAAGATCGACGCTGGCGCCGAGGTACAAGCTTTAGCGGCAGCCAAGCCTGATGCGATTTATAACGTCACCTTCGGTGGTGACTTGGCCAAGTTTGTGCGTGAAGGCAAACTGCGTGGCTTGTTTGAAAAGCGCTTGATGGTGGGCTTGCTGACAGGCGAGCCAGAATATCTTGATCCCTTGAAAAAAGAAGGCCCGGAAGGTTGGTTGGTCACCGGTTATCCTTGGTACGCCATCGATACGCCTGAGCACAAAGCATTCCTCAATGCCTACCAAGCCAAATATAACGATTACCCGCGTATCGGCTCTTTGGTTGGCTACAACACCATGCAAGCGATTGCTGCGATGTTAAAGAAAGCGGGCAGCACCGACACCGAAGCGATGGTTGATGCGATGGAAGGTCTGACTTTTTCGGCGCCTAGCGGCAGCATCACATTCAGAGCGATTGACCATCAATCGACCATGGGTGCCTATGTTGGCTGGACCAAAATGGATGACAGCAAGGGTCGCGGCATGATGGTCAATTGGAACTACGAAGACGGCGCCGCGTATTTGCCATCGGACGATGAAGTGCGCGCGATGCGCCCAGCTAAATAGCGGTAAACCCCTCCCTAACTACGAGTCAAAAGAGGCGGGCCGAGTGTCCGCCTCTTTGGTTCTTGTCGACCAATCTTGAGCCTAAGCCAAGCCTGCAGGCAGAGTGAATGTGAACGAAGTCGGATTTTATATCGTCCAGGCACTAACTGGCCTGTCTAGCGCGGCGGCGCTGTTCTTGGTTGCCTCTGGCTTGTCGATCATTTTTGGCGTGACCCGTATCGTCAATTTTGCCCACGGTTCGTTCTACATGCTTGGCGCCTACATCGCCTACACCCTAGTCGAGTATCTTGGTGGCGCAGTGGGCTATTGGGGGGCTATTGTTCTCGCCGCGATTGCGGTTGGTGTAATCGGTGTCATTGTCGAAATGACGATATTGCGGCGCGTGTATCAAGCGCCCGAATTGTTTCAACTGGTCGCGACTTTTGGCGTGATCTTGGTGATTCAAGATTTGACCCTACTTACTTGGGGCGCAGAAGACCTGTTTGGTCCGTCAGCCCCTGGTCTAGAGGGTACCGTGAGTATATTTGGCACTCTTTTACCCGAATATGACCTTGCACTCATCGCCATCAGTCCGATCGTTCTAATTGTTTTGTGGTTCGGGTTTTATCGCACGCGCTGGGGCACGCTGGTTCGCGCAGCAACTGAAGACCGGGAAATGGTTGGCGCACTTGGGGTCAATCAAAGCTGGTTATTCACCGGCGCCTTCTTTGTTGGTTCTGCATTGGCTGGGCTCGGCGGTGCTGCGCAATTGCCCAAAGGCGGCGCGGATCTATTGATGGATTTCAATATTCTGGCCGCGGTATTTGTGGTTGTTGTAGTTGGCGGCATGGGCAGCATTCCAGGCGCCTTTCTGGCCGCGGTGCTGATCTCAGAGTTAAACGTGTTTGGTATTTTGCTGATCCCGCAAAGCACCTTGGTTTTGATGTTTTTGGTGATGGCAATTGTGCTGATCGCGCGTCCTTGGGGCTTGTTTGGAAAGCCTGAAGTCGCGGGGCAACATGGGCAGGCGGGTCCGCCAGAAGCGCCAATACGGCCTGCGCCCGCGCGCTTGCGTTGGTTGCTCGCTTGCGCCTTCGCCGCGCTCATGTTGGTGCCGCTGGTAGCGGAAGATTTCACCTTGGTGCTGATCATTGAGGTTGCGATAATGGCGCTGTTTGCCAGCAGCCTGCATTTTGCGATGGGCCCTGGAGGGATGGTGTCTTTTGGTCATGCAGCCTTTTTCGGTGGGGGCGCTTACGCGGCTGCGTTGTTGGTGAAATATGTCGAGGCGCCAATGGAAGTCGCGCTGCTGTTTGCGCCGCTGATGGCCGGCGTGTTGGCGCTGATCATTGGTTGGTTTTGTGTGCGCTTGAGCGGTGTATATCTGGCGATGTTAACGCTCGCGTTTGCGCAGGTAGCCTGGTCTATCGTGTTCCAGTGGGGGGATATCACTGGTGGTGATGACGGCATCTTGGGGATCTGGCCAAGTGAGTGGGCAAGCGACCGGATGGCGTTCTATTACCTGACGACGCTTTGTAGCGTTGGCGGCATTGCGCTGATGCGTTATGTGTTGTTTTCGCCATTTGGCTACGCCATGCGCGCCAGCCGCGATTCGGTGCTGCGCAGTGAATCCATTGGTATCCACGTGCAGCGTCAATTATGGCTGGCGTTTGCCTTTTCCGGTGCTTTGGCTGGGCTCGCCGGTGGTTTGTTCTTGTACTCCAAGGGCAGCGTCTTTCCCGATGAAATGTCTATTCCGCGTTCGTTTGATGCGCTGATTATGGTCTTGCTCGGCGGCGTCAAGACATTGTTCGGCCCGCTTGTAGGAGCCGCCTCGTTCACCTGGTTACAAGACGAGATCTCGCGTTTCGATTCTTGGCGCTTGGTGCTCGGTTCGTTGATCATCGCGCTAGTGGTGGTGTTTCCGCAGGGTATCGCCGGGACGCTGCGTAAGCGCTTCGGTCGCTACTTTGGCGTGCGAGAAATGTCATGAGCGCTGTCGTGAATGCCCTGGAAGTCAGTAATCTGCGGCGAACATTTGGTGGTGTTGTTGCCGTTGACGATGTGTCGTTTGTACTGCCTGTTGGTAAGTTGCTCGCGCTCATTGGTCCAAACGGCGCAGGCAAAACAACCTGTTTTAATATGCTTAATGGGCAGTTACGCCCAGATTCCGGCTCCATTCGGCTAAATGGGCGCGAGTTGGTGGGTCTCAAACCGCGTGAGGTTTGGCGCATGGGTGTTGGGCGTACGTTTCAGATAACGGCAACCTATTCGAGCATGACCGTTAGCGAGAACGTACAGATGGCGTTGATGAGTCATCATCGGAATTTAATGTCGTTGCTTGGGCGCGCGGCCAACCGACATGTAGACGCAGCGCTTGCCTTGCTTGACCGAGTTGGCATGTTGGCCCAGGCCGATCGTCCTTGTAGCGTGCTTGCTTATGGGGATCTGAAGCGGGTTGAGTTGGCGATCGCGCTGGCCAATGATCCCAGCGTCTTGTTGATGGACGAACCCACGGCTGGGATGGCACCAGGGGAGCGCGTCGAATTGATGGCGCTAACTGCACAGATAGTCGCAGAGCGCGGTGTGTCTGTGTTGTTCACTGAACATGATATGGATGTGGTTTTTCGACACGCTGATACAGTCATGGTGCTGGATCACGGTTCGTTGGTCGCAACAGGGACGCCAGCGCAAGTACGCGCGGATGCGCATGTGCAGGCCATCTATCTAGGCTCGAGCGCAACGGCAAACGAGCAACATTCGAATACCTGCGGACACAGCGATGCTTGAGCTAGACAAGGTTGATAGTCACTACGGTCGCGCACAGATCCTGAACGGTGTTTCCTTAGCGGTTGACGCCGGCGAAGTGGTTGCATTGTTGGGCCGCAACGGTGCGGGTAAATCGACCACGATGAAGACGGTGATGGGCTTGGTGCCGGCCACCGCGGGTTCTATTCGTTTCTTGGATAAAGCCATTGAGAAATGGTCGTCACACCGTATCGCTAAAGCCGGACTCGGTTATGTGCCTGAAGAACGGCGCATCTTCACCGCGCTTAGCGTTGATGAGAATCTTGAAGTCGGTCGGCAAGCGGCGCGCGATAATTTGCCAGCATGGCAACCGGAGCGATTGTTCCAGCTGTTTCCTAACTTGGCGACGATGCGTAATCGCTTAGGCAATCAAATGAGCGGCGGTGAGCAGCAAATGCTGACCATTGCTCGCACATTGATGGGAAATCCGCGCTTGGTCTTGCTGGATGAACCGTCCGAAGGCTTAGCCCCGGTGATTGTTGATCAAATGGCGGAAGTCATTCACGCGCTCAAGTCTGAAGGTATGTCGGTGTTGTTGTCTGAGCAGAATGTACATTTTGCGACGCGTGTCGCGGACCGTGCTTACATTATCGAGAAGGGTCAGATCCGCCACACTTGTACGATACAAGAACTGGCTGAAGACGAGACCATTCGTAATGAGTATTTGATGGTCTGACGGGCTCGCGTCGGGCCTTGGTCCGGTGTCTGTTAAGCCTTGTTGTGAACCGCTCGATGATTGCTAATTAGCAAGTCTGCTGCTCGCGCTCCAACAGTCGCGCTACCATGCGCCGTTGCCGTGTTGGTGCTGAGTCTAGCGCGAGCTTGACGTCATCCGTTACCGCATAGGTTTCCATCGAATATTGTTGCGCCTCTAGAATTTTGAAATCCTCTTCGAATGCGATCTCTATTTGCTCGAGCACTTGCGCGCTTACATCGTCACTTTGCACTGCAAAGTTGCGTGATTGCCAATAAAAATAGTGTGTCGTGTTGTGGCTCGCCGGGGTCATAAATATGCACGAGTACATTTGTACCGCGGGGGAAATGTCGCGCGGACTATCGCGCCCTAATAGCCCCACTGGCGCGCTACCGAAATCAACCACGCAGATCGATGGACAGTGCAAATAGTAGTACTGCCAGCGGTCGACGTTATGTGTCATGCCAGCGAGTGTTTTAAAGATTGGGGCGGGAGGGCTGTCGAGGGTCCAGCGAGTTACGACGACAGTGTCATGCGCCTCGTGCACGCTAACGGGTATGTCTTCCTGTGCGGTGCTGCCGAGCGTCGTGCGATGTACAAAACTGACATGCGCCGGATCGGTGAGATTGTCGGTCAAAAGTTGATAGTGGCATTTCACTAAACGGTGTTTGCCGACACTCAGTGCCCGGTTCGGATCATCGAACGCAGCCAGATGAAAGCGCTCGCTCTGCTCAGCAAGCTCCGGCGGGCCCATCCAAATCCAGACCATGCCCATGCCTTGCGAGGTTGGAAATGCGCGCACTTTCGCACCCGGCGGGATGCGTTCTTGCCCGGGAATGCGCACACAGTGCCCGTCGGGTGCGAAGGTCATGCCGTGATAGCCACATTCGACGTTGTCGTCGACTAGACGACCCAGTGACAGCGGCAGCTTGCGATGCGGGCATTGGTCGCGCAACGCAACGGTGCTGCCGTCCGCGCGCCGATACAGCACCACTGGCTCGCCAAGAATAACTCGTGCCAACGGCGTGCGATTGACCTCATCACTCCATGCGGCTACGTACCAGTTGTGTTGCACAAACTGGCTGCTGGCTGGGGTAACAGCCATGGATGAATCCGTGGTCATAAGTTGTCCTGTTATGTGAGCGTCATCAATGCGCCGGCGCTGCGCTCAAGCCATCCGGTGGCGTTTGGAGGGCCGCGTCACCAACAAAGCGGTGGCAATTCACGGTCCGATTGGGTCGAATGTAGGCCAATCGAGCTGCCGGGGAAAGAACGATGAACAAAAAACTGAATTATCAGCTCGAGGCCCAGGTCGGTCACCTATTACGGCGCGCCAATCAACGCCACACGGCCTTGTTTGCGGAAATGTTCAATGAGTATGGCTTAACCGCATTGCAGTTCGCTGCGCTGATGAAGTTGCGAGAGTTTAAAGAGTTATCGCAAAACCAGCTTGGTCGATTGACTGCCATGGACCCGAATACGATTCAAGGCGTGGTTAAGCGCTTGCAGCAGCGCGGATTGGTCGAACGCCATCCGCACGCCGCTGACCGACGTCGAGTCACCTTGGTCTTGAGCCAAGACGGCGTGGAGACTGCTGCGCGCTTGGTTGCGGTTGGCTTGCAAATCTCAGCGCAAACTTTGTCGCCGTTGACGCAAGCCGAGCAACGCCAGTTCCTGGACTTATTAGAGCGACTGGCTTAGTCGCGCGTAATTGCTTGATGTGTACGCTGAGCGAGAGCGGATCAGCTGTTGGGGGCTTAATTGCTGGCGGCGTAAAACGGAACACAACTGTTGCGGTTGCGCCTGGTCGCGCTTGCGGCGTAGCTAAGGGTCGCAGCGCGCGCTGAGGTCATTGCGCTGTGCCCGCGTCCGGCAAGGTTGCGAAGTTTGCGTTTGCTAATCATTATACGTATGCACATGAGTTTGCTGTGCCACCGTCCGCGTCACTGCGCGGTATTGATACGAAGGCGTGTAGTTGATGAGCTATTTCAGGCCGACCGCGCTGCAAGACGCATTGGTAGCGCTCGGGCATGGTCCCCAGGTGTTGGCGGGTGGAACAGATATCTACCCTGCCAATGCGCAAGCGCATGGTTGGGGAGCACCCCGGCTGACGCACCTAAGGGATCGGCCAATCTTGGATGTTAGCGGCCTGCTGGAACTCAATGGGCTGCGCAGTGTTGGTGACAGCATCGAGATTGGCGCGCTGGTTACATGGCACGATGCCATTCACTGCGATTTGCCCACTTGGTTCAACTGTGTGCGGCTGGCGGGCCAAGAGGTCGGCGGGCCGCAGATTCAAAATCGTGGAACGCTTGTTGGTAATCTTTGTAATGCGTCTCCGGCCGCTGATGGTGTGCCGCCATTACTGGTACTGGATGCCAAGCTAAGGGTGCAAAGCGCGCGCGGTAGCCGCGAAATTGCGCTCAATCAATTCATTTCGGGCAATCGTCAAACTCTGTTGGCTGATGACGAGATGGTCACCACAATTGTTATCCCGCGCGCGCCCGCGAGCGCACAATCGACTTTTCTAAAGTTGGGGGCGCGGCGCTATTTGGTTATTTCTATTGCCATGGTTGCCGCATTTGTTGATGTGCAAGACCATCTGGTTGTCGATTGCCGTATCGCGGTGGGGGCCTGTTCTGAAGTGGCGCAACGCCTGCCGGACCTCGAACGGCGTGTCATCGGCGCACCACTTAAGCAGGCGGCTGGCCTGGTTAGCGCCAGCGATGTTGCCGAGCTGACGCCTTTGGATGACATACGTGCTAGCGCGCAGTATCGACGCCGTGCCGCACTCGAACTGTTGCGCAGAGCCCTAGACGAATTGGCGCGTCGCCCAGGTCAAGCCAATGCAGCATAAGTTTCACGTCAATGGTGCCGAAGTCTGTATCGACGCCAGCCCGCTGACGCGCCTGAGTGAGGTGCTGCGCGGCCAGCTCGCGCTGACCGGCACCAAGGTTGGCTGTGACGCGGGCGATTGCGGTGCGTGCACGGTGTTGTTGGATGGGCGACAGGTGTGTGCGTGCTTAGTACCGCTCGGCCAAGTGGGCGCGCGCGTGGTTACCACCATAGAAGGCGTCGCCGCTGATCAGCGTTACCGTCATCTGCTTAAGGCGTTCAGCGCCTTTGGTGCTGCCCAGTGTGGTATTTGCACACCGGGGATGTTGCTTGCCGCGACCACGCTTTGTGCACGGTCGGAGCCAGTAACACGCGATCAGATCAAAACGGCGCTCAGTGGTGTGCTGTGTCGCTGTACCGGTTATGCAAAGATTATCGACGCACTCGAACATGCGCTTAGACCGACGCCAAGCACCTTGGCGGCAGCGCGTTCGACGTGGCCCAGCGATAGCCCTAACGGTAGCGTTGCGAGCGGTGATTCCGTCGGTGCCCGTGAAACGTCTGTTGATGCCTGGCAGAAAATCTCAGGGGGCGCCACCTTCGGCGCGGACGCGGCGCCTGCAAATACGCTGTGGCTGCGCGTGCTGCGCTCCCCGCACGCACATGCGCGCTTTGAGTTGGGCGATTTTTCCGCACTACACGCGCGCTATCCGCAGTTGCGTGCGGTGCTAAGTGCGGCGGATGTTCCTGGCCATAACGGCTTTGGCATCTACCCGACGATTAAAGAGCAGCCGGTGCTTGCGCCTGGCATCGTTCGTTACAGAGGTGAGGCGGTATTGGCATTGGTTGGCTCAGAGCAAGCAGTGGCGGAAATTAGCGATGCTGATGTGCCGATAGTTTGGCGGCCGCTGACACCAATTCTGACGCCTCGCGAAGCGCTCGCTATTGATGCGGGATCGGTTAATCCGGCGATTCATGGCAATGTTCTGACGCGTGGTCGAGTCCACTGTGGCGAAATTCTAAATAGCGAAAGCGCCGATACGGTCGCTGCCAGCGGGCAGTTTTCGACTGGCTTTGTGGAGCACGCTTATATCGAGCCTGAGGCTGGCTTTGCGCAACGTTTACCGGGCAACCGTATTGAGGTCTTCGCGTCTACGCAGACCCCCTACATGGACCGCGATGAAGTTGCCAATGTGCTGGGCGTGAGTACAGAGCAAGTGCGCATACGGCCTTCGGCTTGCGGTGGTGGCTTCGGGGGTAAGTTGGACCAGTCAGTGCAGCCACTGGTGGCGATGGCCGCGTGGGTATTGGATGTACCAGTTCGTTGTGTCTATCGGCGGCCAGAGTCGATGGCAGCGACGACCAAGCGCCATCCGGCGCAAATTTCCGCGCGTGCGGTGGCCAAGCGCAATGGCGAATTGCTCAGTTACGAGTTTGAAGGCAATTTTGATACTGGCGCCTACGCATCGTGGGGGCCAACGGTGGCGGGGCGCGTGCCGGTACATTGTATGGGGCCGTACAAGGTACCTAATGTACGCGCCGACTCGGCCGCGATTTTCACCCACAACCAACCCTCAGGTGCATTTCGTGGCTTTGGTGTGCCACAAGCCGCCATCGCGCACGAAACGCTGATGGACGAATTGGCCGAACAATGCGGTCTAGACGCGCTCGAATTCAGACATCGCAATGCATTGCGAGTTGGTGATGAAACTGCGACCGGTCAAACTTTACGCTCGAGTGTGGGTTTGGTTGAGTGCTTAGAAGCGTTGCGCGCTGACTGGGTGCGCTTACGCGCCGACGCGGATCAATTTAACGCGCGACAAGGCCTTAGCAGGCGCGGCGTTGGCATTGCCTGTATGTGGTACGGCTGTGGCAATACATCGATGTCGAATCCATCGCTGATGCGCGCCTCGTTAACGCGCCATGGCGACATATTGTTCTACAACGGCGCGCAAGATATTGGCCAAGGCTCATCAACTATCTTGCGGCAAATATTAGCTGACGCCCTAGGCGTAACTAGCGCGGTGATTCGGGTGACGACGGCGGATACCGATCTAACGGCTGATGCAGGTAAGTCTTCCGCATCTCGCCAGACCTACGTGTCGGGTCGTGCCACGCAATTAGCCGGCGAAGATTTACGCCAGCAAATATTAGCTCTAGCAAATGTTAGTAATGCCGCGGCAATTGAATTGTCGCCGGGTCTGCTGACGGTTGTCGATAGCGGTGAGCGACATGTGTTTGATCTGCATAAGCTCGCAAGCATAGATGATCAGGAAAGCGTACTGAGCGGTCACGGTTGTTACGACCCGGATACCACTGAGTTAGATGACAACGGCCAAGGCATTCCTTACGGCACTTATGGATTCGCAGCGCAAGTGGTTGCACTAGAGGTTGATCTGACCTTAGGCACAATCGAGCTAAGGCAAATTGTCGCTGCGCATGATGTCGGCAAGGCAATCAATCCGACCCTTGTTGAAGGGCAGATTGAAGGCGGCATTGCGCAAGGCATCGGTCTTGCGCTGATGGAAGAATATATCCCTGGGCGCACTGAAAATTTGCACGACTATCTGATCCCAACAATAGGCGATATACCGCCGATCAAATCAATCTTGATCGAAGCGGCGGAACCGAGCGGACCGTTTGGCGCTAAAGGGATCGGCGAGCCAGCATTGGTGCCTACCGCTCCGGCTATATTGAACGCAGTGTATGCCGCGACCAGCGCGCGTTTGCGTTGCGTGCCGATATTGCCGCACCGAGTATTGCACGCTTTAGCAAACGGAGAAGGCGCATGAATGATCTCACCACCGACCCGGCTGTCACCGACGTTGCGGATCGCACAAACAAATTTGGTGCGCGCGAAGCCTCTGGCATTGTACGTTGCGATGCTTGTCCAATCCTGTGCCGCATAAAGCCCGGCAAGTCGGGTGCTTGTGATCGTTATGCCAACGAAGACGGCGCGCTAATTCGTACCGATCCTCTGGTTTTGACCGAGCGAGCGGTTAACGATGGTGACGCCGTGGTGCCGTTTGTCGGGGATAAATCGTCGGATTGGGACGGGCGCGGTTTAAGCAGTGACCGGACTTTCATCACCGGCATTGGCTCGGGCACAACTTACCCGGATTATAAACCTGCGCCATTTATTGTCGCGTCGCAGTTTGCCGGCGTGGATACCGTCACAATTGTTTCTGAAGGCATATTTTCGTACTGTGGTGTCAAAGTGAAAATTGACACGGATCGCCACCTTGGCGCTGAGTGTGCCACTGTCAGAGTGGCGGGTGAGCCGGTCGGTCATGTGACAACTGCAGAGTATGGCTCACAGATGCTCGCCATTGGTGGCGTAAACCAATTGACCGGCGGCACGCGTAAAGCTGGGCGGGTAACGTGCGAAACGCTGCTGGCCTTGTGCAATCGTGAAGCAGTGGAAGTCAGCATTGATGACGGTAGCACTGTGATTGTGCAATCCGCTAAGGCACCGATAGTCAACGGAGTGGAGGAGCGCCGTATGCGGGTTGGCTGTGGCTCTGCGACATTGGGAATCTTCGCGCAGCAATGGCACGGGCATGTGGATGAAGTGATCGTTGTTGATGATCACATCACCGGGGTTTTGACCGAACATCAAGCGGGTGCGTGTCTAGAAATGCCACCAGCAGGGATCAAAGTGCATGGTCGTAAATCGACCCCAGGTCGTTATTTTCAGGTAGCCAATCCAGGCACTGGCTGGGGCGGGACAGATATAACCGACCCGCTTTCTATCATTCGCAGTATCGATCCTAAACGCGCGTGGCAAGGTATGCGCGTGTTGTTAACGACGACAACGGGTGAGGATAGTTTTTATTGTGAACTGGATGAGGATCTGACCCTACAGTCGCGCCCGATGCCTGCCGTCATCGCCGAGGTGGTTGAGCGAATTGGCGAGAACTGTGAGCCCTCGTTGTGTTCGGTGTTGTTCATGGCCGGTGCCGGGGGCTCGCTGCGTGCCGGTGTAACAGATAACCCGGTACGCCTAACGCGTTCCATTAAGACCTTAGATACACGCGTGACCATGGGCGGCGCGCCGACCTACATTTGGCCTGGTGGCGGCATTACTTTGCTGGTTGATGTTGAGCGACTACCGGCAAATGCATTTGGCTACGTGCCTACGCCTGCGATTGTCGCGCCAATCGAATTTACCTTGCCGGCAGCGGCCTATGCAGCGTTGGGAGGGCACAAAAATCACGCCATTTCATTTGCGCAAGTCCTGCAGGAAACCGGTGGCGAGGCCGAGTTGCGCAATTGGAACCCAGCTAATCCGTGGCCTTGGGCGCCTGTGTCCATAACATGATGCTTAAGCCCGCTGCTTCATCGCATCCGGCGATGGCTGCACCTTTACGGCGCGCGCCGTATGGCGAACTCATTGCGGGATCCGCACCATGCACGAGTGTGTAGCCCCGCATCACTCGCAACTGCGCCCGCTTACTGGCCGGCAACAGCCACTGGCTGATACCTCGTTTAGTTCCACTGTCGGGAGCGGAGTTCGCGATCTTGGCGCCGGCGCTAGTGCATCATGGTTAGCGGGTGAGCGTTTGTTTCTTCAGCACGGTCCGATCAATTTGATCGTACGCGCTGAAGGTGAGGCACAAGCGGTGGATTATGCATATCATGAGTTGTGCACAGAATTCCCTACTTGGCTTAGCGAACTCGCGGCGCAACTGCCACGTCTGCGCATGGCCGAGTCGAAGCGCCTAGCAATACCCGAGGGCGCAGTTGCGCGCCGTATGGTCACAGCGGTGCGCGCCACGCACGCTGAATTTGTGACACCTATGGCCGCTGTTGCCGGTGCGGTCGCAGATCATGCAATTGCGCTGTTGGCGAGGCACGCTGGTGTCACCCGGGCATGGGTAAATAACGGCGGCGACATCGCGCTACATTTGACCCCGTCAACGTATGTCGATATCGCTGTGGTGCCATCATTGCAACATGCCGGTGCGGCGGCGAGCCTACGGATCGCCGAGTCCACATCAGTACGCGGCATCGCGACCAGCGGTTGGCAAGGCCGCTCGCAGTCGCTGGGTATTGCTGATGCCGTGACGGTGTTGGCAGCCAGCGCCGCGCTCGCGGATGCGGCCGCAACGCTGATCGCAAACGCCGTGAATGCACAGCATCCGCACATCGTGCGGGCGCCTGCGAACACGCTTGATGAAGACAGTGATCTAGGTACGCGTGAGGTTACTGTAGAGGTCGGCGTGCTTGACCAAGATACGATCCATCGCGCACTAAAAAGCGGCCAGACGGTCGCTCAAGATCTATGCGCGCGCGGCATCATCAATAGTGCAGCATTGTTGCTACAACGCAGCTGGCTAAGTGTTGATGGGCCTTCGGAAAACTCACCTGCCATCACTTGGCTTGGCTCTGATAACATCGGCGCGCCTAATTAGGCCGCTGTCGGACACGACGTATATGACTGCAGACAATGAAGCGACCGGCCATCGATTAGCAGGCGTTGACGTGGGCGGCACATTTACCGATCTGCTGTACCTTGATTCTAGTACTGGCGATGTTCGGCTCGCCAAAGTTCCGACCACGCTGGAAAACCAAGCTTTTGGCGTGTTAAACGCATGTGAGCAAGCGGGTGTAGATCTCAGTACCTTGGATTTGTTGGTGCATGGTACTACGACCACGACTAACGCCTTGCTCGAACGCAAACTCGCACGCACTGGTTTGATCACAACACGCGGGTTCCGTGATGTATTGGAGCTCGGTCGCCGCACGCGGCCGAATGCTTATGGCATGACTGGGTGGTTCGAGCCACTTATCCCGCGCGAGTTACGTTTCGAAGTAGCTGAGCGCATGGACGCGAACGGTGAAATTGTTACCGCGCTTGACGAAGCCGGTGTGTGTAATGCCGCGCGCGAACTGTTGGCAGCGGGTTGCGAAGCGCTGGTGATACATTTTTTGCACGCATACAAGAACCCTTTACATGAACAACGCGCGCGCGCCCTGGTCGCCGATATTTGGCCTAACAACTACATTACTGCGGGTCATGAGCTGCTGTCGGAGTATCGCGAATACGAACGTGGTACCACTGCTGCAGTCAATGCCAGCGTACAGCCGATCCTGGCGCGCTATCTACAACGTCTGACTAAAGAGCTAGCGCTGCGTGGCTATACCCGCGACGTGTTGGTTATGCGTGGCAATGGCGGCACGGTGTCCGCGCGTGTCGTAGCTGACTCGGCTGTCAACACGGTCATGTCCGGTCCCGCCTCAGGCGTAATGGCCTCGGCTTATACGGCCCTCAGGGCGGGTTTTGAAAACGTGATCACCTATGACATGGGCGGCACTAGTTGCGATGTTGGTTTGATTCGCGATGGGGTGCCTGCGGTGAGCTCTGAGCTTGAAGTTGAATACGCGATGCCTATCCATGTGCCGATGGTAGACGTGCATACGATTGGCGCAGGCGGTGGCTCCATCGCCGCGGTTAATGACGCCGGGATGCTGCAGGTAGGACCACAAAGTGCTGGCGCGTCGCCCGGGCCAATTTGTTATGCCCGCGGCGGTGAACAGGTCACCATCACTGACGCCAATTTGTTACTCGGTCGACTCAACGCAAAAGCGCTGTTGGCGGTTGATGCGCCGGTATCACTCAACACCATTGAAGCTGCTTTCGCGGGTCAAATCGGCCAACGCCTGGCCATGAGTGCAGAGCAAAGTGCCAGCGCCGTGTTACGCATTGCCAACGACCGCATGGCCGGCGCTCTGCGCATGGTGTCGCTGTCGCGTGGGCACGATCCACGCGATTTCGCACTATTTGCCTTTGGCGGCGCTGGGCCGCTGCATGCGGCGGAACTTGCGTTGGAACTTGGCATTCCCAAAGTGATAGTGCCGGCGCGCCCCGGCATCACTAACGCGCTCGGTTGCATGGTCGCGGACCTACGCCACGATTACGTACATACGGTCAATACACCGCTTGCGGACTTAGACATCACCGCGACTCACAAGACCCTGGCTGAGCAGGCCGCGCGAGGGCGCGCAATGCTGGCACGCGAGCGCGTGCAAATTGACGACGTGCGGGTGTTATTGCACGTGGATATGCAGTTTCAAGGGCAGAGTCACTTGTTGACGATCCAGTTGGATGACGCTTATCCAACGGTTGAGCTATTGCGCGAGCGCTTTGCCCGAGCGTATTGGCAACGCTTTGAGGTAGAGCTGCCAGAAATTCGCCCGGTACTAGTTAATCTGCATACCGCGGTCTTCGGACAACGACCTCCTATCGCACTTGCAGCGGTGGCCGATAGCGCTGCACTTGCGAGCGCTGATCGCGGTTCGTTAGAAGCGAGCGAACGCAGTGTGTTTTTTGATGGTCAATGGTTAACGACGCAAATAGTCCAGCGCGCAGCATTGACACCACAAAGCTCCATTAGCGGTCCGGCGATCGTTGAGCAGATGGATACCACCATTGTGATCCCGCCTGGCTTTGTCGGTGTAAGCGACGCCATTGGCAACTTAATCATCAACGTGCCCGAACTCACGCCTATCACCGATGAGTAAATTAAATATGGCTGCGGCTTCTACAATAGATCCGATCACCTTGTCTGTTATTCAAAACGGATTGCGACAAGTCTGCAACGAAATGGATTTGGCCTTCGTTCGCGCAGCGTTCAGTCCGGTGATTTCGGAAGCGTTAGATCGTTCGGATGGCATCTATCATCGAAGCTCCGGAGAACTTATCGCGCAGGGCGATTTGGGTTTGCCGGTGTTCGTAGGAACGATGCAATTTGGTACACAAGCGGTGATTGAACGCGCGCGGGATTTGCACCCGGGTGATATGTATATCGTCAACGATCCGTATCTTGGTGGCACGCACTTAATGGATGTGCGCTTTGTAAAACCGTTCTTCTATAAAGGCGAACTATTCTCTTGGCTCGCTAATACCGGCCACTGGCCAGATACCGGCGGGATGGTGCCGGGTGGATTTTCCGCCACCGCCACAGAGGTCGAACAAGAAGGTTTGCGTTTGCCTCCAGTTAAACTATTTAAGCGCGGTGTGCTCGACGAAGAAATTCTCGCAATTATCTTATCTAACATTCGCATTGCAGATCAGCGCATCGGCGATATTAAGGCGCAGGCCGCCGCATTAACCGTTGGCGAGCGACGGCTTAGTGCATTGCTCGATCGTTACGGCAAAGACACTGTCGAGACCAGTATCGAAGAATTGAAAGCGCGCGCAGAGCAGCAAATGCGCGCGCGTATAGAGACGATTCCGGATGGAAGTTATCACGGTCAAGCATTTGTAGATTCGGACGGTGTGGTGGATCAACCGCTGACAGTGGATGTCAAGATCAATAAGGCGGGAAGCGACCTGCACTTCGATCTAAGTGATTCCAGCCCACCGTGCGCCGGCCCAATGAATAGCGTGATCGCAACCACGCGCTCATCTATCTATCTAGCAATGAAACATATCTTTCCGGACGTGCCGATAAACGCAGGCACATTCGCACCTCTGCATATTCGTGATCCGCACGACACCTTTCTTTATGCACGCTATCCGCGCCCGGTTTCAGGATGCGCCGCCGAGGTGAGTCAACGCATCGCAGAGGCTGTGTTCAATGCGCTGACGGAGGCGATCCCAGATGTGTTGTTCGCGGCGCCCGCTGGCACCAGCGGTAACTTCGCATTGGGAGGCTATGACCCGCAGCGTTCGCGCGCATTCGTAATGTATATGATTTCCGGTGGTGGCTACGGCGGTAATGTGGATAACGATGGCATATCCAATGGTTGCTCTACCATCGGCATTTCCAAGTCGACGCCAGTTGAAGTCATGGAGCAGCATTATCCGGTTCTATTTGAAGAGTACGCATTAAATGAGGGCTCCGGCGGTGCTGGTGAGCAGCGCGGCGGCTTTGGTCTGCGCTATCGCGTTAAGTTGCGGCGCGGAAGTGCGCGTGCATCGTTTGTGATGGACCATGGACGTAGTGGTCCGCTCGGCGCGCTGGGTGGCGAAGATGGAGGTTTGAATGAAGTTTTAGTTACCCAAGCCGGGGTCGAATATCGGCCGGTTCATCTGTCCAAAGATCAAGACATTCAAATGCAACCGGGTGATACCGTTGAGGTGAGAACACCGGGCGGAGGAGGCTATAGCTTGGCGTCTAAGCGTCGGGCTGACTTAGTTGCGCGCGATGTATTGCGTGGGTATTACACTGCGGAACAAGCAGAGCAACGCTTCCAGGTCAAATTGGTCGCTGATAGTTTTGAAGTTGATGAGGCTGCAACGCAGCAATTACGTGGCCAGGAAGGTTGAAATGCAAAACTCTAAGGTGATAGCCAATGTCGATTCCTTGCACGTCCGTAAATGGTACGCATTCGTTGAAGAGATTCTGAGTAACGAGAAACGACAGGCAGCTGACGGTGCGCCAATACGCAAGATTGCAGTGGCTGCCTGTGTGCTTAACCCATACGCTGGGCGCTTTAGTGAGTCGCTCGACGATATTGTGCGGCCATCGGCCGCGCTTGGAATTGAGATTGGGCAACGCATGCTCGATTTGAGCGCCGGCGCTGAGATCGATAGTTATGGCAAAGGTATTATCGTTGGCTCGGCGGGCGAGTATGAACACGGTAATGCGTTTATCACCGACGTCGGCGCAGGCCCGGTTCGCGACGCGGTAGGCGGCGGTAAAGCGTGGGTCCCATCAACCGGCAAGCGCGGTGGCATTGGGGTCAGTATTGATGTGCCGCTGGCGCACAAGAATGCGCTTTACGTGCGCTCACACTACGACTCGATGACAGTGACTTTTGCTGATAGTCCGATGCCCGACGAGGTTATTATCGTTTGGGCCTTCGCTACACGCGGGCGCTTGCACGCTCGACTCGGCGGATTGAAATCTGAAGACGTGAAAGGGAATGATGGTCTGCGTTAGCTTGCAAGAATAGCGTCGTAGGGATTGTGATAACTGTGCACGCATGTGCAGTGGGGTCCGGTCGCTTGAGCTTGCTTGACGTTTCCGGGCGGTAGGTGTCATTCACTTGTGAATTCGCGAGAACCCGTCGCATGGGCTGGGCTATGGATCGGCATACCCTAAGCAAGCAGCGTCGCAGCTAGGCACGGGATGCGCTCGCACGGTGTGTTAAATTTGCTTCTGGAGTGCGAGCTCAAGAACACGATGGAGTACGAAGTGGCAAGACTGAACGGTACCCGAGCGATCATCACCGGCGGCGCCGGGGCAATCGGAATGGCGACGGCACGTGCGTTCCTGCGTGAGGGTGCCAAGGTTGTCATTGCCGATATGGACACCGAGACGGTGGCCAAAGCCAGCGCGGCACTCGGCGCGCCAGGCAGGGCGTATGGCCTCACCGTGGACGTCACCTCCGCGGTGGATGTTCAGCGCATGGTTGATGAGGCAGCGGCGCTCATGGATGGCATTAGTGCTCTTATCAACAACGCAGGCACGGTGGCCAGAGCTCCGCTTGCGGAGATGCCCGAGGCGGACATAGACCGGCAGATAGACGTGAACCTCAAAGGCGTCGTATTGTGCACGCGGGCAGTGATCCCTCATCTTCGGGGCGTGACGAATGCATCCATTACCAGCACCTCCTCGCAGGCTGGCAAGCGGGGTTGGGCCGAGATCGCCGTCTATGGTGCAAGCAAGGCTGCGGTCATTGGTTTCAGCCGCTGTATGGCAGTCGAACTGGCGCCGGCCATTCGCGTCAATTCCATCTGCCCGGGGCACATTGGTGAGGAGGGCATGGCGTGGCGTGGCTTTGATACCCGCAAGTCGAGCGATGCATCCACCGCCTCGTTTGGTGACGCGTTCGCGCGCGAGAATATCCCGTTGCAGCGGTTGCAGGGTGCCGACGATATTGCCGCGGGATTCGTGTATCTGACGGCCTTGGAATCAAAAGAGATCACTGGTGTTGCGCTCGGTATAGGCGGCGGCGTAGCCATGGATTGAGCGAGCCCGCGCTCGACACGGATACATCGGACCAACATTAGCAGGCTCATAGTGTTCAATAGACCATAGCTAGAGCTGTAGGCCGAATGGCGCAATTGACGCGCGATCCGTACCTTATCCATCGTCGACTTCAGCCCGTCGCCAGCACGTTCATGACGTAACGAAATTGGCAGGCTTTTTTCTAGTCCTTGCGCCAAGCGCGGTTGACTGTTGTCTGCAATGCGATCCATTGTGGTGCACGATATTCACGCCACTGGCAAACACGCAAAGGTCGCCCCATGAAGTTTGGCTCATTTCACCTGATGGAAGGCCCGTTCACCAAATCCGAGCAGCAGGTCTATCTCGAGCACATTGAGCAGATAAAAACCTCGGACGCTATTGGTCTGGACTACGTCTGGTTAACCGAGCATCACTTCTCGTCAGTACCCTACGTTCCAGGTGTAGACGGGGAGTATTGCGTGTGCGCTTCTCCCTTCGCGATGGCTTGCGCGGTCGCGATGATCACCAAGAACGTACGCATCGGCTCGGCTATCAAGATCCTCGCCATCGACCATCCGCTGCGAACCGCGGAAGACGTGGCGATGGCCGACCTACTCAGTCAGGGTCGGATCGATTTCGGCGTCGGCCTCGGTTATCGCAAGTACGAGTTCGATGGCCTTGGGGTCAAGATCGAGGACAAGCTGGAACGCCACCAGGAAGCCCTCGACATTATTCTCAAAGCCTGGACATCGGACGAATTCTCTTTCAAGGGCAAATACTGGGACATCCCCAATGTCAGGCTTGTGCCACGACCGGTGCAAAAACCTCACCCGCCGATCTGGCTCGCCAGCCGCTACACGCCGCGTGACGTCGTTGACTTCGCCCTCGGCGGCGGCTTTAAGCTGCTGAGCGCGTGGCAGCCTGCCGACGATCTACGTGCGTCCTACCAAATGGTCGAGGAGTCGCAGGCCAGGTTGGGCGTAACAGAGCGAGTTGATTTCGGCTGCATCCGCCACGTGTACGTAGCCGACAGCGATGCCGAGGCGCAGAAAGTGGCGCCCGATGCAATCGAATATTACTTGAAGTCGACAGCTCAGTTCCGACCGGTTGGGGATCATGAGAAAGGCCAAATGATTTTCGGTGGACCACAAACCTGCATCGAGAAGATTAAAGAACTCGAAGACTACGCTAAGGTCAACACACTCATCTGCTGGATGAATTTCGGCGACCTGAAGCAAGAGCAGGTGCTGCGATCGATGAAGCTCTTTGCATCCGAGGTTGTCCCGGCATTTCGTAACTAAGCGGCGGACAAACGGCATCGATGTGACGCAAGTGCGTTGACCTTGGGTCGTGATGTCGATGATAGGTTGGCGCCGTTGCGTCCGATTGGGAGCCTTTTTGCATGGTCGGCCATCGTATCGGGAGCTATCGGATAGACGCCTATCTCGTTCGCCAAGCTATATAAGTCATTGCCGACGGGCTTAAGGAGCTCGGTGGACTGCGCAGATGAAGAAATATTACCGCCGAGTTCGACTACCGCAAACTGCCAGCAGCAACCTCAAGCTCGCGAAATCGAGACAGGTGTTTTCCGGAGGTTTCCGGCAGGCGGAGCAGGGGGCATATCTATTTTGTCGATATGCAGGGAAACGCTGCCATTGAAAAGATTAGAAGCCCCGACCTACTGATCTAAAGTCAGTAGGTCGGGGCAGGATCCAAAAGTCAATCAACATCACGGCCCGACTGTGCGGACCACTGATATTCGGATTTCCCTCTATTCAACTACCGAGCGGATAACCGGCGCCGGGCCGGTGCGTCGGCCCAACCAGCATGCGCCAGCGCCGAGCGCCGCGATCACGATGGCGGTGCTATTCAATTCCAGATGGCTGTAGCCGATGAGTGGGCTGTTGCCAGGTAAGGCCAGGATAATCCCGCCTACCACTAATAGCACTCGGGCTGCCCAGCCCATCATGGAATTCGCGGTTGCCCCGACACCGAACAAGTAGCCTTGTAAGCCAGCGGAGATCAGTGCGATCCCGACCAAGGCCGCGCCGAATGTAACGGTAACCTCGTAGGCTGTGCCTATGCCGATCAATGCTGGATTGAGCACGAAGAAGAATGGCACAAAGTAAATAATACTACCGAGGCGCATTGCTTCCAAACCGGTTTTCATCGGATCCGATTTAGCCACAGTCGCCGCCGCGTAAGCACCGATGGCAACCGGCGGGGTAATGAATGAAATCATGCCCCAATACATCATGAACAGATGCACTGCTAAGGGTTCCAGCCCACCGGCGGTCAGTGCCGGAGCAAGAGTAACGGCAAGAAACAAGTAGGCAGCCGTTACTGTCATGCCAATGCCAAGGATGAAGCTGGTAATTGCACCCATCACCAGCAGTAGCAACACGGAGTCGCCCGCAAAGTTAACCAGTTCGTAAGTCAAGCTGCCGACCTTACCGGTCAGTGTAAGCGAGCCGATAATGAGACCAACGCCAGCGAGTAGAGCCGCCAACTCGGTAAACAACGTGCCAACACCGCGAACGAACTCAACCACCCGAGCGATGTTCCAACGATGTTCTTTGTTGAACTGATTGATGATGAGGAGCAAGACAGTGGCGTAATACGGAGCCTGCGCTTCGCGTTGCATGTACAGCAACATGACGATCAGCAGCACAAAAACGAAGACGAAATACCAGCCTTCTTTGAGCACCTTGCCAAGTGCTGGCAACTCGGATTCTTCCAGTCCCTGCAGCCCATGTCTGGCGGAGTAGGCATCAATCTGCAGGTACAAGCCGACGTAATAGAGGATCGACGGGAAAGCCGCCGCAACAATGATGTCTGAGTAAGGGATTTCCAGGAAGGTTGCCATCACGAACGCCGTAGCGCCCATGACCGGCGGCATCAATACGCCACCTGTTGATGCGCAGGCCTCAACGCCAGCTGCATAAGCAGGGCGGAATCCGACCTTCTTCATCGCCGGGATGGACATCACACCAGTGGTCAACACGTTAGTGATTACGCTGCCGCTCATCGAGCCCATCAAGCCAGATGAGAAGATGGCCACCTTGGCTGGACCGCCGCGCTTACGCCCGAGCAGTGCGAACGCCAGATTTAAGAAGAACGCGCCGCCACCGGTGTACTGCAGAGCTACGCCGAAGACAAGAAAACCCACCACGAGGTTGGCGAACGCGGTCATCGGAATCCCAAGCATGGATTCCGTACCAAACATGTGAAAGCCCGCAGTCACCTGGAACTCAACATCTTCGCCTTCCAAAAAACCTGGGGCGAAGCTGGAGAACATGGGATAAACGGATACCAGCAGGCAGATAATGAATATCGCATTACCGCCGGCCCGACGCGTGCACTCCAGCACAATCGCCCACAACGCGAACGCCATGTAGTTGGCATGCTCAGGCGCGTCGTACTCCCAGCCTACATCAAGGATCTCATTGCCCGAGTAGGCAAAATATCCACAGATGACCAGTGTACTCACAGCCAGAACGGTGTCGTACCAAGGCACGAAGGTTACGACGCCTTTGTGCAATGGATAAATGATGAAGGCAAGCGGCAATAACAATGCCAGCATGATGTAGAAGTATTCGGTCTCAAGCGGCACATAGGTGCCAAAGGTATTGCCGAGGCCGAAGATGATATAGACCGACGCAAAGGTCGAGCCGAGCGCGCCTATGGCCAGCCAAAGCTTCCACAGGGTGGTGAGCTGGCGGTAGCGAGCAGAAAGTTCCTCTGGCCCCTCCGGCTCTATGTCATTGGTTTCGAACTTGGTAGCGGGTTCTGCATTAGCCATGAGGGTGCGTGATCGGTGGTGGCTGGCGACACTGCCAGCTGGGAAAAGAAACGGGGCCAGGAATTATACCCGGCCCCGTACGGACTTTCGCTAAGCGGCTTGTTGCTTACCAGCTGCGATAGGTAACTGCGAGACCGGCAGTCTCAAGCGCGCTAACGCGGGCTGTTTGCCAAGCTGCGACAAATGCTTTGTCGTCCATGCTTTTGTCCATCTTCGCCCATGCTGAAGCCAAAACATCTTGACGTTTCAACAGCGTGTTGTTGTGAGCGTCATGCTCGGCTGTCCATACACCCTTCTCTTTGAAGTACTTGATGGAGCCAGCGTGATACGGATAGACGAAGGTAAGCGGCTGACGACTAACCTGATAGCCGAGCATGCTAGGACCGCTGTCCTTAATTTGCTCATAGTTGTCCAAGGTGGCTTTGGTCAAGCTGTATGCAACGTCGTCACTAAGCGTTGCATTGGCTACGAACATTGGATAAGGATAGTTGTTGCCTTCAAACGGCACCTTGCCTTGTTCGTTTTGGGCAACCTTAATGCCTACCGAAACCATGCTCTTGACCCACAGCGGATTCACAGCTCGGGCCCGTTCCCAACCTTCAGTATTAGAATGCGGAAGTGTCATCCAATAGATGCCACCAGGCGAGGCAGCTTGCTTGTTGTATGCACTAGACGCGGTGCTACCCCATGTTGCGTCAGCTTGCCCATTGAGCACAGCATCTGCAGACTGCTTCCAGCCCGGCACCACAACTTTAGTAACATCGTCCCAGGTCAAACCTGCGAAAGCTAAGAACGCAGCTGAGTTTGCGTTCAGCGCGGGGCCGCCTTTGACCCAAGTCAAACGCTTACCTTTCAAATCTTTGGCGGACTTGATGCCTGACTCCATAGTGGTCATCAAGCTTTGCCCGTTGGCGCCAAGATTGTTGAACAAGTTGTGGATGCGCATCGGCCCCCAGCGCTTGCTGCCGAACATCAGTGAGCCTTCCTGTGCAAACAAAGCAGCTGCACCACAAGCGCAGATGTCGGATTTGCCTTCACGCAGCGGAACCATCCGTGACACATCGTTCTTGCCAGGAATGATTCGCAGCGAGCTGCCGTAGTTTTTGGTCAGCATTTGGCCAATACCAACCGACTGTGCGTAGCCGGATGAGGTTGTGCCGTAGGCTGTCCAGGAAATATTTTTTGGGAGCTTTACGTCCGCCGCAAAGCTCGATGCGGTCATTGCCATCGCTAAGCTAGCAGTAAGCGCTTGTACTCGTGTAGTCACCATTTATTCTTCTCCGTGCAGCGAGGTCGGAATCGACTTCCCCCCTTGGGCTGTCGTTTACTAAGCCCTAAGACGGGCAGCGCGTCAGTCTAGCGGCAAGTCCTCGACGCGCCAAGCCCGGAAGTTGTCCAGAACCCGTCGCGCCTCACCTTGAAACACTTCGACTTCGATCTGAACCTGACCATCGACAACCGTGCTGTAGCGCTCAACGCGGCTTGGCGGCACTGGCGTTTTGCGTTCGATGATGCGGCTGAACAGATCATCACCGCCGGTCGTCGCATTGGGATTGCACACACCGATGCCCAGGGAGTAGGGCGCAACATCGGTCAACATCATTTCAGCGCGGGCTCCGGCTCCATCCATCAGGCCCACTTGAACCGCGGCGCCGAGCGCTACTGCCTCATCAGGGTTGACGTTAACGAAGGGTAGTCTGCCCACCATTTGCGCCGCCAGCCTGCGTATGATCGGCATCCGCGATGCGCCGCCCACCAAAATGCCGGAATCGAGATCCGACGCGCTAAGATTGGCATCGCGCAAGACGATGCCCACTGGCCGCGGTAGGCGTTCCAGTAGCGGTGCGCATACACCTTCAAAACGGCCTTGAGTCCACAACAGCTCCACTGGCGACCCGTCAATCTGGGTGAGCATCAATGATTCATGCGCTGTCGACAAGCCATGCTTGCAGCGCTGCGCGGCAGCCCAAACGTCAGCGTGCGTCGCGTGTGACGCCGCCAGCGCCGAACGTTCCAGCAACAATTGCACCGTGGCACCGTCGTCTGGCTCAACCGCAATGCCGACGCAGATCGACAGGGAGATTTCTGCATCCGCGACCACAACCGGACGCTGTAGCAACTGGACGGTAAGCTGGGCAAGCGCGGACGCGTCATTCATGTCGTGCAAGTTGGTGGCGACAACAGCAAAATCTTCGCCCGAGACACGATAGATGCTGCAGCCCGCGCGCGCCGACGGCGTTGCCACCATCAGCGATAGCAAGCTCCAGACGTCGCGCGATGGTGCTCGTTAAACTGGCCGCGCCAGCGTCACCGGGCATCTGCGCTGAGTGCTCGAGGTACTGTGCTGTAACCGTGAATACGACGAGGCTGGCGGTACTGTCCAGTGCGTCCCGGCTCAGCCGATCGGCGTCATGGGACAGGCACGCCCGATTCGCCAGACCGCTCACCTCATGTTCGAATGCGAGCCTGTCTCGATGTGATTTCGCCGCCAGCGTGTTACGCACGCGTAGCAACAGTTCGCTCGGATCAACCGGCTTGGCAAGAAAGTCTGTAGCGCCGAGATTGAGCACCTCGAGTTTGGTTGCCGAATGTTTCGGTTGCTCAAGTCTTTCGCCGATGCTTAAACATCCCCGGCCGGGTGCACATTTGCACGGGCTGCGATAATGATGTCGGCGGTAACGCGAAATAGTTGCAGGCCGCACGACCCAGTGCGCGGTAGGCTCGCGCGGACGGGCGCATTAAAAGTGCTGGCGCAAGCGTGCACGCCCGATGGTCGGCAGGTCGCGCTAGTTGTGTGTTCTTTGGCCGATCAGGGCGCAGCTTGTGCTGATGTTGATCGCCAGCCAACTCAACGGCCGTATTCTATCGACCTACACGTAGCTGCTGGCTAACGGCTGCAAGCCGCGAAACAGCTATCATTGATGCTTTGATGCCTTGTTCGAGCAGGTTGACTGTGGACGGAGTTGGGATGGCATCTGCATTATGCCCTCGACACGCATGAGCACGGGGACGAGGTCACCGCAGCGGCCTGGACCTGATCTCAGGTGTCGGCGTGGACTTGTTGCACGACGAGTTCAGCCAGCGCCTAAATTTATCGCGACTGCACGGCGCTGAATAAGACTTGAATTCCTGGATGCAGTGCATCGGGCGTGCATTTCAGGCACATTATCGCGCAACATGACAGTGTGTCTGTCGATAAGCGTATGTTGAGCGCGGGCTTAGATTTCGATTCTTACGTCGACTCGGCACACAGCAGTATCCTAGCTTCGGAGTGCTTAATGTTGAACAATTTGCCTGGCTTTAGCACGCGATTGCGCAGCTACAGGCCAGCGCAGGTGTTGTTACTCGCCGCCTTCGTCGCGGTGTTGCTCAGCGCCTGTGATGTGTTCAAGCCGCGACCGCTGCGCATCGGCATCCTCGTGTGGCCTCCTAATGAGCTTGCTTTCATTGCGCGCGAACAAGATCTGTACGA
>Ga0055584_100001138_pt1 | contig 26022 bp, 29 predicted proteins | sample OSDHelmetaG_FD_58716 | JGI IMG/M metagenome (GOLD analysis project Ga0055584, IMG submission 58716) | Pelagic marine sediment microbial communities from the LTER site Helgoland, North Sea, for post-phytoplankton bloom and carbon turnover... | ecosystem: Environmental > Aquatic > Marine >...
ACTCCTCAGGCGACATTGTCGCTGAATTAAAGTATCCGTTAAACTGGGGGAGGTTCACTCTGACCCCATTTATTCGCCCCATCTCCACTGACCTCGGATATCTCAATTTTGTTGACAGGCACTCAGCCGAGAGTAGAATCAACTAAACTCTTAATGAAATAGGTAGAAGGCAGGCATATGGCAAGGAAGGCTTCACAGATTCTAACGGAAGGGGAATTGCGCCTGATGAAGGTCGTATGGGATCTGGAATCGGCCACCGTTCGCGACGTAGTTGTGGAATTGGAAAAATCTGACAAGGTCGCCTACAACACCGTACAAACGATGCTGCGAATCCTGGAGGATAAAGGGTTCCTGGCACACAAGAAATCCGGCAGATCGTTCGTCTATTTCCCTAAAGTAGAGCGCAGTAAAGCTCGGAGCGATGCATTGAAGAAGCTCATCTCTAGCTTTTTTGATGATTCGCCGCAGTCCCTGTTGGTAAACCTAATAGAAGACGAAGACTTAGACGCCTCTGATCTTGAAAAACTGAAGGACCTTATATCTAAGTCGAAATAAAGGCGACTTATGCAAGAGCTCGTTATCTATCTTACCCAATTTGTGTTGGCCTATCTGATACTCGGCTGCGCGCTAGTCTTGGCTATAGCTTTTTTTATCCGCGTGGTCCCTCTCAACGCTGCCTCAAGGCATAGAATCTGGCTCGCAGGATTATTAGTTCTAACACTGGCTCCAGCCCTGAGCTTCTATCCTGAGCAGTCAGCCGTGGTCTTGCAGGGCGGCGATTTAGTCGTAAACGCAAAAGTGAGCGTCGAAAGTGCACAAGGTTCGCGAATGCAGCTAGGCGAGTCCGGTAGGCAGCCGGTCGTGCAAGAAGTTACCCAATTCACTGTGCCAACGACAGAAGAAAACGTCTCAGCGCACAGAGGTGCTACAGTCGAAGAGCCTGCGCCCTTGGCCAGGCTGAGTGCGACCTTCACAGCAGTGCCTGTCTATATCGAACTTCTGGCTCTGATCGGCGTGCTCTATTTTATCGGTGTCTCACTAAAAGCACTGTCCTACCTGCGATCCCTGCGTAGCCTAAAGAGACTTCTGCGTGCATCCGAGCCAGTCAGTGGCGACTGGCAATCACTGCTTGAGGCTAGTGCAAATAGGATGAATATAGACAGGCATATATCACTGAGGCAGAGCGATCAGCTTAGCACGCCGTCTACCTGTGGCATTCTCCGCCCCTGCATTATCGTGCCGGCCTCTATGATTGCGAATGAAGCGTACTCAGCCTCGCGGGCACAGGTACTCGAGCATGAGCTAGCCCACGTGAAGCGCCATGACCTGCTAGTTGCCTGGTTTCAATCCGTAGTCAGCATATTCCTGTTCTGGCATCCTGCTGTGAATATTGTGAATGCTCAAATACGTCACGAGCGTGAATTAGCCTGCGACGATTGGGTAGTCAATAGCAATACCGATGAAGGGAAGGCTGCAGTGACAGCCTATGCCTACGGAATGATCAGTATTGCGGAGTCGATGCAGAGCCGGAAAGCTTCGGCGCAAACCCTCGCCTGCGTCAATAACGCCAAGGAACTGCGGAAGAGAATAGAATGCTTGTTTGATGGAAACGTGGATCATTCAACATCGATAAACTTAACTCCGACTACGCTCTCGGCGGCCGTGTTGATCGCATTCTTGCTTCTGGCGGCAGATCTATTCCCGCAGTTACCAGAAACACTATTCGAACAGAAGCAAGGTCCTGGGCAAGCAGAAACTGAACGTAAGGTCATTCAGGAGCAGGGCGCCGTGTTGTGGAGCACGCGCGCTTCACAGCCTCTCTCTTCAGCGGAAACTGCCAGTGAACCCCTAAACAGGAGACTGCTGGATTATGAGTCACCCTCGCAATTGGATAACCTAGTCCTTTCGCCAGAGCACACCAGTAGTGAAATTCACAGCGTCCGGCGAACAGGGTTCACAGAGCCTAAAGCCAATATGAATAACTTGACTGTTTCTGCAGAAGCGCCGCATCCAGAAATCCAGGCCTTCTTTAAGGCGTCGACGAGTGGCCTGGTGCACGAGCTTGTCTCGGATAGTTCGCCCAGGGCTAGCTTGCCGAGCGATTTTATTTATATCGACTCGTTATCCAGATCACAGCTGCGGGCAGAAATGCGTAAGATTGAATTGGAGCTTTACCGTGTTTTTAATCAGGTGACCAATAGAGAAGAATTGAGGATACATTGTGCGGATGTCATGCCGCTAGGCTCTTTTATCAAGCAGCTTTCCTGTGAACCCGAGTTCTGGCGGACTGCGCGTAGTGAAAGCCTTGGAGATGCTATTGCTCATTCTTCGGGTGCCCTACTGCCAAACTGGCAAGAAATTGACCGCGGCCTTGATGTTGAGGAGCTAGCTGGGCAGCTGGTGAAAGAGATGGAATCCAACGAATACCTGCGTGAGCTATATCGCGTGCTGGTTGATCTTAAAGCGCGCTATTCCGAGCTTGCCTGAGGCCGTTCCCGCCTTCTCAGGCCCATTACCCATCGTAAGGCGATGAAACTCCAGCCAATGGACAGATATCGAATTACACACTTGCCATCTCTTAATTCCTTAGTTGACAAGCTTGATGCAAAGCGTACAATACTTGTAAACCTAGTAAATTAAGAGTTAAGAGGGGAGCCAATGACGAAGAAGGCTTCTATCTATTGCGCTTGTCTAGTGCCGCTATTTCTAGCGCAGTCGATTTCGGCTCAGGACACCGATCAGGGGGAGCAGGTAGATCAGCCACGCCTGCCTTACGAGGTCGTCGTTAGGGCTAATGAGACCACTAGCCGACTGAGACGGCTCAAAATTAACATCGAGGATGATTTCTTTGAAAAGTTCAATCAGCTCAATCTGGACGATGACTACGACATTTTGTGCTACAAGTACAAGCCAACGGGGTCGAACATTAACCGGCGCGCCTGTGAGCCTACTTTCTACATAGGTTCGCGCGCTAAGAATACTGGCGATATATTATTCGACCTCGTGGGCCGAAGGCCTCCACCTGCATTGCTCAGCCATGGAGATATAAAATTCGATACGGCGAAAGATTTTGAAGTGCTTCAGAAGAAACTGAGTGAATTTTATACCTCAGATTCAGAGCTCTACGCTATCGGAGAGGCTCTTGCAGATGTTAAGCGCAGGATTGAGGATCGAAAGAACGGCAGCTGAGCCGCGAAAGCCATCACCCAAGGCGGCGAAGTTGATCAAGTTTGAACGATGAGGGAAATAACTATGACTAAACAATTATTAGCCGGTATTGCGGCCAGTACGCTTCTGCTATCGACACTTGCCTATTCGCAGGATGGAATCGGTGCCAGTGAAGATGAAAGCGTCGCTAATCAACGAAAACCCTACGAGCTTGTCATCACTCCGACCATTACGCGCACCCGCCTCCGCGACCTGATCGTTTCGGTCGAAGACGACTTCTTCAGTCGCTTCAACGAGCTGAACATCGATGATAACTATGACATCGTCTGTTACAAGCACACGCCCATCATGTCGCATATCTCACAACGAGTCTGCGAGCCACTTTTCCTTTGGAGAGCGCGTGGAGCGAATTCGTCGGACGTCACATTCCTGCTTGGCTCAGGGGGCAAAGACGCGATCAATCAGGCGTCGCAGGGCGCCACCGCGGTGACCCCAAGAGCCATGCGGATCGACAAGAGAAAGGATTTCGAGCTATTGCAGGGGAAGATGGAAGCGCTGAACCGGTCTGATGAAGAGCTCAGGAGTATTGGGGCGGTGTTGGCGCAGTTGAAGGCGCGTTTGGAGAATTTTGGTGAGGATGATTAGTCTTTCTCGGAAAGTTGAGGACATCTATAGAATCGCAAGGATCGGAGGAGGATCGAAGGGGTCTGGGTAATTTGACCCCTAGACCCCTTTGACCCATAGCTCGCGAGAATTGTGCGAGCAGAGGTCTATCCGTTGCTACTGACCGTTTTCAGATATATTTCTAGCTGTCAGCCGGATCGGCTGTGTCGTCAGGCTCTGGGTCAGAGAAGCCATCGTCGTCGTCATCATCATCAATCTCACCGTCGCCATCTTCATCTGCTTCCAGCGCTTCGTCGCTAACAGTAAGTCCAACGATATCGATGAGGCCTAGAAGTCCTTTGAACCAATCGTTGATGAGCAGTGGGTCACCGCCAGGGTTGGTAAGAATCAAGCCAAGTTGGTAGGTGCCGGCTGGCAATGCGCTTACATCAACAGCTTCCAGGTCAAATAGCTTCTTTGCATCGGTGCTTGCCTGATCGCTAACAGGCAGCACTACAGCGTCGGCTAGCGCATCTAAGGCGGCGGCTGTATCGGCAGCGGTACTGTCGTCAGTATCTGTATCGGTGTCAGTGTCGGTATCACCGTCGTCGCCAGCAGCGGCTGCAGGTGCGAGAACTACGATATAGGCGTCGACTTCCCCGCCGGTGACGAGATCGGCACCGCGAGTAAATTTCAGGCTGATAGACAGCGGATCTCCCGTATAGAAAATATCCTTGCCTGTGATAATGCTGGCATGGATTCCGTCGGATGCATTTCCCACACCAACGTTCTTGTTCTTGCCATTGCCCTTTCCGGCACTATTGCCTTGGGCCGACGCAGTTTGACTCAGTACGAGGGCTGCCAGTGTGACTAGTAGTGTGAAAAGTTTTGATAGGTATTTAAATAGATATGTCATTACTGATCTCCTTTTTTAGACTCCCCTACAGTATCGTTTCTGATTGCGTGTTGCCTTAGCAGACCTTTTCGTTCGTGATCAGGGTCACAATTTGATGAGGTAGGGAAGATTTATTGGCTTTCTAGCCTTCCCCGAGACGAAGGGCATTCAATAGGACTTTAATGTTTATTAGGTGGGGAAGCTTCGAGCGAACGTTTGCTAACCGAGCAAATTGGTGGGCCCGCTTGGATTCGAGCCAGGGACTCTAACCAGCTGAGTTATAGGCTCTTTGTCTTCGCCCTAGGCACGGTATGGGAAATACTCTGTTTGTTCTCGCTCGGTCACGTACTAGAGTACGCTCTCCCATTCGGAAAACTGGCGCCTCGCCTACAAAACTCAGGCTATGCCAAAAAGTATTGCAGCTGAAGAAAGTTGGTGACACCCATGAATATCAAACTGGCGAAGCGTTCATTCGAAGTCGCTGAGCTTTTAATTGTCTATTCGGAAGACTACATAATAGAATCTGCGACTTGTGCTAGTTTAATACTTTATAGCTGTCTCCTAGGTCTCCACATACGAGCATGTCCATAGCGAGTTCCCCATCCAGGCTCAGCCTGCCGCAACGCAATCCCGGCGTAGCCACAGTGCTGGAGTATCTAATACAGAGATTTCCAGACATAACAGGCGATGTGTGGAGACGGCGCATGCGTGAAGGCAAGGTGCATTGGCATGATGGCAGCCTGATCAATGTGGATTCGCCGTTCGAAGCGCAGGAGCGCGTCTACTACTACCGCGAAGTAGACAGTGAGCCCATCGTGCCTTTCGCAGAGCGGATACTCTTCCAGGACGATTTGCTACTGGTGGCATACAAGCCGCATTTCCTGCCTGTCACGCCAGGCGGGGAATACGTCGAAGAATGTCTACAGGGTCGCCTGCGCAGCAAGACAGGCAATCCAGAGCTGCAGGCGCTGCACCGCATCGATAGGGCGACCGCGGGGCTGGTATTGTTTTCTGTGAACTCGCGTTCACGTAAGCTCTATCACCACCTCTTCGAGACACGTCAGGTCAGTAAGACCTATCAGGCCATAGCGAACACGAACGGCAAGCCGCCAAGAGTTGGACAGCAATGGGAGATCAACAACCGGTTGCAGAGGAGTGGGAAGCGATTCCTGATGCAGATCGTGCCCGGCGAGGCGAACAGCCATTCTCGTATTAGCTGTGTGGATTGTTCAGGCGACAGGGCGCTGTTTGAGCTGAATCCGGTTACCGGCAGGACGCACCAGCTGCGTCTGCATATACAGAGCCTGGGATGGCCGATACTGCATGATAGCTACTACCCGCAGCCGCACAATCCACAAAGACTCGATGACTACAGCAAGCCAATGCAGTTGCTGGCGCAGCGGATAGAGTTCATCGACCCCGTGACGCAACTGGAAAGAAGCTTTTCCAGCGAGACAAAGCTTTGTCTGTAAGCTACTGGCGACACTGATAATTTATTAGCGTTGGCGGACAACCCCCTTTAAGTTATTAAACTATCAGTCCTCCCTCTGCCTCTATAGGGTAATAAACCAATCGATGATGGGTACTGTAAGTTCGAGCCGGTTAATATCTCGATTGAAAGCCGAGCATTCGATAGAAAATACCTTGTCATTGTCGGCGCTGCTCAGAGTTGGCTTGATTCGATACTGTGTATTTCCGTCGACGCTACCAATCTCTTCGAGTAGGGCTAGTGGGTCAGAAAAACCACATTGGACTTCCAAATTTCCAGCCTCGTACACGGTGAGGCCCAGCAGCATCAAGCGGCGGGCTTCATCGAGCAAGGTGTCATCGTAGACAAACTCCCTCGGGTAGTCGCCAACACCAGCGCGTGTAAAAAAATTGTTACCTTCATAGAAGGGAGGTATATAGAGGCGTTCCTCGGCGGTTAGCACTGCAAAGTCGATAAGTCCCTCTGATGGAATAGTGGCTCGCAGTTCAAGGGTGTAGAAACGATTGGCGTTCCCAGCCAGATTACTATCGGATACCGCCGATTCGGTGGAATAAGTTGCGACGTTGCCGTCGACCCTTAAGGTATCGAGGCAGCTCTCAGGAATTTCTGCAAATGCCTGAAGGGGCTCGACCAGCCGCAATGAATCACCAGCGAGCATCAGATTCAGTGCGAATGCGGGCGCGAATCCGGGGATAGCGGCGCCGGTTCCATCTTCCAGGACAACGCAGGGGATTCGTAGCGTAGCCGAGGCGATGTCGAAAGTAGTACGAGGCAAGCCATCCCAGACAGAGGTTTGGGCGCTGGCTGATAGAGTGAGAAATGATACAAGGAGTGTGGTGAGGAATCGGATGGTTCGGTGCATAGTGAGATTCTTGTAAGTTGATGTTAAGAAAATGGGCAGTATAAGGGGCAAGCTGTTGGTTAGGAATCAGTTAGTGGGTTTTACGTTTGAGGGCGACATCTCCGTTTTCGTGGGGTGAGAAACCTTCGGGTACTTGGGGGTAATGTGCGGAGTGGGAGCTAGTGTAGGGAGATTGCTGGGCCCACCTGGATTCGAACTAGGGACAAGCGGATTATGAGGCAGTGGAACCGGGGCTCTGAGTTCCAGGCAAGCTGAAGATTTCTAACGGGTTTAATTTCGCCTTACCTACCGATCCCAGCGAAACCGAACCTCTTCCGAACCTGGCTGGGGACGGTTGCTTCACCGAACTTGGCAAGTGGAAGAATTCAAACGGGTTTCAGTGACCGAGCACCGACCTGAATCCGAAACGGTTGGAGGGCAGCTTTTCCGATCGAGGTAGGGGGGTGAAAATCTGAAAATTTGGAATTTCAGAAATTTTAGTGAGAATTAGCCTTCGGCTATTGGCTGCGAACCTCGTGGACTTCCAATATTGAGAATCTCAATTAAAGTGGTAAGCTCAACGGCCATGGAAGAAAAAATTCTAAGAATTGTTGCTGAAGTCCTTTCGATTTACGAAAAAAAAGGAAGGATTCATTTGCTAGTGGCCGTTTCTCAAAAGAGCGGAAACAAACCATATTGGCCAGAATTCCCGCCAAAAATTGAGTTCCCTCTAAACTTAGAGATCGAACTAGCCGAAAAACCCGATGATTGGGAATTCAGATCTGCAATTGAGGACCACACGGGTCTAGTAGATGGCTTCCTGAATAAGTGTGGCAACAGCGTGAGCGATTTAGTTGGGAGAGTAGTATCCCTAGATGTCAAAATCAGGCTTGATCATTCAAGAAGAGTGCCGCTTTGTGGATTTCGGTTTTTTGGTATTACGTCTCTAGATCTTGCTCAAGACGTAGATGAGTTCCTCAATAAAATAGGGACACAAAATCATGCGTGCTCTTCAAAACTACCTGTTGTAGCTTTTTTATCTCATCTGAACTATTCCATAGAAGACTTGAACGGAGGGGTCAATAGATTTCGATATCAAGACTTGGACTATGAGATAGCCACCCCAGAACGGGTTTTCAGCACCCCTGTTAGTTCTTATATAATTCAACAAAATTTTTGTTTTGACCGCTGCAGCCCGTCTGGCTCTCTTGTGAGTCTTGTCAGAGAGAATCACAGTGAGACCCTAAACCTACATAATATCTACCTTATCTTCGACAAATTCTATCGACCGGTTCGAGGGCTAGGCCATAATTGGGAATATAAGTATGGCCAGATGATTTGCTACTTTATTAGTAAGGACGGCAACATTGTTCACCACTATCATGAGGACAAAGTCAATTCCCGCTGGTCAGACAACAGCCCTATAAACAATAAGCGGGGAAATACAAAGGTGCTGCGCCTGGGGGATGCTTTGACTCAAGAAATGATAGATTTTTTGTCTGATCCAATAGCCGGCCACCGAAAGGCCAACATTCTCTTCAAGGGCGGTTATAGAGAAAGTTATTTCGATGACTGACATCCCCTTCTGGTTGTGAATTCAATCGGTGACTGTAATGCAATGCCATAAATTGCAGAAAACGATTCCGGTAAATAGCATTACTGGAAATAGGCCCATGTTAAATATCCGAAGCTGACCGAAAACAATGATTCGCTTTTTATTTCCCGCCATTATAGTATCCCCACCAATTCAGTGAGGTCCTGACGAGGATCGAAAACTAGCGAGTCCGTTCAATTACATGTGCGAAGAATCCGTCCTTGCGCAAGAGCGCTATGCTTATGAGGATATCCAGTGTTGATCGATAGGTTGGTGATAAAGAAGTTTCGCTCAATAGAAAAGGCTGATATCTGGATAGGTAATCTGAATGCCATCGTTGGGCAGAACAATGCTGGTAAGTCCTGCCTTCTCCGCGCTCTGAATTCATTCTTCAATTACGAAAAAGAAAAGGATGCCTTCGATTCTGGCTTACATCTTTATGCTCCGGGCACAGTTTCCAAGATTGAGATTCACTTTAATGATGCTAGCGATGCCGATGTTCCAGCTAAGTATAAAAGTGGGGCTAAGATAGTCGTAGAAGCAAGTTTTAGAGTTGGAGAATCAGGCTGCACTCGTACTGTCAGGTATCGTGCCAAAGGTGCATGGACTGAGGATTCGATTATATTGGAATCCTTGAAGAATTATATCGAGTTTATCTTGATTCCGCCAAATAGAGATGCGCACCAGTTAGTCCAGGTAGAAGAGAGTGTGTTTGGTCAGTTAGTGGAAGAGAGCATGTCTAAAGCCACTGAAGCACGAGACAACTATTCATCTAGATTTCGTACTGCGATTAGTTATTTGGAAAGCAATGCGCTACGTAAAATAGCAGAGGATGCTAATCATGGATTCCCCATAAATAATGCCATACGTCTGAAGATAGGGTATAGAAGAGAAGTGTCCTATACGAATTTCCTACAAGAATTTGGAGTCTATGTAGACGAAGAAGGCCTGACTCACCCCTTGTCGGACTGTGGTTCTGGGATTCAGAGTTTGGCTATCATTGCGCTCTATAATCAACTGGCATCTCTCAGAGAAAAGCAAATTTTAGTAGGGCTTGAAGAGCCTGAAACTAACTTACACCCTCAGGCCCAGAAGGAATTACTCGACTACTTTAAGACGACAGTAGTAGACGGCCATATCTCACAATTTTTCTTTACAACACATTCGAGCGTGATGATTGATGAAGTAGATCATACTGATGTTATTTTATTTTGGAAGCGTAAGAATGATACTAGAGGTTTTATAAGTGAAGTTAAGCGGTTGCGTCGTGATTTCTACGAGGCATATGATCTAAATGAATTTAAATACTATCAATTTTATGGTTATAGAAATAGTGAGTTCTTTTTTTCACGCCATATAGTAGTAACTGAGAGCAAAACTGAAATCGAAGTCATTCAGAAAATAGGAGAGAATAGTGGCCTTGAGTACGATGTTAATGGATTGACGTACCTAAGTTTAGATGGAGTAGATAACTCTCTCTACGCTTTCGCTCTCCTAAATGAACTTGAAATCCCATACTTCTTGGTTGTGGACAAAGATTTTTTCTTTCCTTATCTGAATGATGAGCTTGAGAAAAGCCGAGACAATAACGGATTTCCCCAATTCAAGAAGACTTTAAAAGACGAAGATCTTTTGACTTATGTGGTTTCGGATCGGCAATCCAGAGAAAAACTTTTGGAGTATGCTAATTCTAATCATACAGGGATGTTAGACCTGCTGGAGAGCTATGGCATTGTGTCAATGCGTTTTAATCTTGAAACGGATTTGGTCGCTTCTAACTCGGCTCGAGATGCATACTACGAGCACTTAAATCTGCATGGACAAGAACAAAATTCAAAGTTTTTGCTCACAAATCGTAAAAAGGCCATCAAGAGAGTAGACACGATACTCAAAGTAATGGACCAGATGGAGCCCTCCGGTTGGCCGCGATCATTCTCTAGGCTAAAGAGAGTTATGAACACAATAACAGCAGACTTGGGGGCAGTCGTATAACCGAGTACTAATGACGGCTTCCAGTTCAAGCAGACGCTCTGTGTACTCGGTAATTCACATTACTCGAAAAATGGTTTTGGTAGTAACCACGGCGTTCAGTACAAATTTTTCAGCAATAGCTTCCTTGAACTACTTCTGGCCTATTTATGACATTAATTGTAGCAGCACACCTTCCTGAGGGCATTATTCTGTTGTCAGATAGTAGGGTAAGTTGGGGAGACCCTCCTATCGCCACAAAAGATCTAGCTCAGAAAGTATTCGAATTAGCGCCTGGCATTGCTATTACCTTCTCAGGTGACATTGAGTTTGCAGGTATAGTTGTTGGCCAGTTTATGCAGCAAATATCCAGAAAACCAGAATTCGGAAACATCCGAATGTTAGCCCACCATGCAAAAAGAATAATGCAGCATTGTAAGGTGCAAGCTAAAGAAAAGATGAAGAGGAATATTCTATACACTGAGATTTTTATTGCTGGGAGCGATGTCAGCCATTCGATAAGGGGCGAGTTAGAAAGTGATGATACTCGGCGAGGGGAGAATATACTGGTCAAGTACGGATTCAACTTTAAGAGCGAGAACGAAGTTTCTGAAAAATATATTGAGGAAGGTGATATATGTTCCTCAGGTTCAGGCTGCAAACTTTTTCCTGAAAAATCGATTGAAGAGCTAATAGATAACAATGCTGATTACGAGAATCTTAGATTGCTAATGGATGATGATATGCTTGGATTTCTAAGAATGAAAGCTCAGCAATTAGATATTCTGATGAAGGACAGGATTTCGAGCTCAGGTATTGTTGGTGTAGGAGGCAAAATTCAACGGTTATCTGTGGATCATGAAGGGATAAGACTCGGGTGTATATTCTCAAAAATTGACGGAAAATGGGTTTGCAAAGAAGGCTATGCAAACAGCAAATGGAATATATATAGCAACTCTACCAATACGTTGCATGAGCTACTAGACTGCAATGAAATTGTATCGATTGATCCATATGATCTAAGTGATCAATGAAGTGCCTATTAAACGACAGAATGTCAAAGGCGTATTTCCAGTAATTACTATTACCGGAATATTTCAGTTTTACTCCAGTCTGGCCGGGCCAGAACATTTGGTAGAATTTCTTTTAGTTGTGTTATTTGCATAATAAGTCTATTTCGACAATTATGATCAGTTGAAAAGCGCAAATATTCGGAGTCCAAATTGACGTCGATAAGCAACGAATACTGGATTGAGGAAGGAAAAAGAAGCGCGGAGAAGGCTGCAAGGGCTAAGAAGTGGCTCAATGACAACGACCTTCAATCACTTGAAGAATGGCTAGATCTTAAAAAAATTGAGTTTTATGACTTGGTCGATCTAGACCTTCTAACCTTCTCTGAGCAGCTTAACCCTGTTTCTCTACCTCAGCACATTGCCTCACTATCTGAGTTGGGGAGTCAGTTCATAGGTGTAATTCCGGAGTACCTATCTCGCGAGTCGGGAAATCTCTTCTGGTCAGGTTTTGAGTCCCATCATGGTTACTTGATCGAAAAAGACGTTCTGGACTCAATGATTGTGAATCAAACTCAGAAGTCGAAGCCTGACCGAGCGCGTAAGTACGTAGATATCTGCGCGAAATATGGAATTGCGACAGAGCTGGCCGAGTTGTATGCGCCATTTGAGGAGAGCCGCTTTATAGCAGGCCCATATTGTGATTTGTTACAACGAACTGACAATAATGACGCGGCACGTGGTTATACTGAGAGTTTTTGCCAGTTGTGCGGATGTTGCATATCTGAAAAACCGAGGTTTCAGTTATCAGATGATTTTCTATGTTTTCGGTGTTCAAAGTTAGTGGTTGCAAGACTTGAGCACATGGCTAGAAGTATGAATAAGAGCAGCCTGACTGCGGTCGAAGAATCAATCAGAACCCACCATCGATGGAAAGCTAAATTCCAATCCAAGTTATTTAGGAAGCCAATATCTGTAATGCTTGCGGAACTCTTTGGTGCTAACCAAGATGATTATCGACAATCACTTCTTCAAGAATTCCCAGAACCAAGTGAGTTAGAGTATTTGCCTAAAGCTCCTGCGCTAAAGATAGTAGACAACCCATTCGACGGAACTACAGTATCTCGAAATTGGGTGCTGAAGAGAGATAAGGAAAACTGCCAGTTATGCGGAGTTGGGCCGGAATTTGGAAGTTTGGGCAAACTTGAAGCTCATCATATAGTGCCAAAGGCGGCGGGAGGCGCAAACGTAGCTACAAATATGATTACCCTATGCACCCAATGTCATGACCATGAATCCTGGTTTGGACATAAAAGGGCATATAAAACTACAGATGAAGGGCATGGATTGCCGGTTGAGTGGGAGTATGAAATTGTCCCAGAATTGCTAAATGCTTCTCGTGACAAGCTGGCAGCTATAGAAGATTTGTTTGAGCCGGAGGTAGATTGGGTGCTAAAGGCAAAGCTTCAATTTTCATCATCTTACGGTCTCAGCGAACGGATTTTGTCTCAATTAGAAAGACAAAATGCCAGGCGGCAAACTGAACTTAGGAAGCGGGTGTATTAATAGCGTTTTGATAGGCCAGCCTTGGGGCGCTTTCAATGTTTCCAGTAATCACATTTACCGGTATAGACGATTACCGGAAGTACTGGCTTGATTCCTTCTAAAACATATACCGCTAAAAGATAAAGTGCGGTTTTGATATTGGGTCTTAAGTTCACTCAGCTGCATTTATTAGAGCGACAATTTCCTTCATCGGTTTATGCGTACAAGGTCTGCCTGGGGCTACTTTGTCTATTATCTTGGGAATGTCGGCATCAGGCCGGAGAATTTCAGGGTACGTTAGAGAAAGGTGTGTTGAGGTAAGGGTCTTATTCCCAAAATCTATCTGCTCTATATTATCTCTATTAGTTTGAATCTTATATTTCATTTTTCGTGCATTGAAAATTGCAGCCTTTACATATTTTTCCTTGGTAATCATATTGAGTTCCTTTGACCTGTCCAGAGTTCAAATTCAAGATCACCATAAACTTATGGTGATCATTATTGCCAATATTATGGGCTTGTAAACATGGCTATATCAGGCACCCTCATTTGATCCTTTTCAGCGCTTCATGCCGAAGTATTGACATAAGTTTCCTGGCAAATTCATCGCATTGATTTTCAGTGCTCAGTCTGAATCGTCGCATATGAGCACCTTTGTCGTGAATCGTTGGCTGTGCTATTGACGCCAATTCAGCGTATTTCTCCACAAGCCAAGTACGAACCAGAATGTCAGGCTGAGATTTATGCAGCTCGATTCTTGCCATTCTTCTTTCATTTCGAGATAGGCGATCGTCAAAGAAGCTTACTCTTGTCTTTCTGGATTCGATGGTGAGATTTACTAGATTGGTCGATGTCTCTAGAAAGGATTGTATAGACTTTAGAAGTGCTAGTTCATTTTCTGGCCTTTCCGCAACGCTGTTAATGAACGCCAAGAAATCTTCGGAAGAATTGGTGATTTCCACAGGATGCATTGGTCGCGAGATTTTAGCTTTGTTTACAATGCGCTTTGGTTTGACCGAATTGGCGTATACATCTTTCATACTGTTTGGCTTTGCGTGGAGATCAGCCGATCCTTGGATGAATTCGACTACCTTCTTGAGAGCCTCAATATCAATCCTGTCGGTGAATACACGAAGCGCTTCATGTGTGTCCTGATAGCAGAGAATCCAAATGTAACCGTTCGTGACTATTCCGCGATCATTCTTATCCAAGTATTTTTCGATCTGTTCCGGTGAGACCTTTCTATCTGCTCTCTTTGCCTCAATAAGAATTTTCGATGTGTCTTCCTCATCTAGTAGCGCAATGTCTACGGACTGATGCGTGCCATGAGAACTAGTTTGGTTGTATTCAAAGTAAGGGAAGAGTCCCATAGATTCATTTGCGAAATCCATAACCGGATTGATCAGCCGATACATCGCCCACCGCTCAGACGGTTGGGGATTGGAAAACTGAGCTGCTAACTGTTTGACTAGGTTTTTGAAAGTCACTAGATAAAACCTTATATGGAATACAGTGCATGGAGATAGGGCCATCTCTAACAAACAAATACTACCAGAATTACTCAGTTGGATTGGGAAATAAAAAAAGAGCGAGAATGACTCCAGCCACCGACACCCAGGAGTTACCCTGAATGGCCGATGGCTGGAGTCTTACTGTTGTTCACTTGATTCAATCGATAGCCAGTCAGACGGATGGCACACCTTTCGCAAAGCGTCCGAATCCACTTCTTCTGCAAGTTCGACCTCCGTGTACAGCTCTTCCAACTCGTAGAGACCAGTGCACAGTTGCCGCAGTTCCCAGGCTGTGCCCGCCACGAGTATTGCCATACCGGCGTACGGAACCATCGAGGCAGGTACTTCGGCCACGCTGTAGGCTGCTATGCGTTTGGTGCGAGCGGTGAGATTGCGGCCCATCTTGTGAACTGAGGCTTTTTGAGAAGCCACCTGAGCATGAAGTATGGAGGTAACGGTTTTGACTCCCATGGCCGTTGCGGCCAAACTGGTGAGGGCGAAATTGAATCCGGTAGAGGTTATGGATAGGACGATGGTGATGAGTAGGGTGAGTATTACTACTGATAGGAAGAGGCGACGTAGCCATTTAATCAATATGTTCTCCTTAGGTTGAAATAGGTTGTTGTGAAAGTGAACCCCTGCGCTCCAGAACGGAGCGCGGGAGTGACCCATGGTGATGGCCCAGGAAGGCCGTGGATTTGTGCTAGGGGCGGGCCTCAGTCAGCGCTGGACACCAACTTGAGTTTCGGCGGGGCGGGTTTCGGGGAAGCGGCCTGAATCTGACTTGAGGCGCTGGCGGCGGCGTCTCGGAGGGTTTCCGTGCTGAGGTGGGCGTAGCGCTGAGTCACCTGAGGTGAGCTGTGTCCGAGCACGGCCTGGACCTCATAGAGAGACCTGCCATTATTAACGAGGAAGCTTGCATACATGTGACGCAAATCGTGGATCCTTAGGTGGGGTAAGTCGGCCGCTTCTCGTATGCTGTACCAAGCTTTGTGAACGGTCTTGAGCCTGTCCTTGGTGCGCGGATTCACGAATAGATAGCCGTGGCGCAAGGCGGGGTCGGGTTGGATTTCATTGAGGACGGCCAGAGCCGAATCGTTGAGAGGTACAGAACGGACTCTTTTCGATTTGCTGACGGCTGCGGATATCTTCCAGGTGCCAGTATCAGTATCTATGTCTTCCCAGCGCGCGTGAAGCCCTTCGGACAATCGTGCTCCGGTACTGAGTAGATAGAGGGCAACCCGACAGACGATCCTGCGCTCGTGAGTCGCCAATACATCTAAAAGGCGTGCCAGCTCTTTTTCATTGAGTATGTTCTCGACCTGATTCGGTTCGTTGAACAGCTGAGCTTTCGATGCCGGGTTGTCCTTCACCACGTCCCACTCGATGGCCAGATTGTAGATGCGCCTGATGAGCTTCAAGTGGTGATCACATGTGGCACCCGCCAATCCTGCCTCTTTCAGAGAGCGATGAAAGTCTAACAGCTGTTTTCGAGTGAGGGTGTTCATGGGTTGATCGCCAAAGACCGGGAGGATTCTCTGCCTGAGTCTGTTCACGTCGTCTTTCCACGAACGGTTGCGACTGGAGATCCATGGTATGTACTGCTCTTCCACAAACATTCGTAGAGTGGGCACTTCCTTTTGCTTTCGAGCGTCCGCGTTTGGGTCTGCGCCCAGTTGGATCTCTGCTTTCTTTCGCTTGGCTTCGGCGCGAGCTTCTGCCAATGATATAGAATCAGTATTTCCGAGGCGCATATGGCGAGTGGTGCCGCCTGCATCTTTGTAGCGCAAATAGTAGGTGCCCTTTCCAGGAGAGGTCGCGCGGGCCTCAACAAAAAGACCAGGTTGGTTCTTATCGCAAAATTCCGAGCGTGCTTTGCCTGGAAGAACTGCGATATTTTTGATGAAGCTTGGCGTTAATTGCATTACTGGCATAGTTGCCTCCTGTTTAAATTGATTAGTTTCAAATTTGGATTGACGCAGTTAATAGATTTCCCCGTCATCTACCACCAATACATCGCGATTAGCGGACGGAGCCGATGGTGGCGCTGATTCCGCAACATCGGCTTTGAGGTACCGTGAGAAAGCATCCGTAAACTGCGAGATTTCATAGCCCTTTGGGGTATTGTGCGGTCCGAGACGCACCGTTTTAGGTTTGATGCCATACGCATCGAGTTGTTTGGCCAATTGTCGCGGCGTGATGGGCTTGCCTCGGTTATATGTCGACCATGATTTTTCTGGGTCATCCACCAACTGGCCGATCAGCTCCACCGTGGCAATTTTGGAATTGTTTGCCTGACGAAAAACTTGGAATAGGTCAGCCAACAGTTCGTTGCCGGTGCTGGTGCTCGATTCACTGAATGCCGACATCGTGAGGGCCGCACTCTTGGCTCGCTCAACCCAAACCGGTCCTGCGCACGAAGCTATGGTCAGCAGCGGCTCCCAATTGTCTTGGTTACGGTCATTCAATTCGTCGGGCAGCTCCGGCTTGGCAATTCTTACCTGTTCAGCGTAGTCCTGTGAGAAACGAACTAACTGTGAGCAGAGGAGGTTGAATTGTTCACTGTCGGCATGACGATAGCGGTCAACTTCCTCGTGCGGTAATTTGCGTCGAAGATTGAACACTATCCCTCGGCTCATGGTCGAATCGGGAAGGTGCCGTTCCAGAGCTATGCCGGCAATCGATTTCGGCCCGTAGACTGAAAACATCTTGGGCGTAAAACTGTCACCTGTCGCCTCGCTTCTCAGGACAAATCCGCCTCGCTTGTATCCCGCGTTTATCATGCCGTGCAAGTCTGTATTGTCGCGAAGGAATGTGTCGGCCTCATCCAAGAGTATGGTCGGGCTCCATATCTCAACGGCGCGAAACAGCGCAGATAGCGAGGCGTTAGCCGCTGCAAGGGGTCTGTAAGAAAGCTCACCTATGATTGTCTGGAGTAGAGTCTTGGCACATGCTCTCTCCGGCGCGTTGATGATGGCGAGCGGCGATACATCGAACTCGTCAGTTAGATAGGTGTGAGGGATCCAGAGAGCGGCTGCATGAGCTTGCGCTTCGTCCATCACGACATAACGCAAGAGGAGCTTCACTATCTCGTCCAGCAGCCGCGCCGGATCGACTTCATCGAGATATGCATCATGATCCTTGAACGGTAAACTACTCGATTGTTGGGCTTGGTTGCGTCTGGCTTTCACTATTTCGTCCAGCGTACTTACCTGTATGCCCAGCTCCTTGGCCTTCTCTTTACGTGCTCTGTCATAGTCGAGTAGTTCCATGGCCGCGAGCTCGGCGACGATTTCATCGGTAATAGTCGTTAACGGTTTTGAAGTAAGGGCCGGCTGGGCAGTAGAGTCCCCAACCTGATTGACCCTTATTAGCTTGGGAGAACTCATTACTTCCGTCCTCCAGCTACACCAAGAATCGGCGTATTCGAGTATTCAACAGCCGAGCAAATCTCTGTCCAATCGATACCCCCAACTTCTAAGTAGTATCTAAGCGTCGCCAATTTTGCCGGTCGAGGATGTTCCAGAGAGAATGATCGCCATTTCTGTAAGACCTCGTTGCGACCTTTATACTTGTCACCCTTGCTGCTCCAGATGTTGTACAACTCTAGCCCGGCGTCACTGGCATGCGTCTCATTAAATATCACGGCTCCAATAACTAGCCATTTGTCATAGTCGCAGTCTGGGTCTATCCGCTCTAGAATCGCTTGAAGCAGTGGAATGGAGCATTCGTTTGGCGCTCTACTCGCAGACGCGGCGATTGGCGGTGTAGGAGAAAGCGGCGGGTCATCGCGACCGGCTAATTGATCGACGAACGCTTGAGTGGCAATGGAAAGATTTCTGGCGTGGTCAATGCGAATGTCGTCCTCTGACGCAGCAATAGCTTTACCCGTGCTTGGGGGCAGTATGACCATCGAGCGGCCGGTCTTGACGTCTACTCGAGCAGGATGTGTCTCCGTAGAGAAAGAAGCGGTGCCTGCAGTTACGGATTCATCTAGGCGGTAGTAGTGGTGCTCCCCCCTTTTGGTTGTGACGACTAACCGCGGCCGTAGATTAAACTTAGCTTCAGAGTCTTCTAAAAATTGAACCGATTCTGGGCTGTCGGCATCAAATACAATATAGTCATCGCCAACTATGAATCCTAGTTCGTGATCAGGGTGAGTCGACCAATGGTGCGCGATCGTATCGAGAGAAAGTTTCTGCAGCCACGGGTCCCATTTCACTGCTGGCCTTTTGGTGCCCGGTACGATGGGCATGACATCGAAGCCAAATTTGAACCACTCCAGCGCGGCGTTAATGTAGTCTGGCTTCTTCCCCGCAGTGTCACAGCGCGTTCTCGGGTCTATAGTGGAGGGCTTCAGTCGCCTCAGATCATGCGAATGCGACGTGGCCGAACTGGCGCCCCAGCCCACAGGAAAACTTTCTGAAGACTGGACGTTACGTGGACTGCCGGTGGGGGCGATGGCTAAAGTTGTTATTAGAGGATTCATTAGACGAAATCCTCCACCGCTACTTCTATCCAGAAGAACGAGTCCTCGGCTTGGGAGGCAACCTCTTGCCAGTCAACGCCTAGTGTCTCGAGTTCGTCCCTGAGGGTAAATAAATCGGCAGGCGATGGGCTGTCGTGATCGAACGAAAGCCACGTGAGATAAACTTGGTCAGGGCCGCGGTAATCGCTGTGTTTTCTACTCCATGCGTTAAAGAGATCTAGGCCGTCTTCGGATCCACCCGTTTCATTGTGAATAATGGAGCCAATCCAAAGCCAGCCGTCATAATTATCTTCTGCCTTTACATATGTAAGTGCAGATCGTAGCAGGATATTTTTGAGTTCGGGAAAGGGTGGGGTGTTGCTGCTCAAATCGCTGCAAGCGCAGCAGTCGCAGGTTATTTCTGCAAAATCTAAATCGGACATTTTCTATACTCCCAGGAAACATTGCGCAAAGACCATTGTGGCAATTGCGAAATGAGGCCTGGATGTACAGGTTATATGCGACTAGCGGCAGATGTTGCTGCTTGAGTGTCTATCCTCGTAAGACCGATAATTGGTCTCGATGGATACATTGTTGTTTATCATTGGTTAGCTGTCAATGTCTAATTGCAGAAACGTTATAGAGTTCGAACTGGCACTTAAATTATGTCGACACAATTTCGGATAGTCGAACGCCTGCAGAAAAATCCGCAACGCCGCAACGATTGAGACCTTGCATGGCCCTCTGCGTTGCGGTGTTGCGGATGTTGCGGCAAATACGGGAGAGAGTGCCGAAAATATTCCGCGCCAAGTTGAGATCGTCCGAGTGAATACCACATTAGAATGGGAAACTGAAAGCTCACCGGAGAAAAACCATTTCGAAGGATCGCCATTCTAAACTAGTTGCATACTTATAGTTCCAGTACGCTGGAAGAACAATCTCTGCGCCATTACTATAGGGTACGATTCGTCACCCATTCAAAGTGCCATGAATAGCTAAGTGATTACGATTCCTGCACAACGGACTTACAGGCTGAGGAGTTCAGCTCTGATCCAAACACCCCCTCAATCTATCGCCTCGAATATCGCCCTGGTCTCAGGATGCATGGCTCGCTGACAGTCGGCGCAAAGAAGCCCAGACGAATGCCCGGGCTTCGCAATTGTCACTTCTTCAAGCGCTTTTCCTCCAGGTAGCCTATAAGAAAAGACTCGAGCTCACCCTCGGGATAGTCCATGTACTCACTGTCCAGGATTTGGATGCACAGCACCTCCTGCGCTTCATACAACTCTTGCGGCGTAGGATTCTCTCCACAGAGTTTTCGGGCGGTAGTATCTATACGAATTGCCAATTGCTTTAAGTCATCTTCAATCATCTGGCCAATCCCCTACCTTTGATCGTAAGCGTCAGTTGAGAAATCGAAAGCCAAGGTGCTGGCCAGATCTAGGGGGCATTCGGCATCGATACTTCCCATCCTCCGCAAATGGTCTTCGAGTTGAGCGCATAGATCGTCATTCAAAGTGGACGTCTCAAGAATGTTATTTATGTAGAAATCATGCATTGGTGTGTCCTCATATGGTGAATTTTGGGCACAGGTCATCCGGGCAGAAAGCCAAGAAAAATGTGCCCATAGGGTTAAGTGTTAGAAAAGAAAGGAGTTTTTGAATCTAACACTAGGTTCGGATAATGGCCGGTCGGCACGCAAGAACGAGCCCTCTCGAATCAGAAGTGCTTGTGGTTCAAGGGCTTATGGAAGCCCAAATTTTTGGGCTAACGGAACGGGAATCCTTACAACCGTTCCAGAGAATGATCGACATAGATCACTCAACAAGGCCCACCTTCTGCTGAATTTGAACCTCCAAATCTTTCGAATCGAGCACCGAGATGCCTCGATCATTGAACAAGAATAGATAGGGTTGGGCCCCCGTGTATCCCCCGAAGCGGTTCCTGCCGTTCACGTCGCAGGCCACGAGCCACCCGAAAGAGGGCCGATCGGTGACTCTTCTTCTGGTCCATCCCTTGGTCGCTGCGAGGCAATTGAGAATGATCGATTCGGGGTCGAGAGCGATCTCCTGAAAGTGCTTCTGGATGATGGCCATGTATTCTTCTCTGATTGGCTCAGGTCCGAACGAGGCCGCGTCGATTGCTTCTTGTGTGATGGGCGCCGCGCAGGCGGCTATGAGGGGTAGGGTGAACAGTGCTAACAATAGTTTCATGTTGAGACTCCTATGGGTTTACGAATGGTTTATTGCTGGTTGACGGAATGGCTACTTGCGAGCTTTCTTGGCGGGGGCTTTCTTCTTCGCGGGTGTCTTACGAGGTGCCGACTTCTTGGCCGTCAGTGAGTTGCCCGTGACCTTAAAGTGCCTGACCTTTTTCGGCAGTGATTCCAATATCCCTTCGGCCACAAGAACGGCCAGAAGGAAGCCCGATGTGTTCACTGATTTGCCTTTGAAGAGACTTCTGAGACAGATTGACGTCACCGGGGTATCGGCGTGGATGGCCACTTCGATGTCACTCCATGGAACTCTCTCGGTACTGAAGAAGCCGCCACCGTCATTTGCCGTCACGGCGACATAGAGTGCCTTCTTTGAGTCTTGGCTGATCGTGTAACCTAGGGTGCTCTTGCCTGACAGGGTGGGGCAGGTTGATTTTCTGAGGGGTTTGATTTGGGGGTTTGGTTCTGTGGAAGTGTTTTTCATGCTGATCCTTATATGTATGTGTATTCATATAAGTTACCGATATTTCCGCGATCGGATTGTTGGCGGAAATATGCAAGAATTACCTTAGAAAGACGATAATACTAGAAGTGTATAGATATAGGCATGGCCCCCAAATTTGAGAGAGTTTTATGGCAGCGATCGTACTTAGTATTCGCCCCCAGTACACAGACCTAATACTCAGTGGAGAAAAGACGGTTGAGTTGAGGCGTGTCATTCCCAGAAATCTTGAGCCTGGGAGTGAGATAATTATCTATTCAACGAGCCCAGTTAAGCATATCGTAGCAATTGCAAAAGTAGAGCGTGTCGAGCACCGAGATCTAGATCACCTTTGGAGCGCAATAGGCGGTTTCACCGGTATCACTATCGATTTCTTTTATGAGTATTTTTCTGGGAAATCAAAAGGGTTCGCTGTGGTGCTGAATGACGTGAAACAGTTGAACTCGCCGATTTCCCTCTCTGATCTTCGTAGAGACTTTGGCTTTACTCCGCCTCAATCGTTCAGCTATGTAAACAGAGAGCTTAAGAGTTGTATTGACGCTGCGGCATGAATGCAGAAATATTGCAGATACTCATAGATACCAATATTCTGATTGGTCTGGAAGACAATAAGGAAATAGATAGATCATACGCAGAGTTTGCAGCGCTGTGTTCTTCGAATCAAATCGCGCTGTGCGTACACGAGTCCGCAATTGATGACATAAATCGCGACCTCAATATTGGTAGAAGGAATATATCTCTTTCAAAGCTTGCTAAATACAAGCAAGTCAGTAGAAGTCCATATCCAGAGCAAGCTAAAGAGGAAAAATTTGGCTTAATCAAGTCTCCAAATGATGATGTGGATACTGACTTATTAGTCACGTTGCACCAGGGCGTTACCAGTTTACTTATTACGGAAGATAATGGAATTCATGCTCGGGTAAAAACGCTTCCTCTCGGTCAAAAAGTAATGAGGGTGCAGGAGGCGCTTCTTTACTTTCAAGAATTATTTGAGCCACAGCTCGTAGAGTATCCTCATGTTATCGGTAAGACCTGCAACCAGCTATACACGTCGGATAGTTTTTTTGATTCTCTGCGTGCCGACTATGATGGTGAATTTGATGATTGGTTGAAAAAGTGCATAAGCAAAGAGCGCGAGTGTTGGGTTATCGAGAAAAATGCGACGCTGAGCGGTCTGATTATCTATAAAACGGAAAATCGCGCCAACGAAGGCGATGCAGTAGAGCTTGAAGAGCAGGGAGTCCTAGGAGATAAGGTTCTAAAGCTCTGTCTATTCAAAATGTCTGATGCGCTGCAAGGTGGGAGGTACGGAGAGCAGCTGCTGAAAGTGGCGATGGATTACGCGTTTCAGAATAAATTTGACTCGATTTATCTCACCGCTTTTCCAAAGCACATAGGGCTGGTCCAGCTCCTAGAGAAATTTGGATTTTCCAAGTGCGGAGTTAAGGGAGATGAGTATGTATATTCCAAGCGTACTGGGCTGAGTGGTACTGACGAACAGACAAAAGGGTTCGAATTTCATCAAGCCTATTGGCCTTCAATAGCAATGGCAGACACTACAGCGTACATAATTCCTGTTGTCCCAATTTTCCATGACAGGCTATTTCCTGAGATTGCCGAATCCATCAACCCTCAAATGGGCTTTCCCGAATTCGGGGCTGTAGAGTCTCCTGTCCCTGGTAATGCTATAAGGAAAGTCTATGTATGTAATGCCACTATCAACGCTATGGAGCGAGGTAGTATTCTCGTATTTTATCGTTCAAGAGATAGTGTGCTGACTAGTATAGGTGTCCTCGAATCGTTTGATATTACAGAGGATATCGAAGAGTTGAAGAAGCTGGTAAGCAATCGTTCCGTTTATACAAGTGCTGAGTTGCAGTCACTAATTCAAAAGAGGGCGGTAAAAGTTCTAAATTTCTATTATGCGCGGAATTTGCAAACGGTAATCCCTCTTTCGCTCCTGAAGGACTTTGGAATCTTAACCGGACCGCCTCAGTCAATATCACGATTAAAGCCAGAAAGCTTTGAAAGGCTGATAGGCTCGTTAGAGGAGAAAGATAGGGAAATATTCCATGGATCATAGTCAAAGAAGGATTTTGGTTTTTGGTTTGCCCGGAGCAGGGAAAACACATTTGATTAACAAGATAGTCGGAAGCGCTGGAAAGTTCGTCCGGCTCTCCGGTGGCTCGCTTCTCCATGACCCTAGAAACGAAAAAGATAGAGATGAACTACGAAAAATTTCCTCTATAAATGTCATCTCGAACCAAGCAACACTTTGTGAAAAATACTGGGCAGCTTGTGAGCAGTATGCAGGGAAACACGTGATCTTCGATGGTCACCTAGTTGTAAGCAATCAAGGTAATTCCACAGAAATACCTGTTAGTATAGTCCAGACTTTAGCGCCTCACGCGATGGTATTCCTTGATACATCGGCTGATGAAATAGTGAGTAGACGACAGGTTGATACCGAACGCCCGAATAGAGACGTAGAAACAATCGGTGAAATAGAGGCTATGCGGCAGCTGCAACTTAGCATTTTTCAGAAGTACGTTAAAGAGTTGGGTGTGCCCCAAATATTGCTCCGAAGTGAGCCAGAAGAGCGGTTTCTATTGTTCTTGAATCGGTTATGCTCGCTATAGGTATCTCATGAATACTAACGAAAAATGGAATTACATAGTTGAGTTGGATGACAAACTTCTCACAGGTGGAGTAATGCATAGTGAGTGGAGCAGCATAATGGTCCGTGAAGCTGATACGGCATTTGCAAACGGGGCCCATTTGGCAGCGGTTTACAAGTTGTTAAATCTTGGACGACATCTTGTGTCAGCTGAGAACTATCGGTATTTTAGGCGGCGTGCCTTTTCGTCTTGGGAAAATGCATTGGCGTTATAGGATGTGATTGAGGTTTTTTTTCGGGCTTTGGGAGTTAACTTGTCAATATCGTCTGAGACGGTGAATATCAGGTATTCATACACTTATTGTGTGTGAAGGGTTAAAATGGTGGGCAATTTAAAATAGGATAGTTGATCATCATGCTTACTGATATTTTTGCCTACAGATATCTAGATACTCCTCTTTGGCAAGACTTCGATGAGAGCTCCCGCCGTCTCTTGGTGCAGGGCTTTCGTATTGTCAGTGAACAGCTTTTCCCTTACTACTCTGATGGCAAAGAAAGGGCAGGAGCAAAAGAAAAATGGGATAGTCTCAACAAGCAATTGGCTATGGAGCTGGGGCTGAATGATTTGTCTCCACCAGCTTACGCTTATTATAACCCACAGAAGCAAATGATCAGCGGAACGAATTCTAAGCTTACAGTTTGCGAAAAATATGTATGTGCAGAATATGACAGTGCTGTGCCGGCAGATCAGTTCATCAAAGAACGCTTGAGTTTTATTGAGATTGCCTTTCGTCGTAGGGAAGTAGAAATAGTGAACATAAATGCAAAATTGCCAGCTCAACTTCTTGAGGCTAAGAAGCAGTCGGCCATGCCAAGTCGAGGAATTCGATTGCCCGGGAATAGAGAGGATGGAGTTCGAGCATTGAACGAATCCATTAATGCCAGTTTTCGTTCGTCATGTCGGGAACTGAATGAGCGTTTCAAGCAAGCTAGGACTAAGCTCGACTATCACAATGGGTTTATTCAATTGTCTTCTGATAGCAAGACAACAGATCAGGTCGAGCGCCCCTTCTGGAGCCTTGTGGCGGCACCAAAGTGGAAGAATGTAGATCTTGATATGAAGGAGGCTATTGACTTGCGCGATAGTCAGGGACGTGACCCAGCCCTACATTCTGCAAAGGCCCTAGAAAGCACTATTAAAATCATTTCCGATGAGAAAGGATGGACAACCGGAACCGAGAAAGGTGCTGGTGCATATCTCAATAATCTCCGAGCCAAGAAAAACGGCGAGTTTATCAATGATTGGGAACACGACATTTTAATTGGGTTTTTTGCGTCAGTTAGAAATCCGTTTGGTCATGGCGCAGGCAGTGCGCCGATGCCCGAACTCTCGAATCCTCAAACAGATTGGGCGATTGAATTTTGCATGATCTGGATAAAAAATCTCATTCGTCGATTGTGAATCTAATATTGTGTGCAATAGTATCTGTTCTGTTATACAGGGCCTAATCAACGCAGCCATCAGCAGCATTCAAGTGTAGTAGTTCAGACTTGATCTGACAGTTACCGATTTTGACGAGGCGTCTGTCAGGTCAA
>Ga0055584_100001139_pt1 | contig 26009 bp, 21 predicted proteins | sample OSDHelmetaG_FD_58716 | JGI IMG/M metagenome (GOLD analysis project Ga0055584, IMG submission 58716) | Pelagic marine sediment microbial communities from the LTER site Helgoland, North Sea, for post-phytoplankton bloom and carbon turnover... | ecosystem: Environmental > Aquatic > Marine >...
GACAATCTCAGTCAGTTTGGTCCGGAGGCGGCTAATCTGTTTTCTGCACTTGTACTGGTCGGCGTGGTGACGACCATGGTGGTACCAGTCATTCTGCGTCAGACCCATAAACCTCAATAGGCTTTGTTGTCAATCGCTATTGATTGACTGCAATAACCGGGAAATATAGCTTGCCGGCACACCAAGGTTTGAACCACCAAAACCTTTCATTGTCGCGGTATTAACTGCGACCACCTTGCCATCCAGGTTGAGAACAGGCCCACCACTACCTCCCATCGCTGTTTCGGCGTCATAGGCGATATAGTTTTCTGTGAGCTGACTGACGATTCCTCTGCTGGCCAGGGGTTTGATGTAGCCCTGCTTCGCAAGCTTGTCACCCAGCCCCCAGAAATCAAGTTGCTCATCCCCACGGGTTTCTTCAACAAACTGCTGGCTGGCTCTTGCCAGCACACCGGACAAACCAAAGGGGTAGCCCATGACGACAACGCCGTCACCGGGAACTGGCGGTTTTAATTCAAGGCTGAGATGTTTTATTCCGTTAAGGGCCTTTTCAGGTTGCAATATCGCCAGATCAGATGTTTCAGCAGTGATCTTTGGTGTGACCGTAACAGCGGTATTTTCACCGGGGAAAAATGCCCGCATTCTTTGGATTAATGGTTCGATCTTCAGGTTTTCAGGAGGCTGAAGATCATCGCTCATGATCCACGGCTCCACAATGTGTTTGTTGGTAAGGAGTAGCCCTGTATCGGAAGCTATAAAGGCGGTACCCGAAAACGGAATATCTACAATTTCACCGATCTCATCGAAGGTAAACAGATACATGCCTTCAGGGGCCCGGATAAAACGTAAAGCTCTGCCGGTGGCTGCATCGAGATAGCCGTATGTACCTTGAACGAAAGCGATTGATTCGGTAGAAGAAGAAATCACCGTGGCGATGGCATCCCCCCGTGCTTCAAGCAAGGCTATTCGTTCAGCCGTTTGCGTCAGTTGTTGTTCAATTTCCTGTCGCATCCTTCCAAGATCTTTACCGGTCATCGCCTCGGCGCCGGTCTGTTTGAGTACTCTGGCAATGCTTTCTATCTTTATGGATTCGGAAGACAGCTGCTTTTGAAAGTGGTAGTTCTGAAGCACCAGGGCAATAATTGCAAACAGCAGAAGGGTGAGAATCAACAGCATCCAGATGCGAAACCATAAGGTCGTCTGGGTTGCGAGTTCATTGGTAAATCTTGTAATAAAGTGGCCGGTTACACCCAGTCCTGATTTGCTGTCGGCCCTGGCACTGTCCATTGAATCGGCCAGTGCTTCTGCCACGGATTTTTTCGGCACGAAATCGTTTTGATAAAATCGGTACCGTAAAACCATTCCCAGCTCGCCCAGCTCGATCAGATCTCCTGATTGCAGCTGATGTTTCTCTGTTACCCGATTACCATTTGCCCAGATATTGTGTTGTTGATTGACCACCAGTTCATAGCTGGAGCCGAGCTTATGCAGTATGGCTATACTGTCGCTGATGGGATGACCGTTGGGCGGGGTGATGATCAATTCACCACTTGGTCTGCGCAGAATAAAAAGCGTTTTGCCCTCCAGCCTGACGACCTGTCCTCGATGTGGCCCGGATAAATACCTGAATACGGCTGTTATTTTGCTATTTTCTGTTGCCATATTGAGTAAGTATGAGATTTCTTTATATTGTTAGAACGCCCGGGCGTGGCAACTTGTCTGCCAAATGCTTGTTTGCAGTTTTACTGGAATCCTTGATGCGAATCAATGCGCTTTATCAGTCATCAGCTATCGTACCACCTCAGTAAGGAGTACTTGATGTCACAAAAGTCAGCAAATCTAAGTTACGTCCATGGTGTCAGTGATACGCCTTTACTCGGAGATACCATTGGCAGCTGCCTGGACCGAACGGTGGAACAGTTCGGCACTGAGGATGCGCTGATAGTACCCTACCAGGGAATCCGCTGGACATGGTCCGAGCTTAATGAAAAAGTAAATGCCTATGCCGCTGGTTTGATTGGCCTGGGTTTGAAACCGGGGCAGAGGATTGCAATATGGGCGCCAAATCAATGGGAATGGGTGGTGACACAGTTTGCCAGTGCAAGGGCAGGTCTGATACTGGTTAACATTAATCCCGCGTATCGTTCATCAGAGCTGTGTTACGCATTGGATAAAACAGGTTGCAGTGCATTGATCACTGCACCGAGTTTGAAATCCAGTGACTATATTCAGATGCTATACGAAATACTGCCCGGCCTAAGCGGTGCAGCACCCGGTTCGTTGCATGACAACAGGTTCACCGATCTTCGTACAATTATCAGGTTAGGAAAAGAGCAAAGTGAGGGAATGTTTAATTTCGAGGATATTCCAGCCTGCGCGACTACCAGAAGTACTGCAGCCCTGAAAGATGTACAGAAGGTGCTGCAGTTTGACGACCCTGTTAATATTCAGTTTACTTCCGGCACCACAGGCACACCGAAAGCCGCAACCCTCAGCCATCACAACATTGTCAACAATGCTTATTTTGTCGGCCGCCGAATGCAGATGTCTGCGGCGGACAGAATGTGTATTCCGGTGCCGATGTATCATTGTTTTGGAATGGTGCTAGGTACCCTGTGTTGTGTTACCCATGGTGCTACCATGGTATTTGCTTCCAGTGGTTATGATGCCCATGCGGTTCTAAAGGTTATACAGGATCAAGCCTGTACCATTCTGCATGGCGTACCGACAATGTTCATCGCCGAACTCGATCAACCGGATTTTCAGGACTACGACTTGACTTCGTTACGTTCTGGAATCATGGCGGGCGCACCATGCCCGGTGGAGCTTATGCGCCATGTTATTGAACAAATGCATCTTGATCAAATTACCATCGCTTACGGCATGACAGAGACTGGTCCGGTCAGCTTTCAAACGACAGTGGATGATACGGAAGAGCGGCGTGTAACTACCGTTGGTCAGGTGTTACCTCATGTTGAGGTAAAAATTGTTGATGAAGCCGGGCGTATCGTCGAACGGAACCAGTCAGGGGAGTTGCTTACCCGGGGATACTGCGTAATGCCGGGATACTGGGAAGACGATGAAAGAACAGCCCAGGCCATTGACAGAGCAGGGTGGATCGCCAGTGGTGATATCGCTACTCTGGATACTGAAGGTTATTGCCGTATCGTCGGGCGGATCAAGGACATGTTGATTCGAGGAGGCGAAAACATCTTCCCCCGGGAAATCGAGGAATATCTTTATACCCATCCGGCCATTGAGCAGGTTGAGGTGATCGGGGTGCCGGATAGTCGACTGGGTGAGCAGGTTTGTGCCTGGATAAAACTGAAAGCGAACGAGCAATTAACCGAAGAAGAAATTAAGCAATACTGTGAAGGCAGGATCGCGCATTTTAAGATTCCCTATCACGTGAAATTTGTCGACGAATTTCCGATGACGGTAACGGGGAAGGTGCAGAAGTATAAGATGCGGGAGCAGATGATCGAGCAAATGGAGAATACCTGAAGGGGAACAAAGCCGGGGCTATCAACCGCTATGGGTGGGACCATGGCCCAACTCATAATACATTGGGCGCAGTTTCAAGTACTGTTGGACCCAACACATTTGGAGCAACAGAAAGCGCAGCGGAATTTATAAATATGTCCGCTTTGGGCAAACAACGGACGGTTACTGTACGTTCAAATCGGACCTAGATTAGTAAATCTGTAAGATAAAATTCAAGTTTTTACACATGATGCATCTTGCGACATACCCCGGGAGCCGTCACCAACAACTATTCATTTGCATTGTTGAAATCGGTGGATTTAACATGCTCTCCAACAGAAGATTATGACCAGCGGCGTAGTTTGGTCGCGTTGCGCACGCGCTGCTGGGCAATATCCTCCGCAGCATGTCGCGGCAGAATATTTTTTTCTTTTGAATATGTCAGTACCGACCTTGTATTGCGCTCGATTTTTTCACTGATTGTGCTCAAGGCCGATGTCTCGCTGCCGCCATGATATTCCACTGACGCACAGATCACGCCGCCTGCATTGGCGATAAAGTCGGGAACACTCAGTATTCCGCGCTGATGCATGATTTCCTCTGCTCCCAGGGTTGCAGGAATATTTGCACCTTGCACAACCAGTCGTGCCTTGAGCTCAGCCACATTATTTTTGTGCAAAACATCTGGTCGTGCTGCCGGGATCAATATATCGCAATCAATACCAATGATCTCGTCACACGTTAATTTGCTGCCTTTATCAAATTCTATTACTGGATTTCCTTCTTTCTTAAAAGCAATCAGCTGCTCTATTTCAATACCGCTAGCGTCATGTAAAGTTCCCCTTGAATCCGAAGCCGCTACCAGTGTTGCTCCTTTGCGTAGCAGAAAACGCGCTGCATGTTGACCTACTGCACCAAATCCCTGTACCGCAATTCGTGCTCCTTCAATTTGTACATCACAGAATTCCTCGGCAACTTCTGCAGCCACTGCTACCCCCAGTCCGGTTGCGCCAATTTCATCCAGTGGTATACCGCCGATATCCCGAGGAAGTCCCACGGCACGTCCCATCTCATTATGGATCCAGGCCATGGCTTGTTCATTGGTTCCCATATCAGGGCCTGGAATATAGCTCGCAACATCTGCAATAGCGCAGGCAAAATTGCGGATTAACAGCTCTTTGTCCGCTGCAGGCATAGCGGGATCGGCAAAAATAACAGACTTGGCACCACCGTGTGGAAGGTCCGCCGCCGCGTTCTTAAACGTCATTGCCCGGGCAAGCCGCGCACATTCCTGAAGGGACACATCCAGTGCCATTCGGGTGCCGCCAATGGCGGGTCCTCTATCGATGTTGTCTACAACGACAATGGCCTTGAGACCGCTGTTGGGTCGATAAATATGCAGTACCTGATAAGGACCCCACTGGTCTATCAGGTCGAATGGTTTGTTGATGGTGATTTCATTCATACAGTTTTCTGCTCCAGGGAATGCACCATCGCGCGGAGAAACCGTGCAGCTTCGCCACCAGTGACGATGCGATGATCAAAGGTAAGTGATAGTGGCAGAATATTATGTACCACCGCGCTGCCCGCAACAGCAACGACCTGTTGTGTTACCCGGCCTGCGCCGACAATGGCGACTTGTGGGGGCACGACTACCAGTGAAGCATGGCGTCCGCCAATCATGCCAAAGTTCGACAGGGTAATGGTCTGGTCTTTTAGTTCGCTCGGCGGGATTGTGCGTTGCTCCACATCTTCACGCAGACCCAGTAATCCGTCGCGCAGCTCTACATCGCTTCGACTGGTGACATCCCGTAGTACCGGCGCGAACAGTCCGTCTGCGGTGTCCACAGCGATACCTATATCAATTTTCTGATGTATCCAGCGCTGTTCCTGCTGCGGTTGATACCATGCGTTCAGTCCGGGTTCAGCGCTTACACCGTGCTCAATCGCTCTGATCAGGCGGATCATCAGGTCGGTATTTTCGGGCCACTGCTCTATGTCTGCCTGTTCGGTGACCGTTGCAGGGACGACCTGATTTCCTGCCATGGTCATGATGCCCGCCATGGCTCGGCGCACACCGCGCAATGGTTCCACTTTCACCTCGTTGCCGGGACTGGTGTCGAATAAATCCAGGTCTTTGGCGGTAATGGCGCCCTGGGGTCCGGAGCCTTTAATTTGTGTAAGCTCAATGCCTCGTTGTTTTGCCAGTTTGCGCACAGCGGGGCTGGCTTTGGGCGTGTCACTTTTTTGTGGCAATGTTCCAACAATAGCGCCGGGATCGATCCGCGCTTCACCATCAAACTCCACAAGCGCTGCGCCAGTTTCAACCACATCACCAACTTCTGCACAAAGCCTGACCACGTTACCGGACCATGGTGACGGAATTTCAACTACCGCCTTGGCAGTCTCGACCGAAACCAGTGGCTGATCTTCAACCACATGATCTCCGGGAGAAACATGCCAGGTTACGATTTCGGCTTCGCTGAGCCCTTCGCCAAGATCGGGTAGTTTGAACATCTTCATGTATATGCCATCAGGCTGGTTGCGGTGTGAATAATGGTGGAGACTTGAGGAAAGTAATTCTTTTCAAGTCTCGACAGGGGGATAACGGTATCATAGCCGGTGACGCGCTTTACCGGTGCCAGTAATGAGAGAAAATCCTGTTCCGCAACCGTTGCTGCAATTTCCGCACCAAATCCAGCGGTTCTCGAAGCTTCATGAATGACCACACAGCGACCTGTTTTTTCTACTGACGCGGTAATCTGTTGGGGGTTAAAAGGGTTGAGTATGGCCACATCAATGACCTCGGCATCTATACCGTTCTGCCCAAGCTGTTCAGCTGCCAGCATCGTTTCCTTTACCATCGCACCCCAGGTAATCAGCGTAATATCGCTTCCTTCACGTAAAATAAAACCTTGGTCCAGTGGCAGCGCCTCGCCATCGTTTTCAACCTGTTCCACCGGGGCGCGATAGAGTCTTTTAGGTTCGAGGAATACCACCGGGTCATTGCTTCTGATAGCGCCGAGAAGCAAGCCATAGGCTTTCGCCGGTGAAGAAGGGATGACCACACGCAGCCCGGGTATATGTGCAAACATGGCTTCCTTGCTTTCCGAGTGGTGTTCAGGGGCATGCACACCCCCGCCATAGGGGGCCCGCAGAACCATCGGGCACTGCAAGCGGCCACGAGTACGATTTCGCAGTCGCGATGCATGGCATTCCAGCTGATCCATGGCAGGATAGATAAACCCCATAAACTGAATTTCTCCTACGGGTCGTAAGCCAGCGGCTGCCATGCCCACAGAAATCCCTGCAATCAGGTTTTCCGACAACGGGGTATCCAGCACCCGTTGCTGGCCAAACTTCGCGTACAACCCGTCTGTGGCTCGGAACACCCCGCCATTAATGCCCACATCTTCGCCGAATACAACGACATTGTTATCCTCTTCCAGGGCGTGGCAAAGGGCCATATTAATGGCTTGTACCATATTGACTTCAGGCATCGGATTGACTCAATTCAGCGGCAGCCTGGCGTTGGTGCTTAAGCGGCTCGGGTATCTCGGAATACAGGAAGTCGAAGCAGGATTCCACAGGCTGCGAACAGGCGCCAAGATACTCCTCCACCGCAGCATCAATTTTTAGCGAGATCCTGTTCATCAGTTGTTCTTCTTCTGTTCTACTCCAACCGGCGTGTTGTTCGAGATAATTACGCAGTCGTTTGATCGGTTCATTTGCCCATTGTGCTGATACTTCTTTATCACCACGATAACGACTGGCGTCATCTGCGGTGGTGTGGTCAGTAAGTCGATAGGTGATGGCTTCAATCAGACTTGGCTGGTTGTGTTTTCTAGCCCGTTCAATAGCTTCAAGTATCGCTTCTCTTACGGCAACCACATCGTTGCCATCAACCTGCACACCGGCAATGCCCGCGGCCACCGCTTTGTGCGCCAGGGTCTCGCTGGCGGTCTGTTTTGACCGCGGTACAGATATTGCCCACTGATTATTGTTGATCACAAATATGACGGGCAGCTGCCATACCCCGGCAAGGTTGATGGACTCGTAAAAATCGCCTTTTGAAGTTGACCCGTCGCCGGCTATTACCACGGCGACGTTATCGCAGCCTTTCGATTTCAGTGCAAAACTGACGCCGGCGGCGTGGGAGAAATGGGTGCCCACGGGTACGCATATCGGGAAATCACCAGGTGTTTTGGCAAAATTACTGCCAGTTTCATCGCCACCCCAGTAGAGCAGTAATTCCGTCATGGAAACACCTCGCCACAGCATCGCGGACTGTTCGCGAAAGGAGGGCAGTAAAATATCGTTTTCATCCATCGCTGCTGCCACACCAACCCCCACTGCTTCCTGGCCGAGGGAAGAAGGGTAGGTGCCGAGTCTACCGGTTCGTTGCAGTGCAACCGCCTTTTCATCGAAACCCCTGGTAAGTAACATTGCCCTGTAAAGTGGCACAAGGTTTCTGGGGTTTTTCGCAAACTCAGGCAGTTGCCGGGTGACGTCACCGGTTTCAGAGATGTATTGCAATGGTGTTGTGTTTAATATTGGTTTAGGCGTCATGGCTCAAAGTTTTGTGGATATCGTTATCTTCTGTGTTATTAAATTCTCACACCAGCTCTCCGGGGTAAATAATCGCACTGGCCCGGTCGCCGCTTCTTGACCTGAATCAACAACAATGAAACGTCTATAGTGTCTTATAAAAGCAGGTTTTTATATATACAGGACTTTATTCAATGCAAAACAAACCCCAGATCACTTTTCAGAATGTTGATCGATCTGAATTTATTGAAAAAGATATTTTGAAGAAAACTGAACAATTGACCCGTTTACACCCCGAAGTCATGGCGTGCCATGTGGTGGTGGATGCACCACATAAAGGTATGCATAAGGGGCAGATTTATGAAGTCCATCTAAACCTGAAAATACCCGGTAATGATATTGCAGTGACCAGAGAGCCTGGTGTTAATCATGCCCATGAAGATATTTACGTGGCGATAAGAGATTCGTTTAATGCTGCCAGGCGCATCCTCAAAAGCCGTGCCGGAAAAAACCATGACCGGGTATCCAAGGGTCCATCCATTAAAGATATTTAACAGTGAACTACCGCGCTCAGCGACAATGGATGGTGCAACGTCAGCTCGACGGGCGCGATGTAAACGACCCGCTGGTGCTGGCGGCCATGGGCAAGGTTGAACGAGAGCGCTTTGTACCTGGCGAATACAGAGCCGAGGCCTATAATGACGGGCCGTTGCCAATCGGTTATGAACAGACGATTTCTCAGCCTTATATCGTCGGCCTGATGACCCAGGCGCTGGGGCTGCAAGGTGGAGAGCACATCCTTGAAATCGGTACGGGCTCGGGTTATGCCGCTGCAGTACTCGGCGAAATTGCAGAATCCGTAGTTACCATGGAATACGTTTTACCACTGGCGGATCGTGCGCGAAAACTATTAAAGAAACTAGGTTATCAGAATATTACCGTGATCTCTGGTGATGGCACCATGGGATACCCGCAGTCAGCACCATACGACGGAATTATTGTCACTGCGGGCGGCCCCGATGTTCCCGAGTCTCTGCTGAATCAGCTGACCGATGGCGGCAGACTGGTGATACCGGTGGGTTCCAGCAAATCGTTTCAGCAACTCGTCCGGGTAACAAAGCATCGCAATGGCGAGTTCGCCAGAGAAGTATTGTGTGATGTCAGGTTTGTGCCTTTAATTGGTGAACAGGGGTGGCCCCAAGGGGGCAGGGAAGAATAGCGAGTGAGAAGGGGACAGACCACGTTTTCTGGCTGTCTGCGTGGCGATCATCTGAATCGTAGCCAGTCAGCTAAAAATACGACGATTGATCTTCTGCGATATACTCTTTAGCTGTCTCGCAATCTAATTCAAAAAGAACATGGAGTACTTTTGCACAGTCGCTGGATGATTCTGGTTGTACTCACGCTGGCGCGGGTCTCCATGGGATTCCAGTTCCAGACTCTTGCGGCCGTGGGGACGGCACTGACTGCAGAGACAGCCATCAGTTACGCGGCACTCGGTACTCTGATGGGAGTTTATTTGCTGCCAGGCGCATTTCTGGCGATTCCCGGCGGCTGGCTGGCCAAGCACTTTGGCGACAAACGGGTTGTGCTGGTCGGCCTGGTGATGATGACCGCTGGTGGTGCTTTACTGGTGTTATCGAGTATTTATGAAGTCATGTTGGTTGGACGATTGATTTCCGGCATGGGAGCTGTATTACTTAACGTATTAGTCACCAAGATGGTCACGGACTGGTTCGGCAGCGATCGTATCGTTACCGCTATGGGCATCCTGATTTCGAGCTGGCCGCTGGGAATCGCCATAGCGTTACTGGTCATGGGTCCATTGGCTGCTGTCATGGGGTTAGCATGGGCGTTTGCCATTCCTGTTGTCATGTGCGCAATGGCATTGCTGTTGGTGGCCATGGTCTACGCCAGTCCAGCAAGAGTCATACAGAATCCCGAGGTTACTACACGCGAGAAGTCTGTGGCTGGCCTGTCCCGGTTTGAGTTATGGAGCGTTGTGTTGAGCGGTTGCGTCTGGTGCTTTTACAACGTTGCTTTCATACTGCCTCTCAGCTTTGGTGTGGAGTTTTTAACTGCTCACGGAACAGGCCTTGGGTCCGCCGGCGCCATCGTCAGTCTGACAAGCTGGTTGATAATTCCTGCTCTCCCTATGGGGGGGTGGTTTGCGGAACATATAGGACGCCCTGTAGCAACGATGTTGGTGAGTTTCATCGCAATCGCAATTGTGATCTGGATGATTCCCCTGACATCCGCTTATGTTGTTATGTTTGCGATTCTAGGGGTGATTTTCGGGCCTGCTGGGGGCCTGATCATGGCGTTGCCAGCACGCGTGCTGCGCAATGAGAACCGTGCTGTTGGCATGGGGATATTCTTTACCATTTACTACATCGGGATGGGTATCTTTCCGGCGATCGCAGGTTACACCAGAGACGTCAGTGGTAATCCTGCTGCACCATTCTGGTTTGCAGGTATCATGATTTTATTGGCTATGTTGGCGTTGCTCAGCTTCGCAGTCGTTGTCAGAAAAAGTCATCAGGAGGTTCAGACTTAGGTTATATCCCCATCTGATGCTCTGGAATCGCTGGGGTTTCCGGTTCCGGTAACTCGGTCAATGTTGCCTCAGTGAGCAACAGCACACTGGCGACGGAAACGGCGTTTTCCAGGGCAATCCGAATCACCTTTGTTGGGTCTACAATACCCGCTTTGACCAGGTCAACGTATTCGTTACAGCTGCCATCAAAACCGATATTTCCTTCGCTTTCCATCATACGTGCTACCACAACACCGCCATCAACCGCCGAGTTTTCGCCAATCTGTCGCGCCGGTGCGCTCAGCGCCCTGCGTAGTATCTGCAGCCCGGTTTTTTCATCGCCTGTGGCCTCGGCCTCGGCCGCAGACACCGCATCAATACAGCGCAGCAGGGCCAGCCCACCGCCAGGAACAATACCTTCTGCCACCGCCGCACGTGTCGCATTGATCGCATCGTCGAGGGCTTCTCTTCGCCTTTTCATTTCTGTTTCAGAGGGAGCGCCAACCCGGATGACTGCGATTCCACCACCAAGTTTTGCCAACCGCTCTTCGAGTTTTTCTTTATCGTAGTCGCTGGTACTGTTGTCAATCTGCGTTCTGATGGAGGCACTCCGGGCGTTAATCGCATTTTTATCGCCATAGCCACCGACGATCGTGGTGTGATCGCGATCACTGAGAACACGTTTGGCCCGACCCAGCTGTTCAAGTTGCACGTTTTCCAGCTTGATGCCAACGTCCTCCGACAGCACCTGGCCACCAGTTAACACCGCGATGTCTTCAAGCATCTCCTTGCGTCGATCACCAAATCCTGGTGCTTTTACAGCGATGCTGTGAAGCACACCTCTCATCTGATTAACAATGAGTGTGGCCAGCGCCTCGCCTTCGATTTCTTCAGCGATTACCACCAGTGGTTTTCCACTCTTGGCAATTTGTTCAAGCAGAGGCACCAGGTCCTGGAGAAAACCAATTTTGCGATCACAGATTAAAACGTAAGGGTCTTCGGAAACGGCCTCCATTTTTTCAGTATCGGTGACGAAGTAGGGTGATAGATATCCTCGATCGAACTGCATGCCTTCTACAACGTCCAGCACTGTTTCAGTGGTGTTTGATTCCTCGACGGTGATGACCCCCTCATCTCCGACTTTCTCCATGGCGTCGGCTACCAGATTGCCAATAAGCTCGGAATGGTGCGCCGAAATTGTACCAACCTGCATTTTCTCTTTACGCGTTCGAACCGGCTCCGAGATTTTCTGTAATGCTTCAATAGCAACCGCAAGCCCATGATCGAGACCTCTCTTGATATCGATACCGCTGGCACCGGCAACAACATTGCGAACCCCGTCAGCAAATATCGCTTGTGCCAATATAGTGGAAGTGCTGGTACCATCGCCGACATTCTCTCCTGTTTTTTCCGCGGCCTGTCGCAACATCTGTGCACCGAGATTTTCTTCCGGATCTTCCAGATCGACTTCTTTGGCGATGGTTACGCCATCATCACAAACGATGGGTGTACCCCACTTTTTGCCAATTAAAACAGATTTTGATTTAGGTCCAAGGGTGACTCGCACTGCATCTGCCAGCGCAGTGGTGCCTCGCAGTATCTTTGCTCGCGCATCTGAGTGAAACAGAATTCTCTTGTGTGCCATAAGTTGTGCCTTATTTAACAGATAAACAGGGACATTCTGAAAGTTGTGTGACCTTGGATGCGACGCTGCCCATCAGCAGTTCCTTGACGTCGCTTAGGCCGCGTGTGCCCATTACGATCAGGTCTGCTTTTTCATTTTCGGCGACTTGCAGAATCTGGTCGGCGGACTTCCCCTTTGACACCATTGGCTGGATATTAGTCACGCCCATTAGCTTGGCCTTGTCCTTGCTGTCATTGAGAATTGCATCGCCCACAAAATGAAAATAGTGATCTTCGGTTACATCGGGATCAATATCGGTGAAAGCAACGGTAAGATTTCCAGGGAAATTATACAGGCCAGAGAAAGCAGATTTCTCAGTGCCGCTTGCATGTTCAACCTGGTCCATCTGACGGAAGCCCGTGGGGACTTCGCCATGCATCTGAACGTGCAATATGATCAGCTTTGCCTGATATTTGACGGCGAGATCCGAGGCGACATCTAACGCCCGGTAAGCATGATTTGAGCCATCGGTGGCAATTAAAATTGTATTAAACATAACTGATATCCAGATTGTATGGCTTGATTTTATGGATAACGCAATGACATGTATTGATCTATATCAATCAAAATCGATGGTGAGCGCCCGGATGAGTGTTGTGTTGTATCGCTGCAAATACTGGTCTCTGCCGCATTTTCCAGTAATGCTGTGAACGGGTTGATTCAGTTCCATGGAGAACCTTCTGTCAGCTGCAATATTAATGGTTGAGCCGCCAGTAAGGACTGATATTGATTGAGGTCAAGAAGAAGGTGAGACCAGATCTTTATAATAGCGCACAGGTTAAAGTGATTTTATTTAGAGGACAATGAGATGAACAAAGTTAAGAACAAATCCGGAAAACAAGAGCACCCTTTGGATAAGATCAGGGGTGAAGTGGAAAATGTATTCGATCGACTTTCCGATAACTGGCATGAATTTGAGTCTACTGTTTCAGAGCATCTCCCTGAGTGGATGCCTAAGTTTATTAAACCGAAAGTTGATGCCAGTGAGTCTAACGACAAACTTGAGTTTGCCATTGAAATGCCCGGTCTCGAACCAGAGCAAATTGACGTTTCCATCCAGGATGGTGCTCTGGTGATAGAGGGCCATAAAGAGTCGGAGTCTGAAAAAAAGAGCAAAAACTATTATTTAAAAGAACGAAGCAGCCAGAAATACTATCGCTCATTTACCCTCCCCGACGATGTCGAGGGCAGTAAGATAACTGCCAATAGCAAGAATGGTCTGCTGACCATCACTATTCCGCGGAAAGCGAAAAAGAAAACCAAGGTGGAGAAAATCAAGATTGTTTCAGAGTAATTTTGTCCTTTTCATTGCTTTACCCAATAAAAGCTTTGATTGACCGAAATAGATCAACTCACTACTATACCGCTTATACAATTTAATTTAAGAAATATATCTGGAGAAAATAATGGCTTACAAAAATATTCTGGTACATGTTGACGAAAGTAAGAACGCATCTGCAACCCTTCAGGCGGCTTGTGATATTGCACTTAAGAGTGACGCCCATGTTACCGGTGTATATGTCATACCCCATGTCAATACACCGATCTATGTTGAAGCCAGTGTGCCAGCGAGTATTCTTGAGGGGTTGGAAAAAGCGGGCCAGGATGCAGCAGACAAGGCTGAGGAATTATTCAATAAAACCATGGAATCTGCTGGCGTCAAGTATGAGTGGTACGCACCCAGGGGTTATGTTGATGAGCACATAAATCGATTGGGACGTTTTGCTGATCTTATCGTGATTGGTCAGGGTGGAAGCGTTGAGGATCCGAGAGCGTCCTATACCGTTGAGAATAATATATTAATGGGGTCTGCGCGGCCTGTACTTGTGGTGCCTTATATCGGATACAAAAACACTATCGGCAATCACATTATGGTTGCCTGGAATGACACCAAGGAAGCCACCCGGGCGGTGAACGATGCAATGCCAATGCTTGAGCGAGCGAGTACAGTTGATGTGGTGTCCATCATTGATGACAAGACAGAAGATGATGTTCCTTCAGCCGATATTACTCTTTATCTGGCTCGGCACGGCGTTAAAGCGGAAGCAAGCAGTGCGGTTAAAAAAGGCTTGTCTACTTCCGACATGTTACTTAATCGTGCCGCAGATCACGGTGTGGATCTGATTGTGATGGGTGCCTATGGCCACAGTCGATTGCGCGAGCTGGTGCTTGGTGGCGCAACCTACAACTTGCTGCGCCATATGACCGTACCCATCTTAATGTCTCACTGATATTTCTTCGCAGCTGAAAAATGAATTAGATCAGTAACCCGGGAACATATTAAGATCAGTTAATACCGATTGCTGCAGTTGTCCATCGTCTGGCCTCTGTGCCAGTGACCGCATATCTGTCTGTTGAATTGAGCGCACCTGGACAGGCGCGCTTGACAGCGTTTGTCGACTGCTTGATTTGTTGATACTGACCAAACCCGGTATGGTTCTGTGCGGCAGGATTTAAGCCTGTATAAACCCCTGTTAATGTAATGATGCAGTGGTACTGACTTCTCAAGCCCGGAGAAATAGGGTAAAACATATCTTTTACCAGGGTATTTCTGATGGCAGCTGAACTCGATAAACTACTGGATCAGATATACCAGTTGCGTGAGCAGATCGAACAATACTTCAAAGATGCAGAGCAGCGATTCCGCTACAGCCTGAAGGACGGCAGGGTAGCATTTTCAGACACGATTAAGGCTGAGCATAAAACCCATCGAAAGCCGTTACTGGCCTACCTGCTGAATGCGAGACTCAGCAGTATTATTAGCGCTCCGGTGATTTACAGCATGATTGTTCCTATTTGTCTGCTGGATCTAATGATTACCTGTTATCAAAAGCTTTGTTTTCGTTTCTACAGAATATCCACCGTGTGCCGCAGCGAGTATATGGTGAATGACCGCCATAAACTTGCTTATTTGAATTCCATAGAGAAGATCAATTGCGCTTATTGTGGCTATGCAAATGGCGTGATTGCCTATTCCAGAGAGATACTATCCCGAACGGAACAATACTGGTGTCCGATTCGACATGCGAATAGAATTCCCGATGCCCATCAACGCTATACTGACTTTTGCGATTTCGGAGATGCCCAGGGTTATCGAACCAGCCTGGAGCAACATCGTAACGGTCTTAAACAGGAATAATTATTCGACACACCAGTCTTCGCCTGGCGCCATGATCGGGATTACCCTGGAATAGTCAGTCATTGCCGGCCTTGTCAAGTACGAAAGTAAAGTACATCACCGGAATAATTATCAGCGTCAGCAGTGTGGAAACCAGAATACCAAAGATAAGGGAAATCGCCAGACCGTTGAATATTGGATCATCGAGGATAAAGAAGGCTCCCATCATCGCAGCTAATGCCGTGAGAATAATTGGTTTGGCCCGCACTGCACTGGAACGGATAACAGCTTCCTTCATGGCCATACCTTGGTCCAGCTGCTGATTGATAAACTCAACCAGTAGAATAGAGTTGCGAACGATGATTCCCGCCAGGGCGATCATGCCGATCATCGACGTTGCGGTGAACTTGGCCCCCAACAGTGCATGTCCAGGCATTACCCCGATGACTGTGAGCGGGATTGGCGCCATGATAATCAGCGGTATCAGGTAGGAACGAAACTGACCGACCACTAACAGGTAAATCAAAATCATGCCAACGCCGTAGGCAAGCCCCATATCACGGAAGGTCTCGTAAGTGATCTGCCATTCACCATCCCATTTCAACGCATAGGCATGTGGAACAGAAGGGGGGGTGATATAGTGCTGCGGTAACGGAATGCCCGCTTCGGTATTGGTGTCGCGGAGGTCCGACGCGATTGAAAACATGGCGTAGAGCGGACTATCCAGTGGTCCAGCCATATCCGCGGTAACATAAACCACAGGCATCAGATCCTTATGATGAATGGCGTTTTCTCGACGGCCGGACTGGATGTCAGTCACTTCCGATAGTGCAACCATGCTACCAGAAGCCGCTCGCACCTTGAACCCGAGCAGCGCATTGATATCAGAGCGCTCTATGGCGGGTAGCTGCAGCCTTATTGGCACAGCATATTTACTATATTCGGAATGCAGGTAGCTGACATCTTCTCCGCCGAGCAGGGTCGCAATGGCGGAAGTGACCACCTGCTGCGATACCCCGAGCAGCGCAGCCCGTTGGCGATCTACTGAAATAATGATCCGTTCACTGATTTTTTCAATCGAATCATCGACGTCAACTACATCTTTTGTATTTTCAAAATTCCGGCGAACTGTCCTGGCGATGCGCAACTGACCTTGATAGTCGAGTCCGTAAATTTCAGCTACCAAAGGCGATAGCACCGGGGGGCCAGGGGGAACCTCTACAACCTTTATGTTTGCCAGTGGATGATTAATATTGTCGTTTAGTATCTGCCGTACTGATCTGGCAATTTCATGGCTGCTGCGCTGACGTTGATTCTGTTCGGCAAGGTTGACCTGAATATCGCCGTGATAAGACTGTTGTCGCAAATAGTACTGCCTTACCAGTCCATTAAATCCTATAGGAGATGCTGTGCCTGCATACAACTGGTAGTTATTCACCTCGGGCACCTGTTCCAGTAAATCGGCAATATTCGATAGCACGTGTGATGTTTCTTCCAGGCTGACCCCTTCATCCATATCAACCACGATCTGGAACTCTGATTTATTGTCAAACGGCAGCATTTTCAGCACGACTGCTTTGAATCCTACTGTGCTGAGAGATAAGGCGATCAAAACGGTAATCACAAAGTACAGCAGTGCACGGTGCCGGGTTGCCCGGGCGCCGGAGATAAAAGGTGTGATCAGGTAAGCAAACAATCCATAGCTGCGATCAGTTCTGGAGCTAGCATTCTCCACCCCATGATTCGCTGACCTGGTGAGATGCAGAGACAGCCAGGGGGTGATAACGAAGGCAATGACCAGGGAGATCAGCATTCCCATACTGGCGTTGATAGGAATCGGGCTCATATAGGGGCCCATCAACCCGGTCACAAACGCCATGGGTAACAGCGCAGCGATCACTGTCAGCGTTGCCAGAATTGTTGGACCACCGACTTCGTCCACGGCCCCCGGAATGGCCTGAAGAACCGATTTGCCTCCTTTCTGCACATGGCGGTGGATATTTTCCACTACCACTATGGCGTCATCTACCAGGATTCCGATGGAAAAAATGAGGGCGAACAGTGATACCCGGTTTAAGGTGAACCCATAGGCCCAGGAGGCAAATAACGTTAATGCGAGGGTGATCACCACAGCCACTCCGACCACCACAGCTTCGCGCCACCCCATGGCCAGCAGTACCAGTAATACTACCGAAGCAGTCGCAAAAATCAGTTTTATGATGAGTTTTTTCGCCTTGGCATCTGCGGTCTTACCATAGTCTCTGGTGATGTGCAGTTCTACGCCTTCGGGTATGACAATATTACGCAGTGCATCAAGTCGTTGTATGACGTTGCGGGAAATTCTAACGGCATTGGTTCCAGGCTTTTTAGCCACTGACAATGTAACCGCAGGAAATCGACCACTATGAGAGGGCTGCGTTGTTGCGGCGGCAGGGCCTGTGCCATAGGTGACGTAGGAGGTAGGCTCCGCTGGCCCTTCCGATACTTCCGCCACATCGGCAATATATATCGGCTTTCCCAGATGCAGGCCTATCACAAGGTCTTCGAGTTCGTCCACGCTGGTGATCAGAGTCCCTGCTTCAACCAGCGTTTCCTGGCTGTTGCGCACTACCTCTCCGGCATCCGCTGACAGATTAGAAGCGATCAATGCGGCCCGTAGATCAGTGAGCGAGATATTAAACCCGGCGAGTCGTTGCGGGTCCAGCTGGATACGCACTACTCTGGGGGCGCCACCGATGGTGCGAACATCTCTGGTGCCGGGTACCCGCTTGACCTCGGCTTCCAGGGCGTGGGCTACCTGGAGCAATTCATAGCTGCCGCGTTCAGGGTCAGCGGTCCAGAGAGTAGCGGTTACAATAGGGACATCGTCGATACTTCGTGGTTTAACGATTGGTTGGCCAATACCCGCATTCGGCGGCAGCCAGTCCTGATTTGAAAACACCTTGTCGTACAAACGCAGGATGGCGTCGGTGCGGTTCTCGCCAACTTTAAACTGCACTGTAATGGTGGAATGCCCGGGACTCGAAATGGAATAAACATGCTTAACCCCGGATATTTCTGACAATGCCTGTTCAGCAGGTCCGCTTACCAGATTTTCCACTTCCCTGGCGCTGGCGCCAGGAAAGGGAATAAAAACATTGGCAAACGTCACATTGATCTGAGGTTCTTCTTCCCTTGGCGTAACCAGCACAGCGAATAGTCCAAGCAGTAAGCCCGTGAGCGCAAGTAAAGGGGTTATCTCTGATGTGGCGAAAATAGCGCTGATTCGCCCGGATAATCCAAGCCTGTCTGAGTTTTTCACAGTGTCTCAGGGGTCGCTATGCTGGCTTTTAATAGCCACACCCGCCAAGATCGGATGGGCGGCGATTTGTTCTCCCTGATTCAGTCCGGCCAGCACTTCGACCATGCCGTCTTCCGTGCGCCTGCCAATACGCAGCTGTCGCAGACTTACATTACCGGTGGCATTCACCACGTATACCCCGGTAACTTCACTGCGTTGAACAACCGAGGATTCGGGTATTACCAGGCTTTCCTGCTTACCGATGACAAATGCGACCTTGGTTAACATACCAGGAAACAGGTTCTTCACTTGCTGCGGCAGATCAATCCGTACAGTGAAGGTGTTGCTCTGATCGTTTGCATAGGGAAATATGGTAATGCCTTCAGCCACAATGAAATCCGTGGATTGGTAGGTGGTGAAGATTCTGGCGGTCTGCAGTTGCCGAATTGGCTGAATCAGTCGCTGTGGTACGTCTACTCGAATCCGCAGCTGTTCCAGGGAAAAACCTGTCATCATGGCCTGTCCAGGAATGACGATCTCACCTACCTCGACATGACGGTTTGTAACGATACCGTCGTAGGGCGCATGAACAACGGTATAGCTGAGACTCTCTATTGCCTGGCTGGCACCAGCCTGGGCAGCTTCCACTTGCGCCTTACTTGCGTCCAGTGCGGCCTGGGCTGCATCATAATCTGCCTTCGATATATTACTCCTGCTATACAGATCCTTCGCTCTTTTAAAACCGCTGGCGGCTTCCTGCTGTAACGCTCGGGAGGCGCGTAAATCCGCTTCGGCCTGGTCCAGGCGGGCACTTTGCTGTGCTTCTTTCAACCGCACCAGCACGCTGCCCTTGGCCACAAAGTCGTTGACGTCGTAGTTGACCTCCATCACTTCACCGGAGGTCTGGGCAGAGAGAGTTGCATGATTAACGGGTTCGATCACGCCGTCCAGAACGCGCTCCCTGACCATTTCGCGACTTTCTACCGTGACCAGTTCGATCGCCGAATCCACGGCGAGCACATGTGAACTGTACAGGACCGACATCAGTGCCAGTAGCTTGACAACATGCATGGCGTGTTGCAGGCAGTTGTCTGCGGTATTTTTGCTGATGATATTGTCAGGTAGCATAAGGTCTCTGATGATAGACGCAGAATAAATTTAGCACTACTATCCCGTTAGCGATAGGACGCTCCAGCGGATAATATGATAGGGTGAGTTCGTCAGTGCAGATTGATCCCAATCAAGAACGTTCACAGTTTTTTGAATTCAGGTTAAATCGCCATAAAATTCCGTTCTCAGACAGTTCATGAACACCCCGGGATATGATCATATTCAAGGATAGAAAACCGCTATCACTACAACTTCAATGGCTACCATAGACAGTCACACCAGGGCGGTTTTGAACTCCTTGCCAACCCATCTTGCAATTATAGATGGTGCCGGAATTGTGGTTCAGGTGAATGATGCCTGGGCGGAATTTGCCAGGCAGAATGGTGCAAGTGAAGCGATTGTTGCAGCCAATGGCAGCACTTACAAGGATTTGTGCCGGAAGTCCGGTAGATATCAAGATGAAGATGCTGTCCGCGCTATTAAAGCAATCGGTTCTGTGCTTCAAGGTCAGGCCATTGACCACCGTATGGAATATCCTTGTGTCACCGCAGATAAGACACGTTGGTTCGTAATGATTGTGATGCCGCTTCAGGACGAGCAGGGCGGTGTGGTGGTATCCCATTATGATATTACCGATCGTAAATATTCAGAGAGAAGGCGGGCATGGTTTGATCAGATATTTGATCGGTCGCTCAATGAGATCTTCGTTTTTGATGCTGATACGTTCGGTTTCGTAGAGGTGAACCATGCGGCGCGGACAAATCTTGGATACAGTATCGATGAGATGCGCCGCTTAACCCCTGTTGATATCAAGCCGCAGTATGAGCTGGAGGATTTCCGCAAACTGGTTGGCTCTCTGGTGTCCGGCAAACAATCTAAGATAGAATTTCACACCATTCATCAGCGCAAGGACGGCAGCAGATACCCGGTCGAGATTCATCTGCAGATGATGCAATTCGATGAAAGGCCGCTTTTCGTTGCAATTGTTCTGGATATCACCGAAAGAACAGTGAGCGCTGAAGCGCTGGCCCAGGCGCAATTGTTTCTTGAGTCCGCACCGGACGCGATGTTAATTGTGGGCGCCGAAGGCGCTATTGAAATTGCCAACTCTCAGGCTGAAAAACTGTTTGGGTATCCACGTGCTACGCTGCAGAACATGAATGTGGACGCACTGGTGCCTGTGCGTTTCCGGGATGCACACGCTGACAATCGCGGGCGCTACTTTAAGGCACCCCGGGTCCGTGGTATGGGATCGGAACTGGATTTGTTCGGCGTCACGAAAGATGGAGAGGAAATCCCTATCGAGGTCAGCCTGAGCCCGATCAAAACACTAGATGGTATGCGGGTTGCTGCGGCTATCCGTAACGTGACCCAGCGCCGGGAGGATGCGCGAATTCTTCAAGCGGCAAAGGAAGCAGCGGAAAACGCTACGGTCACCAAGACCCGGTTTCTGGCGGCAGCAAGCCACGATTTACGCCAGCCGCTGCAGTCTATCGGCTTATACCTGTCTACCTTGACTCGCCTGCTTGATCAACCTAAGCCACTTGAAATCAGTACCAAGATTCGCGATTCGTTAACGGTGATGAATGACATCCTGGAAGCATTGCTGGATGTATCGAAGTTTGAAAGCGGCTCCGTTACTCCCGTCAGAAAAGAGTTCCCGATACAGATCTTATTTGACAAGCTGAGGACTGATGCCGAACCCCATGGGATGGAAAAGGGTTTGACGCTGGAGATTGAAGATAGCGATTGTATGGTTGACAGTGACCCCGCGCTGCTGCTTCGTATCGTTGAGAATTTTATGACCAATGCGATACGATATACCAACTCCGGGTATGTCAAAGTACGGTGCGTATGTGCAGGTTCCTCCGCCCGGATCGAAGTTGAGGATAGTGGTATTGGTATTCCAGCAGAGGTTCTGGAGACGATTTTTGAAGAATATTTTCAGGTAGAAAACAATGTCAGAGATCGTAACCAGGGGCTTGGGCTGGGATTGTCTATTGTCAAGTATATTGCAGCGTTGCTGAACCATCCCCTGAACATAAAGTCCGTTCCGGGAGAAGGCTCCACCTTTAGCGTAGATGTGCCGAAAGCAGAGACTCAATCAGATGCCATAATATCGCAAACAGCCGTAGAGGTAAGTCCTGTGCGAAATAACCAGCCTTCTGTACTTTTTGTTGACGATGACCCTGCTATTGTTGATGGCATAAAAGAACTGTTTGAGTTGATTAATATGGAACTTTGTTGTGCGGGTAGTGGCGACGAAGCGTTGCAGCATATACGTAATGGCGTGAAGCCAGACGTGTTGATTTCAGATTTTCGCCTGCCGGATTATAATGGTATCGAGGTAGTACAACGGGTTCGCCAGTGCACTCGGGGTGATTTACCTGCAGTGATATTAACCGGGGACACTTCCAGCGCTGAGATTGATCGTGCCAACCTGTCTAACTGCAGAGTGCTGCATAAACCCGTGGATATTGACGAACTGGTGACCTATGTTGAGCAGGTGACCCGCTAAACATCATTAAGGCTGCGGGCAGGAACTCGGGTTTTTCTCTGCGGTCAATTGATATCGATCAATTTCCACTTCCGAGCCGTACTTTAAGCTGGATGCATTAAAGTTTACCGGGGAATCAGTGTGGACATGGCGCGATCTCTAAATGTCGCAGTAGTGGATGATGATGTGGCGATTCTTGATGCCATTAAGATGGTACTTGAAGAGCAAGGTTGGCGCGTTGCCATCTATACTGATGGCAACCAGTTTTTGAATAATCTGAATCAGGATTCATTCGACTGTGTGGTTCTGGATCCGCATCTCCCAGATATAAAAGGTGTTGAAATTGTGCGATATATAGAGAATTCCACAATTGATCTGCCCGTTGTTGTTTTAACTGCACGCCCTTACAGTCCACAGACTATTGAATTGAAAGGCACACGGGTTCACGATATTTTGACTAAGCCGGTTTCTGACATTGTACTTATTGAATCGATAAAATCCTCAGTTTGTTCTTCCACCTGCCTGTCTTAAATTCTCACAGGTGGAAAATTCCGGCGTCTAATTCAGTCTCGCTGGTATTGCCCATTTTGTTGTTTTGCTGCTATACATGTGTGCTGCGGGTTTGATTAATATCAAGGTCAATACTATTATGGCGCGATAGACTGACTCCGATAATATAAGCTGCACATTGATATTTACAGCTGATCCACAGGCCCTGCAGAAACCAGAATAAGAAATGAGTGAAATTGATTACTATCAGATCATGGGCATCGATGAAGATGCATCCATTGATTCGATTAAAAAAGCCTATCGCAGACTTGCGCGAAAATATCACCCCGATGTAAGCAAGGATGAAGATGCAGAAGAAAAATTCAAGCAGTTAAGTGCAGCCTATGATGTGCTGAAAAACAAGGAAAAGCGGGCGGAATATGATCACATTCGCAAGCATGGAGCGCCCGGCGGCAGTTGGGACGGCGCTCAGAACCGGGGTGATCAATCGAACTATCATCACGGTAATTTTGAAAACGCACAGGGTGCAAACGATTTTTTTGAATCAATATTTGGTCGCCAGAGGCGCGAGGGCGCTGGCTATTCATATTCTATGGATGGAGATGATGTGCATTACCGCCTTGCGGTAACATTGGAGGAATCTTATCAAGGTTCCAGGCGTCTGATCTCGTTTGAATCTGTCGAGCGTGATAATAGTGGGGTAGCAACAAAGAAAGTACAGAAGATTAATGTCACTATTCCTAAAGGCGTTATAAATGGTCAGCAATTGCGACTTAAAGGTAAAGGCAATCCTGGAATATCAGGTGGTCGCCCAGGGGATCTGTTTCTGGAAATCGAATTAGAAGCGCATCCTTTATTCCATGCGGACCAGAGAGATATTACGCTGATATTACCAGTGGCACCATGGGAGCTGGTTTTGGGGGAAAGCGTTGATGTGCCGACACTGGGAGACCCTAAAAAACTTAAAATTCCGCCGAATTCAAAGTCCGGACAAAAACTTCGTTTGAAGGGTGAGGGGTTGCCAGGCAAGTCTCCCGGTGATCTTTACGTGGTGCTTCAGGTGACTATGCCCCATCCAGCAAACGAAAGTGACAGACAATTATTCGAACAGATGAAACGCCAGATGGCATTTAATCCCAGAGAGCACATCAGGGTAAAGTAATGGAAATATCTCAATCCAGCGACCGTCCGGATATTATCGACCAGAGCACTCGGTATAGTTTCAATCAATTTTGTGAACTATGTCGAATGGAACCAGAAGTGGTTATTTTACTGGTAGAGGAGGGAGTGATTATCGCTGAAGGAAGACAACCGGCTACATGGACCTTTTCATTCCAGATGGTGAAACGACTGAAGAGGGCATATAGATTACAGCGCGATCTGGAACTGAATATTTCAGGTGTTGCTTTGTCGGTTGAACTGCTGGAAGAAATTGACCAGCTCAGAGATGAATTAGCACGGTTAAGAAGTCGTCTTGAGACACTGGCATAAAAATATTAGACAGCATGATGGAGAGTTTGCCTGATCACCTGCCTGGTCTGATCCAGGGATTATGCGCCCCCGGAGTTCTTGATGACCAGGGTCACGTCGAGTTGGTCGAAACCCATATTTCCTATGTTCTTCTAACCGATGACTATGCCTATAAAATAAAAAAGCCGGTGAACCTCGGGTTTGTGGATTTCAGTTCTCTACAGAAGCGGGAATATTTCTGTAACGAAGAATTAAGACTGAATCGAAGGTTTTCAGGAGATTTATACATTGCCGTGGTTAAAGTGACCGGCTCTGAACAAACCCCTGTCATCAATGGTGAGGGAGAATGTCTTGAATATGCAGTGAAAATGCAACGTTTCTCCAGGAATCAGGAGTTAGGGCTGCTGCTTCGTCAGCAGCTGGTTGCAAACGAGAAATTCTGGACATTTTCAGTAGACCTTGCGCATTTCCATGAAATGGCTGAGGTGGCGGATAAACATAGCAGGTTTGCCACATTAGATGCGCTCAAACAAAGCGAGATGGAAAATTTCACCCATGTCAGCCGTAACCTCAATTCTCCTGAATTACTGAAACGGGTTGAAATTTTAAAGCACTGGACCGAAGCATCACTTGCGGCCAAGGTAGAACTATTTGACAAGCGCAGGCAACAGGGGCGGGTCAGGGAGTGTCATGGCGATTTGCATCTGGGAAATCTTGTGATGCTGAAGCAGAAGATTGTGCCGTTTGATTGTCTTGAATTTAATGAAGATTTCAGGTGGATCGATGTTGCCAGTGAAATCGCCTTTCTGCTGATGGATCTTAAGGCAAATGGTTTTGATGAATATGCCAGAGTTGTGCTGAATGGATACCTCGAAGCCAGTGCTGACTTTGAGCTTGTGCAATTGCTTCGTCACTATACTGTCTACAGGGCTATGGTGCGGGCGAAAGTAGCCTGCCTGCGTGATGCACAGACAGATGAGCAAAGTGATCTTGATGCTGAGCTTCTGAAGTATCTTGAGCTCGCAGAGCAATCCGAGAAACGACCTTTTCAAGGCCGGATCATTTTGACTCACGGTTTTTCCGGGTGCGGAAAAACCTGGCTCAGTAAACAGCTGCTGGAAGTGGCTGAGCTGATACTTATTCGCTCAGATATTGTTCGTAAAAGCTTGCACAAGCTTGAAACTGACAAACCTGCGGGCAGTGGTGTCGGGCAAGGGCATTATGCAGCCGCTGCACGGGATGAGGTTTACCGGGTACTGCTTGAGCATACAGAAAGTGTCGTCAATGCAGGCTATCCTGTCATTGTTGACGCTACTTTTCTCAATAAGAAACAGCGCATGGAATTCAGGAACCTGTCAGAAGACTGCGGTGTTCCATTTCAGATTCTTGATATTAAGGCGTCCAGAGATGTGCTTGAATCAAGAATCATCGCTCGTGAAGAACAGGGCCGGGATGCTTCGGAGGCAGACCTTTCTGTGCTCGCATATCAGCTCAAAACTGCCGAGCCTTTTGCGACTGATGAGGAACCCTTTGTTGTCGAGGTTAATGCCGAACAGCAAATCGACAGACCAGGGTTGGTGTTACTCGCACAACAATTGGACTTGCGATAAAACTCTGGAGACCATACAGTTCGCTATATTGGTCGCTATTTGAAACTTTATGTGACCGCAGAGTCTGTCATCACGGGCCACTATAAATTTTCTGTGGCCTTCAACCTGAAATCGCAGCCGGTCGCATAACCTCGATCTCATCGCCATTGGCGATATGACGGAG
>Ga0055584_100001143_pt1 | contig 25994 bp, 25 predicted proteins | sample OSDHelmetaG_FD_58716 | JGI IMG/M metagenome (GOLD analysis project Ga0055584, IMG submission 58716) | Pelagic marine sediment microbial communities from the LTER site Helgoland, North Sea, for post-phytoplankton bloom and carbon turnover... | ecosystem: Environmental > Aquatic > Marine >...
CGAGTGGCGTGTCCGCGCTCAGTCAACAGATTGTCGAGCATAACGACTTCGTCAGGTGTGCGGACTTTGGGCAACATCAATGCCGGCGGTGGCGTGTTGGCGGCAAGAATAGCTTGAACGTCAAGAATGCCGAATTGTTCGCGCAGCGAATTAATCCGCACTATACGCTCAACCCCGTCATTGGCTTGTGGTTGTTCAAAGAGTGCGAGACCTTTCTTTCGTGCTTCCTCTTTGTCCTTTGGCGCAATGCCGTCTTCTAACTCAATGCAAACAATGTCGGTTCCGGAGGCTAGGGCCTTTGGGTACATGTCTGGGCGCAAACCAGGTGTGAAAATAAATGAGCGGCGAGGTCGGATGATACGTTCTTCGGTCATTACATCATGCCTCCGACTTTTTCTTCCACCTCACTAGCTTGAGCAGCGTAAATCGAAGTGTATCCACCAGACCAATCGGGTGGGATCTGACAAGGCCGCGGGTCGTGGTGAGCCCACTTAACTGCTTTGCCCCGAACGACTTTGTAGGCGTTAATAGAGGGATCGGGGTGCGGTGTGTACGGTTTAGCATCCGCTGAAGTATAACAGTTCAACAGCAACGGTCTTGGTTGATCAGATTTTGATGCGGGAGAGTAGTGGAGGGCTCTTGCATTGTGAATAGTAATAGAACCTGCTTTTCCCGTCAGATACTCAACGCGGCTCATGTCTACACCAGCCGCATCCTCGTCACTCAACATGCCTGTCCAGTTGTCGTTGGCATCATATTGATCGTAAAGCGGTTGATCATGAGATCCTTTAAGAACCGCAAGCGGGCCATTGTTCATATCTGTGTCGGCCAAATAGCACCCGATGGTGAAGACGTTGTAGTTGGTATGGGGAAAGAATTGAATGTCCTGGTGCCATTTCACTGTGTCGCTCGCGTCGAACCATTTGAAATTCAGCTTGGAGTGATGAAAGACCACGTTGGGGCCAGCAAGGTCGGCGGCAACGTCGGCCATTAGCCCATTGGAAAAATTCCAGTAGGCGTCATGTTGTTCATCCGGTTTCTTCAATCGGCGAAGAACGGGGTTGTCAGCTGAATGACCGGGGCCGATGTCAAAAACTTTGCCGGGCTCTGTTTCCTTGCGGCTTTGGTCGACAAAATCATTGGTCACAGCAATCAGGTCATCGAGTATCTCTTTCGACACCAGACTTTCTACGCCAACATAGCCGTGTTCAAAATAGTGTTCACGTTGAACTTGGGTCAAAACGCGAGCGGGGTGTTTCAGAATTTCTTCAGGGGTCATGATTGTTCCTTTTCGAGAGCACAGTTGCTAGCTTCTCTGCTTCTGCGGGCTTCATTTTGTATGAATGGTCGGCGTCTGGGAAAGTTCCAGCCCTAACGTCGGCGGCATAGTCGGCAAATGCTTTGGTGGCGACTTCAGCAATGTTTCCATAACGCTTAGCGAATTTAGGTTTGAACGTATCGAAAGCACCAATCAGGTCATAGCCGTTAAGCAGCTGGCAAGTGCCAGCGGACCCAGCGCCAATTGAGAACGTGAAGATCGAAACTGCTTCATCGACAGCCTTGGCCACTTCGTGGGGCATTGCCTCGATCTCAAGCCCAATAGCGCCTGCTTCTTCGATGGCTTTGGCATTGTCGATAATGTGCAGCGCGTCTTCAACGGTTTTGCCCTGCATTTTAAAACCGCCATAGCGATGAACGTAATGAGGGAGCAGGCCCACGTGGCTCATGACGGGAACACCTGCATCAGCAACTGCTTTGATGATATGGAACATCTCTCTGCCGCCTTGCAGCTTTACGGCATCCGAACCACTTTCCTTCATCAGGCGGACCGCGTTGGTTACCGCCATATCAGGTGTGGCGTAAGAGCCGTAAGGCATGGAGACAAGAGTAAGGGTGTTGGGCGCACCACGGCGAACGGCGCGGCTATGCTCTATCATCTGGTCAACTGTCATGGGTAACGTGTTCTCATGCCCATAGAGTGTCATGCCTAGACTATCACCAACGCCGATGATGTCGACCCCGGCGCGTTCAGCCCAGGCTGCGCTCATCGCTTCACCCACAGCGACCATGACAAGCTTCTCGCCCTCTGTTTTTTTAGTAGCCAAATCTGGGATTGTGAGCTTTTTGGTTGCCGCAGCCATTATCTTAGTTTATCAAAATATTGTTCCATTTGGAACATTGTTAGCGGTTCTGTCTTCTTTGTCAAGCATGACCGCTTTGTTTATCGTTGAGGCAGTTTGTGACGCTGTGGCGGGATAACTAATGAGTAATAAGGAAAGGCCTGATCTGACGAAGATCATCGAGAGAATTGAGTTTCCTGACTCCTACCGTATGTCATTTATCATCAATACACTTGTTTTACCGGCCTACGACGATATCAAACAGCGTTTGGGGTTCAATCGAGGTGACTGTATTCTGCTTATGTGTTTGGCTCATTATGAGGAGCTAACGGCGCAAGATGTCGTTGCCATGTCCCGCCGTCCCCGCAACTCTATTTCGCGTTCTGTCCATCGGATGTTGGAGGAAGGCTATTTGAGCCGTTCTCCGCACGCAGAAGATAAGCGACAGGTGTGGCTTCGTATTACCGATAAAGGTCGACAGCTTCATCAGGAATTGATTAGAAACTTCATTGAGCTAGAACAAGGTTTCTTCGGCGTCCTGTCTGAAGAAGAACATACAAACCTCGACAAAATCTTGACTAAGCTGTCACTTCATGCAGCGGATCTTTGAAGCCAGAAGGAGAATTCTGTGGGCAACTTTCAAGAAGCAACTGACCTTTCCAGTACAGTCGACATAAGCGCGCGGCGTTTTGAGGAAAGCCCCTTTATCGAGCGTACTGATGGCCCTGGAATGGTGCGCGGCGTGTATGCTGGTCGGTACTTTGCCATCTCCATGGGCGAGGATGAAGATGTTCTTCACAAATATTGGACCCTTCGACGTAAGGCCCTGATTTTTGATGTGCCCGAAAAGCCGATTGAGATCTATGGTCCGGATGCTGTGCCTTTTCTTAACAAGGTGCTGGCCAGAAACGTTGCAAAGATGAAAGAAGGTCGCGGATACTACGCCATTGCTTGTACCCCACAAGGCGGCATTTTCATGGATGGTGTTGTTTTCAAGTTCAGTGAAGATCGCTTTTGGTATGTTCAAGCAGATGGTCCTTTTGAAACTTGGTTGCTCGCTCATAGTGGCGGATTTGACGTCACCATTATTGATCCGAATTCGCGTGTTATACAAATTCAGGGTCCTGCCTCTATAGACATTATGACTGCCGCTTCTGACGGGCAAATAGATGAGACGATGAAATACTTCTGCTCTGGCTTCTTTGAGCTCGGCGGCCAGAACCTTTATGTTTCTCGAACGGGTTTCACCAATGAACTTGGATTTGAAATCTATTGTGATGGAGCTACAATCGACCACCTCGCACTTTGGGATCATCTGATGGCTTGTGGACAGCCGCACGGTATGGAGTTTTCTTCAACTCGTGCCATGACAACCCGTCGTATCGAAGGGGGAATACTTGGCAATATCACAGATATCGACACAACGATGACACCTTTCGAGGCCGGGTTAGAGCCCTTTGTGGATATGAGCAAAGGCGATTTCATCGGGCGGGATGCGTTGGATGGCAGAGACCGTCGATCTTTGTTACACGGGCTCACTTGTATGGACGAAACGCCAACATCGCAGAGCGAAATCTTAGATGGCGATGAAGTTGTGGGGCGGATCACAGCGGGTATCCATTCACCAACACTGAATTGCGGCATTGGTTATGCGCGCTTTGCTCGGCCTGGAAACTGGGTCGGACGGAAACTGAGTTTGAGATTGAAGGAAGGAGGCACTTACACTGCTGAGATCGTTGACCTTCCGTTCTTTGACCGAGAGAAGAATATCGTACGAGGCATCGATCGAACAATTCCGTAGCCTATTGTCGGCTGTTTGAAAGTAAAAAGAAAGATGTTCTCGAAAAATTGGTCGGACCAAAGTTTAAGCATTGCATTGGCTCTAAGTGCTGCGGCGTGGGGCCTTTATTGGTATCCATTGCGAACCATTGAAGCCATTGGCATGACGGGTTCGTGGAGCGTTGCTTTCTTCAATGCTGTTCCTCTGATCTTGCTTTGCCCGCTCCTGATATTCAACTTCAAAAAACTTGCAGGGGTTCTTGGTCCCACTTTGCTCGCTGCTATTATGATTGGCATGGCGTTCACGCTTTATGCAAACGGGCTTGTTGAAACGACGGTAACAAGAGCAACCTTGCTCTATTATTTAACGCCTGTGTGGTCGACGATTCTAGGGGTGGTTTGGCTTTCAGAGCGGCTGACTAAGGCTAGGATTGCTGCCATAGCAGTTGCATTCTTTGGGCTTTATTTGCTGTTATCAAACGGTGACTCTGCACGCTATCCGCTGAACATCGGCGACTTGTACAGCCTGGCTTCGGGCATGTTCTGGGCAGTCGGAGTTGCGACGCTTAATCGCTGGTCGAATATACCTTTGTTGCCGTTAACAACATTTATCTTTCTTTCAACCACCTGCATCTCCGCCGTTTTTGCAGGCGGATTCTACGCCGATCCTTTGCCGGATTTAGTGATGATGAAAGCTGCATTCTTGACAGCTGCTTTTTGGTCCATCTGCGTGTTGCTGCCGAGCTTTCTCGTGATCTTCAGGGTCTCGCAGGTTCTCTTTCCCGGACGCGTCGGTATCCTGACTATGTCGGAAGTCATTGTGGCCGTGGTAAGCGCGGCAATTTTGCTGCCAGAAGAAACCATGTTGCCGATACAATGGCTTGGGGCATTGGCGATTGTCATGGCTGGACTGATCGAAGTACTGTTTGGGTACAGCAGAAAAGACAAACAGAATCTATCGTCTTGAAAATAGGAAGCTGCAACATCTCATAGAGAAAGTGCAGTGGCTACTTTACCCGCCAATTTCATCAATTGTGCACCCACTTCCGTACGTCGTTCTTCTGTGAATCGTCGTACTGGCCCAGTGGCACCAATTGAAAAAGTGACGCCGATTGATCCAACCCGGATGGGAGCCGCAACGGAGGATACACCGAGTTCAATTTCTTCGACACATTCGGCAAAGCCTGTATCCTGAATGGCGTCAAACTCAGCACGAAGAAGGTCGGCTGAACACTTAGTCTGCTCAGTGTAAATCTTCATCGGTCCGGTCAAAATTTCTTCCCGAAAGCTCTCGTCCCCAAAGGCGGCAATAACCTTCGAGCAAGAGCAAGCATGCATAGGTCTGAAGCCCAGACCAGGGTGTATGAAAGAGCGCGCAGGATCTCGGGGCATTTCTACATGAATGATTTCAACACCACCGTTGCGAAATCTTGAAAGAAAAACAGCTTCGCCAAACTCAACCGCAGCTTCTTGCATAATAGGGGCGGCAGCACGGTGGATATCAACGTCTGTTTGTCCCAGCACCGCTAAGCGTGTCAGACGATAGCCAATGACATAGCGAGAGCCACTGTCGTCGGCTTCCAACAAGCGGTGTTCGGTCAGAGTCTGCACAAGACGGTAGCAAGTAGGTCGTGGCAGATTGATGGCCTTTTGCAGCTCGGGCACCGAAATCGGCCTTCCCGCTGATGCCACTGTCTCCAAAACCAGAATTAAACGATCTAAATGCATGCTAATTCACTTGTCTCACTTTACAGACATTTGTCTCATGTTATAAGGTCTTGTCAAGATAACATAAATTGATTGAGGGAAGCTATGACGAAAGCTTGTTGTGGACCAGGCTACGCCAGTCCAGCGGAGGCTATGAAAGCACCGCGCGAAAAATTGCTTTACACAATCGCCATTTACACGGGTACCGGTATCCAAAAGCCGGACTATCTTTGCACCATCGACAATGACCCTGACAGTCCAACCTATTCACAAGTGATCTCGCGTTGTGAAATGCCGGGTATTGGTGACGAGCTGCATCACATGGGCTGGAATGCTTGTTCGTCATGCTTCGATGATTCATCGATGGCGCGGAAGTATATGATTGTTCCTGGTGTGCGCTCGACCAATCTGCACATCATTGATTGCGCGACGGATCCTCGAAATCCATCTTTGTTCAAGGTGATCTCAGGTGACGAGATCAAAGCGAAGACAAACCTTTCGGCACCACACACCGTTCACTGTCTGGGATCTGATATTATCATCTCCATGCTGGGTGATGCGAAGGGTGAGGCACCGGGTGGCTATCTTCATCTCAACAAAGACTTCGAGATTGTTGGCCGTTGGGAAAACTCGATGGGAGACATTCCGTTCGGTTATGATTTTTGGTACCAACCACGCCACAATGTGATGGTCAGTTCCGAGTGGGCTGCACCGAATACTTTCATGCCGGGCTTTGACTTGGAAGAAGTAGGCCATTTGAAATACGGTCGCCGCCTTCATCTTTGGGACTTTGAAAAGAAAGAGCCCATGCAGACTATGTACTTGGGCGAAGATGGTTTGATTCCTTTGGAAGTCAGATTCCATCATGATCCTGATTCTACCCACGGTTTCTGCGGTGCAGCTCTGTCAGCTAACATCATCCATTGGTGGAAAGATGACGATGGTGAATGGGTGTGGGAAAAGATCATTGATGTGGAGAACGAACCACATCCAGAGTGGCCGATCCCAGTACCTGGTGTGATTTCTGTCATCTTGTTGTCGATGGACGATAAGTATCTTTACCTCTGTAACTGGTTGCACGGCGACATCCGCCAATATGATATCTCCGATCCTCACAAGCCCGTTTTGACAGGGCAGGTTTGGATGGGTGGTCTGCTGAACAAAGCACCAGAAGTGAATGGTGTTAAGGTGACGGGCGGCCCACAAATGATCCAGCTCTCCCTGGACGGCAAACGTCTCTATGTGACGACATCGCTATTCTCGACATGGGATAATCAGTTCTATCCCGAAATCCGCACCAACGGTGGCTGTATGTTGATGGTCAATTGTGACACCGAGAATGGTGGAATGGAAATCGATCCGGACTTTGTCGTTGATTTCGGTAAAGAACCCAACGGTCCGTCTCGTTGTCACGAGACCCGCTATCCTGGTGGTGATTGCACAAGCGATATTTGGATATGAGCGATAATCGCAGGACCCATACGATCACACTCGCCAACCGTGAGGGTGCCACTTACAAAGTGAACCAGCACAAGCCCTTGTTGGATCAGTTGCGAGAGCAGGGTGTTGATTTGCCCTATGGCTGTAAGTACGGCGGCTGCATAACTTGTGCCGCTAAACTGACCGATGGTGAGATTGATCAACGAGCTCAGGTAGCGTTGAACAATCGCCAAATTAATGACGGCTACGTTATTCTTTGCGTTGCGCGCGCTATGAGCGATTGCACATTTGAGATTGGAGTGGAAAGCCACGACAAGCTTTACCGCAATCCATTCCTTGATCCCCTAAAGCCACACGAACTCAAGGCTGACATAGCCTCTCCTGTAAAGGAAACTTGAAAATGACAACACTTGCAGACTTGTCTCACACCAATCACGACGAACCCTACAGCGAAGATTACCTTCAGACGATTCTGAAGTCGGTCAAGACCATAGCCATGGTTGGTGCTAGTGCGGACAAAACCAAATTCTCCTATGGTGTATTGAGAGTGTTGCATGAAACGGGGTACGACATGGTTCCGGTTAATCCTCGTTTAGCAGGTGGAGAGATCCGCGGCTTGAAGGTCTATGGCTCGTTGGAGGAAATCGATCGTCCAGTAGATATGGTAGAGGTTTTCCGAAGCGCTGATGCCTTACTGGGAGTAGCTCATGAAGCGGTCGCTATTGGTGCCAAAGTACTTTGGGGCCAAATCGGTGTTGTTAACGCCGAGGCCGCGAGAGTGGCGGAAGAGGCAGGCATGAAGGTCGTTATGGATCGTTGTCCTAAGATTGAGCTCTTCCGTCCCTTCTGGAAGCCAAAATTACACTTGAAAATCTGACACAGCTGCCACACAACTGACCAACATTTTTACAGAAGCGAGAAGAAACAATGGCTCAGAACATAACCAAGGGATTCAAAGAAATACTTGGCGCAGCGATGAAAGCCGTACCAGCTATTTCAGTTGATGAAGCCTTGGAACTGGTTGATTCAGATGATCATGTTTTTGTCGACTTGCGAGACGGTAACGAGCAGGAAGCAAGTGGCCGCATTCCGGGTGCTATCGCCTCTTCCCGTGGGTTGATGGAGTTTCACATCGACCCTGAAAGCCCAGCCCACAAACCGGCTTTTAATCAAGATAAGACCTATGTCTTCTATTGTGCTTCGGGTGGCCGTTCAGCGCTAGCAGCTCAAGTGGCCATGGACATGGGCTTGTCTCCTGTCGTGAACATGAGCGGCGGTTTTGGCGCTTGGAAAAAGGCTGGCGGTCCATCAGAGTAGAGAAGACGTAACGTTCTCTATAAGTTTGTTTTCCCCTCGTTATCCCTGTAATCGATTCGTGTCTTGGCTCACAAATTGAGGCCAGGGATTGACATTGTTCTCCAGAAACGTTGTGATGCAACGGAACATTTTGGGAGAATAAAATGACAAAATTCACAACAGGCCTAAAGGCCGTTTGCTTGGGCGCTGCTGCTCTGGCTGTTTCTGTTGGTACTACCGCTGCGCAAGAGCGCGTGCTGAAAGTCACCAATTGGGCCGAATACATCGGCGAAGAAACCATTGCCAATTTTGAAAAAGAGTATGGCATTAAGGTTATCTACGACAATTATGATTCAGTTGAAGCAATTGACGCTAAGCTTTTGGCTGGTGACAGTGGCTACGATGTTGTTTCTCACGCGGCTTCACAGATCGCACGCCTCATTCAAGCAGGTGGCATTCTTCAGCCAATCGACAAGTCAAAGCTCGATAATGTTAAGCACATGGATTCTGCCGTGATGGCTCAGTTGTCAGGTAAGTGGGACCCAGACAACCAGTACGTTGTGCCATACATGTGGGGTACACATGGCGTAACCTATAACAAGGAACTGGTCCTTGAAACCTACCCTGACGCGCCAATCGGTTCGATTGAAATGATTTTCAATCCTGTCCATATGAAAGAGATCGCGAAGTGCGGTGTTTCTTTCCTCGATTCACCAACGGACATGGTCCCGATGGCTTTGACCTATCTTGGCTTTCAGCCAGATTCAACCGACAAAGCTGACTACGAAAAAGTAGCAGCCTTGTTCGCTGAGATCCGTCCATACATCAAGACGTTCGATAACTACGCTTACCAGAGAATGCCTCAGAAGGAATTCTGTGTTTCAACAACATGGGGTCCAGATGGCCTGTTGGCACTTTCCGGTGCCGAAGAAGCGAACACTGGTGTAGAACTTGATTTCTTCCTACCTGTTAATCCAGGCAAGGCGAACTTCTGGGTCGATGGTTGGGTTATTCCAGCTGACGCAGAAAACGTTGAGGATGCACATTTGTTCCTTAACTACATGATGCGTCCAGAAGTTGCTGCTGGTGACTCAAACTATTCCTGGTACGCGTCTGCAAATGCAACAGCCAAGCCGATGATTGATGAGGCTGTTACTTCCAGTACAGCAGCCTATCCAACACCTGAGCAAGTTGCAGAGATGTATACTCTCAACCCATTGCCACCGAGAGCTGAAAAGGTTCGTACGAGAACCTGGACCAACTTCAAAGCTGGCAACTAAACAGGCCTAGTATTACGGCGGCACCCACCTTGGGGCCGCCGTTTTTCTTTCGATAAATCATACTAAAATACGAGGTCGAAGATGGTCGAACCTGTGACCACGAGTGACACACCTTGGCTTGAAGCAGATGCAGAGCCTTTGATCCGCATCAAGGGAGTGTCAAAAAAATTCGGTGATTTTACCGCCGTGAACAATGTAGATCTCGATATTTACCAAGGCGAACTCTTTTGCCTGCTGGGCGGATCAGGCTGTGGCAAAACAACTTTGCTCAGAATGTTAGCTGGTTTTGAAACGCCGACGGCTGGTCAAATTTTCATCGATGGCGTCGATATGGTGGATGTGCCGCCTTATGAGCGCCCCACGAACATGATGTTTCAAAGTTATGCGCTTTTCCCGCACATGACGGTAGAGAAGAATGTGGCTTTTGGTTTGAAACAGGACAAAGTGCCGAAAGACGAAATAGCGGAACGTGTTCACAACATTCTTAAGCTTGTCGAACTCGAAGAATTCAAGAAGCGCAAGCCACAGCAGCTTTCTGGCGGACAGCGACAACGCGTGGCTCTTGCCAGAGCGCTCGTAAAAGAACCCAAAGTCCTTTTGCTCGACGAGCCTTTAGCAGCGCTCGACAAAAAACTGCGCGAACAGACCCAGTTTGAGCTGGCTAATATTCAAGAGCAGGTTGGCGTTACCTTTGTTGTCGTGACACATGACCAGGAAGAGGCCATGACCCTCTCCACTAGAATTGCGGTCATGGACAAGGGAGAGTTCCAGCAGATTGGAACTCCTACAGAAATTTACGAATTCCCTGACAATCGTTTTGTTGCAGACTTCATTGGCTCTGCCAACATCGTTGAAGGCAAAGTAATTGAAGATGGCTCCGACTATGTGTTGGTTTCAACAGATCTTGGTGACGTTCATATTGATCATGAAGATTCCGTAAAGGAAGGCAGCCAGGTTTGGGTCGCTATTCGACCTGAGAAAATCCAACTCAGTAAAACTGATCCCGGGAAATCTGGGCCCAATCACATAACAGGTAAGGTTGATGATATTGGCTATTTGGGGGAGATGTCGATTTACCTCGTACGCCTTGAATCCGGTCAAATCGTTGATGTTACTTCGCCAAATCAGATCAGGCCTCGGACCAAATCTCAAGGCATAACCTGGGAAGACGAAGTTTATCTTAGCTGGGAATCATCCAGTGTCATGTTGTTGAACAAGTGATCAAAATGTCTCAGAGCACAGCCAACACATCGCATATAGGATCACAAGGGTTGCTAGCACGCTTATTAAGAAAAATGCAGTCTAAGTGGCGGACGATTGTAATCGTCATACCGTTTATTTGGTTGCTTTTGTTTTTTCTCGCACCCTTCTTTATCGTTGGGAAAATCAGCTTAGCAGAACTGAAAATTGCCAGCCCACCTTTCACAGAAATGTTTGATTGGAAAGATGGTGGTTTTCCTAAAATTCGACTGGTGTTCGACAACTACCTCTACCTTTGGGAAGATAGCCTCTATTTTCGCACATATCTCAATTCGCTCAAGATCTCGATAATCTCGACATTTATCTGCTTGTTGATCGGATATCCAATTGCTTACGGTATTGTGCGTTCAGGACCGATTACAAAACAGTTGCTGCTTTTCGCTGTTATCTTGCCGTTCTGGACGTCGTTCTTACTTCGTGTTTACGCCTGGATGGGGTTGCTGGCGGATCAAGGCACCATCAACAACTTACTCATCTGGATCGGTCTGATCGACGAACCGATCCGTATGTTGTACAACGAATTCGCTGTCTACGTTGGTATTGTCTATACCTACATGCCTTTCATGATCCTACCGCTTTACGCCAATATGGAGAAACTGGACGGGACATTGAATGAGGCAGCAGCGGATCTCGGTTCAAAGCCAACCAACACCTTCTTTAACGTTACACTGCCGTTGACGATGCCGGGTATTATCGCTGGTTCCTTGTTGGTCTTTATTCCGGCAACCGGTGAGTATGTAATCCCTGATTTGCTAGGAGGCGGCAACGTCCTCATGATTGGTCGATTGCTTTTTAACGAGTTCTCCGCCAACACGGACTGGCCCTTGGCTTCAGCAGTCGCAGTTGTACTGCTTATCCTCTTGGTTCTACCGATGACAATCTATCAGTATTACCAAGGCAAGGCGACGGAGGCTGAGGCGTAGATATGTACAACAAACGCTCCAAGTTCCTCACCTTCATGGTGACTGCCGGGATGGTATTCTTCTACGTGCCGATCATCCTATTGATTATCTACTCCTTCAACTACTCAAAGCTAGTACCCGTTTGGGGTGGCTGGTCGACCCGCTGGTATGACGTGCTTTTCCAGTCAGAAGCGCTTTGGAATGCGGTTAGCTTAAGTCTTAGAATAGCGATTGTGAACGCGACTTTTGCAACGATTCTCGGAACGCTGGCTGGGCTCGCTATGGTGCGCTTTGGGAGGTTCAGAGGGCGCACCCTTTTTGGAGGTATGTTAGTTGCACCCTTGGTGATGCCAGAGGTGATTACAGGCCTTTCGTTGCTATTACTTTTTATTACTTTGAAACAACTCATAGGCTGGCCTTCCGAACGAGGGTTTACCACCATCACGATCGCACACATCACTTTCTCCCTAGCCTATGTTGCCGTTATTATTCAGGCCAGGCTTGCTGGGATGGGTCAGACATTGGAGGAGGCAGCGCTCGATTTAGGGGCAAAACCATTCCGCGTTTTAATTGATATTACGTTGCCGCGCCTTGCGCCGGGCATGGCCGCTGGATGGTTGCTGGCTTTTACGCTTTCACTGGATGATCTTGTTATTTCCCGTTTTGTGACTGGTCCAGGGGGTAACACTTTGCCAATTCTGATCTATTCTCGGATAAAGACTGGATTGAAGCCTGATATAAATGCGCTGGCGACAATCATGATACTTTTTGTGGCGGCCTGTGTTGCTATCGCGGCTTTGATAATGTTTAGACAGCACAAAAAAACTATGCAGGACGAGCTAATCGCCAACCAGTCTTAGTTTCAGTTCGTTTCGCCGTGGAGAGATAGTTTGAGCTATCCAAACTCAGTTTATGCTGCAACAGCGGCACCGTTCTTGAAGCGACCATCATTGGCAGACGAAGTCAGCCATGACGTTTGTGTTGTTGGCGGCGGTTTTACTGGCTTGTCTACAGCTCTTCATCTGGCCACGCGAGGATACAGTGTCGCCTTGCTTGAAGCTGAAAAAGTCGGCTGGGGTGCCTCAGGGCGCAACGGTGGTCAACTCGGCGTAGCGCAGGTTGATTTGCAACCCGACCTGATGAAGCTTTATGGCCATGACAGCGCCCGGAAGCTTTGGGATATCGCCGATGAAGCGAGGATCTTGGTTAAGAATCTGATCAACGATAACGGCATTGATTGTGACTTTAGAGACGGAAACTTGGGCTGTGCCGTGACCCAAAGCGACTTTGATGAATTCAAGGTGCATGCCGACTTTGTAGAGAAGAACTACAACTATCAAAACTACGGTGTTCTCGAAGCCAGCGAGTTGGCGGATACCGTCGGCTATGGAGGCTATTGTGGCGGGCTGCTTGATATGAGTGCTGGCCATTTGCATCCGCTAAACTATGTTTTGGGTTTGGCGAGAGCGGCCATGGAAGCGGGTGTTGCGATTTATGAGAACAGTCGTGTTCAGTCTATTCAAAAGGGTGACAAAGCCTCAGCGCAAACTGACAAAGGGAATGTCATCGCTGATTTTGTTGTTCTTGGCTGCAATGGGTACCTCGGCAGGCTAGCACCAAAAATATCGTCCGAAATTTTGCCTGCTGATAACTATCAGATAGCAACGGCGCCGCTAGACCAAGAAACAGTGCATTCTATTCTGACAAATAATACCGCTGCTTGGGATACCTCCAAGCAGGTCTACTACTACCGCAAAACTCCAGACGGACGCCTGATTTTCGGTGGTGGGGTTGGATATCCAGGCCACGAACCCATCGACATTGCAGAGCAAGTGAGGCATCATCTTTGTAATATTTATCCGCAACTCGCCTCTGTTCAGATCGACTACGCCTGGACTGGAACCTTCGCCGCCACAAGAAACAGACTTCCTTGTTTTGGGCGGTTAGCCCCTAATGTGCTTTATGCCCACGGCTACACAGGTCATGGGGTTGGGTTGGCAACGATGGCCGGTCGAATCATGGCTGATTGTGTTGCAGGAACGGCTGAACGATTTGATTTTTTGTCAGCAATGCCAAGGCGTCGTTTCCCTGGGGACGGGCGTTTCAATTATCCAATTTTAACGCTGGGCTTTTTCTACATTTGGCTGATGGATAAAATCAGACTCTAACTGTGAGGTATGAAGGATACAGGCTGTGAAACATCTCTTTGAACCTCTAAAAATCAGATCAGTCGAGTTGCGCAACCGTATCCTTTCGACTGGGCATCAAACCTATCTCGCCAAAAATAACCAGGTGTCTGATGAGTTGATTGCTTATCACGAAGCTAGGGCCAAAGGTGGTGTTGGTTTGATCATCACAGAGGCGGCGCGGTTTCATGAAACAGCTCTGACGCAAACACCTGAAATTCAACTGCTCTCAGACGAGGGGATCGAAGGCTACCAACGTTTGGCTGACGCTGTACATCGTCATGGTGCCAAAATCATTTCACAGCTCTCCCATGCCGGGCGTTGTAGTGCCAGACAGATCAACGGAGTGAGGGAGGTGGTTTATGCGCCGTCCGCCGTGCCTGATCATCGCTTCCACACGATGCCGCGTGAAATGCCAGAAGAGTTGGTGACCGAAATCATTGAAGCCTGTGGGCAAGGGGCCGACCGTCTAGCGCGATCCGGCGTCGACGGTGTTGAGCTGATGGCCAGCCATGGTCTTCTCTTTGCGCAATTCCTTAATCCCTACACGAACCGCCGCGATGATGCTTATGGCGGCGATTTTGAGCGACGCCTTCGCCCACTGGCGGACAGTCTACGGTTAGCAAGAAAGGCTGTAGGTGAAGACCGCCTTGTCGGCCTCCGTATTTCCGCCGAAGAAGGAGAAGAAGGGGGAATGGATGCAGCGCTGGTGAAGCAGGTGATTGTTGCACTGAGCGAACAAGGCTTGATTGATTATGTCAACACGACCTTTGGTTCGATGGCAGGGTTGGGTGGCTCCATCCATGTCGTGCCACCCATGGAGATAGAGCATGGCTACTTGGCGGGGAAGTCCGCGGCGATCAAGGCTGTCACGAAATTGCCAGTGTTCGTCGCTGGTCGAATAAACCAACCGCAATTGGCGGAACAGATCTTGGCAGCGGGACAGGCCGATGTTTGTGGCATGACAAGAGCTTTGATCACTGATCCTGAAATGCCAAACAAGGCAGCAAAGGAACAATTCGACGGCATTAAGGCCTGTATTGGCTGTAATCAGGGTTGTATTGGCCACTTTCACCAAGGAGCCTCCATTACCTGTATTCAAAACCCCTGGTCGGGGCGGGAGTTGACATTGGCTGCTCCAGCGGTGGTCAAGCGGAAAAAATCCGTTCTGGTCGCTGGTGGTGGGCCGGGAGGCTTGAAAGCCGCTCTTGTCGCGGCTGAAAGAGGCCACAAAGTTAGTCTGCATGAAGCTGGGGCCAAACTGGGTGGACAGGCTAACTTAGCGGCCATGTTGCCAGATCGATCCGAATTTGGTGGTTTGGTCACTAACCTGCAGACTGAACTGGCGACCAGCTCAGTCGAAATCGTCTTGAACTCAACAGTTGATCTTGATCTCGTTCGCAAAACTGCTCCTGATGAAACTGTTGTCGCGACTGGTTCAACGGCCTATTGGCCCGAATTAGCGGGCGAAGACGACGCTCATACTTTGGACGCTAGACAGGTTCTATCGGGAGCAAACGTTGGCTCGTCAGTCCTCGTGGCGGATTGGCGTTGTGACTGGGTGGGCATAGGCATCGCTGAAAAGCTAGCAAGAGAAGGTCACTATGTTCGGTTGGCAGTCAATGGTTTGCATCCAGGCCAGGAACTACAACCCTATTTGAGGGATACTCTTGCAGCCAAGCTGCACAAGACAGGCGTTGAGATAATTCCTTACGCTCGGGTTATGGGCCTAGACAGCGAGACCGCCTACCTAACCCATATAGCCTCTGGAGAACACATCATCTTAGAAGGGGTGGACACAACAGTTCTCGCCTACGGTGGTAAAGCGGAAAGAACGCTGGAGCTTGAGCTCAGAAATGCGGGGATTGCTCATCATTTGATTGGCGATTGCCTTTCCCCCCGGACTGCAGAGGAGGCTGTCTTGGAAGGAGCTAAGGTTGGGCTTAAGTTGTAAGCATAAGGATTAGATTGTAGTGGCCACGACAGAACCTTCAAAAACTTACTTGAAAACCCTTTTGCAGTATTATGAAGAAGAGATTGAAGGAGCAGCATACTTTGATACTTTGGCAGAACGTTTGAACGAACCAGATCAAAGGAAGAAGATGGTTTTGATGGCCGATGTTGAACGCTATGCTTCGGCGGCCGTTGAACCTTTGCTTGAGAAATATGATCTGAAACCGCAGGCGAAAGAACAGCTTTTTAAGTCAGGGAACAACCAGGCTACTGCTTCCTCCCTTAATTGGACCGCAATACTAGAGGGAATGATCAAAACATTTCCTGGCTATATTGAGATGTTCAAGGATCTCGAAGCCATGGCCCCGGCTGAAGATCGGCCTATGCTTGAGGTCTTGACCGCCCATGAAGTGGCGGCACTGGAGTTTTTACATTTGGAGTCACAGCTTGATCCTTCGTCAACTTTGCCGATGATGCACTATCTCAAAACTGGGACGGCTGAGACGCCTGGCGACGCTAAAGAGCAAACCTGATTTCTCTGGCGAAAGACTTAGAGAACAAAAACTAATGAGGAACGAAGAGATCGCGATTGTACTTACTGGACGGTGCTACTGTGGAGCTATCACTTTCACAATGACCCAAAAGCCGCAAACAGTTGCCTATTGTCATTGCGACGATTGTCGGCGGGCAACAGGTGGGCCGGTTGCAGCCTTTGCCGCTATGGATGAAAGGGCGGTAAACTTTTCTCCAGATGAGGGTCGGTTAGTGAACGCAAACCCGGGTGTGAAACGTACATTCTGTTCTGATTGTGGGTCGTCACTGACTGGGCGCTACGACTACCTCCCTGGGCAAGTTTACATATCGCTGGGCGTTATTGATCAAGCCAACGATCTCGCACCCGAAATTCACTCCCACGAGTCAGAGCGATTTACATGGCTTCACATTGATGATGATTTAGAACGGATTGCATCAACAGCGCGTTCTGAGATTAACGATGCAGCTGTCTAGTCTAGATCTCGCCAGAAAAGAAATATAGGTTCTCTAACAGCGGAAACGACATGGTTATGCGGCTGTATCGCGGGCCCAATATTACGCAAGATCTCTTCGTAAGCCGCTTCAGACTGGTCTCTATCCCGAAAGGACATGATCGCAAAATAGCGCTGTTTACGATCTGTATCCGTGTCCAGGTTGGATTGAGGCTCACGCAAACCAAGAGGGCTCGTTGATACGACAAGATCTTGCTTCGACAATCTCGCTACAAGAGTGCGATAGTCCTGTTTAAACTGCTCAATTGTGTGGCCTTCGTTGAGGTCAAACCATGACAACATATGGTACATCTCGATCTCCTAAACCTGAACAACCTGGTCTCGTCTGACAGTCAGGTGATAGCTTTCCGGTTCTTCCAGTTCTCTTGCGTATTTATGACCTGCATAAACGGCTGTCGCAATGATACCTGGCGCGAGACAATCGCCAATGCGCTGAATAGATTTGATTGTTGTATTCTTTGTTTGAACCAAAGTCTGTGTTTCATAGAACAAACTATCGTTGGGCAGTCTCGCGGTGACTAGCACCAGGGCGTCCGCTTCGACTTCTCTTTCTTTACCGCTGTAGGAACAGGCAAGTTTGGTGAGTGAGCTATCAACGGATGTCAAGTTGTGGGCGAGAAGAAGATTAATACCGAGTTCCATCAAACGGGCCTGAGTTCTTGCTTGTTCGCTGGTGTAGCTAGTGAACGGTGCAACACAGTTGTCTGGCGTTACATAGGTGACTTCACGGCCCTCCAACTTAAGGCGCTCGGCTAGAACGGCAGCCATGTAGTAACCATCGTCATCGAAAACAACAACACGCCCTTTTGGAAGACGGCCACTCATAATATCGTCGGGGGTGAAGATCCGAGCCTGGTTGGACAGCTTCGGTATCCCCTTTTGATTAGAACGCCCGAGACCATCGGCACGCCAAGTTGAGCCGGTTGCAATGGCGATGTGTTCAACGTCTGCCTCAAGGATGTTTTTAGAGGTGAGTTTGCTTTCAAGGAAGGTATCAACAGTTGTCATTGTTTGGAGCTTCAGGAGACGATGGTCTTTGACCCTTGCCCATTCGCTCAAGCCTGGCAATCGCGATTCAAAATTCACTCTGCCGCCTAACTCACTCGACGCTTCAGACAACATGACAGTGTATCCACGCTGGCCCAGGGACATAGCACACTCCATCCCGGCAGGTCCGCCGCCAACGACAAGTACGTTGGCATTCGATTTTTTGGGCTGAATTTTTTCAGGATGCCAACCACGACGCCATTCTTCGCCCATGGTCGGGTTTTGCGTGCAGCGAATGGGAACACCCTGGCCGTCTCCAGAATAACAAATGTTGCAACCGATGCACTCGCGGATTTCATCAATCCGTCCTTCTTCGATTTTCTTTGGCAAAAAGGGATCGGCGATTGAAGGGCGGGCAGCCCCAATGAAATCAACAATGCCACGCTTTATCTGCGAGACCATCGTGTCGGGTGACGTAAAACGACCAACTGTAACAACCGGCTTTGATGTCGCCGATTTCACGAATTGAACATAGGGTTCAAGCGCGCCCTGTTTGACGAAACGAGACACACCCATCTCGTAAGAATAGTCTCTGACACTGACGTCCCAAAGGTCCGGAAGTTCCGCCAGAAGAGAGAACATCTCGCGGCTTTCTTTTTGAACCGGTGTTCCGTCGGCACCGCCGCCATCGTCGATTGAGAAACGGACGGCGACGGCACATTTCTCCCCCACCGCTTCTTTGGTTTCTTCAATCAGTTCCCGCACGATACGTGTACGGTTTTCTATTGAGCCTCCATACTCGTCTGTCCTGCTGTTGACGTCCGCTCTTAAGAAATTTGATAACAAGTAGCCGTGGGTGGCGTAGACATAGATGATATCAAAACCTGCCTGCTTTGCTCTAATTGCGGCGTCGCGGTGCCATTGGCGCAAGTTCTTTATGTCTTGTTTGTCCATGGCTCTGCTTTGTGCTGGGTAACCGTTAGCGATAGGCAGACTGGCGATATCCATGCCAACTTCGCGGGTGTAGAGGTTGTCAGAACGGCTGCCGCCATGCCACAGCTCAACCCCTGCCAGTGCGCCATGCGCATGGACTGCATCGGTCATCATGGCATTGGCCTTTACGTCGGCATCATCCCAGAGGCTGGCATAAGGGAAGGGCAGATCGTCCGAGGTTGGATGGATGGAACAATACTCGGTGTTCACCACACCCCAGCCGCCCTCTGCCTTGATGCCACGCATTGTAGCCAGCGTATTAGGACGCAGCCATCCCATACCCGTACAATGCGGTACTTGATAGAATCTGTTTTTTGCCTGCACTGGTCCAATCTTGACGGGTTCGAACAGAATATCGTAGCGGGTGTCACCAGCCATGTTGGCCTCCGAAAAGTTACAGCGGTTGGAGTGGGAAATGTTGTGGGAAAACTTCTGACAAATATTCGAAAGCATCAACCCTTGCCGATTGGCGAGTGACAGTTTCTGGGTACAGCAGCATGCTCAACCAAAGGCCGTCGATTAAAGCTTCGAATCGTTGCGCGATAGCACTGGGTTTGGCTAACAAGTAACCACCCTCTTCGTTGATCTGGGAACAGAGCCGTTCTATTTCACCGCCACGCTCCCCATCAAACTGACTACATATCTCGAGATAAAGAGGGCGATAATTGGCATGGGCCCAAAAAGAAAACCAAACAGCAAGCTTTTGTGGTGAGACAATCTCCAACTTGAAGTCAACTTCAACGATGGCAGCCAACCGGGCATTTGCGTCGTTAGGCGCGTTTTTTATACCTTCTAACCAAAGCCGATAGTGCTGCTCCGCAAGGAAACGAAGGGTTTCTTCGAGCAGGTTTTCTTTACTTGGGAAATGTAAGTTTACAGTACCGTGGGCGACGCCAGCACGTTTGGCGACAGAACCAAGAGTGGTGTTTGACATACCTAACTCAGCGATTGAAGCGATGGTCGCATCAATTAGTTGTCTTCGACGAACCTCTTTACTTTCTGTTCTGCGTTTGGGTTTTTCCACTAAAATGTTTGAGTTTTTCATGAAACGGCTTTTCGAGTTTCCATTGACGAGTCTTGGACTACCGGACGGTTTGGTCGGAGGAGTAATAAGAAATTATATTGACTGACTGATCATTCAGTGATTGATAAGTGGAGAACGATGTTAAGTCAATTCGCAATGAGCCTTCAAAGAACCTACGGATCCTCGATTTTCATGAGTTGGTTCAAAGATTTCGGGCAGATCTTTGTGGTTGGGCTCAACGGAAGAACACGGGGTTGTAGAGAATTTAATGGAAGCACATCACAAAATCCTTTTTGAGCCGGTTAGAATTGGACCCAAAGTCGCTCGAAACCGTTTCTATCAAGTGCCACACTGCAACGGTATGGGCCATCGTTGGCCTCGCACTATGGCTGAGATGCGCGGCGTCAAAGCGGAAGGAGGATGGGCCGTTGTTTGTACAGAAGAATGCTCGATCCATCCAACCAGTGACCTGACGCCAGCGACCCTTATGCGCCTTTGGGATGACAGCGATTTACCTGTCCATGAGTTGATGGTGAACAAGGTTCATGAACATGGATCGCTAGCGGGCATCCAGTTGGTTCACAATGGCCAGTCGGTTAGTAACTATCTCACGCGTATGCCCTCGATGGCGCCCTCCGCTGCACCTACTGACGCCTACAACTCTACACAAGCCAGAGCAATGGACAAGGCTGATATTAAAGCCTTTCGCGGCTGGTATAAAGAGGCTGCGCTTCGAGCCAAACGTGCGGGCTATGACATTGTCTACGTTTACGCTGCCCACGGCATCATGACTTTGCTCTACCAGTTTCTGGTTCCGCGCTTCAACCATCGAACTGATGAGTACGGCGGTACTTTAAAGAACCGAGTGCGCCTGGTGCGAGAAGTGTTGGAGGACACTAGAGAGGCTGTTGGCGGTGAATGTGCGATTGCTTTTAGGTTTGCGGTCGACGAGTTGCTGGGCAAAGATGGAATGAACAAAGCAGAGGCGGAAGACATCGTCGGCGCTCTGGCTGATCTACCAGATCTTTGGGATGTCAATGTTGCGGACTGGGCCAATGATTCTCTACCGTCTCGATTTGGCAGCGAAGGGTTTCAAGAAGATTACATCAAATTTGTGAAGAACATTACCGACAAACCTGTCGTTGGCGTGGGCCGTTTTACTTCACCGGATACAATGGTTTCTCAAATCAAGCGTGGGGTGTTGGATTTCATCGGTGCTGCTCGCCCTTCTATTGCTGATCCGTTTTTGCCCAACAAAATTTTAGAAGGCAGAGCGGACGAAATTCGCGAGTGTATTGGTTGTAACATGTGTACAACGGGAGACTATCTGGCTTATCCCATGCGCTGCACCCAAAACCCAACCATGGGTGAGGAATGGCGCAAGGGCTGGCACCCGGCGAAAATTGCAAAAGCGAAATCCAAAGATCGGGTCATGGTGCTTGGCGGTGGTCCAGCCGGTCTTGAAGCCGCATTGGCTTTGTCAAACCGTGGTTATGAAGTTACCTTGGCAGAAGCGAAAGCAGAGTTGGGTGGACGTGTCGTTCAGGAAAGTAATCTGAAGCCTCTTTCTGAATGGAAGAGGGTGAGCGATCATCGGATCCACATGCTGTCATCCCGTGGCAATGTACAGACATTTACCAATAGTTCGATGAATGTCGATGCTCTGTTGGAAATGGGATGTGAACACATCGCTATCGCAACCGGGTCGAAATGGCGGACAGACTTGCTCGGGATCTACCATCGATTCCCACTGGAAACGGCAGCCAAAGATATGATGATCGCACCAGAGGCTATTCTTGACGGTCAAAGACCAAAAGACCGTGTTTTGGTCTATGATGACGATCATTATTATTTGGGGTCAGCGATCGCCGAACAGCTTGCTGAGGAAGGAGCCGAGGTTACGATTGTAACTCCTGAGGCTGATTTGGCCGGTTGGACCCACAACACACTTGAACATGGCCATATTCACACAAGGCTCAGAGAACTCGGTGTCGAGATTATTTGTAACAAGGCCATTGCCTGCATTGAGCAAGGGAAGGTTACTCTCGAATGCGTCTTTGTCGGCAAAGAAAGCGCTTTGGATATTGATCACATCGTTCCTGTCACGTCGCGTTCGTCAATTGATGAAACTTTTTCTGGGTTGATCAGGCGTCAGAATTAATGGCGAGACCATGGTATCAAAACAGTCACCCAGATCGGGGACTGTCTAGCACCCGGAACTATTGCAATGGCGGTTTATGCAGGGCATGAGTTTGCTCGGAACCTGGAGCTCTCACCTGAAGACGCGGTTTTCTTCAAGCGGGAAAATGATTTTGAAATTGGACGCAAATAGGAAGACGATAAGCTGATGATTGGTTATGTAATGGTTGGAACGAGCGATCTTAAACGCTCTGTTGATTTTTATGACGCAATACTGGCTCCACTCGGTTTGGCGAAATCCGAAGTGCAAGATGATTATGTTGGTTACGCGCCGATCTCTATGCCCGACGAGATCGAGTTTTATGTCACGAAGCCTTTTAATCAGGAGCCGCCGTCAGCCGGCAATGGTACGATGATAGCGCTTGGTGCCAGCTCTTTAGAAGCACTGAAAAAGTTCCATTCCACAGCCCTAGAAAAGGGTGGTACGGACGAAGGCGCGCCTGGTCCAAGAGACGGCACTGCGATCCATTATGCTTACGTTCGTGATTATGATGGGAACAAGATCTGCGCGTTCTTTGACATGGCAAGCTAGGCAGGTCAGGTTGCTGATTCGATGAAGAAGAAGTCAACAACTGTTCAAAACAACATTCATAGAGTTTTTGGTGGCGGCACAGCGCTGTCACCCTTTCATGAATGCTACGCTACGGACAAGACTGTGCTCAGGACTTGTGCAGGGCGGTTCTTCGTCCATGATAACGGTGAAGACTCTGACAAGGCTTACTGGGCTCTAAGGCAATCTTGCGCAATCTTTGATGTGCCCGAACGTCCGTGGGAGATCGCCGGGCCCGATGTTGTTCCTTTCTTGGAGAAACTGTTTGCACGTAGAATCTCGCAGCTGAAGGTGAACCGTGGTTGTTATGCCATCGCTTGCACGCCTAAAGGCAAGATTTTCATGGATGGTGTCCTGTTTCGTCTGGCCGAAGACCGTTTCTGGTATGTTCAGCCCGATGGAGACTTCAATACCTGGGCCTTAGCACATGATACAGGATTTGACGTGGTGATCTCTGATCCGCATTCACGTGTTTTGCAGATTCAGGGGCCAAAGTCCTTCGGTGTTATGAATGCAGCTTCTGATGGATCCATAACCCGTGAAATGGGATATTATCACTCAGGCTTTTTCAGTTTAGGCGGGCAGGAGGTCTTTGTTTCTAGAACTGGCTGGACAGGAGAGTTGGGATATGAGGTTTACACCTTGGGCGATGCAACAGATTGTCCGCGACTTTGGAATCATCTCTTAAGTTCTGGTTTTATGCAGGAAATAGTGGTTGGCGCTATGCAGTCCATGAACATACGCCGTATTGAGGCTGGTGTTCTTGATTGTGGGGGTGATTTTGACACTTCGATGACACCTTTCGAGGCGGGGCTCGGGAAGTTTGTAGATCTAACTAAGGAAGGTTTCATTGGGCGCGAGCCTTTGCTTGACGCCGGTCAGGAAAAGAGGATCTATGGGCTTGTTTGTAGGGACCTTGTACCGACTGTAGGAAGCAAAGTAGTCAGCGGTGATAAAGAAGTTGGTATCGTCACCACGGGCGCACATTCGCCCTTTTTGGAGACTGGCATTGGGTATGTTAGATTTCATGAAGTCGGGCCATGGCCAGGGCAAAAGTTGACCCTCATAAAGGGCGACATTACCACCAAATGTGACATCATCGATCCACCCTTCTATGATCGAGACAAAGAACTTGTGAGAGGACTGAAATGAAACTGGATGGAAAGCCAATTGGTCAGGACTGGGATCGTTCTGGGTTACCGGGATGGACCTATTTTTCAGAGGAGCTGCACGAGATAGAGCGAGAAGAGGTCTTCCGTAAAATGTGGCAGCTGGTTTGCCATGTGAATGATGTTCCTGAATCCGGCGATTTCATGACAATGGATATCGCCGGCGAACGCGGCTTTGTTGTCCGTGGCAATGACGGACAGGTTCGTGCTTTCCACAACCTTTGTCGTCATCGAGGTGCACGGGTTGTTGCAGAGGAGCAGGGATCTTGCGGATCAGTTATCACCTGCCCATTTCATGGCTGGACGTACAATCTGGACGGCAGCCTGCGTGGTATGGCGGTCAAAAATTCCTTTCCCGGCGACGTAGACAAAGCTCAGTTTGGGCTCAAGCCTTTGGAGATGGAGATCTGGCACGGTTTCATTTTTGTACGTTTCAAACCTTCTGAACAGGCTTCGGTGAAGGAATTGCTCTCCGGTTTTGAAGAGGAGGCATCTCACTATAACCTCGAGGAGCTCCTGCCAACTGGAGAGGAGATGTGGGTTGACGAGATTCCGGTCAATTGGAAGGCGGTGCGCGACGTTGATAATGAGGGCTATCATGTAAAGCAGGCTCATCCCGGTCTGGAAGACCTTTATGGTGGTGGGTACTACGACGAAGTCTTTTCCAACGGAACATCGCGGTCAATTGGTGTCTTTCGCGAGGGGGCGGCTTCACTCTGGTCTGTTCAAGCCTACCGTTCAATTCTGCCGGAAGCCACTTGGTTGCCGGAAAGCCATCGCAACATGTGGGTCTACATCGGACTGTTCCCGAACCTGGTTATTGGCCTCTACCCGGACTCGGTAACTTTTTACCAGGAACTCCCCGTTTCACCGACGAGAACGATCCAGCGAGGCACCGTCTACAAGTTTGCTCATGAAGATCGGCAGTTAAAGGCCGCACGCTATCTATCGGGTCGGATTGATCGTGATACTGTAGAGGAAGATCAAATGCTGACGGTCTGGTCATGCGAGGGTGCACAATCTTCTGCTTTTGACGGCATCTTTCTTTCGGATTTGGAATACGGCCTGAAAAGCCACCACGATCAATTGAGGTCAGTGATACCGGTCATGACGCAAAAGGATGAACCGGCTCCTGGCTCTGTAGCAAAACTCAATCGGTCTTTGAAACAGGAAAATCCTAGGGCATGACACCAAAACAGGCAGGCTTTTACATGCCGGCAGAATGGACACCGCACGAACGTTGCTGGATGATGTGGCCCTGTCGTCGTGAAGTCTGGCCAGACATAGAAGCAACCATGAAGGACTTCGTGGCCGTTGCCCACGCCATTCGTGAATTCGAGCCTGTGACGATGGTTGCCCACCCAAGGGACGAAGCCATGGCTCGATCGATGTTGGGCAGCGATATCGATGTGCTGACCTCACAGATCGACGATTCATGGTCGCGCGACGCTGGGCCTTGTTTTCTGATTGATGATCAGGGCAATCATGCTGGTGTCAATTTTGAATTCAACGCCTGGGGTGGCAAATACGCCCCTTACGATGGAGACAACCGGTTTTCATCATTCGTGCTTGAGCAGGCTGGTGTGCGTCAGTTCTCATCTAAACTGATTGCAGAGGGCGGTGGTATTTCTGTTGACGGGGAAGGGACAATTCTGACCACTGAATTTTGCTTTCCAAACTCAAACCGCAATCCAGACTGGACAAGAGAGCAAATTGAACAAGAACTGATGGAGGTGCTGGGCGGGGCGAAGGTGATCTGGTTACCAGGGGACTGGGACGAGATTGAAACGGATGGCCATGTTGATGGTATCGCGGCATTCGTTGCGCCAGGGAAAGTATTGGCGGAGATACCGGGAGATCCAAACGCTGAACATTACAACATCATGGTTGAGAACTATGAAACGTTGAAAGGCCAGACGGACGCAAGAGGTCGGGAGCTGGAGTTGGTTCAGCTGCGTGACGCCAGTGATGCGGATGCTGTCGGTGATACTTTCTGTAATTGTTACGTCAACTCATACCTGGCCAACGGTGGAGTTGTGATGCCCAAATATGATATCCCGGCCGATGAAGCCGCCGCTGAAATCTATCAAGACTTGTTTCCGG